>ERZ1645185.760-NODE-760-length-13599-cov-5.404903_pt1 | contig 13599 bp, 13 predicted proteins | sample MGYA00575351_ERZ1645185 | MGnify/ENA primary metagenome ERZ1645185 (study PRJEB40838, sample SAMN11284767) | freshwater sediment metagenome | isolation source: river sediment | host: Sediment | place: India: Jana village, Kanpur | collected 2015-12-17 ...
TCGAAGCAGCTGTTCGAGCTTGGCTGCCATGAAATCTCCCTGGGCGACACCATCGGCGTCGGTACCGCCAAGGCCGCACGCGGCATGCTGCAGGCGGTGGCCGCTGAAATCCCAATGCAGTCGCTCGCCGTGCATTTCCACGATACCTATGGGCAGGCCCTGGCCAACGTGTTCGCCTGCCTGGAGGCCGGCGTCCGTACCGTTGACGCCTCGGTATCCGGTACCGGCGGCTGTCCGTATGCCAAGGGCGCCAGCGGAAACCTGGCCACCGAAGACCTGGTTTACGCACTGCATGGCATGGGCTTTGAAACCGGCGTTGATTTGGATACACTGATCGAAACCGGCGCATGGCTGAGCGGCAAGCTCGGCCGTGCCAGCATGAGCAAAGTCAACAGGGCACGCAGCGCATGAAAGAACATAACTGGAAAATCCGCCCGATCACGCCGCATGACGACTCACGCATGGCCTACATCATCCGTACCGTGATGCCGGAGTATGGCGCCAAGGGCGACGGCTTCGCCATCAACGACCCGGAAGTGGACTGGATGAGCAAGGCATACAACGCGCCGCGCTGCGCCTATTATGTGGTTGAACTCGAAGGCCAGGTGCTTGGCGGCGGTGGCATCGCACCGCTTGAAGGCGCCACCAATCCGCGAATCTGCGAACTCCGAAAGATGTACTTCCTGCCCGCCCTGCGCGGTCTTGGCGCCGGACAGGCGCTGATGGAAACCTGCCTGGCCAAAGCCCGTGAACTCGGCTTCGAGCTATGCTATCTGGAAACGCTGTCCGGCATGGACAACGCCATCGCCCTGTATCATAAGGCCGGATTCAAATCGCTTGACAAACCCATGGGAAGTACCGGCCACGGCGGCTGCAACCGGTTTTTCGCCAAGACGCTTTGACGGCCTAGAATTGGTTGTGTCCGAGCGTGACGAACCAATTGGAAGCGCCATCGGTATTGCGGGCATAGCCCAGCAGGAACAGCCCTAGCCAGGAGTCAAAGCCCAGAAAGGCGCTGCCATGGGTTTGATAGCCTTCAACCTGAAGGGCATCGGTTTGCCCCCATATCCTGCCATACTCCAATGTTCCGCCAACGACTGTATTGCGGCCCATCAGCTGGCCGATTCGGTAGTTGTAGCCAAGAAATGCCATGCCATAGCTTTCGGCATTGACTGAATCCAGTTGATAGGCGGCAAACCGGGTTACGCCACCGACCTCGAACCAGTTCTGCAGCCCCGGACTGCCGTTGTTCACATGGTAGCGTACGCCGCCGAATACCGAGCTGTCCTTGAATGGCATAGCGCCGATAAAATCCAAATTGCCCTGCTGGAACGAATCACTGCTGCCCCATGACTCATTGCCTTCGATATAGCGTATGTCGAGCAGGATGCCCTCGCGGGGCAAATACAGCGAATCCACGGTGTCGACCTGGAACCCGAAGCCCAGATTCCGTTTCTGGTAATTGAATTCTGGATAGGATGGGTTGCCGATCTGCATTTCGAAATCACCGGCCGCCACTTCGGCGAAAACACCCGCCTCACCCCAATTGCTGAAAGCGCGGCCGAGTCCGGCGGCAAGAAACCACTCATTGCGGTTGTATTGCGCGACCGGCGTTTCGAAAATCGAACCGAAGGTGTACAGCGTCTGTCGGTAGCCGGCGCCAGCGCGGGTGAAGTATTTGCCGCCAGCGCTGAGCGGTTGATATAAGGAACCAGTCAATGCCGGCTCGTCACCGACGGTCAACAAGGCGCGTACCTCTCCGCCGGATGCGTTGAACGGCGCCGACAGCACGCCGACCGTGATGTTGAACTGGCTTTGGCTGTTCTGGTTGCTCTGGAACGTCAATCCGAATTCGGCTGCCAGACGGCCGACCTGCTTCGGCTCGGCGGTTATCAGCAGGCCGGTTTTATTGTCCCGGTTGACCACTTCGAAGGTCAGCAAGTCAAGCGGGTATTGCCCGTAAATTTCCTTGAACAGCTTTGCAATCTGCTGATAATCCAAAGGCCGGCCTTTGAGCGGCTCGAGCGTATCCTTGAAAATCGCATCCTCATAAGGTGAATTGTTGTTCAACTCGATGAAGGTGATCAGGGCCTTGCTGTCGGCACTGGGTTCGATCCGCCGCGGCTGTACCGTAGGCGCGCTCAATACCGTCAGACGCGGCGAAGCCGCGATGGCCGCCTCCGTGCCGATCGACAGGGCCAAAGCGATTTTCTCCGGATCGAATGATGTGGTGGTGACGTCATTGCCGAGCTGCGGCCTGATCAGGATATCCTTGTCGGTCAAAGTCGCGACCGAGGCTACGGTGTTGCCCACCGTCAGAAAACCGGTGACCTGGTTGCCGATCGCCAATATGCTCGACTGACTGTCAATGCTCGCCAGAGGCGTACCGACATCCACCGCAATCACGATATCGGCGCCCATGGCGCGGACCACATCGATGGGCACCTGGTTTACCATGCCGCCGTCGACCAGAAGCTGGCCATCGATGGAAATCGGTTTGAATGCGCCCGGTATCGACATGGAAGCGCGCATGGCCATGGGCAGGCTGCCGAAACCCAATACCGCGGCTTTGCCGGTGTTGATGTCGGCCGCGACCGCCCGGAAAGGGATGCTCAGCTGGTTGAAGTCGGCGATGCCGGCGGAATTGCCGGATTTCATGGTCAAGAAGAAAATGATGCTCTCTCCGGACAGGATGCCGGAAGGCAGTTTTAAACCAGCCCTTCCGACGCCTGGCCGAGTCGGAGCCAATGAAAGCTGATCATCCTGCTTGCGGCGGAAACTGCGCTCCTGGCGGGGCACGGTATCGCTGAGCAATGCCGTCCAATCGAGGGTCTTGATCATCTCCTCGAGCTCGGACGACGTCATGCCGGAAGCGTACAGTCCGCCGATCAAAGCACCCATCGAGGTGCCGGCGATGCAATCGATCGGGATTTGCAGGCGTTCCAGTTCCTTGATGACACTGATGTGCGCCGCGCCGCGGGCACCGCCGCCGCCAAGCACGAGACCAATGCGCGGCCGCGGATCCTGGGGATTCTTCATGTGGCAGGGCAACTCGGTGGATACCTGCACGGAAGCCTTTGCCGTATCTTGGGCAGACAGGGTGCCGGCCGGTCCGGCGATCAAAACCATGAGCAAGAGCTTGCGGAGCATAGGGCATATCCCGATGTGATGCAGATTGCGGATAGTTTATAGCTTAAGCCGATAGTTTGCTAAAATATATTCATGATTATCAAAGGATTCACCATATGATGCTGTCTGAAGTCCGCGCCGTGGTGACCGGAGGCGTTTCCGGCCTGGGGTTTGCGGTTGCCCAACATATCATCAGGAACGGCGGCAAAGCCGTCCTGTTCGACATCAACGACGCCAAGTCCGGGCAGGCCTTGGCCGAACTGGGCGGCGACAACGCCATATACCTGCGCACCGACGTCTCCGATGAAGCCCAGGTGGCCGAGAACATGGCCAAGGCCCGTGAATTCATGCAGGGCTTGAACGTGGCGGTGAACTGCGCAGGCATACTGGGCGCCGGCCGGGTGCTGGGCCGCGAAGCCAGCATGCCGCTGTCACAGTTCGCCACAACGGTCAAAGTCAACCTGATCGGCAGTTTCAACGTCGCCAAAGCCGCCGCCGACCTGATGCAGCACAATGCGCCGGGCGAAGACGGCGAGCGCGGCGTCATCGTACATACCGCCTCGGTTGCGGCGTTCGACGGCCAGATCGGGCAAGCCGCGTACTCGGCATCGAAGGGCGGCGTGGTCGGCATGACCCTGCCGATGGCACGCGAACTGGCACGATTCGGCATCCGGGTGATGACCATCGCGCCCGGCATATTCTGGACGCCCATGGTTGATTCGATGCCCGAGTCCGTGCAGGAGTCGCTGTCCGCGTCCATCCCCTTCCCTTCACGCCTGGGCAGGCCGGAAGAATACGCGCAGACCGTCGCGTTCATCCTCCAGAACCGATACCTGAACGGCGAAACCATCCGTTTGGACGGATCGGTCCGCCTGGCCGCCAAATAACCCCTTTACCGAGATCCGCCATGAAAGCATCCGACGTAAGAAAAGGCAGCGTCATAGAACACAACAACACCGTTTACCAGGTCCGCGATATCGAACGCTCGTCGCCGCAGGGCCGTGGCGGCAACGTCACGTTCCGGTTCACCATGTATTCCGTCCCTGCCGGCAGCAAATATGACCTGAGCCTGCGTGCCGACGACGAGTTGAAGGAACTGGACCTGGTCCGCCGTGAAGCCTCCTTTTCATACATGGACGGCGGAGCCTTCGTGTTCCTCGACTCAGAGGATTTCACGCCGTATCAATTGGACGCCGACATCATCGGCGACATGGCCGGTTACATCACCGAAGGCCTGGAAGGCGTTTATGTGCAGCTGATCGACGACGTGCCGGTGGCCATCCAGCTGCCGCCGAACGTGGTCCTGGAAGTGGTCGATACCCCGCCTGAGCTGAAGGGCGGCACCGCCACCAAGCGCCCGAAACCGGCCAAACTCAGCACCGGCATCGAGATCCAGGTGCCCGAATACATCAGCAACGGCGAAAAGATCTACGTGTCGACGGTCACCGGCGAATTCGGCGGCCGCGCCAACTGATGCCATTACCCTACCCGGATCTGCGCGGCCATGGCATGCAGTTGCTTGCACTGGGTCAGGCGCATGCCGAAGGCCTGCGGCAGGCCAGCATCGACGGCGATACCGGCAATCTGGCCTACACCTCGGTTCCGGGACCGGATATCCAGTCAGTCGACGCTTATATCCAAGTTGCGCTCAGCGGCTATCTGGCCGGCCACATGCAGGCCTTTGCGGTTTGCCGCGACGATGGCGAAGTGCTGGGAACCACCCGCTATTACGACATCGATCCGAGCACACCGACACTGGCGATCGGCTACACCTACTACGCGGCCCGCGCGCAACGCACGCATGTCAACACCGCGTGCAAACTGCTGTTGCTGGGCAATGCCTTCGAATCCATGGGCGTACGCACCGTCTATTTCCATACCAGCCACCTCAATCTGCGCTCGCAGGCGGCCATCAGCCGCCTCGGCGCCCGGCTTGACGGCATTTTGCGCCAGCATCGTCTGCACAAAGACGGCAGCCTGCGCCATACGCATACCTATTCAATACTGGATACGGAATGGCCAGCCATCAAGGCCGGGCTTGAGGCGCGGTTGAACCGGCCCTAACATCCAACCAGCGCTTGGCCATGCGCCGGATGGACGCGTCAAGCGCGCCGTCTCCGGCGAGTGTTTTCACCTCGAACCAGGCCAGCGCCAAAGACTCTTCGTTTTGAATGAACACTTCACCGCCGGCGGCTTGGACCACGAAGCGGATGTCGTAATGCCAATGCGCGGGTTCGGCGCCACGTGCCGGTATGCGATGCCTATCCAGATCGAACACCATCGGGTCAACCGTCAGATGCGACAGCCCCGTCTCTTCCTCGGCCTCACGCAAGGCGACCAGCGCCAAGTCCGCAGCGCCGTCGGCATGGCCGCCGGGCTGCAGCCAGCGATCCAGTTTCCGGTGGTGCATCAGCAGCGCGCGGCGGCCATCCTGCGATACCAGCCAGGCCGAGCCGGTCAGATGCCCTAACGCCAGCCGGCGCTCGCAGCAGTCAGGATGCTGGTTGACGAACGCCATGAACAGCGCCTGCTGTTCCGCCTGTTCCGGGCCATCCGGGGTGTAATTCGCCAGCAATTGCAGAACCTGCGCCTGCGCCGCGTCCGTTTTTTCCATTTTCTTGCCTATTTATGGGCTAAAAGGCTTTACCAGCCATGTCTTCTAGCTTATGGTAATCGAGTTCGGCTAAAAACCCCGGAACACCATATTGTCATCAAAATAATATTCATTGGGAGAGATACATGCTTTTTGATCGGGTAAAACCCCTGGACCAGATCCTCGCTGCGGCCGAGAAAAAAGGACTAAAACGCCAGCTCGGCGCATTTTCCTTGACCATGCTCGGCATCGGCGCCATCATCGGCACCGGCATTTTCGTATTGACCGCCGTGGCCGCCAACAAAGCCGGCCCAGGCATGATGTACAGCTTCGTGATCGCCGGCTTTGTCTGCGCGCTGACCGCGTTGATCTACTCCGAAATCGCCGCCATGGTGCCGGTCGCCGGCTCCGCTTACACCTATTCCTACGCGGTCTTGGGCGAAACCATCGCCTGGGCGGTCGGCTGGGCCTTGATCCTTGAATATGCGGTGGCCGCGGGTGCGGTAGCCGTCGGCTGGTCGGGCTACATCAACGGCCTGCTGCATGAGATGCACATGGGACTGCCCGCCGCACTGATGGCCGGCCCTGCCGATACCATCACCCTGCCGGACGGCAGCACCACGCACGGCACGTTCAACGTCCTGGCCTTCGCCATTTCACTGCTGATCACCTGGCTGCTGGTGCTGGGCACGTCGAAATCGGCCAAATTCACTTCCGTGCTGGTGGTGATCAAAGTCGTCGCGCTGGCTGTATTCATCGTACTGGCCTGGCCGCACATCCAAGCCAGCAATTTCGAGCCGATGCTGCCGAACGGCTGGGGCACTCCACTGTCCGGCGTCGGCGTACTCGGCGCCGCCGCATCGATCTTCTTCGCGTACGTGGGCTTCGATGCCGTATCGACCGCCGCGGAAGAAACCGAAAACCCGAACCGCAATATCCCGATCGGCCTGATCGGCTCGTTAGCGGTCTGCACCGTGTTCTATCTGCTGGTGTCCTACGCCGCCATCGGTTCGATGGGCGCGCAGCCGGGCGGCGCTTTGTCGCAATCCAAGGAACCATTGGCCTTCGTATTGAAGGAAATCGGCTTTCCGGGCGTCGGAAACGCCGTCGGCATAGCGGCAATCGTGGCACTGCCTTCGGTCGTGCTGATGATGATGTTCGGCCAGACCCGCATCCTGTTCACCATGGCCCGCGATGGCCTGATGCCGAAAGCCTTCGCCAAAGTCCATCCGAAATACCATACCCCGCACGTGGTGACCATCGTGACCGGTATCGCCGTATCCCTGTTCGCCGCCATGTTCCCGGTCGGCGCGCTGGCAGACATTTCCAACTCCGGCACCTTGTTCGCGTTCTTCGTGGTCGCCCTGGGCGTGATGGTACTGCGCAAGCAGCAGCCGGACCGTCCACGTCCGTTCCGCACCCCGCTGCTTTGGATCGTCGGCCCGCTGGCCATGGGCGGCTGCGCCCTGCTGTTCGTCAGCCTCGGCTGGCTGACCATCAAGCTGTTCCTGATCTGGTTTGTGGTCGGCATGGCCGTGTACTACCTTTACAGCCGCAAGCACAGCCACTTGGCCAACGGCACCAGCCACGAATAATACGCTTTGAGATTCATGGAGAACGGCGCCCCAGGGCGCCGTTTTTTTATTCCCCGGAATCACCCAGCCGCGGGATATCCGGTTCGTCTTCTAGCAGGTTGTCGGGAATGGCTTTGCCGGTTTTGGCGCCAAGCGCCTTGATCTGCTCGGTTTGGCGGACCAGGTTGCCCTTGCCGGACGACAACCGCTTGATGGCGGAATCCTGCGCTTCGTTGGCGGCCATGAGCGCCCTGCTGACTTTGTTCATGTCAGCGCTGAAGGCGACGAACTGGTCGTACAGCTTTCCCGCCTGCTCGGCGATCTTCATGGCATTGGCGCTGCGTTGGTCCAGCTTCTGAAGATGGGCAACGGTGCGGCAGGTGGCCAGCAGGGTGCTGGGCGCCGCCAGGACGATGTTCCTGTCCAAGGCGTAGGTGAACAGCGAATCATCCTGACGCAGGGCGTCGATGAACGCGGGCTCGATCGGGATGAATATGAGCACGAAATCCAGATTGCGTTTTCCGGGCAGGGTTTCATAGGATTTGGCGGACAGGCCGTCGACATGGGTTTTCAGCGAACGGACATGTTCCTTCAGCGCGGCTTCCCGAGCCGCATCGGTTTCAGCGTTTAGGTAACGGTCATAGGCGACCAGGGAAACCTTGGAGTCGACCACGATGGCCTTGTTTTCCGGAAGGAAAATCACGCAATCCGGCTGCTTGCGGCTGCGGTTCTCATCGACATACGAGAACTGTGACTGGTAATCGCGGCCCTCGGTCAGTCCCGACGCCTCGAGAATCCGTCCCAGCACCTGCTCACCCCAGCCGCCCTGGGTTTTGTTGTCGCCTTTAAGTGCGCGGGTCAGGTTGGTGGCCTCGTCGGCCATGCGCGCATTCAACGCTTTCAGGGTGTGGATGCCCTCGTTGGTGCGGTCGACGGAATTCTTGAATTCACCGATCTGTGTTTTCAACGGGTTGAGCAAGGCATCGAAATGTTCCCGGCTCTGGGCTTTGAAGACCGTGGATTTCTCCTCGAAGATCCGGTTGGCCAGGTTCTCGAAATTCTGCTTCAGATTGGCCTCGGCGTCCTTCAGCAGGCGCAGCTGCTCAAGGAAGGACTTCTCTTTTTCCGCGGATTCCGCTTCCAGGGCCGAAAAACGCGCCCGGATGGCATCGAGCTGCGCGGACTTTTCGCGGAGCCCGGCGATTTCATCCAGATGCGCCCGCTCGGTGGCGCTGGAGACGCCCTTCAACTCGGCGAAATCGTGACGGAGCTTCACCAACGAGGCCTGTTCTGCGGCCAACATGCGGTTTTCAGCCTGTGACCTTTCCAGCTCCGCGGACAACGCGGATTTCCGCTGGGCCAAAACAAACGCTGCGAATGCCGCCACAAGCACGGCGACCACTAAAACGATGTGCAGGGTATCGAAGGACATAAAATAAGCCAAGACCGGAGGGAACTTGGCTTATCTTAAGTCATCGGTATCTCAAACTCTGAGATTTCTGACAGTTGGATCAGGCTTTTTTTGCCCAAGCGCTGCACCAGCCGGCTGGAGCGACGGCAAAACCCGGGAAGATGCTGCAGCCTTTAGTGGCTGGCTGGAACAGGGCGCAATTGGCGCAGTTGCTGCCTGGCTTGGCGCCAACGGCTTTTTTGACGTCAGCCACGTACTTCAGGGCCACTGCCTGTGGATTGGTGGCTGGCAACGCTTTCAGGGCCTGCGCTTGAGCCGCTGTGCTGAGCATGACACCGGCGAACGGCAACACGGCGAGCGAAACCATGCCACGGACGAGGAACTTACGACGGCTGTTTTCTTGGTTATTCACGGCAAACACTCCTAAAATCATGAGAAAATGGGGCAAGATGGAAATTATCCATGAGTGAATCATACGCCTAACCCATGTATGATTCCTTAACCTAAATCAAGGAATCGTGTATTTTTTTCCTTGATATTTCAGTCAATTGAGAATGAATCTTATTACCTATGCCTGATAAAAAAAACCGACTGATCCAACAGCTGATACATCACACCGGTGAGCTGGCCCACGCCGGCATGACACCGGCGACCAGCAGCAATTTTTCGGCGCGGCTGGATGACCGGCATTGCCTGATTACCGCCAGTGGCAGGGATAAAGGCAAACTCGGGCCGGATGATTTCATGCAGGTCGGCATGGACGGCCTGGCCGTGGATGCGACACGGAAATCCTCCGCGGAAACCCTGCTGCATACCCAGATATACCGGCTTTTGCCCGACGCCGAGGTGGTGCTGCATACCCATTCGCCCGCGCAGACGCTGATGTCGATGCGCTACGAGAAGGACGGCCGGCTGGAATTCACGGGTTACGAACTGCAGAAAGCGTTCCGCGGCGTGTCTTCCCATGAAGGCACTGTCTGCCTGCCGATCATCGCCAATTCACAGGACATGCACCGCCTATGCGCGGACGTGGCGCCTTTTTTCGAGCGCTCCGATTTCTGGGGTTATCTGATCGCCGGGCACGGCATCTACACCTGGGGCAGGGACATCGATGAAGCGCGCCGGCACTTGGACGCGTTCGAATTCCTGCTGAATGTTGAATTGACCAAACTGGGGTTGCCCTCATGAGCCGACTGCGTGTTTTTTCCGAATCCGATCCATCCGCCGTATTGTTCGAAAGCACCGATGCCGACGCCATCGCCGCGAAGCTTGTTGCGCTCGGGGTCGGTTTTGAACGCTGGCCGGTAAGGGCCATCGATGATGGCGCCAGCCCGAATGAAATCATGCGGCTTTACAAGCCGGAAATAGACCGGCTGATGGCCGATAACGGCTTTCTCGCGGTCGATGTGGTCAGCATCAATCCGGACCATCCGGATCGGGAGGCCATGCGCGCCAAATTCCTCAGCGAACACAGCCATAAGGAAGACGAGGTGCGTTTCTTCGTGCGCGGTTCCGGGTTGTTCACCCTGCACATCGAAGGCCATGTATACGAAGTGCTGTGCCAGGCGCAGGACCTGATCCGCGTGCCGGACGGCACCAGGCACTGGTTCGACATGGGACCCGCGCCCTGCTTCACGGCCATCCGTTTCTTCACCGAAGCCGACGGCTGGGTCGGCTATTTCACCGGCTCGGACATCGCATCGAAATTCCCGCGCTATGAGCCGGCCGCATGAGCGCCGTGAAAGCCGTGGTCACCGACATCGAAGGGACCACCAGTCCGATAGCCTTCGTTCGTGAGGTGCTGTTCCCGTATGCCCGCTCGGCCTTGCCGGCGTTCGTCACCAATCACCATCGGCGGCCGGAGGTCGCGCATTGGCTGGGGCGTGTCGCCGAAGAAACCGGCGTCTCGGCCAACGATCTGGACAGCCTGATCGAGATCCTGCAGGGCTGGATCGACCAGGACAGGAAGCACACCGCGCTGAAGGCGCTGCAGGGCATGATCTGGGTCGATGGCTACCGCAGCGCGGATTTCCATGCGCCGGTATACGAAGACGCGCATGCGCAGCTGCTGCGCTGGCATGCACAGGGCATGCCACTCTATGTATACAGCTCAGGTTCCGTGCCGGCGCAGAAACTGTTTTTCGGGTTCACCGGGCATGGCGACCTGACGCCCCTGTTTTCTGGCTATTTCGATACCGAAACCGGCGGCAAGCGCGACGCGCAGAGCTACCGGAACATCGCGCAGGCCATCGGGCAACCGGCTGAAGGCATCCTGTTCCTGTCCGACATCGTGGCGGAACTGGACGCCGCGCGCGAAGCCGGCTGGCAGACGGTGCTGGTCGACCGCCTGGACGACTACCCGAAGCCCCGGCTGGGCGACGGATGCAACGGCCACCGCCGGGTCACCGCATTCACGCAGATCGCAGGCTAAGGCTCGGCCCTGCGCAGTTCATACTGCGCGCCCTGCTCCACTTTGCCCAGCCATTCATCGCCGGCCCTTACGGTGATGGCATGCGGGCCTTCGGCCAGATCGGTCGGCAACGCAAAACGCCAAAGATGGCTTGAATCCACGGCCTCCGGCATGCGGTCGTAAGAACGCAGGAAAGCGGCGGAATCATCAAGCGCGTTGATCTCCAAGACGCGCGGATCCGCCTGCTGGACCTTGGTCATCGGTTGCCAGCCGCCCTGGTCGATGCGGACTTCCACGACGGTGTCGTGCCTGGCCATGAATACGTTGGCGTACACGGCCACGCCTGGATAAGCGCCTTGGCGCAGCACCTTCGGTGCATGCAGGGCCATGGCCTGATTGGGCTGTTGGCGGGCGTTGAACCAGCTCAGCCGGTAAGCGCCGTCTGCAATCACCAGCTTGGCGTACCCGTTCGGGGTGCCATCCTCCATGGTCGCATCGGGTATGCCCTCGGCATCCTTGATGCCTGACCAGTAGCCACCGCAGGCCGCGCCGACGTTGTATTCATGCAGCCTGCCTGCGCCGTGCCAATCGGTCCCGGGCCCGTGCCGGACATGGCTTTGGGCATGCGAATGCGCGGTCAACAGCAGAACGTCGCGGAACGGTTTCAGCATCTCGAACAAACGCTTCCGGTCGGCGGCGCGGAATGTTTCCCGCCTTGCTGATGCCTGAAAAAACGGGATATGCGCGGAGATGACCAGCAGCTTGGTTTTGTCCGCCGTTTCAAGATAGCCTTGCAGGAACCGGAACTGCGCTTCGCGCAGACCGCCGACATAGGCCGGTTTCCCGTCTGGCAGGTAAATGACGTCATCCAGCACGATGAAATTGGCCGCGCGCTCTTCCCAGGCGAACGTATCCGGACCGAACGCACTGCGGAAACTTTCCAGGGATTGCGGGTCATCGGGGGCATCGAAATCGATGTCATGGTTACCGGCCACGTACAGCCAGGGCATGTCCAGGGCCTTATCGGCCTTCTTGACTTCAGCAAGCAGGCTTAAATCATCGTGCACGATATCGCCGAGACTGATGCCTAGTGCGGCCTCATGCCGTCCGGCCAAGGGCTGCACGATATCACGCCGGTAATAGTCGACATCCTTCATCGATTTAGGCTGCGGATCACCGAACACCAGCACCGTCATATCGGTCTCGGCAGGTTTTTGTTCCGGCCATAAGGCGAAATCCCGGCAGGCCGGGTCCGCTTTGCTGACACCGCCGTATTTCAGGCCGTGCAGCGTGCCGGGCTGGTTGGCGAAGCTGTCCGGCAGGCCATCATCGCGGCGCGGCAAGGCATAGCCGGCAGGCTTGATCACGAACAGGGTTTTGCCGCGCTCGGCAGGAAGCGCGTAGACGCCCTGCTTATCCGTCAATACAATGCGATCGCCGTTGGATACCATGACGCCCGTCAGCCCGAGCTCGCTGCCATCGCGTGTCCCGTTGCGGTTGCCGTCCAGAAACACGGACGGCGCGCAATCAATCGCCGCTACAGGCGCGGAAATCAGCAATGCCAGGCAACTCAGCCACAGACGCATGGCCGCGGCCTACAGCACAGCCCGTGCAGCCATCAGCAGCTGGCCATGCTCCACCAGTTCAACCATCAGCTGGACTTCACCGTCCATGGCGCGGTCGCTACGCATGAAGGCGATATGCCCGCGTAAAGCGGACAAGGCCGCCGAAACCGCCTTGCCAGGCGTGAACTCGCCGGACTGTGCCAGCTCGGCGCGCAATGCTTCGACTTCGATCATGAACACGGCATGCTCTGGGTCGGACGGCAAAGGCGCGCCATGGATTTTCTTGGCCAGTTCCGCCGCGCTGTGGCCGGACGCCAGCTTGCGCGCCGCATTGATCATTTCCTTGCGGAACTCGAGCGCCTGCGCGGCGGTATAGATTTCCAGGGCAATCACTTTGGCCAGATCATGGGTCATGTCAAGCACATGCCGCGCTTCGTTGGCACCCATCGACACATGGTCTTCGGCGTTCGCGCTGGTCGGGATGGAATAGACCGAGGCGGGATGCGCACGCGATGCCAGGTCGTTGACGATCGCCGCGGCGGTGTACTGCACGATCATGAAGCCGCTTTCGGTGCCGTCCTCGTTGCCGATCAGGAACGCCGGCAGGCCGTCGTTGGTGGCCGGATCGACCAGCTTGTTCAGGCGGCGCTCCGAAATGGACGCCAGCACAGGTATCGCGGCCTTGACGTAGCTCATCACCAGGGCCAGCGGCATGCCGTGGAAGTGGCCGGCGGAAACGATCTGGTCCTCGATGTTGCCGGTCCCGCCCAAGTCCGGGAAGATCAGCGGATTGTCGGTGACCGCGTTCAGTTCGATGCCGAGCACGCGCTTGGCCTGCGCGACGGCATCGCGCACCGCGCCATGCACCTGCGGGATGCAGCGCAGCGAATAGCTGTCCTGCGGCTGGTGCTTCTTGC
>ERZ1645185.761-NODE-761-length-13592-cov-6.675039_pt1 | contig 13592 bp, 14 predicted proteins | sample MGYA00575351_ERZ1645185 | MGnify/ENA primary metagenome ERZ1645185 (study PRJEB40838, sample SAMN11284767) | freshwater sediment metagenome | isolation source: river sediment | host: Sediment | place: India: Jana village, Kanpur | collected 2015-12-17 ...
CTGCAAATCCTGGCTGACCGAAGCCGCCTACCGCATGATCCAGAACAATCTGGACGCGGAAGTGGCCGAAAACCCGCAGGCCCTGGTGGTGTATGGCGGCATCGGCCGCGCCGCCCGCGATTGGGGCTGTTACGACCAGATTCTGGCCTCGTTGAAAGAGCTCGGCGATGACGAAACCCTGCTGGTCCAAAGCGGCAAGCCGGTCGGCGTGTTTCCTTCGCACCCGGACGCCCCGCGCGTGCTGCTGGCCAATTCCAATCTGGTGCCACACTGGGCGACTTGGGAGCACTTCAACGCGCTCGATAAAAAAGGCCTCATGATGTATGGCCAGATGACCGCCGGTTCGTGGATCTACATCGGTTCGCAGGGCATCGTGCAGGGCACCTACGAAACCTTCGTGGAGATGGGCCGCCAGCACTACGGTGGCGACTTGACCGGCAAATGGATTCTCACAGCCGGTCTGGGCGGCATGGGCGGCGCGCAGCCATTGGCGGCCAGCATGGCCGGTGCCTGTTCACTGAACATCGAATGCCAGCAGTCGCGCATTGATATGCGCGTTAAAACCCGTTATGTGGATGAGCAGGCCGATGATCTTGAAGATGCCTTGGCGCGCATCGAAAAATACTGCCATGAGGGTAAAGCGAAATCCATCGCGCTGCTCGGCAACGCCGCCGAAATCCTGCCGGAACTGGTGCGACGCGGCGTGCGCCCGGACGCGGTCACCGACCAGACCTCGGCGCATGACCCGCTGCACGGCTACCTGCCGATGGGTTGGACCTGGGAGCAGTACCTCGATGAACAGAAGCACAATCCGGCCAAGACCGTGGAAGCCGCCAAGCACTCCATGCGCGTGCATGTGGAAGCCATGCTGCATTTCCAGAACATGGGCATTCCGGTGTTCGACTACGGCAACAACATCCGGCAGATGGCGAAAGACATGGGTTGCGCCGATGCCTTCGATTTCCCCGGCTTCGTGCCGGCCTACGTGCGGCCGCTGTTCTGTCGCGGCATCGGTCCGTTCCGTTGGGTGGCGCTGTCCGGCGACCCGGATGACATCGCCAAAACCGATGCGAAAGTGAAGGAACTGATTCCGAACGATCCGCACCTGCACCGCTGGCTCGATATGGCCAAAGAACGCATCAGCTTCCAGGGTCTGCCGGCCCGCATCTGTTGGGTCGGCTTGGGGGATCGCCACCGCTTGGCGTTGGCGTTTAATGCGATGGTGAAATCCGGCGAGTTGAAAGCCCCGATCGTGATCGGCCGCGATCACCTCGATTCCGGCTCGGTGGCCTCGCCCAACCGCGAAACCGAAGCCATGCAAGACGGCTCGGATGCGGTGTCCGATTGGCCGCTCTTGAACGCCATGTTGAATGTGGCTGGCGGCGCCACCTGGGTGTCCCTGCATCACGGCGGCGGGGTAGGCATGGGCTATTCGCAGCATTCCGGCGTGGTCATCGTGGCCGACGGCACCGAAGCCGCCGCCAAGCGCTTGAACCGTGTTCTGTGGAATGACCCGGGCACGGGCGTGATGCGCCATGCCGATGCCGGCTATGAAATTGCGGTGGATTGTGCGCGTGAGAAGGGGCTGAATCTGCCGATGGTTTGATCGGTTGGCAATGAACTTGCAATTTACTCATATTGATTGAGACATTATATAAGACATAAATTATGTATAAATTGTGTATATAATTGATTATATTGTAAATAATATCAATTTACATAAGACATAAATTGAGTCATAATTTACGACATGTTTCAACTAAACGACATCGTTCTTCGGGTCGATACGGACAGATTCGGACCGTTTCAATTTCAAATCGGTCTTGATGCCGGACCGCTGGAGCTGGCATTCGTGCGCGTTGAAGACGCGCACAGGCGTTTCGTCGCATCACCTTTATCTGCTGTTGCCAACCAGCTTGAGCGCGAAGTGCTGGTGCAGTCTGTTCATGGAACGAATACGATTGAAGGGGCTGAACTGTCTGAATCGCAGACAGAGGCGGTACTGGATTTGCCGCCGGAGCTGATTGCCAAAGACAATGAAATTCGTATTCGGAACATCAAATCGGCGTACGATTTGGCCATTGCCTCAGCCATCAATCCGGATTGGGTTCTGGATGTGTCTTTCATGCAAGCTGTTCACGCCGAAATCAGCCGGGATTTAGTGCACGCTGATAACAGGCCGGGACTGATTCGCGACAATCACAAGAGTCGAATCACTTACGTAGGCAATGCCGAACACGGCGGGCGATACAAGCCGCCGCAATATCGTGCTGACATCGTCAAATTACTGCATGGGCTCGCCGATTGGCATGCGGCATTGGTCGATGCCGGCATTCCGGCCTTGATTCGTGCGCCGCTCGTGCACTTCTACTTCGAATGCATACATCCGTTCTGGGATGGCAATGGCCGTACTGGACGTGTCATCGAGGCGACTTTGTTGAGGCAGGCAGGTTATCGTTACGCGCCTTTTGCGCTTTCCAGATATTACCTGGAAAACATTGACCTGTATTTCACGCTGTTCAATACGTGCAGGAAATCTGCAGACAGGAATGGTGCCAGTCCGAACCAGGAATTCGTCAAGTTCCATTTGGATGGCATGTTGCCTGTGATTGAGGGTTTGCATGAACGGGTTAATGCCATGGTTAATGTCGTTCTATTGCAAGCGGAGATTTCGCAGCATATGCGATCCGGGGGAATAAACAAACGCCAGTGGGCAATAGTGCACAATGTTCTGGACGCAGGCCGTCCGGTTAAATTGGCCGATATGCAGAAGCAACCATGGTTCATCGCTATGTATGAGAAGAAAACATCCAGAACCCGAGACCGCGATATTCAGAAATTGCGTGCGCTCCGTCTGTTGCGAACAGATGATGCAGGCTTTTTATGGCCGGGTTTTAAGGAGTAGTATGACGATTGGTTCCGGCGCGAGTGACAATCCGTGCAGCAAAGTGCGTGCAACAAGGTGTACGGAGGTCATTAACGTTTGAGTAATTGGCAACATTTCTATGTTCGTTAGCCTAATTCTCTATCTTACTTTCGCACCTTATCATTTTCCATTTGTTGGTTAGCATATGGATTAAACTTGTGCAATGTCATTACATGCCTTTGCCGCCGATGTAGTACTCGCCAGCCACTTTGCTGTCGTGCTGTTTGTCGTCGTTGGGCAGGTATTGATTCTGCTCGGCGGTTTTCTAGGCTGGAATTGGGTAAGGATATTCTGGTTGCGCTTGTGCCATTTGGTTCTGATAATTTACATTGCCATGCAGGCATGGCTTGGGGAGTTATGCCCGCTTACCGTCTGGGAGCAGGCATTGCGCCAACATGCCGGCCAGAATACCCACCAAAACAGCTTCATCGAGTACTGGCTGAGCCGCTTGCTCTACATCGAAGCGCCATGGTGGATGTTTATTGCCCTGTACAGCGCGTTAGCAGTGTTGGTCGTATTCAGCTGGTGGTGGGTTCTCCCGATCCGACGCGGGCAAATACAGAGCCTTGAATAACAGTCCAAACGGCAAAACAAAGTTAAGTTACGCTTTCAGTCTTCTTGGGAAGGATTCAAGCGTTGTTGCCTGAGCAGCCAATAGGCAAACAGAGCGGCCGTTACGTACATTATCAGGGAATAGATGGCTGGCGCGATGGCCGTAGCCGGCATTTTCAGAACATTCAACGCAATGAACATGGCAATGGTTGAGTTGTGCACCCCGATTTCAAAGGCAATCGCGGTTGCTTGCGGCTTGGCAAGTTTAACGGCACGCGCGCTCAGATAACCGCTGGCCAGACTGGCCAGATTGAAGCTCAAACATGCCAGACCGATAATCGGCGCATAGGTTTTCAATAACTGCCATTCACTGGCTATGGCCAATACGGTCAGGATTACCAATATCAACACGGACAGGATGCGCACCGGTTTCTCGGCGGAATCGGCCAGCGCCGGTTTAAAGTAGCGCAGGCACATGCCGAGCAATACCGGAACGATGACCAGCACGGCGACTTCCAGTACTTTGCGTGTCGGTGGTGGAATATTGTTTTCAGCGGCAAGAAAAAAGCCCATGCCGATGAAGATCCAAAAGGGCAGGGTGAACAGGACCAGAACGCTATTGATGGCCGTGAGCGTGATATTCAATGCGACATCGCCGCGTGCCAGATGACTGAATAGATTGGCGGTGATGCCGCCTGGCGACGCCGCCAGCAGAAGCAGCCCCAATCCCAGTTCCGGCGGCAGGCTGAACAGTTTGGCAATCAAAAAACAACTCGGCGGCAGCAATACCATTTGCACGAGCAGGGCGACAAGAACGGCTTTCGGCAGCTTTAAAACCCGGCCAAAATCGGCAAGTGTCAGGTGCAATCCGAGCCCGATCATGATGATGCCAAGGCTGATCGGCAAAAACACTAAAATGATCGGATTGTTTTCCATGCGCTTTCTTGGCGGGCAGACATTTGCATCATGATGGATTGATGTTTATACCAGTTAATCGGCAACTGACACAAAACCGTCATCAAAATGACATACTCTTGTCATTATGAAGTGAAGGAAAACAGCCATGTCCGCTAAATCCCTGGGTTTGTTCTTGATTCTGATGGCGTCCGCTTCGCCGCTCGCGGCGCAATCTGCCAATGTGCCGATTGAACAGCGGCTGAGCCCGGAACAGATGAAAGCCACCGGACTGGATGCCCTGTCGCCGGCCCAGCTGAAGCTGCTGAACAGTCTATTGAATGAAGAACAAGCCATGGAAAATGCGGCTCCCGCCAGTTCGCCGGTGATTGCCGCCATGGCGCCGGTTCCTGCTGCCGTTCCAGCCGAACCGGTTGCTGCAGTTGGCACGCCGCCTCCGGCCGACCGGCCATTGATGGGCTTCAACGAAAAACCGATTGTCAGTCGATTGAAAGGAACCATTACCGGCTGGGACGAGGGCACGGTATTCGAGCTCGAAAATGGCCAGCAATGGAAAGTGCTGAAAGGCAAAATGAAACTGCCGAAACCGCTGACCGATCCGCAAGTGAAGCTGGTTCCCGGCATTGTCGGGCGCTGGTTCCTGCAGGTCAGCGAAGATTACCCGATGGCGCGGGTGTATCTGATCAACTGATCCGTTCAGCCGTTGAAGCTCACTTTGCCGCCCGGCGGTTTCGGGGGCTGTGGATTGAAGTTGCCGGCGTCGGCGAAGGCGGCCCGGAACGCCGGACGCTTCGAGATGCGCGACAGGTAGGCGCGGAACACCTCGTCCTGGCACAGCTCATAGCCGCGCGCCCAGGTCACGTCGTGGCCGATCACGCAGTCGGCGGCGGTGAACGTTTCGCCGCAGATAAAGCCGCCGGATTCCAGGCGTGCCGCCAGCTGCGGCTCGATCTCCGCGATGAATTTCTGCCGGTAACGGTGCGCCGTGCGTTCATCACGTTCGGCCCGCGGCAGCACATGTTCGTGGATGCGGATCTGCCAGAGCATCATGTCAACCGTGACCGCGCCGAACTGCAGCATCTGCAGGTAGTCGGCGCGTTCGCGGCTGGCGACGGGCGCCGGCGCGAGGTTTGTATCCGGATAGGCATCGGCCAGAAAGGCGACCATGGCCGCGCTTTCCAGCATGGTCATGGTGGTGCCATCGGTGAATTCGATGTCGAGAACCGGCACATTGTGGTTGGGGTTTTTGGCCAGGAACGCGTCGGTATACTGCACGCCGGCATACAGGTCTGTCGGCACGGTCTCGAAGCCGTCGCCGACCGTTTCATGCAGGATCCATTTCACCCGCGCGCTGCGTGTGGCCGGGTAATGGTGCAGTGTGAGTGCTCGGATGCCGGCGGCACTCATGATGCAAACACCCCGCCATATTTCTGCCGCAGCTCGTTTTTCTGCACCTTGCCGGTGCCGCCGACCGGCAGGGAGTCGACGAACAGCACCTCATCGGGAATCCACCATTTGGCCACGCGACCATCCAGAAAAGTCAGGATATCATCGCGCTCCAGGACCGCGCCCGGTTTGCGCACGATCAGCAGCAGCGGCCGTTCTTCCCATTTCGGGTGCTTGACGCCAATCACCGCCGCCATCGCCACGGCCGGGTGGGCCTGAGCCGCATTTTCCAGATCGATCGAGCTGATCCATTCGCCTCCGGATTTGATCACATCCTTGCTACGGTCACGGATATGCATGCGGCCATCGGCGTCGATGCTGGCGATGTCGCCGGTCGGGAACCAGCCGTTCTGCAGCGGAGAACTTTCGCCTTTGAAATAACCGGATACCACCCACTGGCCGCGGATCAGCAGCTCGCCCTGCGAACTGCCGTCGCGCGGCAGGGTGGCGCCGGTTTCATCCACCACCTTGATCTCGATGCCGAACATCGATTTGCCCTGTTTGGCGACGATGGCATGCCGCTGCGCGGCCGGCAATTCCAGCTCATCGGCGGTCAGCGCGCCGATGGTGGCGGCGGCGGTGGTTTCGGTCATGCCCCAGCCGTGTCGCACTTCCACGTCGTAGTCGTCGGCGAATTTCGCGATCAGCGCCAACGGCATCGCCGAGCCGCCGACCAAGGTCCGGCGCATGGTCGTGAAGCGCAGCTTGTTCTCTTCCACATACTGCATCATCGCCATCCAGATGGTCGGTACGCCGGCGCTGATGGTGACCCGTTCCGATTCCATCAGTTCGTACAGGCTGGCACCGTCCAGGCGCGGGCCGGGCAGGACCAGGCGGGCGCCGATCATCGGCGTGCCGTACGGGATGCACCAGGCGTTGATGTGGAACATCGGCACCACCGGCAGCACCGTGTCTTTGGTGGAGGATCCGAGAACGGCCGGCATGCAGCCCGACATCGCGTTCAGCACCAGTGCCCGGTGCGAGTACAGCACGCCCTTGGGCAGTCCGGTCGTGCCGGAGGTGTAACACAGCGCGGCGCCGGTGCGTTCGTCGAATTCCGGCCAGTCAAACTGTTCGCTGTGCTGGCCGATCAGGGTTTCGTAGCACAGCACGTTGTCAACGCCTTCGATGGCCGGCATGTTGGCTTCATCGCTCAGGCACACCCAGGTTTTGACCCCCGGGCAGTGCGCGGCGATGCCTTTGACCAGCGGTGCGAAGGTGGCATCGAACACCACCACGCGGTCTTCGGCATGGTTGATGATATAAATCAGCTGCTGCGGCTGCAGGCGCGGATTGCAGGTATGCATGACCATGCCGCTGCCGGAAACCGCGTAATACGCTTCCAGATGCCGATGGTTGTTCCAGGCAATCGAGCCGACCGCCTGGCCGGCTTCCAGGCCAAGCGCCTTCAGGGCATTGGCCAGTTTTTTCGCGCGCGCCGCGCATTGGCCATAGTTATAGCGGAACAGCGGGCCGTGGGTTTCGCGTGAAACGACCTCGACCTCGGCGAACTGCGCGGCGGCATGCTCAATGATTGCGGATACCAGCAGGGGGCGGTCCATCATCAACCCGGGTTGCAGCATATCGTCACTCCTTGGCGGTTCGGATCGGTGCGTAGCGCTTAGTAGCTGACGATTTCCTTGAAGCCGCCCCAGATCATGCGTTTGCCGTCGAACGGCAGGGTTTTCGGGTCCATGAACTTGGCCAGACGCTTGTCGGACATCACCGCCGCCATGATGCGGTCACGCTCCTTGCGGTTCAGGTACAGCACATAGGCGAATACCACCACCTCGTCGTCCTGCAGCTTCACCGAGCGCGGAAACGAAGTGCGTTTGCCGTACGGCGCGTCATCGGCGATCGCTTCCAGATACTGCAGCGCGCCGTATTCCTTCCAGATCTTGCCGCAGGCACGTGCCATCTTCTTGTAATCCGCCAATTTGTCTTTTTTAACCGGGGTAATGAAGCCGTCGACGTACATGGGAAATCTCCGTGTGGTGGGTTCGGGGTATTCTGCACCTAAACCGCAGAATCTGCATCAGGCCGGTTTCTTCCTGCCCTGCAGCATCGGCTGCACGAATACCGCGGTCAGGATGATGGCGACTCCCAGATAGAACTGCGGGGTCAGTTCCTGGTACTCCTTCAGCCAGAGCGCGGCGATTACGATGGCGTACACCGGCTCCATGTTCAACGCCAACTGGGTGGCGAACGCGCTGATGTGGCGCAACGCATGCAGCGACAGGATGAACGGCAGCAGGGTGCAGGCCAGAGCCAGCACCAGCAGTAAGGTGAAATCGCGCAGGTCCGGCCACATCAGCGTGCCATCAACGCCGAAATAGGCGATACCGGCCAGCATCATGAACAGGCCGCCGACGCCCATCTCGATGAAAGTCACCGATTCCGGCTCGGCCGCATGCACATAGCGCTTGTTGAGGGTGGCGAATACCGCGGTCAGGAACGAGGACAGGATGCCGATGGCGATGCCCAGATGCATGCCGGCCGGCACGCCGCCGACCAGCAGCACCACGCCAGGTACCACCATGATGCCGAGAATCAGTTCACTGATTTCGTGCTTGCGTCCGGTCAACGCCGGCTCGACCACGGCGGCGAAAATCGAACCGAGCGCCAGGCAGCTGACTGCCACCGAGGCGTTGGACAATTTGATCGCGGCGTAAAAAGTCAGCCAGTGCAGTGCCACGATGACGCCGATGCCGGCATAAATGGCGAGTAACCTCGCTGGCATGGCACGGATGCCGCGCCAAACTTTCGGCAGAATCGCAAGGAACAGCGCAACCAGTGCCATGCGCCAGACCACCAAGGCCTGCGCCGGCAGCGTAATCAGCTTGCCGAGAATGGCGGTGAAGCCCCACAGCAGCACGCAGAAATGGATTTGCCAGAACGCCTTGCGCTGCGCGGCCGAGTGCGGCATCGGTTATTTCTTTTTGACCGTTTTCTTGACGGGCGCTTTTTTCACCGGTGCTTTTTTGGCCGCCGGTTTTTTCACCGCAACGGCTTTTCTGACCAGATCCGACTGTTTCTCGCCATTGGTTTTCTTCGCCGTTGTTTTTGTCATCGGCTTTTCCATGGCATTGTCCCCGACGATGAAGGCCAGCACATCTTGGGCATGGGTCTTGGTGTTGACCTTTTCCCAGACCTGTTCGATCTTGCCATTGCCGCCAACCAGGAAACTGCTGCGCGAGATGCCCATGTATTTCTTGCCGTACAGCGATTTCTCGATCCAGACGCCGTAGGCTTCGATCAGGGATTTTCCGGTATCGGCCAACAGCGGGAATTGCAGCCCGTATTTGTCGGCAAATTTCCGGTGGCTGGCCACCGAATCCATGCTGACACCAAGCACCGCGATGCCAAGGCCGTTGAACTGTGCCAGGTCCGATTGAAGGCCGCAGGCCTGTACGGTGCAGCCCGGCGTTGAATCCTTGGGGTAGAAATAGACCAGATATCGCCGCCCTTTCAGGGATTTGGTGTCTTGCAGGCTGCCGCTTTGGTCGGGCAGGGTGAATGCGGGGGCTTTATCGCCGATGCGCAGCATGGGATTTCCTAGCAGGGGAATGGGAAGTGTAGCTTAGCTAGCGCGATGCTTGCATTGCGTGAACCAGGTGTTTAATATATTGAACACATGATGAGGAAACGATGATGAGCCAGAATGCCGATTTGCAGAAACGCCGTGTCGATGCCGTGGCCCGTGGTGTCGGCAATGCCACCCAATTGTTCGCTGCCAAGGCGCTGAATGCCGAGATCTGGGATGCCGACGGCAAGCGCTACATCGATTTCGCCGGCGGCATCGGCGTGATGAACACCGGCCATCGGCACCCGAAGGTGATGGCCCGCATCCAGCAGCAGCTCGATGCCGTGGTGCACAGTTGCTTTCAGGTCATGCCGTACGAACCCTACATCGAGCTGGCCGAGCAGTTGAATGAACGCGCGCCGATCGAAGGCAAGGCCAAGACCCTGTTCATCACCACCGGTGCCGAGGCGGTCGAGAATGCGGTCAAGATCGCGCGTGCCTACACCAAACGCCCGGGCGTCATCGCCTTCGGAGGCGGCTACCACGGCCGCACTTTGCTCACACTCGGCCTGACCGGCAAAATCGCGCCCTACAAAATCGGGTTCGGGCCGTTTCCGGCCGATATCTTCCACGCCCGATTCCCGCACCCTTACCATGGCGTCAGCGTCGACGATACGCTGCAGGACATCGCCAATCTGTTCAAATACGACATTGAACCCTCGCGCGTGGCCGCCTTCATCATCGAGCCGGTGATCGGTGAGGGCGGTTTTGTTCCGACGCCACCGGAACTGATGCGCGCTCTGCGCGCTCTGTGCGACGAACACGGCATCCTGCTGATCGCCGATGAAGTGCAGAGCGGTTTCGCCCGTACCGGCAAGCTCTTCGCCATGGAGCACTACGATGTCAAGGCCGACCTGATCACCACCGCCAAATCGCTGGCCGGTGGCATGCCGCTATCCGGCGTTGTCGGCCGCGCGGAAGTGATCGACGCCCCGGCCGCTGGCGGCCTGGGCGGCACCTACGGCGGCAACCCGGTGGCGTGCGCCGCCGCCTTGGGCGTGCTGGAAGTGATCGATTCCGAAAACATCCTTGCGCGTTCAACGGCGCTCGGCAACGACTTGGCCGCCAGAGTCGGCAGAATGGCCACCGACAGCGCGCTCGGCATCGGTGAAATCCGCCACCTCGGCGCCATGTTCGCGTTCGAACTCATCAAGCCGGGAACGGCGAATACGCCGGACCCCGATGCCGCCAAGGCTCTGACCGTCAAAGCCGCGGAATTGGGCTTGATTCTGCTCAGCTGCGGCGTATACGGAAACAGCATCCGCGTACTGGTACCGATAACCGTCGAGCAGGAGGTCCTGGACGAAGCCATGGCCATATTGGAAGCGGCTTTGCGGGCCGTAAGGGGATAGCCCTTCGATAGGCCCAGCGGCCGTGCGCAAAGATCGGATAAACCGCCTTCGGGCGGTTTTTTCTTGGCAAGTGGCCGCGGTATTGGTTACTCTGGATGGCATAACCGAAAAATCTTGGGGAATGGGCATGTCCTTGTCGGGAAACCTGATCATCATCGCGGTCACCTGCCTGATTTCCTGGATCGGCTTCAAGGACCGCGCCTTCCTAGATCGCTGGCTGCTCAATCCGTATCAGGCACGGCGCAAGAACACGGTGCTGCCGTACCTGACCTACGGCTTCGTGCATGCCGATTTCACCCATCTGCTGTTCAACATGATCACCCTGTATTTCTTCGGGCGGGCAATGGAAGGCTTCTTCCAGCCGCACTTCGGCGGTTTCGGCTATTACCTGTTCTATCTCGGCGGCATCGTGGTCTCGATCCTGCCCTCGGCCCTGCCGAACCGCAACAATCCGCGCTATTCCACCTTGGGCGCATCCGGCGCGGTTTCGGCGGTGCTGTTCGCCTACATCCTGCTGCAACCGTGGTCGATGCTGCTGATCTATTTCGTTCCGGTGCCGGCCATCCTGTACGCCATCGGCTATGTCGCCTATTCGATCTACCTTGACAAACGCGGCGGCGATAACGTCAACCACAGCGCGCATCTGTGGGGTGCGGCATACGGCGTGATATTTACTGTGCTAATCGATCCTGCCGTATTGCCGCGTTTTTTTGCGAGTGTTGTCGATTTTAATTAATACATAAAACCAGGGGAGTACCACCATGTTACCAATGTTACGCGCGCTACTAGCGGCGGGTTTGATGTTTTCGGGCGTATTGATGGCGCAAGCCGAGCAACCCGACCCGATTGAACAGCTGCAATGGCAGCACGGCCCAGCTAAGGTCGCAATCGGACCCAGAGCTAGCATGGCATTACCCGAGGGCTATCGATTCCTCAATGCGGCTGAAACCCGTAAGTTCATGGAGCTGACTCAGAACATTCCGTCCGATGAAGAGTATCTTTTGGCACCTGAAAACATGGAATGGTGGACGGCATTCACCTTTGCCGAAACTGGCTATGTGAAGGACGATGAAACGCTCGATCCGGCCGATTTGCTGGCCTCCATCAAGGAGGGCACCGAACTGAGCAACGAGGAACGCCGTAAACGCGGCTGGGAAACCATGAGCGTAACGGGCTGGCGCTTCGAGCCGCGCTACGATAAGTCGACGCAGTTGCTGGAATGGGCGATCAATGCCGTGAACGATGCCGACAATGCGCCCATCATCAACTACAACACACGGCTGTTGGGCCGCAAAGGCGTCATGGAAGTGGTATTGGTCGCCAATCCCGATGGCCTGGATACGGCAGTTTCGCAGTTGAAGACCACGCTCAAGGGCTTTAGCTACAACCCGGGCGAAACCTATGCGGAGTACCGTGAAGGCGATCACGTTGCAGAATACGGATTGGCGGCATTGGTGGCAGGCGGTGCCGCTGCCGTGATCACCAAAAAAGGCCTGTGGCCGGTAATCGCCGCGTTTTTCCTGAAGTTCTGGAAATTGGTGCTAATGGCGGTGGCTGGCATCGGCATGTTCTTTAAGAAAAGGCTTGGCGGCGGCGATAAAGAAAAATGATGTTATCGGCTGAGCAGGGCCTGGCCTTGGGCATCGTGGCATTTTATCTGTTCGATTGCTTAAGGCTGGCGCCCCCGGAAACGGTTTACTTCCTGCGCAACGCCCGCACTTGGTCGTATCGCGTGCCGCAGCAGCGTTGGCGCTTGGGCAGCAAATCCGTGGAAATGCTTAATCCGTTTTTACCCTGGCAATTGCCGCTTGCGGCAAGGCTGTTGCCGGACACACAGGCGAAGACGGTGCGCCTGGATAAAGCATTCCTGCCTGCCGTGTCGGATTTGCTTTGGCCGCAAAGGGTATTGGCGGCACTGGTTTTGCTGGCTATGCCGGCGGCTGTTATCCGCGATGGGCTCGGGGTATGGTTTCTGCTGTGTTTGGGCCTGATTTACACGGTGTTGGGATACGGTTTGTTCCTGGTGAGGCGGCGTGCAGCTGCTTTGCAATTGCGTCGTGAGCAATGGCTGTCGCTATGCATGGAATGTGTATTTTGCCCGCCATTCGCGGTGAATCTCATCCGTAAGATTGCAGCGCAGCAGGAAGAAATAACCGATGCGGTTGATTTTGCCTCGCGTAATCTCGATCGAGAAAGCTTGAACCGCTGGCGTATTGAGATCGGACGTTTTGCCCAGCAGCAGCTGCAGTGGTATGAACCGGGCGATGGCGCACATCGGAAATGGCAGGTTTTGCTGGGCCGTGTTGGAGGAAAGGCAGATGAGCGGGTTTGAACTGATCGTGATTGTAGGTTGCTTGGCGGCAGGGTATTTTTTCACCTCGCGCATTATCGACGGCCGTGAACCGGACGGCGCGTTCGATGGTTCGGAAACGACTGACAAACCCGGCGATGCCGATTACAGCAATCACACCGATAACCGCGAGGAGCCTGAGGCCCAGCGTGCGGAACAGCCATTGAGCGCGCGCGAATGCTTCGACATTCTGGGCGTGTCGGCCGGTGCGCGTGCCGATGAAATACGATTGGCGTATCAACGCAAGATCGCGCAGTACCATCCCGACAAAGTCAGCGGTTTGGGCGATAAAATCCAAGCGACTGCCGAAGCCGAGAGCAAACGAATCAACCGCGCATTCGATTATCTGAAATCGCGGGGTTATGCCTAGTCCTGCGTTTATTTCTTGACCCTGACCGGAATCGGGATATTGCACAGATCGATGTGGCCGGCCGGGGTGTGGTAGAAATCGTCCTTGCGGTTGCGGCG
>ERZ1645185.762-NODE-762-length-13575-cov-6.874556_pt1 | contig 13575 bp, 11 predicted proteins | sample MGYA00575351_ERZ1645185 | MGnify/ENA primary metagenome ERZ1645185 (study PRJEB40838, sample SAMN11284767) | freshwater sediment metagenome | isolation source: river sediment | host: Sediment | place: India: Jana village, Kanpur | collected 2015-12-17 ...
ACAGCAAGCGCTTGGCGTTCATCGGGCGCCCCGGACGTACCAAGAACGCCAGCCTGTATGTGGTCGACGCGGCTGGTGGTGCCCCAAAGAACCTGATTCCCGGCTGGCAGTACGAGCCGGGCGCCCTGTTCTGGCTCAAGAACGGTCAGATTCACGTGGCCGCCGACATTGGCGGTCGCTCGGCGCTGTTGCGCGTGGATATCACGGGCGCGACCCTGCCGAAAGAGTTGATTGGTGGCCGCCGCCAGCTGCGCGGGGCGAGCTACGATGCGGCCGGCAAGATCGTGGCGTACACGGCCACGAGCATGACCAAGCCGACGGAGCTGTACATCGCCAACGCCGACGGTACGGGCGAGCGCACGCTCACCGGCTTCAACGACGCGGTAAATGCCGACGTGGTGTGGAGCGACGCCGAGCGCTTCACGTACAAGAGCGTGGGCAACATGGAAATCGAAGGCTGGCTCATGAAGCCATATGGCTACGAGGCTGGCAAGAAGTACCCCATGGTGATCTATATTCACGGCGGCCCGCACTCGGCGTATGGCGAAGGGTGGTTCGACGAATTCCAGAACCTCGCCGCGCAGGGCATGTTCGTGCTCTTCACCAACCCGCGCGGGTCGAGCGGCTACGGCGCCGACTTCACGTACAGCACGCGCGGTCGTTGGGGCATGGAAGACTACGATGATCTCATGAAGGCCGTGGACATCGTGGCGGCGCGTCCCGATGTGGACAGCACCAAGATGGGCGCCACGGGTGGCTCATACGGCGGCTTCATGACCACGTGGATGGCCACCAAGACCAATCGCTTTGCGGCCATCCAAACCGATCGCACCATTACCGACTGGACGTATTGGTACGGCTCGAGCGACGCGCAGGGGCTCACCGAGTTCGAGTTCTATGGCAAGCCGTGGGACAATCAGGCGCTGTACGACACGCTCTCGCCCATCCGGTATGTGAACAAGGTGAAGACGCCGATGCTGATCGTGCAGAGCGAGGAGGACCACCGCACGCCCATGGGCAGCGCGGAGATGTGGTTCATGTCGCTCAAGAAGCAGGGCGTGCCGGTCGAGCTCATTCGCTATCCGCGCTCGAATCACGACCTGAGCCGCACCGGCGAGCCGTGGCTGATCGTGGACCGGCTTGGTCGACTCCGGCAATGGTTCGGGCATTGGCTGCAAGGGAAGGCGGCTGGGGCCGCGAACTGATTCAACAGCAGACGGCGGACGGCAGGAACGACCGACGGCAGACTGAAGGGATTCGGAAAAAACGGGCGCGACCGCTATGCGGCGCGCCCGATTTCCTTTGCGGTAGGGATATCGGCGACGGCGCGTAGCGCGCGTCGCCGAGTTGTTCTACCGCATCCCGCTGTCTGCAGTCTGTGCTTCCTGCCGTCTGCCGTCTGCTATTTCCGCCCTGTAGGATTGCTTACACACTGAAGCAGTAGAACAGTCCCGCGCCGCCGGTTGCGCGCAGGTTGTCCTGTCCGCAGCCCCGCGAGGGATGCGCGGAATTCCACGACGTGGGGTTGGCGCCGCCACCTTGCCGGTCGTGATGCCCAAGCAACGCGCTGCCCGTGGCGGCGTTGCTGCTGTAGTTGCTGCAGGTGCTGTCGCCATCGCCCGGCTGCACGCGGCCGTCGAGCGTGGAGCCGGTGAGAATGTCGTGCGTGTTCGGCGTATCGCCGCGGCCGTTCACCATAGCGCCCTTTTCGGTGATGCTGTTTTCCTTGCTCAGTTTGTTGGCATCGCTGTGCAGGTCATCGACGCTCGTGGCCACCACCACGCCTTTGGCGTTCTTCCACGGCCCCTTGCCGATGCGATCGCGTGCGTTGATGGCGGGTTTGCCACCCACCGCCTGCTGGCTGAGATACGCGTGCCAGGTTTTGCCACGCACGCCGGCGGCTTCAGCCAATGTGGCGCAGTGCTTGTCGGCCCCCTCAAGCCCACCAAGGTTGGCGCCGTCACCGGAACCCACGCTGGTGATGAAGAACGACATGTCCTGTTGCGCAAAAACCGGTGGATCAACCGGGGCGGCAGCCAAGGACACGCTGGCGATGACGACGGGCAGGGAGATGGACAGCATGCGGTGGGCTCCTGAAGTGAGTGACAACGGGCGGGTGATGGTGCCGTACTGCGGGAGGAGAACTTCGGTCGTGGTGCCACCAGAGAGATACGACGGGGCCGCCGACTCCGTTCACGGCGTGAGCATCACGACCTCGGCCATCTGCGACTTCACGGCCGCCGATGAATAGGGCAGTGGCGCGAACAGATTCGCGGCCCAGCGTGGAAAGAGATTGGCGTAGAACGGGCTGCGTGGGTCGCCGCTTTGCCCCGGCGTATTCGTCACGATGGCGCTGTCCCAATTGCCCACGTCGATGACCACGCGCAGGCTCGCGCCATGGTTCTGATTGTCGGCGTTGGAGGTAGCAAGCAACGTGTTTGCGTAGCCGCCGCGCGGCAGCGGGCCGGGTGACCACGCGCGTTGCAGCGAATCCGTCAGCAAGGCATGCAGCGGATGCTGGATGCGACTGTGGTGCAGTTTGGGGTCGCCGTAGCGCCACGCCGCCATGTCTGTGCCGAACCGTTTGCCCAAGTCCTCCATGGCGTCGCGCAGAGCATACATCACGATGAAATGTCGCGTCTGCTCCGGCCCGGAGCCCAGCAGAGAATCCGGCTTCGTGAGCCACTGCACCGTACGGGACAGCGGCACGGTGCGCATGACCGACTGCACGGCGGGCGGTATCACGGCGACGGCGGTATACCTGAGCAGCTGCCGTTCCCACACAGCGTACATGGCCGCTGCGCGCGAGTCCGCCGTCAGTTCGAAGTCCCACGCGAGTAGGGTGTCAATCATGGCGCGCATTGGCGGGGCGAGGCGCGATGCCCACTGCTGCACGAGCGTATCCCGCAGCAACGGCACCAACGCTCGCGCCGGCAGCGATACCGCGTCGTGCTGCAGTACCCCGCTACTGGCTACCGTGGCGCGACGTGTGGTATCCAGCACCTGTTGCAGGCGGTCATGGCGGAACGGATCGGACCATGAGCGAGCCAGGGCATCGAAGCGCGGGTACGCCGGGGCCACGTTGAAGGCGTTGGCCGTGCCCACGAAACCGCGTGCGGGGTTGGTTTCGTGCGGCAACTGCGCCACGGGCAGGTACCCATCCCACTCGAAGCGCCCGTCGCCCGGCACTGGCATCAGCCCATCCCACGTGCGACGCACCGGCGCAATACCGGCCGTCTGCCAACCAATGGTGCCGCTGGTGTCGCCCCACACCCAGTTGAGCGTGGGCATGTGCGCGTAGGACAAGGCCGCGCGCGCCTCCTGCCACGTGCGCGCCTGATCGAGACGCAGGCTGGCGAGATACGGCGCCCCGCCGACTTCCAGCCAGCCGGCGCGTAGCGCCACCGCGCGATGACGCACGCTGTCGACATACAGCACGGGGCCATGCCGCGTGTACTGCAATGTGACTGGGCGAGTGGCCCCACCGCGCACGCGTATGCTGTCGCGCTGCGTGTCGAAGGGCACGAACGCGTCGCGGTAGCGATACGCGCGGTTGCTCGCGTCGAGTTCATACACATACAGGTCTTCGCTATCAATACCGAAGATGGTGAGCCCCCACGCTGCGTGTTCGTTATGCCCGATGGCCACGCCGGGAATGCCCGGCTCGCCGCCGCCGATCACGTTCCACCCCGGCGCCTTGAGATGCACGAGATAGCGCAGCGACGGCATCGTGATGCTGCGGTGCGGGTCGTTCGCCACCAACGGCCGCCCGCTTGCCGTGCGTGAACCGGCAATGACCCAGTTGTTGCTCTCCCACTGGTCGCGTTCGCTGTTTTCGGTGGAGTCCGGCACGGCGCCACGACGCCACGGCGCGCCGATATCAGTCGGCCGAAACGATGGCGCGCTGCGCGATCCGTTGTAGTCGGTGAGCAACGGTTGATCCGCAACGCTGCCTACAAGCTGCGCCACGAGACTATCGAGGGTGAGTCGCGCCGGTTCCGGTTGAAATACCCGGCGTCGCGCGACGGCATCGCCGCCAATGGCCCGCACCGCGCGCGCAAGGTTGGCCTCGTCGCTGGCGTTGCTGGCCAGCGCGTTGTGTCGTGATACCACCACGGCCGGCGTCCAGTCACCGGGCGTGATGCCCAGCGCCGCAAGATCCGGCGGCAGTAGCGACGGCTCGCGGCGCACACGCGCCACGTACGCATTCACACCGTCGACAAAGGCCTGAATGATGGCCTTGCCACGCGGATGGTAGTGGGCGAGTTCTGCGTTCATATTGCCGCGGAAGCGCATGAGACGCGCCGCGCGATCACGGGCCACCCACCGCTCACCCAGCGCGTCGGCCATGGTACCCGTGGCCTGCCGTCGCCACAGTTCCAACTGGAAGAGCCGGTCCCGTGCGGCGCTGTAGCCTTGCGCGAAGAACAGATCGTGTTCGTTCTTCGCCTCGATGTGCACGATGCCCGCACTGTCGCGCGTAAGCGTGACGGGGGCACGCAATCCTTTGGTCGCGAGTGATTGCGACTGCGCCGCCGCCGGCACCAACAGTACGAGGCTCGCGATACACCGTCGGGCCAGGCGGGCAGCGTTCATGGGTACGAAGGTCATGACACGGGACTCGTTGGTGTTGAGGCGTTAATCGACGATGGCTCTCCGAGTGTCTCCGCGAAATCGCGCACGATGTCGCCGGCCGGCTTGATGTCGTGAATGGCATCCACGCTGCGTCCGGCCTGCCAGTACTCGTTGTTGGCGCCATCAACGCTTGAGCGTTTGAGCTGCCGCAGCGAGCGCAGCGCGTACCATGTGCGAATCCAGTGCTTGGTCTTACGCCCTTTGAAGAGCAGGCGAGATAGCGGCCCGACCGTGGTTCCCAGACGCTCCACGTATGGAGTGCGCAATACCGACACCGGCACGCCCGTCAGTCGCTCGGTCAGTACCACGTCCTTCGACGTGGCCTTCACGATGGCCTCCTTGTATCGCCCGTCGCTGTTGCACTCGGTGGTAGCAATGAATCGTGTGCCCAACTGCACTCCGGCGTATCCCATCTCGAGCAGGGCGCGGAACTGCGTCGCTTTACCCACGCCACCGGCCGCGACCACCGGCAATCCCAAATCAGCAATCTCGTCGAGCAGCGCGCGCGCGTCGCGCGACCCCGTATGCCCACCAGCCTCGCGGTTCACCGCCACCAGGCCATCAACGCCCCCGTCGCGCCCCTTGAGTGCCCATTTGCGCTCCGTAATGTCGTGGTACACCACCCCACCGGCCGCGTGCACGCGTTCACACACCCAACGCGGGTTGCCCAGTGAGGTGAGAAAGAAGCGCACGCCTTCCTCGAGCGCGGTCTCCACCCACCGCACCATGCGGTTGTGGTACGTGCTGCTGGACGCCTCGATGAGGGCATTGAAGCCGATGGGCGCGCCGCCACTCAACTCGTTGATGCGTCGCAGCCCGGCGCGGAATTCGAAGCCGTGCACGTACGTGAGCGAGATCGGCTGCACGATGCCCAGAGCGCCGGCTTTGCTCACCGCCGCTACCAGCTCCGGATTGCTGCACGGGTACATGGGGCCGCAAATGAGCGGCACCGTGATGTGGGCGTCGCGCGTAAGCGCCGTGTCGCCCAGGTCGTGCGGGAGAGGCGTGTTCGACGGCATGTTCAGAAGGAAGGAGGGGACAGGCGCCAGTGCACGGTGGCCGCGGCGACTACATCACCCGCCTCATCGGTGATGTCGGCATGCACATCGTGCGTCAGGCTGTCGGTCATGGTGGTCGCAACCGCGGGGGGAACGTCGGCCGCGCATGCGCACACGAGGCGGCCCCGGGCCTTCTTGCGATACTCGATGGAGAGGCCGGTCACGATGCCGCGCACACCCGGTGGCAGCGCCGTCATGAGCGCCACCCCACTCGCCATCTCGGCCAGATTGACCAGCGCGACGGCGTGCACCGAGGCCAGGTGATTGCGTACCGCTCGACGGTCGGTGAGCTCCACGCGGGCATAGCCGGGACGTATATCGGTGTAGACGCCGCCCACCGAGCCGGTGTACGGCGCGGTTCGTCCCACGGCCCAACTGAACAGTCGTTTGCCGAAGGGGAGCGCCTGCAGGCGCTGCCAGTTGATAAGCAACTGGCGGCCGGGAGAGGGATTCGCGCGAGGCACGGGCGGGGAAAAGGTCGGGCAGCGGCCAAAGGCGTCGGCCGGAATGCCTGTAGGGGAGGCTACCCCCCAACGCGCGAACCCGCCAGCTTCAAATCGGGCTGCGCACCTGCCATCGAGGTGCCTCGGGCGCGAATTCCACGAGTACGTGCGCGAACTTCGGGCGGAACCGTGAGGGGCCGGTTCCGGGTTTATTCAGGAGGTGCGCGGTGCGCCGCCTGGCTCACACGGTCCCTTCTACCGGTACGCGATGTTTCCCGCTCCTCTGCTTCGTCTTCCTGCTATGGCGAGAGCCACCAACGATCGCGCGCGCCCTGTCCTGCGTGGGGCGACCGCTGGCGGTGTCGCGTGAGCGGGGGCGGCGTGTTCTCCGACGCTGGCCGATTGGTGGGTGTGGCGTTGCTGGGGGTGCAGGTGTGGCTGCTGCTGGTGCTGCTGGTGCGCCTCATGCCAGGCTATTCTCGGCGTCCACCGGTGGCACCGCGCCGCACACCGCGCACCGATACCACCGTCACCGTCATGGTGACGACGCTCAACGAAGTGCACCGCGTGGGGCCATGTCTCGACGGGCTCATGCAGCAGCAGGAGCCACTGCTGGAAGTGCTGGTGGTCGACAGCCGCTCTACCGACGGCACGCGCAAACTCGTGGAGGCCGCGTCAAAGCGCGACCCGCGCATTCGTCTCGTCACCGATGAACCGCTGCCTCCGGGGTGGGTGGGCAAGGTGTGGGCCCTCGAGAATGGACTTCGCGAGGCCCGCGGCGAGTGGGTGCTCGGCATCGACGCCGATACCGTGCCGGCTCCCGGTCTCGTGGGAGCCGTCATCGATGCGGTAGAGCAGGACGGCTACGATGTGGCCAGCTTCTCGCCGCAGTTCCGCGATCAGACGCCTGCTGAACGGTTCGTGCAGCCGGCGATGCTTACCACTCTCGTATATCGCTGTGGAGCGGCTGGCGCCACGCAGCCACCACCCGATCGTGTCCTGGCCAACGGTCAGTGCTTTCTCGCCCGGCGCGAGCTGTTGCTGGCCCACGGTGGGTATGCGTGCGCGCGCAATTCGTGGTGCGACGATGTCACGTTGGCCCGACATCTCGCCGCCAACGGTGCCCGCGTCGGGTTCCTCGACGGCTCCAAGATCATTCAGGTCAGCGCCTACGCGTCGTTGGGCGAAATGTGGCGCGAGTGGGGCCGCAGCTTCGACCTCAAGGACGCGACGCCCACGTGGCGCCGATGGCTCGACGTGGCGCTGGTCTGGGCGGTGCAGGGGCTGCCCTTACCGGTGCTGCTGGTCATCGGCATCATGGTGGCCGCCGGAGTCGTCGATCCCATCCACTCGGCCAATGCCATGCTCTGGCAGGCACTGCTGCTGGTGAACGGATCGGCGCTCTTCATTCGCCTCTTCATGCTTTGGGCCCTGCGCGGCTCGTACGCTGAACGTGGCTGGAGCTTCTGGTTCTCGTGGTTGGCCGATCTGGCGGCCTCGTGGCGCCTCACATTGAGCACCGCCAAGCGACCCAAGGCGTGGCGCGGTCGTTCGTTCGAGTCGCTGCCCGCGTAGCGCCTACGAAACAGGGGAAGGCGCACGGTGTGTACCGCCCGGCCTTCCCCTGGTCAGTTCACCCAATGCTCCGGGTGGCCGTGCCGCCAGCGTTATTTGTGGCTCAGCTTGTACACGTACGCCGCAACGGCTCGATGTTTCTGTGGGTCGAGCGGAGCGCCACCGTAAGGCGGCATGACGCCGGAAAACTCCTTGGGCTGCATGACCCCCGACGCGATGGTTTTCGCAATGCCCTCGAAGCTGCCATCACTGTGCAGCCACTTCTCGTCGGCCAGAGTCGGGGCGGCTGAGCCATTCTCACCCTTCACGCCGTGGCACGACTGGCACGACGTGGCGCCAATGAGTCCGTGAAAAATCGAGTCACCCAAGGCGAGGTCCGCGTCGGTAATGCTCGCCGGGTCGAAAGACACCGCAGTTACCGGGGCTGCCGAGGCGCTGGCATCGCTGCCGGCAGCGGCATCGCTCGCGGGCGCATCACCGCCGCCGCAGGCCGCAAAGGTCACCGCCGCCACGACGGCAAGTGGGAGGGCAAAGGCGGACACGCGGGGGGAACCGGGTCGGGTCATCAGAACTCCTGGTGGTGGGATGGAAACAAAGAGGGGAGTACGAGCAGGCTTTCAGAAATCACGGCGATCGAAGCTGCGCCGAGCGAGTGCGACAGGAACCACAATCCACGCCAGCAGTCCGCCGGCGGCTGCGATGGTGCCCAACGTGGAACCAAGGAAGCGTGACATGACAGCGCCGGTGTAGCCCATCAGCGCCGCGGCGTCGCTTTGTAGCACGATCACGCTGCGGGCGAGATCCACCGGGTTGAGCAGCATGAACCCGAGCATGGGACGCTCGAGTGGATAGTCGGCGAGCGTGGTGGCCACGATCAGCACCACGGCGTCGTAGCCCACCGTGAGCAACAGCCACGCCATGAGACCGGTCATCACGCCACGCAGCCGGTCTTCAATGCGAATCCCGATCAACAACGCGAGGCCGCCAAAGATGAACGTGAGTGCGAGACCACTGCCGACTGTCGTGACGACAAGCATGGCTGACGCCGGGTCGACCACGCGATGCCACGCGAGTGGCAACAGCATGCCGAGGCTGAAGGCGCCGGCGAGCGGCAACACGAGGGCGAGATACAGTGCGGAAAACAGCGCCGTGCGCTTCACAGGCTGCGCCAGCAACAGCTCGTTGAATTCTCTTGACGCATGCCAGCTGATGATGCCGGCCATCATGGTCACCAGCGGCACAACCAGCAGCACGAGATTGAGCAGCGTGCTCATGGCGCGCGGTGCCGAGCCCGTGAGCCGCACCACGATGTCGGTGAGCAGCAAGGTGCCAACCCCGAACACGAGCACGCCGCGATTGCGCAGTACACTGCGCAGTTCGTGCCGCAAAACCGTCCCGACCACCGACGGCGACGCAGCGGACCGACGGACAGCCGCGAGGGGAGTAATAGAAGGGATAGCCACGCAATCGCCAGCAGCTGCAAGAGGGGAGACAGGGGCGGTCATAGTGAAATCTCCGAGGGCTTCTTCATTCTCCCCTGCGGAACCGCGGTTGTCGAGTGTTGCATGAGATGCGCAATGGCCCGCTCGAGTGAGTCGGCACCGGTCCGCGTCATGAGTGCCTCCAGCGACCCCGACCATTGCACGCGACCTTCGTGCAGAAACACGACCACGTCGGCCAGTTCTTGCAGTTCGCTCAGAATGTGGGAGGTAATGATTACCGCCCGACCTTCCTGGCGAACCGACCGGATCTTGTCCTTGAGAATGCCGCTGGCAATAGGATCGAGTCCCGCCGTGGGCTCGTCGAGCAACAGCAGATCGGGGACGAACAGAAAGGCGGCCGCTGCATTGAGGCGCTGACGCTGGCCGCCCGACAAGGCGCGAGCCGGAACCTCCAACAGTGGGCTCAGCTCGAACGAAGCAATGAGCTCTTCATCAGTGCGGGCGTCGGCTCCCCGAAAATCGCGCAGCAGCCGCAGCACATCGCCGGCCGCAAAGCTGTCGGGATAGCGCGGGGTCTGTGGCATATAGCCAATTCGCGACCGGTGGTCGATGCGGCCAGCGGTGTCGACGCCGTCGAAGTGCACGGTTCCCTGATCGAGGCGCACCAAACCCAGCATGGCCTTGTTGAGCGTCGTCTTGCCCGCACCATTTGGGCCGATGATGGCTGTCACGGCGCCGCGCGGAATATCGAGATCGATACCCTGCAGCACGGGGTGCTTCGCAAAACGCTTGGTGAGGCCGCGCATGACGACCAACGGCGTGCTGCTCATTGGATGCTCCGGGGCGCACGCATGAGCGGCGCATGGTCGCGAAGAGTCACGGGAGTGAGGGCGGGGACGACACGTTCCGCTACGTCGAGCATATCGACCAGCAGACTGCGGACGAGCACCAGTGCTGGCGGCGACTGTTCCACCAGCAGGGCGAACAGCCGGACGGGCGCATGCGGCACATCGCCGCGCCCGTTGCGGTCGAGATCGTAGCCGCGATACCGATCCCACCAATTGCCTTCGAAGGTACTGTTGCTGAGGCGGCTATTCGTACCAACATCGAAGACATTCCCGCTGAACAGGTTGCCGCGCAGCAGGTTGTCCTCGGCACCAGCCAGGACTCGCACCGCCCATCCGTTGCGCACGAAATCGTTGTCGAATACTTCGTTGCGGTTGGCGCCTTCGAGGTGCAAGCCGATGGAGTTTTCCACGAACTTGTTGCCGAGCACTTTGCTGTCGCTGATCTCCTTGAGCAGCAAACCGTAGGCCGCGCTGCCGCGATTGCGTTCGAAGCGGTTGCCGGTCATGGTGATGTACTTGGCATACATCACGGCCACGCCCGATTCGTTGTTGTAGAACGTATTGCTTTCGTAACGACAGGAATCGGAAAACATGAAGTGCAGACCGTACCGCCGACTGTCGCGACTCACATTGCGACGTGCCGTACTGGCCGTGGTGAACTCGAAGTAGATACCATCGCGGTGCCCGATAATTTCGTTGTCTTCGAACACCACATTGTGGCTCGACCACGAATGCAGCCCGTTGCCTGTGACGGTCTGCGAGCCCTCCATGCCCCACAACTTGTTGCGACGCACCAGACATGACGACGCACGCTGGAGGTACACTCCGAACAACGTGTTCTCGAAACGGTTGTCTTCGATCAGGCAGCCGCCCGCCTCCACCACGCGCAACGCGGCGCGATCGGTTGCCTGACTGGTGCCCGTGTTACGAAAGGTGAGCCCACGTATGGTAACGGAGTCGGCGCCAACCGCGAGAATCTCCTTGGTGCCCGCGCCATCGAGCACCGCGCCAGGCCGACCAACCAGCGTGACCGGTGCGTTCACGACGATGGTTGGTTCCCGGTACACACCAGCCTCCACCACCACCACGCCGTAGCGCGCGACCCGCTGCAAGGCGTCGGTGACACGCGACACCACCGGGTAGCGCCCGCGATCAGTGCCGGGCGCTGGACTGACGAACACCGTATCCGCTCGCGCAATTGGCGGAGCGGGCGGGCGAGCTTGGGCTTTGGCTGCCGAGCACTGACTGAGCGCGGCAAGCAAGACGAAGCCGAAAAGCAGGTCAGTGCGCGCGCGCACCGTACTGCCTCGGCTGACTCGCGCGCGCGCCGTGCGTATGTGGGGCGGCGGTGCCGTTGGCTGGTGACTGCACTAACGTCAATACGTCGCTCCAGGCGATGGCTCGGCCGCCGTACCGCTGGATCAGCGTATTGCGGTCTGCTTCACGAGGAAAGGCAGCCAGTTCACGCCCCATGGGTGACCGCAACTGGCTTTGGTGCAGGTAGGTGGCCTTGGCCGCATCCATCCACTGCGACGGATGTTCGTGGTTTGCCACGTACACGCCGCGGGGGCGATCGCTGGCAGAGAGCGCGGCCACGTAGGATGCGAGACACTCGATGGAGTCGAAGGTCTGAATGCGACCTTTGGCAGTGATCACCATCGCGCCGAAACGAACGTCGTCAATGGTCATGCGGCAGTACTCGCAGGAGTCTTCACCAGCGACGAGCGCGCGGGGACCGCTCGAGCAGCCGCCCGCGATCAGCGCCAGGGCGAGGACGGCGAGGGCATGTCGGCGGTCCATCAGCGTGTCACCGGCGAAGAAGGGGGAAGGTTGTCGGACGTGCGGCGCGCTGACGCGCTGCCGGCCGTGGACGCATCGCCAACCAACGACGAGGCGGAGGCGTTGGGTGTTCGACCCGTGAAGGCCACTCCGAAGGCGAGCACCACGGCACCGATGGCGAGGAATCCGCCCGTCGCGGGCCACGATGTCGCGGTGAAGTTGAGGAGCATCTTGCTGCCGATGAGCGGCGGCTGGTACGACATGCCGGGCACCTTGATCGGCGCGTTCTCCAGATCGAGGTTGTGACCGTAGTCGTACTCCCACTTGTAGAAGTCGGCGAGACCCACGATCGCCGACAGCACCAGCGCCCCAGCCCACACACGCATCCAACGGCGCTGCCCGAGGAAGGCAATGACCAAGCCGGCGACACTCATGAGGATGATCCCGGGACGCATCACCTTGAGTTCGGGGATGGCGTCAGGCTCGATCACCTGCATCCCGATGTAGTGATTGAGGCCGTTGATATTCTGAAGATCGTTCGGCCCGATACCGGCTACGGTATGGGCCCAGATGTACATGCCGAGCCCTTCTGGATACTGCGGGGCGGTAAGCGACACGCTCCACAGCGGGAAGAGCACCGCCAGCCCCAACATGAGCGAGGCAACGGCGAACAGGGCGCGACGACTGCCGGTGACGTTCATCTATACGTCCTGGAGACGGAGGGCGGGGAGTCTGGAGCTCCCACGCCCTCGTCTCCTGCAAGTGAGCCTTCGTGAAATGTCAGCGAGCGAACTGCAGCGCGAGTGCTACCGCGCGTCGTGTCGTGTTCAGTGCAGCTTGGGCGTGGTGCCGTTGCTGCTGTGCGCCGCGTGCGGATCGGCGGCGGCCGAGGCGGCCGGCAGCGTCACGCCGCGGGCAGCGGCCCGCGCCACCTGGCCCTGCGCCTTCAGCGTGTTCGCCTTGAGCGGCACACCCGAGCCCTGTGGCGACACACGAACGTAGCCCTGCATCTCCTGGTGCAACGCCGAGCAGAAGTCGGTGCAGTACATGGGGTACACACCCAGGGCCTTCGGTACCCACTTCAGCGTGCGCGTTTCGCCCGGCATGATGAGCAGTTCGGCGTTGGTGGCGCCCTGAATGGCGAAGCCGTGCGGGATATCCCAGTCCTGCTCGAGATTGGTGATGTGGAAGAGCACCGTGTCACCCACCTGCACGCCTTCGATGTTGTCTGGCGAGAAGTGCGAGCGGATGGCGGCCATGCGCACGTGCACCGTCTTGCCGTTGCGGCTGATGCCCGTCTCCTTCTCGTTGCGCGCCACCTGCGGGTGCTTGTTCTCGGCGAGCGAGTAGAACTTCTTCTGGTTCTTCTTGATCTTCTCGGCTTCGATGGCGTTCGCGTAATGTGGTTCGCCTGTCGTCGGGAAGTCGAGAATGAGCTTCATCTTGTCGCCCGAGATGTCGTACAGCTGGGCCGACTGCGTGAGCTCCGGGCCCGTGGGCAGATAGCGATCCTTGGTGATCTTGTTCATTGCCACCAGGTACTTGCTGCTCGGCTTGGTGGTGGCACCACCAGGAATCATGAGGTGCCCGATTGAGTAGTACGTGGGCGCCCGGTCCACGATTTCCCACGTGCCCAGCTTCCACTTCACCACTTCACTGGAGATGAAGAGCGACGTGTAGGCGTAGCCCTTGCCGTCGAACTCGGTGTGCAGAGGGCCAAGGCCCGGGTCCTTCACTTCACCGGCGAGAATGGCCTCGTACTTGAGTACCGGGATGCCATCGATCGTGGTTTCGA
>ERZ1645185.763-NODE-763-length-13572-cov-4.676555_pt1 | contig 13572 bp, 14 predicted proteins | sample MGYA00575351_ERZ1645185 | MGnify/ENA primary metagenome ERZ1645185 (study PRJEB40838, sample SAMN11284767) | freshwater sediment metagenome | isolation source: river sediment | host: Sediment | place: India: Jana village, Kanpur | collected 2015-12-17 ...
CGCCCTTGGCCATGGCCTGGGTCACGTCGGCCGGGTTGATGTAGCCGTCCTGCGGATGGAACAGCGCACCCTTCAGATCCTCGGTCCGGACCAGCGGCCAGCGCTCCTTGATTTCCTTGGGCGAGAGGAACTCGTTATAGACCCCGGCCGTCTCGGCGACAGAGGAATAGAGCATGTATTCGTCCATCCGCGCATCGGTCTGGGCCATGCGCAGGTTGCCGACGACGTAGAAACCGGGGTTCAGGCCCGTCTCTGCCTCGAGCCCCTTGTAGAAGTCCACCGAGTACTTGTGGATGTGGGTGGTGGCGTAGCCCATGTTGAACAGCGGCAAGAGACCCGCCGCGTGCCAGGTCGAACCGGAGGTCAGCTCGTCCCGCTCGATCAGCATCGTGTCCCAGCCCGCCTTCGCGAGGTGATAGGCGATGCCGGTTCCGACCGCACCGCCGCCGACGACCAGTGCCTTGACATGGGTTTTCATGGGCTGACTCCGTCCCGAAATGTTTGGCCAATAGATGCCCGATCATGACGGTAGCGGGCAAGGCGCGCCGACCATTGGCGTCCGAAAACGACATGTGCGACATGTCGCAGTCGGCGCTTGACCGGATACCCCTGCGGACGATAGCCCGAAAGCATGAGTCAGCGCCGCGCCCCGTCCGGTATTCTGAACCGCCTGCTTCTGGCGGCTATGATGGCCGTGATGACTGCGGCGGCGCTGCTTCCCGCCGGCTGGATGCCGCACCGCTCCTCGGCCGAGACACTGACGCTGGTCCTCTGCACCCCGGATGGCCCGCAGGAAGTGCAGATGCCGCTTTCGGGCGACACGGCCCCTTCTGACGATCAGTCGTCGCCGCAGACCTGTGTCTGGGCACTCGCTCAGGCCCTGGCGCTTGTACCCGATCTGCCTGTCATTCCTGCGGCGCCCGAAGTCATCGCACCTGCTTCGACGGACACCGCATGGCACGATCTTGTGCCGAATGCGCCGCCGCGGAGTCCCGTGGCGAGGGGGCCCCCGCTCTCCACCTGATTTCGACCCTTTTTCCGAAATCTCGCAGGAGACCCTAGATGGACAACGTCCAATCCCAGGCCGCCGCAACGGCGCGCCCCAATCGTCACTACTTCACTGCCTGGCGCTGGCACTTCTATGCCGGGCTCTATGTCGTCCCGTTCCTTCTGATGTTGGCCACGACCGGCCTCATCATGCTGTGGATCAGTGCCACGACAGAACTGAACGGCGAACGCGGCCATGTTAGCCCGTCAGGCAGCCCGCTTGCGGTTTCGGCCCAGCAGGCCGCAGCCGAGGCCGCCATGGCTGGCGGCACGGCCAGCCAGTACATTGAACCGCTTGGCCCCGATCGCGTCGCCGTCTTCAAGGTCGACGCGGGCGAAGACTCGACCACCGTCGTCATCGATCCCTACACCGGCGCGGTCGTCGAGACCTTCCCCTGGCGTGCCGGCTGGTACGATTTCGCCAACGACATCCACGGCAGCCTGCTACTTGGCAACCTCGGCGATCGCCTGATCGAGACGGCCGCCAGCCTTGGTGTCCTGCTGGTTGTCACCGGCATCTACCTGCACTGGCCGCGCAACGGCTCAGGCACCCCGTTTGCACCGAAACTTGCAGCGCGGGGACGTGCCTGGTGGAAGTCGCTTCATGGCGTCGTCGGATGGTGGATGTCGCTGCTGATGCTGGTCTTCTTCGTGTCGGGCCTGAGCTGGGCCGGCATCTGGGGCGACAAGTTCGTTCAAGCCTGGAGCACCTTCCCGGCGGAGAAGTGGGACGCTGTGCCCCTGTCCGACAAGACGCATGCCGACATGAACCACGGCGCCGCGAAAGAGGTTCCCTGGGCGTTGGAGAAGACGCCGATGCCGGAATCCGGTTCTCTTGCCGGTCAGCCGGCGGTGGCCGGCCCGGCAAGCTTTGACGATGTGGTGGCCTTCGCCCGCGACCTTGGTTTCGCCGGACGCTTCCAGGTCAACATGCCGGCGGGCGAGGACGGGGTCTGGACGATCAGCCACGACTCCATGTCGAACGATGGTCATGACCCCTGGGGTGACCGGACGATCCATATCGACCGGTACACCGGCAACATCCTGGCCGATGTGCGGTATGCCGACTATTCGCCCTATGCCAAGATGATGGCTGGGGGCGTGCCCTGTCACGAAGGCGACTTGGGGATCTGGAACCTCGCGCTGAACACGCTGTTCTGCCTGTCGATGATCTTCCTGCCGATCTCTGGCCTTGTGATGTGGTGGAAGCGGCGGCCCGAAGGCGCGACCCGCATCGGTGCCCCGCCCCGGCCGCAGGACATGACCCTGTGGAAAGGCGCATTGGTCATCGTGCTGGCCCTGGGTGTGATGTTCCCGCTGGCGGGACTTGCCATGCTTGCCGTTGTCGCACTGGATGCGCTGGTGCTGCGCTTCCTGCCTGGCCTGCGGCGCGCTTTGAACTGAAGGGCGAAGGCGCGGCGGATCCCCGTCGCGCCTTTCCTGCCGGTCCGGACCGGACTGCCTTGCGTCAGATCCGCAGGAACGGCTGGGCCAGCCGCGGGATGAAGCTGCGGAAACGCAGCGGCGCGTCGGTCGCGGCAAGGCATATGCAATCTGCGCCCGGCTCGGCCACCGGAGTATGGTTCAGATTCTCGGATGCAATCTCGACGTCGCCGCGGCCGAAGCGATCGGTCTCGTCGCGGAAGGCCCCCTGGAGCACAAGCGTCAGCTCCATACCGCGATGGCCGTGATCCGGGACCGACTGACCGGCCGGAATATACAGAAGCCGGGCCGTAGCGCCCTTGTCCGTGGGCAGGATCGCCTGCCGCACACCCATCCCGACCGGACGCCAGCGCACCGCGTCCAGATCGCCGCCGGCATAATCTGCAAGCGGCGCCGGCAGAATCGAACGGCGCCTTGGCGCAGGTGTTTCGGGGCGGGACTGGGGCAAGGCAAGGATGCGGGCCAGCATGTCGTCCATCGGACCCACCGGACCCGATGCGGCTTCGACCAGGGCGCCGCCAACCGCATCGAAAGCGGCGGCACGGGCGCGACAGTCATCGCACATCGTCAGGTGCGTCGCGACGACAAGACCGAAGGCCTCGGGCAGTTCCCCGGCCGAGTAGGCCATCAGCAATTGATCGGACAGGTGGTGGCGGATCGTCATGGTCGTCTTTCAGCTCATCTTGTGGCGCAGGCGGTCCAGCGCCAGGCGGATACGGGATTTGATCGTGCCAAGCGGCAGGCCGGTCTCGGCGGCGATCTGCGAATGGGAAAGCTCACCAAAGTAGGCGCGCTCGATCAGGATGCGCTGGTTTTCCGGCAGGTCGGCCAAGGCCCTGACCAGCCGGAGACTTTCCTGCTGCATCTCGAAGACATCGGCCTGATCGGGTTCATCCTCGGGCCCCCAGGGCAGATCCTCGGGTTCTGGCCGGCGCGTCTTGCGCAGCAGGTCGATGCGCCGGTTGCGGGCAATGGTGTAGATCCATGTCGAAACGCTGGCACGCGCCGGATCGTAGAGGTGCGCCTTCTGCCAGAGTGTCGACATCACGTCCTGAGTGCATTCCTCGGCCTGGGACCCCGAGGCGCCCGCCTTACGCAGAAAGGCCCGGATGCGCGGGGCGAAATGCGCGAAGATCTGTGAAAAGGCCTGCGCGTCGGCATGGTCGCGGACCCGCAGCACCAGCGCCGCCCAGTCAGCCTCGCCGTTCAACCGCATGGTTCCCTGCCCTGTCCGCTGCGGCCTCGTAGCCGCCACCGGCCCAGCATAGCCGGGGGGATCAGACGGCGCATCCGCTTTTTCCAGAGGGGTCATGTCGAAGCTCATGTCAGGTCTACGCGGCTCCCGGCCAACCGGATCACCAGCCGCACACACATTCTGCGATGTCGCCGTTGCCGCCAAGTGATCCAGCCACATCCGTGGCGCGTAAGAACTGGAACATCCTCAGGAAAGGCCCTCCCGATCATGCCGTTCGAACGACTGGCCCACGCCCCCCGCCGCATAGCCGTTATCGGAGGCGGCATCTCCGGCATGGCGGCCGCGCATCTGCTGGCGCAGGACCACGCGGTGGTGCTGTTCGAGGCCGAGGGCCGGCTCGGCGGTCATGCACGCACAGTGATGGCCGGCAAACGCGGCGACCAGCCAGTGGATACCGGCTTCATCGTCTTCAACCGGGTGAATTACCCGCATCTCTCTGCCCTGTTCGACCGGCTGGATGTGCCGGTGATCGAAAGCAACATGAGCTTTGGCGCGTCTTTCGGCGGCGGGAAGCTGGAATACGGGCTGGCAGGCTGCGCGGCGCTGTTTGCGCAGCGACGCAACGCAATGAACCCGCGCTTTCTTGGCATGTTGCGCGACATCCTGCGATTCAACGCCAAGGCAGTCGAACTTGCGAAGGATGAAGGAACATCGCTTGGCGAATTCCTGCGGGACCTAAAGACCGGGGACTGGTTCCGCGATCACTACCTGCTGCCCTTTTCCGGCGCGATCTGGTCGACGCCGGCCGAGGGCATGCTGTCCTTCCCCGCGCGGGCGCTGGTGCAGTTCTTCCGCAACCATAACCTGCTCAACGTGACCGGTCAGCACCAGTGGTTCACGGTCAAGGGCGGCTCGATCGAATATGTGCGCCGACTGCAGGCAGCGATGCAGGCGCAGGGGGTCGACCTGCGCCTTGGAGCCGCTGTGGCCGGAGTCCGGCGGTCAGCGATGGGCGTGTCGGTGCGGGTTGCCGGTGACGAATGGGAGCCCTTCGACGACGTGGTTTTCGCCACCCATTCCGATCAGACATTGCGCCTGCTGTCGGATGCCACGCCGGAGGAGCGCGCCTCGCTGGCGGCGATCCGCTACCAACCGAACGAGGCTGTCCTGCATTCGGATACCTCGGTCATGCCGCGGCGCAAGGCGGTCTGGTCTTCGTGGTGCTATGTCGAACCGACCGGAAAGAGGCCCGAGAAAATCGCGCTCAGTTATTGGATGAACCTGCTTCAAGCGATCCCCCAGGATGATCCCTTGTTCGTGACGCTGAACGGCCAGGCACCGATCCGCGAGGACCTGATCCACGACGTGACGACCTTCTGGCACCCGGTCTTCGACCGCGGGACGCTGGCCGCACAGGAAAAACTGCGCCACATGAACGGCGCACGCGGCACCTGGTTCTGCGGGGCGTGGATGCGCAACGGTTTCCACGAGGACGGCTTTGCCAGCGCCGTCGACGTGGCCGAGGCCCTGCGCGGCACGGACCGCGTACCGGGCCAGTTTATCTACGAAAATTCAGAAATTTCGCAGAAATTTCAAGGGAGGCACGTCGCGTGACCGCCATCCGCCACCTGCGGGGAGAGACCTTTCACGGGCGGAAAGGCGGCCCTGCGAACCGCTTCAGCTATTCAGTCGACTATCTTCTGCTCGACCCCGACAAGGATCGCGGGCCGATGCTGTTCGCGCGCAACCGGGCTGGGCTGGTCTCGTTGCATGACAGCGATCATGGCGGCGCACCGAAACACGGCCGCGGCACGGCCTGGGTCCGGGAAAGGCTCGCCGAACGCGGACTGCCCGGCGCCGATCGCATCCTGCTTCTGGCGCAACCGCGGGTGCTGGGCCATGTGTTCAACCCTGTCTCCTTCTGGCTGTGCCACGATGCGGGCGGGGCGCTTCGGGTCGTGATCGCTGAGGTGTCGAACACTTACGGCGACCGCCATTCCTACCTGTGCCATCGCGACGATCTCGCCCCGCTGACCGGGGCGGACGAGGTGAGGGCGACGAAGATCTTCCACGTCTCCCCCTTCCAGCCCGTCGAGGGCGAGTATGCTTTCCGCTTCGACATCGCCGCCGATCGGATCGCGATCCGTATCGACTACACGACCAGGGGCCACGGGCTGGTGGCAACGCTTGCCGGTCCGGTGGTTCCCTTGACCACTCTGGGGCTCCTTGAGGCCTGTCTGCGGCGCCCGTTCGGCTCGCGCCGGGTTCTGGCGCTGATCCACTGGCAGGCGCTGAAGCTGTGGTGGAAGGGCGTTGCCTTCCGCCACCGCCCCCTGCCCCCGCCAGACGAGGTCACCCGGTGACGGCAGTGTCTGCAGAGATCGGTGGAGACCGCACGCGTCTGTGGCCCTGGGCGCTGTTTTCGGGCCTGATCGCGGCAGCGGGGCTGCCGATCTACATCCATGCCCCCAAGTTCTATGTCGATACCTATGGCATCGGGCTGGGTGCTCTCGGCGGGACGTTGTTCCTGTTGCGGCTGATCGACGTCGTGCAGGATCCGCTGCTGGGCTGGCTGTCCGAGCGCCATGCCAGGCGGCGGGGGGAGCTGGTCGCGGGCGCGCTGGTGCTGATGGCCGGGGCAATGATCGCGCTTTTCGCGGTCACGCCGCCGGTCGCGCCGCTTCTGTGGTTTTCGGCGACGCTGGTCGCGCTGTTCTCGGCCTACAGCTTTCTGACCATCACCTTCTATGCCGAAGGGGTCCGAAAGGCCGGCACCTTGCCAGGACAGGGGCATCTCAAGCTGGCCGGATGGCGCGAGGCGGGGGGGCTGATCGGGGTCTCGCTGGCGGCTGTGGCCCCGGCGGTGCTGGGGCAGCTTTCGCCCGCCCCCTTCACCGGCTTCGCGCTTGGCTTTTCGGTGCTTGCACTGGCGGCTGGATGGGCCATGCGGCGCGATTGGGTTGGCGGTGAGGTTCCGGCGACATCCGCTTCAGCGGCAATCGCTGTTGTGCTTGGCGATCCGGCCGCGCGGCGGCTTCTGCTGATCGCGCTGGTGAATGCGATGCCGGTCGCGGTGACCTCGACCCTGTTCCTGTTCTTCGTCGAAAGCCGACTGGGCGCGCCTGAGGCCGCAGGCCCCCTGCTGCTGCTGTTCTTCCTTTCGGCCGCGCTAGCATCGCCGGTCTGGAGCGCGGTGGCGCGCCGCGCGGGCGCCCGCCCGACGCTGGTTGCGGGCATGGCGCTGGCGGTTCTGGCCTTCCTGTTCGCGGCGCGGCTTGGCCAGGGCGACGTCTGGCCTTTCGCGCTGGTCTGCGCCCTGTCGGGGGCGGCGCTCGGGGCCGATCTGACGATTATGCCTGCGGTCTTTGCCCGACGGCTGGCCGTGGTCGCCCCGCAGGCCGGCATGGGCTTCGGGCTGTGGAGCTTCGTGTCCAAGCTGACGCTTGCCCTCGCGGCCGCCGGAACGCTGCCGCTTTTGCAGACGGCCGGCTTCGTGTCGGGCGGCGACAACCCGCCCGAGGCACTTGTCAGGCTGACGCTGCTTTATGCGGTTCTGCCCTGCGCCCTGAAGCTCGCGGCAATCGCCCTGGTGCTGACCACCCGGTTCGAGGAGGACGAGAAATGACCCCGATGCTTTTCCTTGGCCTGGTCCTTGGTCTTGCCGCTGCACTTGCGCTTGGCTGGCTCCTCTCCCGCCGGATGGGGTTCGAGGCCCAAACACCGGCAGATTACGCCGCGACCGCGCCGGCCTTCGACCTGCGCCAGCATCTGGATGGTCCGCTGCTGTGCGAGGGCGTGATCTATGGCCCCCTGGGGCGGGTCAGTTCGCGCTTCGTGGCGCGGATGGAGGGGAAATGGACCGGCGCGCAGGGCGTCCTGACGGAACGCTTCCACTATGACAGCGGCACGGTGCAGCACCGTGTCTGGTCGCTGAACCTGGGCAATGACGGGTCGATCCGGGCCACGGCACCGGATGTCCTGGGCGAGGGTCAGGGTCAGGCGCAAGGATCAACCGTCCGGCTCAGCTACCAGATCCGGCTGGCCGAGGATGCCGGAGGCCATGTGCTGTCGGTGACCGACTGGATGTACCTGCTGGAGAACGGCACGATCATGAACCGCAGCCAGTTCCGCAAGTTCGGGATCAAGGTGGCGGAGCTTGTCGCCACGATGCGCAAGGTCCCGGCATGAGGGAGTTTCGGGGCCGGCGCTACTGGCTGGTCGGGGCAAGCGAGGGGCTGGGCGCCGCGCTGGCCCGGCAACTCAGCGCGGCGGGTGCAGATCTGGTGTTGTCCGCCCGGAACGCGGCGCGGCTCGCAGAGGTCGCCTCGGACCTGCCGGGAAAGGTGGAGACGCTTGCTCTGGACGTGGCCGACGGCGCATCCGTGCGGGACGCGGCCGAGCACATCGGCCCGGTCGACGGCGTCGTTTGGCTCGCGGCGCTCTACTGGCCTATGCGGGCACAGGACTGGGATGCCGAGCAGGTCGAGGCGATGTGCGACGTCAATTTCACCGGCTGCGCCCGGGTGATCGGTGCGGTCCTGCCCTGCATGGTGGCGCGCGACCGGGGGCATGTGGTGATCGTGGGCAGCCTTTCGGGCTTTCGCGGCCTGCCCGGCGCAATCGGCTACGGTCCAAGCAAGGCAGGTGTCATGGCGCTGGCGGAGTCGCTCCATGCGGATCTGAGGGGCAGCGGCGTTGCGGTGCAACTCGCCAATCCCGGCTTCATCAGGACGCGGCTGACCGAAAAGAACGACTTCAGCATGCCGTTCCTGATGTCACCTGAAGAAGCGGCACGGCATGTATTCCGCCTGATGTCGGGGCGACGGTTCTCGTCGAGTTTCCCTGTTCCCTTTGCCTGGCTGTTCCGCCTTTCGCAGTTCTTGCCCGACTGGTTGTATTACCCGCTCTTCGCCCCACGGACGCGCTGACAGGAATTCGTGATCGGTCGCCATCTGCGATTGCAACTGCAGGGATTCAGGATCAAACCGGCAGACGGGGCAGGACGAAGGCGAGCAGGAGGTCCGTCGTGACGACGGCGCAGCAGGGCAGCGCCCGGACTTCGGTCTGGCGAAACCGGATCACGCCGCTGATCGTTGCAACCGCGCTGCTGATGGAGAACATCGACAGCACGGTGATTTCAACCTCGCTGCCGCAGATCGCCCGGGACCTGGAGGCCGACCCGATCCATCTGAAGCTGGCGCTGACGTCCTACCTGCTGGCCCTGGCAATCTTCATTCCCGCCTCGGGCTGGGCGGCAGACCGCTTCGGCGCGCGCAAGGTGTTCCGGCTGGCGATCCTGGTCTTCACGCTCGGCTCGATCGCCTGTGCGCAATCCGACACCCTGCCCCAGTTGATCGCGGCGCGGGTGCTGCAGGGGATCGGCGGGTCGATGATGACGCCGGTCGGGCGACTGATCGTGCTGCGGTCAACGCCCAAATCACAACTGGTGAACGCCCTGGCCTGGCTGACAGTGCCGGCGCTGATCGGGCCGGTGCTCGGCCCCCCGCTTGGCGGGTTCATCACCACCTATTTCGACTGGCGCTGGATCTTCTGGATCAATGTTCCGGTCGCCGTGCTGGGGCTGATCCTTGTCACCCTGCATATCCGCGACATCCGCATGGAAGACGTGGCAGAGTTCGACTTCCGCGGCTTCTTCCTTGTCGGCCCCGGGATCGCCGCCTTCCTGACTGGCATCACACTGTCTGGCCTGACACTTGTCGCGCCGATGGCCGTCTGGTCGCTGACCCTGTCGGGGATTGTGCTGCTTCTGGCCTATGTCTGGCACGCGCTGAGAGTGCCCGATCCGATCATCGACCTGCGACTGCTGGCGCTGCCGACTTTCCGGATCAGCGTGACCGGCGGCACCCTGTTCCGCATCGCAACCGGAGCCCTGCCCTTCCTCCTGCCTCTGATGCTGCAGTTCGGCTTCGGCATGTCGGCCTTCACTTCGGGCCTGCTGACCTTCGCGACCGGGGTCGGCGCGCTGACCATGAAGTTCCTGGCGCAGCCGATCCTGCAACGGTTCGGCTTCCGCCGGGTCATGGTCGCGAACACGATCATCGCCGCCCTGTTCCTGATGGCGCCGGGGGCTTTCCAGCCCGGCATGCCCTGGCTCTTGATGACCTCGGTCCTGTTCGTCGGCGGCATCTCGCGCTCATTGCAGTTCACCAGCATCAATGCCGTGGCTTATGCCGATGTCCCGCCTGAACGGCTGAGCAGTGCGACCTCATTCAACTCGGTTCTGCAACAGCTGTCAGGATCGGTCGGCATCACGGTTGCCGCCTTCGGGATCGAGGCCGTGCGCGGGTGGAACGGCTCGACCGAGCTGACGGCAGCGGTCTTCCCGCCGGTCTTCGTGATGATCGGCTGCCTGTCCTTGCTGGCGGTGATCCCCTTCGCCCGCCTGTCGCGGATGGCGGGTTCGGGCCTGCTGGGCGAGGCGGAGATGCCGCGCCGCGAGACTGACTAGTCCCAGCCCGGGAATTGCGGCAGGCCGTCGGTGATCCGGTAATAGTCGCCCTTGTCCGCCACGAAGATATGGCTGTCCAGCGTCGTGCCTGTCGGGCCGTCGACCGCGCCCGCCTCGACCGAAAAGCCGCCCGCCGCATCGCGGAAATACAGGCTCGATCCGCAGATGGTGCAGAAGCCCCGCCGCCCGCCGCCGGGGGTGGCGAATTCGGTTAGCGCCGCACGGCTGCTCCAGTCGATCTGGTCCTCGGGCGCGTCGAAAGAGGCGCTGTAGTGGCCCGACAACTTGCGGCACTGGGTGCAGTGGCAGGCGCCGACGCCGCCCGTGGGGCGCGGCAGGGTGAAGGCGCAGGCGCCGCACAGACAGGTGGCTGTCAGGCGGTCCGGGGCCGGCGTCTTCGGCGGTGGCGAGCCCTCGGGAGAATAGTAGTCGCCGGCATCCTCGGTGAAGATGTGCTCGGCCACCGCCAAGCCGGTCGGTCCGTCCAGCGCGCCGGGTGCGAAAGAGATCCGCGCCTCGCCCGCCGGCTGCCAGAAGAGCGAGGCGCCGCAGCCCCGGCAAAAGCCTCGCCGCGCGGACGGCGAGGATTCATGCCAGGCAAGCGTCGTGTCGGAGATCAGCCGGAAACGGTCATGGGGAACCGAGGACGCCGCCCAGTAGTGGCCAGACGTCTTGCGGCACTGGGTGCAATGGCAGGCGATCACGTCGCGAAGCGGCGGATCGACCGCGAACTCCACGCCACCGCACAGACAGCTTCCGCGCATTCTTCCCTCCCCGCTTGACGGTTTCAGCCTAACCGCGGGCCGGGGCCGTCATGGGCGGAATCCGTCATTCCGCATCCCGGAACGTCTCGGCGAGGATTCGGGTCAGGTGGCGGGCATCATCTTCGGTGAAGGCCGCGGGCGCGTCACTGTCGATGTCGAGCACGCCGAGCAGCCGGCCAGAGCCGTTCCAGACCGGCAGGACGATCTCGGAGCGGGTCGAAGACGAACAGGCGATATGGCCGGGGAAGGCATCGACATCCGGGACAAGCTGCACCTCGCCGGTCCGCGCCGCCGCGCCGCAAACGCCGCGCGAGAACGGAATGACCAGGCAGCCATGACCACCCTGATAGGGGCCAATCTTCAGCAGTTCAGGCGCGACGACCCGGTAGAAGCCGGTCCAGTCCGCCATGGGATGTGCGGCGTGAATCTCGCACGCCACCGTTGCCATCAGCGCCACGGCATCCGTCTCGCCGTGGCAGAGCGCCCGAAGGCCGGTTTCCAGTGTCGCGTAGTCCATGAGCCTGTCCACCCGTTTCCGCCCGACAAACTAGAAGCCGGTCCCGAAAAGGGAAAGTCCCGCGGCGCATTACCTTTCGATAACTTCGCGGCGCTAGGCTTCGACAGCACGGGATCAAGGGAGAGAAGGATGCGACTTGTACCCAATATCTGCGCGGATCGGCTGGTGATCGAGGTCGCCGAACCGCGGATCGACGCGGCGGTGGCGATCGAATTCAAGGAACGGATGCGCGACCTTATCAAGGACGCCCCTGAACGCGTCATCCTGGACCTGTCGCAGGTCGCCTTTCTCGATTCCAGCGGGCTTGGTGCCGTCGTCGCGGTGATGAAGCTGCTGGCGCCCGAGCGCAGATTGGAACTCGCCGGGCTGACCCCCACGGTTGAGAAGGTGTTCCGCCTGACGCGAATGGACAGCGTATTCGTCATTCATCCGGCGGCGCCCGATGTGCAGCGCGCTGCGATCTGATCCCCGGGAAAATGCCGGGCTGAAGCTGACGATTGCCGGGAACGCCCCTTCGATCCGGCAGGCCCTGACCGAACTGGCACTGCGCCCGCCACTCGCCGCGCTTTGTGTTGCAGACCGGGGCAGCGCAGAAATCGTGCTGGCCGAAATCCTGAACAACATCGCGGAACATGCCTATGCCGGGCGGGGCGGGCCGATCGAACTCTGTGTCGTCGCCGAGGAAACCGGCATCGCCTGCACCATCATCGACGGTGGGGTGGCCATGCCGAATGGCGAGCTTCCTCGCGGCGATCTGCACCTGGCGACCGATGCCCGCGACCTTTCTGAAGGCGGCTATGGCTGGTTCCTGATTCGAAGCCTGACGACGGATCTGCGCTACCTTCGCCGACATAACCGGAACGAGCTGAGGTTTCGGATTTTGGCCGGACAATAGGCGGTCGAAGAGCGCTTGGTTGACGCCGCGGAAACACTGCCAAAGTCTTGCCACACTTTCCCCGCGGCTTCGCCACAGCCCGAGGCGAGAGTTCATCCTGTAGCTGCCAAAAGCTTCCCTCGGCATCGCGGTAACAGCCCCCACCCAGTCCGCGATGCCGAGGCCCTTCGGCTTGGAACCGGTGCCTTCGCGCACTAGTGTCACCCCAAGCAGAGGGGACAACATGCGTGATTTCGAACTTCCCGGCCGGTCAGTCGTTCTGGCGCTGAACGGCATGTGCGCGACATCGCACCCGCTTGCCGCGCAGACCGCCGTCGCCCTGCTGCAGGCCGGGGGCAATGCCGTGGACGCCGCCATCGGAGCGGCGGTGCTGCTGGGCATTTGCGAACCGCAGATGACCGGCATCGGCGGCGATTGCTTCGTGCTGCTGAAGCCCGCCGGAGAAGAGCGCGTCATCGCCCTGAATGGTTCTGGCCGCGCCCCGGCCGGCCTTCGGTCGGACGCGCTGCGCGCCCGTGGCCTGACGTCCATGCCGCTCCATTCTGCCGAGGCCGTCACCGTGCCCGGCGCTGTCGACGCGTTTTGCCGGCTGTCGGCGGATTGGGGGCGGCTTGGCCTTGACGAAGTGCTTGCCCCGGCCATCCGCCACGCCGAGGAAGGCGTGCCGGTCGCCCCGCGGACGGCACAGGACTGGGCCGAGGCGGCAGCCGACCTGAAGGGCGCGGCCCGCCACCATTATCTGTTCCATGGCGCCCCGCCGCGGGTCGGGCAGGTCTTTCGTGCACCGGGCCAGGCCGAAGTGCTGCGCAAGATCGCGGCAGAGGGGCGCAAGGGCTTCTATGAAGGCGAAGTGGCAGAGGATATGGTCGCCGCCCTTCAGGCGCTTGGCGGGACCCACACGCTAGAAGATTTTATTTCAACTTCGTGCACTTACGGTGATCCAGTTTCCGGCACCCACAACGGCGTCGAGCTGCTGGAGCATCCGCCGAACGGGCAGGGCGCGACGGCGATCCTGATGCTGAACATCCTTTCGCATTTCGATCTGGCCCCGCTCGATCCTTTCGGGGCCGAGCGGGCCCATCTCGAGGCCGAGGCGGCCAAACTCGCCTACGATGCGCGCAACCGTTTCATCGCCGATCCCGAGCACATGACCCGCGCGGTCGATCACATGCTGGCGCCCGAAACCGCCCGGCGGCTGGCGGCCCTGATCGACCCGAAGCGGGCGATGCCCGATCCGGCGCC
>ERZ1645185.765-NODE-765-length-13565-cov-5.839822_pt1 | contig 13565 bp, 10 predicted proteins | sample MGYA00575351_ERZ1645185 | MGnify/ENA primary metagenome ERZ1645185 (study PRJEB40838, sample SAMN11284767) | freshwater sediment metagenome | isolation source: river sediment | host: Sediment | place: India: Jana village, Kanpur | collected 2015-12-17 ...
CACAGCATCGACACCTTCGTCAGCTCCGACTCGCCGCTGGAGTCGCCGCACTTCGCCTTCGCGCCGCTCGGCGCCGGGCCGGTGCTGCGCGGCATCGAGTCGCAGAGCATGTGGCCGCCGGCCGCGCGCGAGGAGGTGCAGCGCGCCGCGCGCGCGGCGGGGATCCCGCTGCAGCTCGGGATGACGCAGGGCGGCACCGACGGCACCGCGTTCGTGTTCTACGGGGCGCCCAACCTGCCGCTCTCGTGGCCCGGGCGGTACAGCCATTCCCCCGGCGAGGTGCTCGACCTGCGCGACCTCGACCGGCTCGGCAGGCTCATCGCGGCGCTGGTGCGCGCGCCGTGACGTGCGACGGGATGTGGTGCTCGATCCCCACGCCGAGCAGGATCGTCGCGCCCGCGAGCGCGGCGCCGGTGAAGAACGGGACGCCCTTGCCCAGGTAGTCGAAGGCGAAGCCGGCCCAGATCGGCCCCACCACGCGCGCGAGCCCGCCGAACGTCTGTTGCACGCCCATGTAGAGCCCGCGCTCGTGATTGGGGATCACCTGCGAGAGCATGCCCGTCACGCAGGGGAAGGTGAAGGCCGTGCCGAGCGGGATGAGCAGGATCGCGAGCGCGAGCGAGACGTAGTTGGTCGTGAACGGCAGCGCGAGCAGGCCGAGCGCGAGCAGCGCCTGGCCGTAGCGCGAGAGGCGCGGCTCGCGGTACTTGTCCACCGCGGGCCCCAGCACGAGCGCGCGCGTCACGACGCTCAGCACGCCGATGTAGGCGAACACCCAGCCGATGCCCTTCTCGTCGATGCCGAAGCGGTCGAAGAGGAAGAGCGCGAGGATCGCCGTCATTCCCTGGAAGGCGCCCATGCCCACGGCGTACATCCAGATGAGGCGTGAGGCGGGGTCGCCCGGGTGCGAGAGCACGCGCTTGAGCGCGACGCTCGAGCGGCGCACCGCCGGGTGCTCGCCCGTCTTCGACCCCACGCGCTCGTTGCTCTCGGTGAGGTACTTGAAGGCGAAGCCCATCGTCACGAGGGTGAGCATCGCGGCGAGGAGCCCGGGGGCGGCGGGCCCGAGGCGCGCCGAGGCGGAGCCGATCACCGGGCCGATCGCGACGCCGGCGTTGGTCGCCGCGGAGAGCCAGCCGAGGGTCTTGGCGCGGTCCTGCGGCTCGGTGGCGTCGGCGACGTAGGCCTGGATCACGCCGACCGTCCCGCCGCCCGCTCCCTGCACGAGGCGCGAGAGCAGCAGCAGCTCGAGCGAGTTGCTGAAGGCGAAGACGACGTAGGCGATGCCGCTCGCGGCCATCCCGACGAGCAGGGCGGGGCGCCGGCCGTGTCGGTCGGAGAGGCGGCCCCAGGCGGGCGCGCTGAGCAGCTGCGCCACGGCGAAGCTCGAGACGAGCAGCGCGATCACCGTCCCCTCGCCGCCGAGCCCCATGGCGTCGAGCGCGTGCCAGAGCGGCCCCTCCCCCACGAACCGCTTCGCGTAGAACGGGAGCAGGGGGAGCACCATGAGGAGCCCCACCATGTCCAGGAACGCGGTGACCATCAGCACGACGAGCTTGCCCAGGGTGCTGCTCCTCCGAGCGCGCAGGGGACGGGGGGGAAATGTAACCGGGGCGCCCCGGCGCGGATGACCGGCGCCGTCCGGGGCGCGTCAGGGTCCCGTCAGCCCTAGGGACCGGGCCTCCGCCGACGTAACTTCTGGACATGGTCGAGACCATCGGCAGGGTCTTCCGCGAGTCCCTGGAGTCCTTCGGCGCCGCGGGGAAGCTGACGGCCGAGGCGGTGCGGTCGTCGCGCGACGTGAAGATCTGGTGGCCCAACCTCAGCCAGCAGGCCCGCCAGCTCGGCGTCGACTCGCTGCCGATCGGCATCCTCATCGCCCTCTTCACGGGCGTGGTGCTCGCGCTGCTGGCGAGCTACAGCTTCACCGGCTGGGTGCCGCGGTACCTCGTGGGCACGCTGGTGCAGAAGACGGTGATGATGGAGCTCGCGCCGGTGCTCACCGGGCTCGCGCTCGCGGGGCGGGTGGGGGCCAACATCGCCGCCGAGCTGGGGACGATGCGCGTCACCGAGCAGGTGGACGCGCTCGAGACGCTGTCGTTCGACCCGGTCGCGTACCTGGTGGTGCCGCGGGTGGTCGCGGCGACGATCATGTTCCCCGTGGTGGTCGGCGTGGCGATGGTGGTCGGCGTGGGGGCGGGCTGGGCGGCGTCGCTGGGGCTGCTCGACCTCTCGTCGCAGGAGTTCCTCAAGGGCGCACGGCTCTTCTTCGACGCGTTCGACGTGCGCTACGGTCTCGTGAAGTCGGCGAGCTTCGGCTTCGCCGTGTCGGTGCTCGGCTGCGTCAACGGCCTGCGCGCGCGCGGCGGCGCGCAGGGCGTCGGCTCGTCGGCCACCGCCGCCGTCGTGCAGTCGGCGGTGATGATCCTCGTGCTCGACGCCTTCTGGGCGATGGTCTGGCTCCTCGGGAGGGCCAAGTGAAGAAGCGATCCAACGACTGGCTGGTGGGCATCTCGATCATCGCGACGATGGTGCTGGTGGTCGCGGCCACGCTCTTCCTGCAGCAGGCGGACATCGGCGAGAAGCGGAAGGGCGTCGACGCGCGCTTCCGCGACGTGGCCAACCTGCAGGTGGGGAACGTCGTCGTCATCCGCGGCGTGCGCGCCGGCAAGGTGCGCGAGATCTCGCTCGCCGAGAACGGCTGGGTGGTCGTGGGGATGGACCTCGACGAGGGGATCGCGCTGCCGGACGACCCGGTGGCGCTCATCCAGTCGTCGTCGCTGCTGGGCGAGTTCCAGACCCTGATCTCCTCGCGCAGCGGCGCGCCGCAGATCCGCGAGGTGCAGGCGCAGCTGGCCGACGTGACCGGCGCGCCGCGTGGTTCGCTCCCCGGCGCGGTGCTCCCCGACCTCGCCCAGCTCACCACGCTCGCGGGCGGCATCGCCGAGAACGTCTCGTCGGTGGCCGAGCGCGTGCGCACCGCCTTCGACGACTCGGCGGCACGGGAGCTCCGCGCGAGCATCCGCCACTTCTCCACGCTGAGCAACGACCTGGCGCGCGCGGTGCGCGTGCAGTCGCGCAACCTCGACTCGATCGCCGTGCACGTGAAGTCGAGCATGGCCGACCTCGCGCGCACCTCGGAGGCGATCCGCAACACGACCGGCCGCGTCGACTCGGCCACGAGCGCGGGCGAGATCGCGAACATCGTGAAGGAGACCGAGCGCGCCACGGCCAACCTGCGCGCGGCGAGCGCCCGGATCAACGACCTCACCCTCGCGCTGCAGCAGAGCGAGGCCGGGCTGCGCAGCACCATCGCCCATGCCGATTCGGTGCTCGGCAAGGTGAACCGCGGCGAGGGCTCGCTGGGCCTGCTGGTGAACGACCCGTCGCTCTACCGGAACAGCGATTCGCTGCTGGTGGACCTGCGGCTGCTGATCAACGACTTCAAGCGGGATCCGAAGCGGTACTTCGCGCTGCGGGTGTTCTGAGTGTGGGCAGTCGGCAGTAGCGAGTCGCCTTCGGCAGCGGTGGAAGGAAGAGGGGAAGCGAAGCCATCCGGCCTCGCCTCCCCTTTTCATTTCCTCTCCCTCTTCTCCTTCTTCTTCTTCTCCTCCCCCCTCGATCCTCGCTCCTTGTTCAGGGCACGACGGTCCCCGAAGGGATCGCCACCCCCCCGATCTGCAGCCGCTTCGCCGTCTCGTTGAGCGCCGGCAGGTCGCGCGTGATCACCTCCTGCCACACCGCCCGCAGCGCCTCCCAGCGGGCGTTGAGCTCCACCAGCCGCGCCGCGGCCCCCTCCGTGGGACGGCCCTCGGCTCCGCCCGAGATGTAGCCGTTGCGGCCGTTCACGTTGCCGTAGAGCTCGGCCCACTGGTTGTCGAGCTGGCCCGCGAAGCGGATCGGGTCCTGCCCGCTCTTGCTGCGCGTCTGGTTGAGGCGCGTCTCGAGCGACGCGAGCTTGCGTGCGAGCGAGTCCACCTGGCCCTGCAGCGCCGCCTCCGATCCCGTGCGCTTGGCGGCCGCCATCAGCTGCTCCATCTGCGCGCGCACGTCGCGCAGCTCGCCGAGCGTGCGGTTGACCGCGTTCATCGAGTCGCGCACCGCGCTCGCGAGGCGGAACTGCTCGGCGTAGTCCGCCGCGGTGTGCGCGAGCCGCGGGTCGGGACGCACGGTGAGCGGCCGGCGCATCGTGACGCCATTCGCCGTGAGCACCACCGCATACTCGCCCGGCGGCGCCTTCACGCCGCTCCCGTCGCCCCAGAGCACGGCCCCCTCCACGGGCTTCGGCCCGGGATAGGTGATGTCCCACGTCACGCGGTGCAGGCCGCGCGCGGTCGGCAGCCGGCGCGTGCGGTCGGCGCGCGCCGTCGCGCTGTCGGAGGTGTAGCGCCGCACCGTGCGCTGCTGCGCGTCCTGGATCTCGAGCGTCACCGGGCCGCTCGCCGCCTGCCCCAGCCAGTAATGCAGCACCGCCCCGTCATCCGGCTGGTCCGGCAGGGCCGGCGGCGGGTCGAACGGGTCCACGCCCCTCTGCGCGCGCACCGCCGGCGCCGGGGTGAACAGGTGCGCCGCCGATGCCGTGACCTGCGCCGACAGCTCGCGAAGCGGCGAGAGGTCGTCGACGATCCAGAACGAACGCCCCTGCGTGCTCATCGCGAGGTCGTCGTCGCGCGCCTCGAGGTCGGCGACCGGCGTGATCGGCAGCTGCCGCGGGAAGCGCTGCCACGCGCGGCCGCCGTCGAACGACACGTACAGGCCGTACTCGGTCCCCGCGTAGAGCAGCGTCGGCACCTTGGGGTCCTCCGCCACCGACCGCAGCGGGTGGTCGGCGGGGATGCCGTTGGTCCCGTCGGCGAGCCGCGTCCACGTCCTGCCGTAGTCGTCGGTGCGCCACAGGTACGGGCGGAAGTCGTCGAGGCGGAAAGCCTGCGCCGCCACGTACGCCCGCCCCGGCTGGTGCGCCGAGAGCGCGATCTCCTCCACCGTGCCGAACTGCGGCATCCCGGGCGGCGTGACCTCGGTCCAGCTCGCGCCGCCGTCCCGCGTGACGTGCAGGCGGCCGTCATCCGTCCCGGCCCACAGCGTGTTCGCGTCGCGCCGGTCCTCGGCGAGCGCGAAGACCGTGTTGAAGATCTCCACGCCCGTCACGTCGTTGTTGATCGGGCCGCCGGCCGCCACCTGGTGCTCGGGCGTGTTGGTGGTGAGGTCGGGCGAGATGCGCTGCCAGCTGCGGCCGCCGTCCCGCGTGCGGAGCACGTACTGCGATCCGTGGTACACCGTGCCGGCGTCGTGCCGCGAGACGAGGATCGGCGCGACCCACTGGAAGCGGTACCGCAGGTCCTTCGCCGCCTGGCCAAGCTGGAGTTCGGGGTGCACGATCACGTTGCGCCGCTCGTCGGTGCGCGTGTCCCAGCGGTTGATCGCGCCACCGTAGCAGCCACCCCAGATGACGCTGGGGTCCTTGGGGTCGAGCGCCACCGGCCCCGTCTCGCACCCCGAGGCGTACTCGTACTCGGCGAGCGGGTTGAGCGAGTTGCTCGAGTACCAGCTGGGGATGCTGATCGTCGTGTTGTCCTGCTGCGCCGAGTAGAGCCGGTAGGGGAAGCCGAGGTCGGTGATGATGTCGTAGAGCTCGGCCGTCGGCTGGTTCCAGTAGGTGCTCCACGTGCGGCCGCGGTTGAGCGAGACCTGTGCGCCGCCGTCGTTGGCCACCACCATCACCCGCTTGTCGCGCGGGTTGATCCAGAGGTCGTGCACGTCGCCGTGCGGGAGCGGGATCTCGGTGAAGGTCGCGCCGCCATCGATGGAGCGGTACAGCGACGTGTTGAGTGCGTAGACGACGTGCTCCTCCTGCGGGTCGGCGCGCACGTGCGTGTAGTACCAGGCACGCTGGCGCAGCTTGTTCTCGCTGTTGGTGCGCGTCCACGTCGTGCCGCCGTCATCGCTGCGGTACACGCCGCCCGCCGGCTCGGCCTCGATGATCGCCCACAGCCGGTCCGGGTTCGCGGGTGAGACGGTGATCCCGATCTTGCCCGTGAGCCCCGTCGGCAGGCCGCCGCCCAGCTTGGTCCACGTGTCGCCGCCGTCCATCGAGCGCCAGATGCCGCCTTCCGCGGAGCCCGAGATGTTCGTCCACGGCTTGCGTTCGGCGCGGTACATCGCGGCGTAGAGGATGCGCGGGTTGCGCGGGTTCATCGCGATGTCGCTCGCGCCGGTGCTGTCGTTGAGGAAGAGCACCTTGTCCCACGTCGTGCCGCCGTCCTTCGTGCGGTAGATCCCGCGCTCGGCGCTGCGCCCGAACGGCCGCCCCTGCACGGCCATCAGTGCGACGTCGGCGTTCGCGGGATGCACGACGATGCGCGCGATCTGGCCGGTGTTCGCGACCTTCATCCGGGTCCAGGTGCGGCCCGCGTCGGTCGAGCGCCAGGCCCCGCGTCCCATCGACGTGTTCCCACGCACATCCGCCGAGCCCTCGCCGACGTAGATCACGTTCGGGTCGCCCGGCGCCACGGCCACCGCGCCGATCGAGCCGCCGAAGAAGCCGTCGGAGATGTTGGTCCACGTGTGGCCCGCGTCGTCCGTGCGCCAGACACCGCCGCCCGTGGAGCCCAAGTAGAAGAGGTTGGGCTCGCCGGCCACGCCGGCGACCGCGGTGGAGCGTCCGCCGCGGAAGGGGCCCAGCATCCGCGTGCGCACGCCGGTGAGCGCGAGCGTGTCGGGCGCGGTCGTCCCGGCGGCGGCCGCCGGTGCGCGCCGCGTGGCCTGTGCCATGGCGTCGGCCACGGGCAGCGCGAGCAGCGAGAGCGCGCCGAGCAGCGCGCCGAGCAGCGCGGCCGAGGCGCGACGCGCCGTGACGCGCGGTCCGGAGGAACGAGTCGTGGATTCCATGTGGGGTGGGCCCAGGGTGGAAATGGAACAGGGGCGGCCGAACGGCCGCCCCCCGGTCATCCGTCGGCCGTCAGGTGGTGGTCACGCCAGCATCCCCGCGATGCACGCCGAGATGAACGCGGCGAGGTTGCCCGCGATCATCGCGCGGAGCCCGAGCGCGGCGATGTCCTTCTTGCGCTCCGGCGCCAGCCCGCCGATCCCGCCGATCTGGATGGCGATAGACGAGAGGTTGGCGAAGCCGAGCAGCGCGTACGTCAGGATGATCGCGCTGCGTGGCTGCAGCGCCTGCGTGCCGCCGAGGTCGGTGGCGAACTGCGCGTAGGCGACGAACTCGTTGAGCGTCGCCTTGATGCCGATGAGGCTGCCGACGTAGGCGGTGTCGGCCCACGGCACGCCCATCACCCACGCGAGCGGGCGGAGGAGGAAGCCGAGGATCGCCTGCAGCGACAGGCCGTCGAGGCCGACGAGCGCGCCGCCCCAGCCGAGGATCGCGTTGAGCAGCGCGACGAGCGCGACGAACGCCATCAGCATCGCCGCGACGTTGATGGCGAGCATCACGCCCTGGCCGGCGCCGTTGGCCGCCGCCTCGATCACGCTGTTGTCGGCCGAGTCGGAGGTGAGCAGCCGCGCGCGCCAGCCGCCCATGTTCGGCGGACGGTCCGCGTCGGAATGCGCCGCCTTCACGCCCGCCGCCGTCGTGGGCACCTCGGTCTCGGGGAGGAGGATCTTCGAGATCGCGAGGCCCGCCGGCGCGTTCATCACGCTCGCGGCCAGCAGGTGCGCGGCGATGCCCGGGAACTGACCGGAGAGCATGCCCACGTAGGCGGCGAGCACGCCGCCCGCCACCGTCGCGAAGCCGCCGATCATCACGGTGTTGAGCTCCGAGCGCGTCATCGTGCCGACGAACGGCTTGATCAGCAGCGGCGCCTCGGTCTGCCCGAGGAAGATGTTGCCCGACGCCGAGAGCGTCTCCGCCCCCGAGGTGCCGAGCGTCTTCTGCATCACCACCGCGAGCCCCTTCACGATCAGCTGCATGATGCCGAGGTAGTACAGCACCGACATCAGCGCCGAGAAGAAGATGATCGTGGGCAGCACGTTGAACGCGAAGAACGCGCCCGTCTGCGCGACCATCCCCGCCGTGGCGCCCTCGCCCGTGACCGGCACCGCCGACTGCACGAGGTTGCCGAACACGAAGCGCGCCCCCTGCTCCTGGAAGCCGAGCAGGCCCGTGATGAGGTCGCCGACCTTCTGGAAGACGAGGCGGCCGACGTCGGTCTTGAGCACCACCACGCCGAAGAGCGCCTGCAGCCCGAATCCGGACGCGACGAGCCGCCAGTTGATGCGCTTGCGGTCGTAGCTCATCAGGTACGCGATGAGGATCATCACGCCGATGCCGACGAATCCGATGAGGCGCTCGCCGATCGGGATGTCGAGGCCGCGCTGCGCCTCGGCGAGCCGCTCGGCGGCGGATTGCGTCTGCAGCAGCAACTGCGTTCCGGCAGTGACCAGCATCAAGGGCCTCCGGGGGGCGCCGCCCGTGGACGGCGAACGGATGGGGGACGGGGGAAGCTACTGGCGTCCCGACGGTGCGCGCCACTCGCGGCGGCCACGTCCGGGCGGTTGATTGCAGGCATGCCTGAACGCCTCCGCACCCGCTTCCTCGTGATCGGTTCGGGGATCGCGGGGCTCCAGACCGCCTGGCGCGCCTCCGACCACGGCGACGTCGTCGTGATGACCAAGCGCACCCTCAAGGATTCCGCCACGGCCTACGCGCAGGGCGGCATCGCCGCCGCGCTCGGCGCGGGCGACTCGCCCGACCTGCACAAGAGCGACACGCTCGCCGCCGGCGCCGCGCTCTGCGACGCGGCCGCGGTGGAGGTGCTCGTCGCCGAGGGGCCCGACCGCGTGCGCGAGCTCGCCTCCGCGGGCGCGCAGTTCGACACCGACGAGGCCGGCCGATTCACGCTCGGCCGCGAGGCCGCGCACTCGCGCAAGCGGATCGTGCACGCCAAGGGCGACCAGACCGGCGCCGAGGTCGCGCGCGCGCTCATCGCGCGCGCGACCGAGCGCGCGAACATCGAGGTGCTCGAGACGGCGCGCGCGCTCGACCTCATCGTGGAGCAGGGGCGCTGCTGCGGCGTGCGCGCCAACGTGGGCGGCAGGGCCGTGGAGATCGTCGCCGACGCGACGATCCTCGCCACCGGCGGCTGCGGCCAGCTCTACCGGCACACCACCAATCCGCTCGTCGCCACCGGCGATGGCTACGCCATCGCGCACCGCGCCGGCGCACGGCTCGCCGACATGGAGTTCGTGCAGTTCCACCCGACGGCGCTCGAGACCAGCGAGAACCCGCTCGCGCTCGTCTCCGAGGCGGTGCGCGGCGAGGGGGCGGTGCTCCTCAACGACCGTGGCACGCGCTTCATGGCCAAGCGCCACAAGCTCGCCGAGCTCGCGCCGCGCGACATCGTGGCGCGCGAGATCTTCCGCGAGCAGCAGACGGGGAGCCGCGTCTGGCTCGACGCCCGCAAGTTCAAGGCGCGGTTCGCGCGCCGCTTCCCCGGCATCCTGCAGCTCTGCCTGGCGCGCGGCATCGACCCGCGCCGCGACCTCATCCCGGTCACGCCCGCCGCGCATTACATGATGGGCGGCATCGTCACCGACCTCGCGGGGCGCTCGACGCTCGACCGGCTCTACGCCTGCGGCGAGGTCTCGCGCACGGGCGTCCACGGCGCCAACCGGCTCGCGAGCAATTCGCTGCTCGAGGGGCTCGTGTTCGCCGAGCGCGTGGCGCGCGACGCCGTCAACCAGCCCCGGCTCCCGCGCCTGCCGCGCCGCACCGACTGGAAGGTCGTGCCGCTGCGCGACCGCGGCGCGGCGCAGGTCGCCGCCGACGAGATCCGCCGCCTGATGTGGGAGCACGCCGGCATCGCGCGCGACGCCCGCGGCCTCGGCACCGCCCGCCGTGCGCTCGAGGCGCTGCGCGCCCGCCTCGCGCCGGGGATGACGGAAGAGCTCAACATGGTCGACACCGCCCTGCTCATCGTCGCCTCGGCGATCAAGCGCCGGGAGTCACGCGGCGGGCACTTCCGGCGCGACTTCCCGAAGCCGCGGAATGCGTGGCGGGGGAAGCACGTGGAGTGGTAGGAGGCCAGCGCTCGGCGGTTCGCGGTGGAAGGGCGATCCGCCGACCGTCGACCGACGATCGGCGACCGACGACCACTCACTCCGGTGAGAGCGTGGTGAGCACTCCCGTCACCGCCAGCACCACGAGCGCGATGATCGCCTCCCGTCCGATGCTCACCCGCAGCGCCGCGCGCGAGCCGGCCGCCACGGTGGCTTCGGCGCCGCGCCAGTGGCGGTAGCCCAGGAAGAGCACGATGGCGACGAGCGCGAGCTTGGCGAGCAGCACGCGGCCCCAGGTGGTGGCGACCAGCGCGCCCGGGGCGTCGAGGGTCATCAGCACGTGGTTCACGCCGCTCAGCGCCACCATCGCCGCGCCGGCGAGCGCCACGCGGTGGAAGGCCTGCAGCACGGCGGCGAGCGTCGCATCGCTCGCCGGCCCGGCGATGCGCCACAGGTGGAACAGTCCGCCGATCCAGAGCCCGGCGCCGAGCACGTGCACCGTCGCCGCGGCGAGCGCGAGGGTCGCCCGCTCGCTCGCCGCCGCGTGGCCCGTGAGGCCAGGCACCACCGCGAGCACCACCGCGGCCATCGCCGCCGCCGACCAGCCGCGCTGCCGCCCGAAGCGCGCGGACGAGAAGGCCATCGCCGCCGCCGCGGCCCAGATCGCCTGCAGCATCAGCGCGCGGCCGGTCGCCGTGCTGGTCACGATCGTGCGCACGAGCGGCAGCAGCGGGTCGCCGGCATCCGCCAGCCCCATCGCCTGCACGAGCGCGCGCGCCGGCGCGGCCACGAGCACGACGAGCGCGCCCCACAGTCCCGCGCGGGCCACGTCGCGCGCCACCGGCGCGCGCTCCGACACCGCGAGCCCGGCGCGCGTGAGCACCAGGTACCGCACCCCCACCGCGCCGATGGTCAGCGCGAGGCCGGTGAACAGCGCGGCGTTGACGATGGCGCCCATCACCGACGCCTCAGCGCGACTTCACGAAGAAGCGGTAGCTCCCCTTCACGGCGTGGCCGTCCGCCGACGCCGCGGTCCAGTTGACCACGTAGGCGCCGTCGGCGAGGTCCGTCACGAGGCGCGCGACGACCGGCGAATCCTTCTTGCTGTCGTCGCGCGTGATCGCCGCGAGCGGGACGGCCTTCTGGTCGGGACCGACCAGCTGCACCTTGCTGATGCTGAGCTCGATCTTCTCGTTGAACCACAGCTGCAGCGCCTCGGGGGAGGCGCTCACCGTCGAGTCCTTGGCCGGCACGCTCTTGACGAGCTTGGTATGGCGGCGCGCCTCGGCGGCCTCGAGGCGCGCATCGGGCGCGGACCACGGCCGCGCCGCGCCCGCGACGGCGGCGACGGAGAGCACGGCGCCGAGGAGCACGGCGCGGCGGAGAGGGCGGGACCGGAAGTTCGGCATCGTTCGGACTCTGGGGGGAGGGGGAGGGCTGCCTGCAAGCTAACGTCGCCGGCGGGCGCTCGCGGGGGGCGCGGGTCCCCCCGCGCCCCCGCCGGCGGGGCTATGATTAGGCATGGCCACCACCCAAGCCAGCCCCGCCGAGATCGCGGAGCTCCAGCGCCGCATCCGCGCGCTCGCCAAGGAGCGCAACGCGGTCATCCTCGCCCACAATTACGAGCGCCCCGAGGTCCAGGACGTCGCCGATTACGTCGGCGACTCGCTCGGCCTCTCGCGCGAGGCCGCCAGCACCGACGCCGAGGTGATCGTCTTCTGCGGCGTGCACTTCATGGCGGAGACCGCGGCGATCCTCTCGCCGAACAAGACGGTCCTCCTGCCCGACCTCGCCGCCGGCTGTTCCCTGGCCTCGACCATCGACGCCGCGCAGCTTCGCGCCTGGAAGGCCGAGCATCCCAGGGCCGTGGTCGTGTCCTACGTGAACACGACCGCCGAGGTGAAGGCGGAGACCGACTACTGCTGCACGTCGGGCAACGCGGTCGAGGTGATCAATGCCATCCCCGCCGACCGGGAGATCCTCTTCCTCCCCGACATGTTCCTCGGCGCGCACGTGCGCCGCGTGACGGGCCGCGAGAACATCCACGTCTGGATGGGCGAGTGCCACGTGCACGCCGGCATCGACCCCGAGAACATCCGGCTCCAGCGCCAGCTGCATCCCGAGGCCGAGTTCCTCATCCACCCCGAGTGCGGCTGCGCGACGAGCGTCGTCGAGGCGGTGAGCGCGGGGGACGTCGATCCCGAGGGCGTGCACATCCTCTCCACCGAGGGGATGATCAAGCGGCCGGGCGTCTCGGCGGCGGAGGCGTTCATCGTCGCGACCGAGGTGGGGATCCTGCACCGCCTGCAGCGCGCATATCCCGACAAGCGGTTCTACGCGGCCAACGAGCGCGCGTCGTGCGCCTACATGAAGGTGACGACGCTGCCGAAGGTGCTCTCGGCGCTCGAGAACCTGCAGCACCGCATCACGGTCCCGGCGGACATCGCGAAGCGTGCGTCGCTGGCGATCGAGCGGATGGTCGCGATCGGCGCCGGCGCGCCGGTGCCACCGTCGCCGGGCGTCGACCCGGGCGAGTGATGCCGTCGCGCGAGCCCGTGCCGCCGCGGCGCATCACGCCGCTCGCCACGCCCACGTACATCGCGTCGGGCTCGGGCTTCCCGCTCGACGAGGCCGCCCTCGTGGCGCGCGTGAAGGCCGCGCTCGAGGAGGACCGCGCGTTCGACGACGTCACGACGATCTCGACGGTCGTCTCCACCCGGCACGCCCGCGCGCGGCTCGTCGCGCGCGGGCCGGGGCGGCTCGCCGGCGTCCCCCTCGCGCTCGCCGCCTTCCGCCTCGTCGAATCGCACGTGGAGATCCGCGTCGACGCCGAGGACGGCACCGCGCTCGCGACGGACGACACGGTGCTCTTCCTCACCGGCCCGGCGCGCGGGCTGCTCAGCGCGGAGCGCGTCGCGCTGAATTTCCTGCAGCGCCTCTCCGGCGTCGCCACGCTCACGGGCCACTACGTCGCGGCGGTGCAGGGGACCCGGGCGCACATCGTAGACACCCGCAAGACCACGCCCGGCTGGCGCGACCTCGAGAAGTACGCCGTGCGTTGCGGCGGCGGCCGCAACCACCGCCGCGACCTCTCCGACGCGGTGCTCATCAAGGACAACCACATCGCCGCGTGCGAGGGGGACGTCGCCGTCGCCGTCTCGCGCGCCCGCGCGCACGTGCCGGTGGGCCTGCTGGTGCAGGTGGAGTGCGACACCGTCGCGCAGGCGCGCGCCGCCATCGCCGCCGGCGCGGACGCCCTGCTGCTCGACAACATGCCGCACGCCATGCTGCGCGAGTGCGTGCAGGCCGCCAAGGGCCACTGCTGGACCGAGGCCTCCGGCGGCGTCACCCTCGACACCGTGCGGGCCATCGCCGAGACCGGCGTCGACCGCATCTCCGTCGGTGCGATCACGCACAGCGCGCCCGCGCTGGACCTTGCCCTGGACTTCGAATGAGCGACCTCCTCGCGGCCCGCTCGCAGATGGCGATGTCGCTCGCCTTCCACATCATCTTCGCGGTGCTCGGCATCGGCATGCCCGCCCTGATGGTGCTCG
>ERZ1645185.766-NODE-766-length-13563-cov-4.541087_pt1 | contig 13563 bp, 16 predicted proteins | sample MGYA00575351_ERZ1645185 | MGnify/ENA primary metagenome ERZ1645185 (study PRJEB40838, sample SAMN11284767) | freshwater sediment metagenome | isolation source: river sediment | host: Sediment | place: India: Jana village, Kanpur | collected 2015-12-17 ...
GTGCAGGCGGGCGAGGTGGATCTCCTCTATGTGTCTCCCGAGCGGTTTGCGATGCCTTCGTTTAAAGAGATGCTGTCCTCTGTGCACATTTCTTTTGTTGCGATTGACGAGGCCCATTGTATTTCCCAGTGAGGACATGATTTTCGACCGGACTATCTGAACATCGGCCGGCTGCGCCGCGAGCTTGAAAATCCGCCTTGTCTGGCCTTAACGGCCACAGCCACAGCGCGTGTGCAGGCGGATCTTTGTGAGCGACTCTCACTCCACGACCCGCTTCGACTGGTCACGGGGTTTCGTCGGCCCAATCTCGCCCTCTCTGTGCGACTTTGCCGGTCGCGACAGGAGAAGTTGGCGGTGCTGGAGCGCATGGTGCGTGAGTACGAGACGGGGACGATTCTAGTCTACTGCGCCACCCGCCGCGCAGTCGAAGAGGTGGCCACCTGTCTCGGGCGGTCTGACCCGTCTGTCGGGTACTATCATGCCGGATTGTCGGATGAGGAACGGCGAGCGGTCCATGACCGGTTTTGCGCCGGGGCACTGCGTGTGTTGGCAGCGACCAACGCGTTCGGGATGGGGATCGATAAGTCGGATGTCCGGCTGGTCGTCCATTTCGACATTCCCGGAAGCCTGGAGGCCTACTACCAAGAAGTTGGGCGGGCCGGCCGTGACGGACAGCCTGCCTCCTGCCTGTTGCTGTTTCATAAACGGGATGTGGCCACGCAGGAATATTTCATTCAGCAGGCAGCGAAGGAGTCAAGTAGTGCGGCGCGCGTCGAGCGCATGAAGACATTGCTACAGGACATGTTGGACTATGTCTCGGTGCAGACCTGCCGCCAGCTGGCCATCCTTGAGTATTTCAGTGATGAGGCCGAACGAGCCTTCGGGCCCTGCAGGCTGTGCGATCGTTGTGTCGTAACCAGGCCGGTTCGGGAGGCTGTTGCCGACGATGAGGTTGCCTGCGCCCGTGCGTTTGTGGCGGCAGTCTCCTGGTGCCGGGGACGATTCGGGGTAACTCGCATCGTCGAGTTGTTGCGCGGGAGCCGGTCCAAAGTCCTGCTGGCGTGCGGCGCCGAGGCTTGCCCCGAATATGGGCTGTATCATGCCTGGTCGAAGCCGGCCCTGACCCGTCTGGGCACAACATTAATCGACCGGGGCTATCTGCGTGTTGAGGGAGAGGAGTATCCCACACTCGATGTGACGAAACGTGGCCGGGAAGTGTTGGAAGGGATGGGTCCCGTGGAATTGGGTCGGGCTGAATCCTCGACGCCGGCTCCGACAAATCAGGCCTGGGGCACGGGTGGGAATTCGGCGGCGCTGACCTCATCCGTCGATCCGCAACTCTTTGAACGTCTGCGCCAGCTGCGGAAGGAATTGGCTGAGGAAGAAGGCGTTGCTCCCTTTGTGATCTTCCACGACAAGACCCTTCGCACGATCGCCGGACATAGGCCCATGACGCTCAGCGCCTTGCGGGAGATATCCGGCATCGGCGAGGTCAAGGTGGAGCGATATGGTCGCCGAGTGCTGAACGTGGTGAATCCTGAGCCGCAGTAGGGTGTCCTCCTTCCCGGTTGCATCTTTCCGGCCTGGCAGGATGCGGAAAAGTCCACCAGCGGCGTTCACAAGCGTGCCGCGCGTTATTCCGCGCGTCGTGAACCTCAGCGGCTCACCGTACCGCAAGAGTACGATTCCGCCCCTGGGACATTGGGCGCTCACCGACTCTCGCCCGTCCGCAGACGTGACGCTCCTTCTTCGCTCGCGTCGCGGACCTCGCTGCGGCCTTGCTGGACGGCCTGTTTGCGCATCCTGCAAGGCTGTTCAACGTCGTCCCACACCGCGGATCTGTAGTGGCTATGGGACTCACCATGAGTTTTCCCGCAACCTGCTAGGACTTCAGCCCACCCGCTTTGCGAAACTGTTCCTGCAACTCGGCATAGGTCCTCGTCACGGGAAATTGCGGGAATTCCTTAGGAAGATGGTCCGGAGGACGGAAGAAGAATCCGGCATGGGCTTCGCCCAACATCGCTGTGTCGTTGTAGGCGTCTCCTGCCGCCATCACGTGGAAATTCAGGTTCTTCAGCGCGGCGACCGCATGTTTTTTCTGGTTGGGCTGGCGGAGTTTGTAATTGACGATGCGGCCGTTGGCTCCGATCTCCAATTGGTTACAGAAAATCGTGGGATAGCCTAGTTGTCGCATCAACGGGAGGGCGAACTCGTAAAACGTATCGGACAAAATGATGACCTGGGCACGTTCACGCAGCCAGGCGATGAAGTCGGCGGCTCCTTCCATCGGGCCCATGGCGTCGATGACGGATTGAATATCGGCGAGCGTGAATCCGTGTTGCGCCAGAATGTTCAAGCGGCGAGTCATGAGCGCATCATAGTCGGGCATTTCGCGCGTCGTAATCTTGAGTTCCTCGATGCCGGTCTTGATGGCAAAGTTGACCCAAATTTCCGGAACCAGCACGCCCTCAAGGTCCAGACAGACAATCACGGGGTTCTGCATCGATCCTCCTTCAGAAAGTTCTGCGTTTTGAATTCTGGGTGTTGAGTGGAATAAAGAACTGCTCACACAACATTCAGCACTCGCGGTTCGGCACTCAACACTATTCTCTATCCGCCGCTCTCGCGGCGGGCCTTTTCCTGGCTGAGATAGCGCCAGACTTTGTCCAGTGCCTTCTCGAAAATCTCCGTTCCCGTCCATCGGCGAGTGTGCTCGGCGTGGTGCTGTTTCGCCCACGTGACGGCGAGGGGGAGCGGAATCAGTCGCGGTGCCGTTCCCGTCAGGTCCGCCCAGAGCAGGCTCAAGGCCGTACTGATCCGAAGGGCGACGGGAACCGGTCGGATGCGTTGGCTCGCCATGTTCTGGCAGTCCGTGGCCGGCGAGGTGACCGCGAGTTCCCGGCAGGCCGCGGGGCGGTCCTCGTAAATGCTGCAGGCTTCATTCTCCAGAAACGGGCAGGGCATGCGGAGGGCATAGTAGGCCCTATTCAGGGGCTCAATCGCTTCGTCGCTCGGAGGGTCAGAAGACTCGGCCAAGGCAGAGAGCTGTGTCAATACCCCGGCTCGTGCGAGCTGTTGTTGCGCCAGCCCGAGTTTGGTGAGCAGACGGTCGCGTTCCGGCTGGTCCAGGCGATCGATCCTATTTGCGAGGGCAAAGGCTTCAGGCGCCGACATCGGGACCAGCATGCGGCAACAGGCCGCGCATCCTTTGTGGCAGGACACGGTGTGGCCGGTCTGTCGCACACGAGTCAGTTCCAGCGCCTGGACCTCCTCGCCGAGACCCCGCATCAGGGGGAGGATTGCGGTCACCGGCACGAAACTCGTGGGGACTCCCACGGACGTGGACACCTCTCCACACGGGGCATGCAGGGAAATCTCAAAATGTTCAACTAGGGACTGATTGCTCACGGGCCTGGTGTCCGAATGTCGTTGAGGTGATTAGCGGCGAAGCCCAACGGCGTTGTGCCGGCACCTATCATAGAGAACCCCCGAATCGAGGGTCAACCGCGCTGTGTGCTGGACTTGCTCCCCATGGACCGTTGGGGCTACTCTGTCGTCGATGCGTGTTTCCGGTCATATCATCGGGTTGTTGAAGGAATATATGGGGGATCTGGTCGAGCAGGCCAGACAGGAATCGTACGCCCATCAAGCCTTCGGCTTTTCCGCGCCACCGTATCAGCCGGATCATGCCATTGCCGATTTGCTGGCCATCTTGGATGACCGTATCGAGTCGGAGGGCGTCCAGGTCGGTATGCCCCTGGAGTTTCTGCATGAGATGTGGCGTCGTTGTAACGAGGCCCGCAGTCAGGTGATGGACCACGTGTGGATGGAGACGAACCTCGGTCCGCCTGGATCCTCCAAAGCTAGGATCCGGGAACTGACCTACGCGGCTCTCATCAAATATCTCGAGGAGGACTCAGTTGGGGAATGAGCGCGTGTGGTCAGCGGGCGCCATGCCATCGCCGGACTCACCATTTCCCTGCGAGCCAATAGACGAGGATGCCGATCACCTCATCGACGGCCTCTGTGGTGAGCAGTAAGGCGTTGACGGTTGGAATGAAATCGAATAACGTCGCCCTCGCCCAAGCCTCCTGTGGCCGGTGCTGCGCTTCAAAGCCGCAGGCGACCGGCGTGACTACAAGCCCCTGCTTCTCAAACAGGCCCACGGCGCGTGGCATGTGGTAGGCGGCGGTGACCAGCAGGATGCGTGCCGATCCAAGCATGGCCTTGGTCTCCAGGGCATTCTCGTATGTCGTGCGGGATTTTTCCTCGAGCCCCAGGGCGGATTCGGGGACGCCGAGACGGAGGGCCCATCGTTTCATCTCGCTGGCCTCGGATGGGCCGGTCCGGAAGACGGTGGCATCACCTCCCGTCAGCAGCAGCGTGGGCGCCAGGCCTTGACGCCACAATTCGGCCCCGCAGGCGGTCCGTTGGCGTGATGCGTCCTTGGCTTCGTCCGATGGCCGCAGTGATCCCTTGTGATAGATGCCACCTGCCAACACGACGATGGCGTCAAAGTTCGATTCCGAACCCGGGATGAACGGCGGATATCTCATTTCGAGGGCCCCAATGTACGTCGTGGCGAGCATAGGGGTTGCGGTGAGGAGTAAGAGCAGCACCGTGCAGAAGGCGAAACGCCTGATCCAGATTGTGCGCCTGGGTGTCACTGGGAGGCAGGCGAAGAGCAGGGTGAGGAGTCCTGCTACGACGATCCAAGACAGAGGATACAGGACATATTTCGAAGCCTTATAAACGCCATACCATAGCGGTGTTAGGGCCATAACCACTCCCAGTTGACTGACCGACAGAGGTTCAGCATACACGGAGGCAGTGGAGACACCAAGCCGTGAGGAGGAATTGATGGGTGAGGGACGTCAGTATTGGTTGATGAAGTCGGAGCCTGACGTGTTTTCCATCGACGACCTGGCCCGTTCGCCGAACCACACGACGTCGTGGAACGGGGTGCGGAACTATCAGGCGCGCAACTTTATGCGTGCGATGAAGCTGGGAGACCAGGTGCTGTTTTACCACAGCAATGCCAATCCGCCGTCTGTGGTGGGCATTGCTGAGGTGGTGAAGATCGCCTACCCCGATGCGACCCAGTTCGATCCACAGGATCCGCACTTTGATCCAGCCAGTAAGCCTGAGCAACCGCGTTGGGATGTCGTCGATATCCGGTTTGTGCACAAGTTCGAGACCTCGCTCTCGCTGGATGTGCTGCGAGGGCAGCCCAGGCTCAAGGGGATGGAGTTGCTGAGGAGGGGATCACGGTTGTCGGTTCAGCCGGTGCGGGCAGCCGAGTGGAATCAGGTTGTTCGGCTCGGCCGCGGTCGCGCCGACGGATAGGGCGACTGATTCAAATGGGTTGCGGAGAAGCGCCGCTGGGGGAGGAAGGCTGGCTAGCTACGGGCTTTTCCGTCATCGAGATAGCGGTGTTGCCAATCCAACCAGGCATGTCCGAGCTCATGGGCAAGTATGTATCGTCGGCGCGTGACAGGAAGTCGTTTGCGGATATAGATGACTTTGGCTTCGTTGTCCCAAATTCCATCCGCGTTTGCATCCTGCCGGTCCATCTCAGAGTCGGTCACCTGGCGGATCATGATGTGATAGCCAAATGGAAGGACGACTTTATTTGGTATTCGCACCGTATCCCTCGCTGTCTTCCCAATGGGCGTTTGTGCGCCCTGTTCCTGCTCCCGGATAGCCTAACACATTTCCCTTTTTCGCTTCCTGGTTAAAATGTCGATTAATATCAATCTGTTGTGTAATTTCTTCCAAGGGAGGCTTTGCTGGACACCCCAGGGCGACCGCACCGTGCCGGATCGTGAGGGGCCGTGCTTGAGGATTTCAATTGAACGCTTGGATGGTGTATCATCCGGCCATGGTCGACAAACTGCTTGCACAGGAACTGGCAACTCCCTATCCCTCGGTCGTGCGGATCGTGGGGGTGAAGATTCGTGATCGGGGAGAGGTAAAGAAGTTCGATGCTGGAGAAGCAGCGTTGGCGTTTGGGGATCGCGTATTGCTCGATGTCTCCGGCGAATTGACCTATGGAGTGGTGTATGGGGTTCCGCAGGTGACGCCGTTTATCCCACCCATGCGTGTGATGCAGCCGATTGTCAGGAAGGCCACCCCGGAAGATGCGGTGACCATCGATCGGTATGAGCGACTGGCATCTGAAGGAATGAGGGCCTGCCGGGAGCAGGCGGCAGCACTTGGGCTCAGGATGAAGCTGGTCGAGGTGTTCTGCTCCTTTCATCGCCGGCAGATGACCTTCGTCTATACCGCCGATGATCGCATCGACTTTCGCGAACTGGTTCGCGTGCTCGCGCGTCGGTTCGGAGGACGCATCGAAATGCGCCAGGTGGGAGTGCGTGACGAAGCGAGCCGATTGGGTGGAATTGATACCTGCGGCCTCGTGCTGTGTTGTGCGGCATTTCTGACAGAGGTCAAGCCGGTGACTGTGAAACAGGCCCGAGTCTTGGGGCTTCCGGTCGACGATCCCAAATTGCTGGGCGTGTGTGGCCGCCTCAAGTGTTGCCTGTTATTTGAGGCTATGGAGAGTCAGCCCATCCCGGCCTCGTCAAAGTCGTCCACCCTCATTAATCCTTCCCGTTCCCGTCTGGCTTCGTCCTAGTCTATAGGCCTCCACTCCGGTGTCTCGCACCGGTTCAAAAACCGGAACTCTGATTGTTCCGTGGTTTGCGCTCGGACCCCCTCGTGCTTTTCCCTCGAAAGAGTATAATCACTATGAGGTGCTGAATGCCTCAGGTACTTGTGCTCGGGGCCGGGAAGATCGGGTCGTTGGTTGCGGCGCTGTTGGCGACCAAGGGGGAGTATCATGTTCACCTGGCCGATCTCACTCTCGATGCCCCTAAGCGACTGATCGAAGAATTGTCTCTGTCCACGGTCACGCCGTGTGCGTTGGACGTGCGTCGCCCAAACTCGCTTGAAGACTATGTGACCTCCCATCGGTTTGATGCCGTTCTCTCCGGGCTGCCCTATTTTCATAATCCAGCGGTCGCCGAACTCGCACGGACCCATCACCTGCACTATTTTGACCTAACTGAGGACGTGGCCGTAACTGAGCGTGTGAAGCTGATCAGCGAAGGGGCTGATCGGGCCTTCATTCCTCAATGCGGCTTGGCACCAGGGTTTATCAGTATCGTCACCAACGATCTGATTGGCCACTTCGATTCCATTGACCACGTGAAGATGCGTGTCGGTGCGCTGCCGGTCCATCCGAGCAATGCGTTGAAGTATTCTCTCACATGGTCCACCGACGGGCTCCTGAATGAGTATGGGAACGCTTGTGTCGGAATCGAGGGGGGGCAGGAGGTCCGTCTGCAACCCCTGGAAGGGTACGAGACGATTGAATTGGATGGTCTGCTCTACGAGGCGTTCAATACGTCCGGTGGGTTGGGGACGTTAGCGGATACCTATCGTGGACGGGTCCGCACCATGAACTATAAGACATTGCGGTACCCTGGCCATTGCGAAAAAATTCAATTCCTCATGAACGATCTAAAATTGAATGAAGATCGGGACACGCTGAAACGGATTCTGGAACGAGCGATTCCGCAGACACATCAAGATGTCGTCTTGATGTACGCCTCCGTGACGGGGACTCGGCAGGGCGAGCTCTTTGAAGAAACCTACGTCAAGAAGGTCTATCCGCGGACCATGATGGGACGTCTGTGGTCTGCGATTCAGGTGACCACAGCCTCGTCATTGTGCTGTGTGGTTGATCTTGTCATGGCCAGTTCACCGGACTATCGCGGCTTTGTTAGACAGGAAGACTTCCTCCTGCAGGATGTGTTGGACAATCGCTTCGGAGACTGCTTTCGCTCCTAGTAGATCATGACAACGGCGGAACTTTTCACGTCATTGGGCTTATCGCAGGAACAGCCGGGAGGCTGTTTCTCCTCCACCGCATGGACCAGTGCGGCGGGGGCGGGATTTGTGGAGTCTCGGAATCCGTCGAATGGCGCGGTGTTGGGTCGTGTCTGCGCGTGTTCCGATGCAGACTACACCATGCTCGTCGACGGCGTGTGCCAACGGCAGCTCTCCTGGCGGCAGGTGCCGGCTCCCAAGCGAGGCGAGGTGATTCGATTGATTGGGCAGGCGTTGAGGGAGCACAAAGACGCTCTGGGGACGCTGGTGTCGCTGGAAGTGGGCAAGATCAAAGCCGAGGGTGACGGTGAAGTGCAGGAGATGATCGACATGGCGGACTTTGCCGTGGGGCTCTCCCGCATGTTGTATGGGCAGACCATGCAATCGGAACGCCCTCGACATCGGATGTACGAACAATGGCATCCCTTGGGGGTCGTGGGGGTGATTACCGCGTTCAATTTTCCCGTTGCCGTCTGGGCCTGGAACGCATTCATCGCCGCCGTGGCCGGCAACACGGTACTGTGGAAACCCTCGCCGAAAGCGCCGCTCTGTGCTCTGGCCGTGCACCATCTCTGCAACCGTGTGCTGGATGATGCCGGGCATCCCGGCGTCTTCGCGCTGCTCATCACGGATCGGAACGCCCTCGCAGATCGGATGGTTCGTGACGAGCGACTTCCCCTGATCTCATTTACCGGGTCTGTACCGGTGGGACGGCATGTGGCGGAAGTGGTCGGACATCGCCTGGGCCGCAGTCTGTTGGAATTGAGTGGGAACAATGCCGTGATTGTGGATGAGACGGCAGATCTAGAATTAGCCACCCGCGCGATTGTCTTCGGTGCGGTCGGGACAGCGGGGCAGCGCTGTACGAGTACCAGACGGGTGATCGTACATGAGTCGCAATATGAGCAGTTGGTGTCTCGACTCCGTTTTGCCTATGCTCAGGTGACGATTGGTGATCCCCTGATGCCTGATGTCTTGATGGGGCCGTTGATCGATGGTCACGCGGTGGCGAGGTATCAAGCGGCCTTGGATGCGGTGATTCAGGCTGGTGGGGAAATTCTTTACGGGGGGCATGTGTTGCCAGGCCCTGGACATTTTGTCCAGCCGACGATCGTGCGCGCTCAACACGATTGGGACATTGTTCAACAAGAAACGTTTGCGCCGATCCTCTATGTGATGACCTTTCGAACGCTGGATGAAGCTATCCACATGCAGAATGCGGTGCCGCAGGGGCTGTCGTCTGCCCTGTTTACCCAGCATCTTCGCCAGAGCGAGACCTTCTTGTCGGCCATGGGTAGTGACTGCGGAATCGCGAACATCAATATCGGTACGTCGGGAGCGGAAATTGGTGGGGCATTCGGCGGGGAGAAGGCCACTGGGGGCGGGCGCGAAGCGGGGTCTGATGCTTGGAAAGCGTATATGCGGCGGCAGACTACGACGATCAATTGGGGAACAGAGTTGCCGTTGGCGCAGGGCGTGAGGTTTGGGCGAGCGGAAGGAGGCGATGATGGGGCAATCCACTGAACTCGATGCCGTCCTGGCTCGAATGACCGCTGACTTTCTGGCACATAACAGTGCGGCTGAACTGCTTCGTCAGGCGCTGGATGAGATCGGGATCGGGTTTGTGCCGGTCATGGATCACGTGACCATCAGAACGACGGATATTGACCGTCGAGCGGAGGAGTTTGTTGGGCTGGGGTATGGGTATGATGAAACGATTTGCTATGAGGATTGGTACGCCAAGGTGTACAGGAAGGTTGGGTATCCGGCGCTTTTCGTCGATCAGGCTTATCCCGACGACCGCGGGAAAACCAGTATCATTCCTCGCTGGGTTGAAAAGTTCGGTGATCGAGTGTGGCACCATGTGGCGGTACGGGTCGAAGACATCGAGCATGCCATTCTCAAGTTGAAAGCGAGGGGCGTCGTCTTTTCAGGGGAGATTGTTGGTGCGCCTGGAGGCCCACTGAGGCAGATTTTTACGGCACCCGAGATGGTCGATGGCCAGCCCTTCTCAGTGCTGGAATTGGCCGAGCGGCATCAGGGGTATCAGGGGTTTCTTCCTCCGCAAGCGGACAGTTTGATGCGGTCTACCGTGCGTTGACCCCCTTGGTCAGAGCCATTCCTTTCTTCCCACCAGTGTGTTGCAACGGGCGTGTGGTTGCTGCACGTTGAGTCTCGACCGATTCCGCGAATGTGCGTACAATGCTCCCCTTAGCTGAATCGAGGTGATCGGTTCGTTTTGCTGCGAACTACACAGGAGGTCATTGATATGGTGCGAGTTGCCTTGCCGCTTCGAGCAATCACAATGCTGGTAGCTATCAGTGCGTTTGGAGGCGGTGACGGCCTCGTGCAGGCCTCGCCTTCCGGCCATGCTCCTCATGGCACGGTGACAATTGATGGCGTGACCGTCCCCGATATTGGTCCGCTGCCTGCCGTCGTTCCGGTTCCTTCCTCCAATCTGAATTATGCGGCGAAGATCGAGCTTGGGAAACAATTGTATTTCGATGGGCGTCTTTCCAAGAATAACGCCATTTCCTGCGCCTTCTGTCACAATCCGGGAACCGGCTTTGCGGATTCTCGGCAGACATCAATCGGAGTCGGTGGTGGGATTGGGGGGCGCCAGTCGCCGACGGTCTACAATACGGCATTCAACCATGTGCAGTTCTGGGATGGGCGGGCGCGCTCCTTGGAAGAACAAGCTATCGGGCCGATTCATAACCCTGTCGAGATGGCCGAAACGCACGAACACGTGGTGGCCAAATTGGGCAAGATCAAGGGCTATCAACAGCGATTTCGAGCCGTCTTTGGCACGGATGTGAATTTGCAGGGCATCGCTGAAGCCATCGCAGCCTATGAACGCACGGTCCTTTCGACGAACTCAGCCTTCGACAAATACATGATGGGGGATCAGAAGGCGATGGACGAGGCGGCTGCTCGAGGTCTTGCGCTTTTTAAGGGAAAGGCTCGCTGCATCCTGTGCCACAATGGGCCAAATTTGACCGATAATCAGTTCCACAATCTTGGCGTGCCCCAGGTCGGGCCGATGAAAGAAGACCTCGGCCGGTACAATGTCACTCGGGCGGAAAAAGACAAGGGCGCGTTTAAGACACCCACGCTGCGCAGCATTACGGAAACGTCCCCATACATGCACGACGGTGCGTTTAAGACGCTGGAGGAAGTGGTCGAATTTATGGATCAGGGCGGAGGGAGCAATCCCCATCTGAGTTCGCTGGTGCAACCCCTGCATTTGACGACAGAAGAAAAGGCCGATCTTGTGGCATTTTTGAAAGCGCTGACGGGGGAACCGCTCAAGTTCTCCATGCCGCAGTTGCCAAAATAAGTTGTGAATCCTTTTGAATGGCCATGACTCTCACGGCCAGATGCGTATGACGGATTGGTCTGTTCATGCGTCACATCGGTGCATTCCAACCCCAACCAGAGGAGGCCTCATATGTTTCGACATCTTTGCGTGCTTGGTGCGGGCACGCTGGCGCTGGCCATCGGTGGGCCCGTATTGGCGGCTGATATGAAGCCGGGTCCGGCCGACGGATTCGACATTCACGTGATGGCGCCGCATAAAATGGAAGACGGCTCGGTGGCCGGCCCGTTCCATCACTACTGTAAGGCCATCAAGCCTGAAGTCCTGCAGTGTCTGTTGTTTGAATCGACGGACCCGAATGCGGTGCTGACGGATGTGGAGTATTTTGTGGCGAAGCCCGTGTCTCGATCGGCGGTGCCGCTCGATGTATGGAATAAATTTTATCATGATCATGAAGTGGAAATTGCCACCGGTCGGGTTCAGGTATTGGATATGCCTGATGCGCAGGCTAAGGAAGTTGCGGCCGCCGCAGCCAAGACGGACGGCATCATTTTTCATTTGTGGCCGAAAGGCGCCAAAGCTCCGGATGGATCGGTCGGGCATCCGACCTCTGTGGGACACAAGCCGAGGACGGAGTAACGCTGTCGTTCACCAATGACTGATTCTTAGCCCCAGAGTAAGGAGGCCTTTATGCGAAGTGCGATTGCGATGATTGGGTTGTGCGCGGCTGTATTGACGGCGGCTGGTTGTGCGGAAACGTCGCACGAGATGAAAACTGCCTCTACTGCAGCTCCGGCTGCAGCGGCGAAGGCCATGCCGACTCCGGCGCAGGGCTATACTATTCACGTGATGGCGCCTCATAAGTTTGAAGACGGGTCGGTCCATGGGCCGTATCATCATTACTGCAAGCCAATTTCTCCAGAGGTGCTGCAATGTCTGCTGTTCGAATCAACCGATTCGAACGCATTGCTGACGGACATCGAATATTTCGTCGCTAAGTCGGTTTCCCGAGCTCATGTCCCCTTGGAGACATGGAATAAGTATTACCATGATCATGAGGTAGAGATCGCGACGGGGCGGGTTCAGATTCTCGACATGCCCGAGGCGCAAGCGAAGGAAGTCGCAGCGGTTGCGGCTAAGACAGATGGGATCATTTTCCACCTCTGGCCTGACGGGGCGAAGGCGCCGAATGGTGAGGTGGGGCACCCGCAGTCGGTTGGCCACAAGCATCGAACTGAGTAATCGAACGAGTCAATGGGCACAGGCGGAGAGGCCGAAGACGGTCGCCTCTCCGCCTGTGCCATTTTTAATAGGGACGGGGATGCCATGATGCGATTTGGACTGGTGTGTATGACCGCGGGAGTTCTAGGTGGCCTTACTGGTATCGGTTGGTCTGCAGATTCTGAGGTCCTGCGACCTCGTGTGCCGATGGATCAGATGGAGTCCGCTCGCGCCGTGACCAATCCCTTCCCTGTGAACCCTGATATGCTTCAGAAGGGCAAAGTGCTGTTTGAAGGGAAAGCATTCTGCCGGGCCTGCCACGGGGCAGATGGAAAGGGGTTGGGGATGGATTTGGACTATTCCACTTTTAAAGGGCCGCTCCCGAGGAACTTTACCGATAAGATGTGGCAGCAGGCGAGGACGGATGGTGAATTGTTTTGGATTTTGAAGAATGGAAGTCCCGGTACCGACATGGCGTCCTTCATTCCGTTGATCTTGACCGAAGAGGAAGCCTGGCAGGTTCTGATGTATGTTCGATCGTTTGGTAGGCAATGAGTTGTAGGCCAGGCACTTCTGTGGCGGTCTTATGGGGAAGATGGGAATCAAAGACGGTGGGGAGATAAGAACCGCCTGAGACGACTGCGATCTTCAGCGGGAACCCGCAGGAACTCAATGCCGAAGCAATGCTCGCGAACCCAGCGAATGGCCGCGAGTTCAATGACCAGGGCACGAACATGGTCAGGCAGCAGCAGGCGTGCGGTGACGTAACTGCCTTCCAGGACCCTACGTTCACACTCGATCAGGCACCCTGTCTCCGACAGGTTGTGGAGCAATCCCTCTCCAATAAACGGGGCGCCGGCGAACATGATCGGACAGCTCATTTTCAGGCGATCGTGGGATCGCTGAAAGGTAAGGGCAGTTGTTGCCGCGAGGGGGTGGCTTTGTGACTTGAGTAATGATGACGAATCTGAGCGCATGAGTTGCAGTGTACGGCGTGGAAAGACAAAACAACATCCCTGCCTTGGAGGGGAGTGTGTCGAGCAGGTGGGGTCGCTCCTTGGGGGCATCAACTGCTGCTGGCGTGGTCCTCAGGGATCGTCCTCGGGTGGAAGCGTAGAGTCGATGGTGAC
>ERZ1645185.767-NODE-767-length-13538-cov-6.486613_pt1 | contig 13538 bp, 12 predicted proteins | sample MGYA00575351_ERZ1645185 | MGnify/ENA primary metagenome ERZ1645185 (study PRJEB40838, sample SAMN11284767) | freshwater sediment metagenome | isolation source: river sediment | host: Sediment | place: India: Jana village, Kanpur | collected 2015-12-17 ...
CGCTACTGGAAGGCCTGCGCGACCTGCGCGACAGCATGGACAAGCGCGGCTTTCGTGATGTGCTGACCGCGCTGCTGGAAGACCTGGAAGGCGGCAAGGTGCTGTCGCAGGCACTTTCGGCACACCCGGCCGTGTTTGGCGCGGTGTTCGTGCACAGTGTGAAAGCAGGGGAACAGACGGGGCTGCTCGACGAGGTATTCGAGCGCCTGGGCGAATCGCTCAAATGGCAGGAAGAGGTTTCGGCCAAGGCCAAGCGGCTGATGATCTATCCGGCCATGGTGCTGGTCGTGGTGGGGATTGCCATCCTGTTCCTGATGATCTATCTGGTGCCACAGGTGCTCCAACTGGTGCAGACGATGGGCGTGGCGCTGCCGCTGCCGACGCTGATCCTGATGGCGGTGTCGAATGCCCTGCGCTCCTACTGGCTGATCGGCCTTGCCCTGCTGCTGCTTGCCGGCATCGGCCTGCCGCTGTGGGCGCGACGCACCGAAGCCGGCAAGTTGTGGTGGGATCGCACACAATTGCGCCTGCCCATCATCGGCCCGGTGATGCAGAAGATCGTGCTGGCACGATTCACCAATACGCTGGCGATGATGTATCGATCGGGCGTGACCGTGCTCGACGCCCTGCGCGCGGGCGAGATGATCGCCGGCAACCGGGTGATCGCCGACGGCATCCGCCGGGCCGCACAGCAGATTGCCGATGGCCGTGGCCTGTCGGAAAGCTTCCAGTCGCTGGCCCTGTTTCCGCCGCTGGTGATCCGCATGCTGCGCGTGGGGGAAACCACCGGCGCGCTCGACGAGGCGCTCGACAACGTCACGTTTTTCTACAACCGCGAGGTGCTCGACTCCATCGAGAACGGCCTGCGTGTGCTCGAACCGCTGCTCACCGCCGTGCTCGGCCTGATCCTCGGTGTCATCCTCGTCTCGGTGCTGCTGCCGGTGTACGACCTGATCGGCAACCTGCCGCTGTAGCCCGCACCATGTTCGACCGCCGCCTCATTCTCCTTGCCACGCCCCGCCAGATCGGCGCGCTCGACTGGCGTCCCGGCCGCATGCACTGGCTGGGTGAATTCGCGCCAACGAGCGAAGGCCTGGCTGCGTTTCGCGCCTTGCTGGCCCGGCATGCCCACCTGCCCACACGGCTGGTGGTCGACACCGTCGACGAGGATTACCGCAGTGAAATCCTGCCGCATGTGCAGGGCCGTGCCCGCGAGGAACTGCTCGCCCGCAAGCTCAAGCAGGTGTTCCGCAATGCCCGGTTCACCGGTGCCTGGCGGCAGGCACGCGAAACCACCGGCCGGCGCGACGACCGCTACCTGCTCGCCGCCCTCACCGATGCCGACTGGCTCACGCCCTGGCTGGCCGCGCTCGACAGCGCCCGCGTACCGCTTGCCGGCATCGCCCCGCTGGCACTGGCCTGCCAGCATCTGCTTGCTGCCCTGCGCGTGCAGGAACCGCATACGCTGCTGGCTTACCGGCTCAACAACCGGCTGCGCTTGTCTTACTATCACAATGGCCTGCTGCGCTTTTCGCGCCTGATCGGCGGCGAAACACCCACGCCCGTGCCCGGCAATGCCGCTGACGAAATCGCCAAGACCCAGCTCTATCTCACCGGCCAGCGCATCCTGCCGCGCGAGGCACGGCTGCACGTAGTGCTGTTCGATCCCGCCGGCCAGCTCGACAGCGCCCAGGCACCACTCAACGCGGACCCCGCGTTCAGCACGCGGCTGATCGACCTGCCGACGCTCGCCGCTGCCTTGCGGATACCGGATGATTTTCTCGCCGCCACGCCCGAGCTTGCGCCACTGGCCGCGCAGGCAGGCGAACCCCTGTTGCTGAACCTGGCACCACCCGAACTGCTGCAGGCCCACACCCTGTTTCGCTGGCGGCGTGGCCTGCACATGGCGGCCGGCGGCATCGCCTTTGCCGGGCTCACCCTGACGGGTGCATTGTGGTTGCAGTCCCGCAGCCATCTCGATGAAGCAGCCCGCATCGAAGCCCAGGTTCACCGGGCCGACGTGGCCCACACGGCCCTCGTGCAGCAATTTCCCACGCTGGCCACCCGCCCCGGCGACCTGGCCCGCACACTCGACCTGTCGGCGCAACTGCAACGCCCGCCATTCAACATTGCCGCCCTGTATCCGCCCCTGAGCCAGGCGCTGACCGACCACCCCGACATCGTCCTGCTCTCGCTCACGTTCGATACAGCCGGCGCGGGCCGCGCCGGAATCGACCTGGAGGCCCGGCTTGCCCGGTTCGACGGCAACTTCCGTGCGGCCATGGCCCGCATCGACAGCTTTGTTGCCCAGCTGGCCGCCCTGCCCGGCATCCATAGCGCAGAAAAACGGGAAAGTCCGGTTGATACCGCCCCCACCGCCACCCTGCGCGGCGAAACCCTCAACGAATCGCAACCGGATGCCACCCGGTTCAAGCTGCGCATCGAGGTGGACCAGCCATGACCCTGCCGCCTCTTGCCGCCTTGCGCGCCCCGCTGATCCTGCTGCTGACGGTGTTGATCGCCGCCGTGGCTGGTGTCGTCTGGAGCCTTCAGCTCGATGCACGCGCACTCGCCAGCGTGGAATCGCAGCGCGCCGCGCTGTCTGCCGCCCAGACCCGGCAGCGCCAGGGACAGCATGAAGCGCGGATGATCGACGCCCATATCGACGCCTACCGTGCGCTGGTTGCGCGCGGCTTCATTGGCGAGGAAAACCGCCTGGCCTGGATCGAGGCCGTGCAACTCGCCAACCGTGAAACGGGTCTGTACGGCCTCACCTACACACTGTCTCCGCGAGCGCCCGCGCCCGCCGCGCTGGCCGCCGGCCTGCCGCTCCAGCTCACGCGCATGACCGTGAAAATGCCCCTGCTGGTGGAAACCGACCTGACGCGTTTTCTCGATGCCCTGCGTGCCCGCACGCCGGGCGTGGTAAGGGTGGAACGCTGCACGCTGGCCCGTCCACTCGGAGCGGGCGACATTCTCTCGGCCGACCCCGCCCTCGAGGCCGAATGCGAGCTGGTCTGGTATACCCTGACGACAGGGGGAACCTCATGACTCGCCTGATCTCCACCCTGGTTCTGTGCCTGTCCACCGCGCCCGCGCTGGCCACACCCGAACCCGGCCGACTTTTCTACACGCCCATGCAGCGCGCCCAGCTCGAACAGATGCGCGCCCGACCCACCGCGCGTGACCCGTCCGCCCAGCCCGCCGCCGTTCCGCCCCTGCGATTCGATGGCGTGGTCGTGCGCTCGGACGGACAATCCACCCGCTGGGTCAATGGCCGCGCGCAGATTGGCGCCACCGGCCCCGCTGGACTCAAACCCGGCCAGATCCGTGCCGACGGCAAGACCTACGAACCCTATCAGGTACTGCCCGCACCCAACGAGACCCCCGCCCCATGAAACATCACCAGGGTTTTACGCTCATCGAGATGGCCATCGTGCTGATCATCATCACGATCCTGATTGGCGGACTGGCGGTGCCCCTGTCGGCACAGATTCAGGCGAGGCGGGTGGCAGAAACCAAGAAAATCCTGGAAGAAGCCCGTGATGCGCTGTACGGCTATGCCATGACCCACTCAACCGGCATCGGCTCGCGATATCTTCCCTGTCCCGACACGGATGGGGATGGTCGTGAAAACCGGGAGTCTGCTACGCAATGTACGGAATATAGAGGGGGATACCCCTGGGTGGATCTTGGTACAGCGGCGCAGGATGCCTGGGGAAACCGGCTGCGCTACGCCGTAGTCAGAAACTTCATCGACAGTAGCGGTGGATTCACTGCTTCCAGCCCGAATCCAGGCGGATTCGACCCGCTACAGGTTTGCACCGACCGCACCTGCACGCCTCCGCTGGTCGCCGACCAGGTCATTTTCATACTGGTGTCACATGGCCCGAATGGCTGGGGGGCCCAGAATGTCAGCGGCAGCACCCTGGCCCCACCCAATGCTGCGGACGAAGCGGACAACCTCGACAGTGACCGGTTCTATGTGAGCCGCCCGCCGACCCAATCCGATAATCCCCTGGGTGAATTCGACGATCTCTTGAGTTGGTCATCCCACGCGCAACTCATTGCCCGTGTTTGCCCTACTGGATGTGGGGCACCCTAGCCTGGAGCCGCATGCTCACGCAGCCCCGCTGGTTTTCCGCCAGATCCAGCCCATAGCCCGCTCGCGCCGCCTGCCGCGCCGCCTGGTACAAGCCCACCCCCAAACCGAAATCCGACGCCACCGGACTCTGGAAAAGATTCCGCGCCACGTGTTCGGGCGCGGCTGAGCCGCTATCGGTCACTGTCAGGGCAGGCAGGGGATGAAGTTTCAGCCGTGCCTCGACCGCGACACCCGGTTCGCTCTGACGCTTGCGCAAAGCGTTGGCCAGCAGGTTGTCGGTCACGCTGTCGAACAGGTCCATCGGCAACAGGGTGCCATCCGGTTCATCCTCGACGACAAAGCGCACGTCGTCGTGTTCGTAGCGTGTACGCAGCGCCGCCCACCAGTCGCGTGCCGCGATCTTCTCCCCATCCATTTCGGCCGGCTGCTTGAGTTTGTCCACCGTCTGCGACAAGCGGCTCGCCAGTTGCGGCAGCTGGCGCTTCATCAGGGCCAGCAGGCGCTCGCTGTCTTCCGGCGTGCTGACATCTGCCGCCGCGAGCAGGGTTTTCATCGACTGCAGGATGTTCTTCACATCGTGCGTAAGACGCGCGCCGGTGTCGTGGATCGCCTGGCTGTATGCCTGTTCGCGCAGGGTCTGCTCGCGCACCTTGGCGGCGTAGAAATAGCCCAGCAGTTGCGACAGCAGGTGCACATGCAGGGCCAGCGCCGGCGTGAGCGGCCGGGCGGACTGCCAGGCCAGCGTGAGACCATGGAATTGATGCACGACCTCGTGCGCCGCCGGCTCGCCAAACTCGCCCGAACCCCGTGCGGCCCGCCAGTGCCCGCCGCGTATCCAGGGCATTTCACGCAGGTCAGCGAGGGCATCCCGGACAAAGGATTCGGGATCACGCTCACGTTCGGCGAGCGTGGCCAGCCGCCTTGCCCAGGCTTCAAAGGGCAGCCCCACGGAGAGCAGGTAGCGTGACGTGACCTGGCCAAGTCCAGCAAAACCGGCACGCGGATTCCACAGCAGCGACAGCGCCAGCAGCAGGGCGGCCATGCCCAGCAGGGTTTGCATCAACGCCCAGGCGTAGCTGGTCTTGGCAACCGCCACCACCGCGAACACGCCCAGCGCGAGCACAATCACGAGCAGGGACAGCATGAGTCCGTAGACGAAATCGAGTGTGGACGCATTGCTGCGCTGCCGCGCGGCAGGCAGGAACACAATCGCCAGCGGCAGCAGGGGCAGGCCGAGCAGCACACTGGTGTTGAGCGCATCGGGCAAGGCATCCGTGCCCAGGGTCTGCGGCAGCACCCACGCCAGCAAAAGGGCGAGCAGGTACGTCAGCGCCAGCAGATACGCCAGCCGGGGCCCGCGCTCGGTCTGGCTGGCTGCGGCCGCGCCCACCAGGCCGGCCAGGATGGACAGCCACAGGGCCATCACCCAGGTGCTGTCGACCAGCACCAGCAGGGCGGCCATGGCAAACACCGGCAGCGCCAGGCGGGGCTCGATGCGTGTCTCGCTGCGGATCAGCGGCTGCCAGAGCAGGAAGAGACCGTAATGCGCGAGCAAGAATGCGCGGGTCACTGTCGTGTCGGCATCCACCACCACGGCAGCGTGCAGGGCCAGCAGCATCAGCCCCAGCCAGCGGCCCGGCGTCACACGCGTCAGCGCCGTCGCCAGCCGGGTCAGCCAGTTGCCGCGCCCCGAGGGGCCGGCAGGTTCAATGTTCATGGAAAGCGGACGGGTGGAAACAGGATTCGACATGCCCCGCTATCGGCAGGCGCACCAAAAAATGAAGTCGATTCTGACGATTTGCTGGCGGGGGCGTCATTTTTTCATCAAAAACACAGCGCCGCAGGCCGGCTTATGGGTGATAACTGCTTATTTAACAAACACATAACAACAATCCCGTGTGGCACGCAATTTGCAAAAGCGTGCACGGACAATAAAAAACCGGAGATCCCTCACATGTCCCGCCATGCATTCAAACGTCGTCAGTCGGGTTTCACCCTGATCGAGATTGCCATCGTACTGGTGATCATCGGCCTGCTGCTGGGCGGGATCCTCAAGGGTCAGGAACTGATCAACAGTGCCCGGGTGAAAAACCTGGCGTCGGATTTCCGCAATGTGCCGGTGTTCATCTACGGATACCAGGATAAATTCCGGTCCTTGCCGGGCGATGATTCCGCAGCCACGACGCATTTGGCCAATACGGCCTCCAATGGAGGCGGTAATGGCGTGATCGATGGTGACTGGGATGCCACCACAGGCAACGTCGAGTCCCGGTTTTTCTGGCAGCACGTGCGCATGGCCGGTCTGGCACCCGGTCCAACAAACTTGACCGCTGGCGACTTCGTTCAGCGCAATGCCTCTGGCGGTATTCTTGGCATACAAAGCACCGTACCCTTCACGGGTATGACAGGCACTTATTACGTCTGCTCGGGTGGCATTCTCGGTCGCTACGCAAAACAACTGGATACACAGCTGGACAATGGAGATACCGCTACAGGTTCACTGATGGTTGGTGAAACCACAGGCGGCAACCCCGAGCCAACGACCACTGTAGTAGATGGCGATGATTATGTTGTTTGCATGAGCATATAAATTTTCCCCGCACGCAAAGGAGAGGGAGTGACTGGCTCGTCAGCGTAACAGTTGCCTCATCGGATCGTTTTCGAACTGGCTGTTAACGAACACCTGAAACGTATTGCCAACCAAGGCTGTTTGTTCACGCTCAGCCGCAGCATCAAGCCCGCTCATGCGGGCTTGATGCATTGCGCGCCTAGCCCTGCATCACCCTGAACTCCGCCGCCGCCAACCCATCTGCGGCCCCGCGCAGCACCAGTACGTCTCCGGCCTCGATGCGGGCGTCGGGCGTGGGGTCGATGCCTTGCAAGCCCTGACGGCGGATCGCCACGACCTCCACCAGCAATTCGTCCAGCGCCAGTTCGTCCAGGCTGTGTCCGGCTGCTGCCGCACCCTGCGTGACCAGCACGGTGTGCAGGCGCGGCTGGGCATGGGCGTCGAGTTCGTCGTCGGCGTCGGAGGCACCCCTGAAAAATCCGCGCATCATGGCGTAGCGTGATTCCCGCACCACGCGGATGCGCTTGAGCACCTGCGACAGCGGCACGCCCAGCAGCATGAGGGCGTGCGACGCGAGCATCAGCGACCCCTCCATCACTTCGGACACCACCTCGGCCGCGCCTGCTGCCTTGAGTTCATCGATATGCGTATCGTCGATGGTGCGTACCACCACCGGCAGTTCGGGGCGCAGTTCGCGCACATGGCGCAGGATCGCCATGCTCGAATGCAGGTCGGAATAGGTCACCACCACGGCCTGCGCGCGCGACAAGCCGGCTGCCACCAGCACCTCGCGCCGGCTGGCATCGCCATACACCACCGACACCCCCGCAGCAGCAACGGCCCGGATGCGCTCGGGGTCGGCGTCGAGTGCGACGAAGGTGATGCCTTCCGCTTCCAGCAGGCGGGCCAGGTTCTGGCCGCTGCGGCCGTAACCGCACACGATCACGTGTTTGGTCTTGCCGAAGGTCTTGACGGCGATGTCGTGCACTTCCTTGGCGCGACCGGCCCATTCGCTGCCGGCCAGCAGCCGGGTGAGGCTGTCCATGCGATTGATGAGGATGGGTGCCAGCAGCATCGACACCACCATGGCCGCCAGCACCGGCTGGGTGATCTCGGCCCCGAGCAGCCGTAGATCGGCTGCCTGCGCCAGCAGCACAAAACCGAATTCACCAGCCTGCGCCAGCCCCAGCGCAGTCCGCGTGGCGGTGGGCCGGGCGCTGCCGAAAGCCATGGACAGCGCCCCCACGAGCAGGCCCTTGCCCAGCACGATCGCCGCCACCAGGATCAGTACGTCGCCCCAGTTCGCCAGCACCTGGGTGAGGTCGAGCCGCATGCCGATGGTGACGAAAAACAGGCCCAGCAACACATCGCGGAACGGCTTGATGTCGTCTTCCACCTGGTAGCGATATTCGGTTTCGGACACCAGCATGCCGGCAAGAAACGCCCCGAGCGCCAGTGACAGCCCTGCGCTTTCGGTCAGGAATGCCAGCCCCAGCGTGAACAGCAGCAGGTTGAGCGTAAAGAGTTCCGGCGACTTGCGCCCGGCCACCCACTGGAACCAGGGCCGCATGATGCGCTGGCCCACGAAGAGCAGGAAACCCAGCACCGCGACGGCCTTGAGCATGGCCAGCATCAGGTCGGTCGCCATGGTTTCCGATTCGCGCGCAAACGCCGGGATCAGGATCAGGAGCGGCACCACGGCCAGGTCCTGGAACAGCAACGCGCCGAAGATTTGCCGCCCGTGCGGCGTCTGGATTTCCAGCCGTTCGGCCAGCAGCTTGGAGACGATGGCGGTAGACGACATGGACATGATTCCGCCCAGCGCCACCGCAGCGAGCAGCGGCAGGTCGAGCAGCCAGGCAGTCAGTGCCGTGAAGACGATGGTGAGCCCCACCTGGGCACCGCCAAAGCCGAACACGGTGAGCCGCATTGTCATCAGCCGGGGCAGGCTGAATTCGAGGCCGATGGAGAACATGAGGAAAACCACGCCGAATTCGGCCAGGTAGCGCGCGCCTTCGCTGTCCGGAATCCAGCCCAGGGCAAAGGGCCCGATGGCGATCCCGGTCACCAGATACCCCAGCATGGTCGGCAATCTCAGTGCGCGCGCGGCTGCGGCCACCAGCACGGCCACAGCAAGCAGGATCAAGACGAGCTGGAGGCTGGAATGCATCGGAAAATAACGGGCTGGCAGGTACGTTTAGTATACTTGCCGACCATGCGTCCCGCCTCCCCCACCCCCGAAGATTTGCTGGTGCTTGCCCGCCAGGTGTTCGACATTGAAGCCGAGGCCTTGCGCCTCATGTCGCAGCGCCTCGATGGCGACTTTGCCCGCGCGGTTGCCCTCATCCTGGCCTGCACCGGCCGGGTGGTGGTGTCCGGCATGGGCAAGTCCGGACACGTCGGCGGCAAGATCGCCGCCACGCTTGCCTCCACCGGCACGCCCGCCTTTTTCATGCACCCGGGCGAAGCCAGCCACGGCGACCTCGGCATGATCGCCCACGACGACGTGGTGCTCGCGCTGTCGAACTCGGGTGAAAGCGGCGAGATCGTCAGCATCGTGCCGCTCATCAAACGGCGTGGGGCCAAGCTCGTGGCGATGACCGGCAACCCTGCGTCCACCCTGGCAAAAGCCGCCGACGCGCATCTGCATACCGGCGTCGAAAAGGAAGCCTGCCCGCTCAATCTCGCGCCCACTGCCAGCACCACCGCCGCACTCGCCATGGGCGACGCACTCGCGGTGGCCCTGCTCGATGCGCGCGGCTTTTCCGCCGACGACTTTGCCCGCACCCATCCCGGCGGCAGCCTGGGCCGCCGGCTGCTGGTCCATGTGCGCGACGTGATGCATAGCGGCGACGCCCTGCCCCGTGTCGACACCGACGCCACGCTCAAGGCCGCCCTCTTCGAAATGACCCAGAAAGGTCTCGGCATGACCGCCATCGTCGACGCCGGCGGCCGCGTCGCTGGTCTCTTCACCGATGGCGACCTGCGCCGGGTGCTCGAACGCCCGCTCGACATCCAGCAGGCCCGGGTCGCCGACCTGATGACCCCAACCCCCAAGACAATCCGCGCGGACGAACTGGCCGTGGCGGCAGTGGAAAAAATGGATACGCACAAAATCAACGGCCTGCTCGTGGTCGACGAAACCGGTGCCCTCGTCGGCGCACTCAACATGCATGACCTGCTCAAGGCGGGGGTGGTGTGATGACGGCTGACCTGCTCGAACGCGCCCGCAAGATCCGCCTCGTCGCGTTCGACATCGACGGCGTCATGACCGACGGCACCCTGTTCTTCGGCGACGACGGCCAGGAATACAAGGGGTTCAACTCTCTCGACGGGCACGGCCTCAAGATGCTCAAGGGCAGCGGCCTCACGCTGGCCATCATTACCGGCCGCAGTTCGCGCGTGGTCGAGCACCGGGCCAAGAATCTCGGCATCGACATCCTGCACCAGGGCGCACACGACAAGCTGGCCGTCTACGAAGCGCTCTGCCAGTCGCTGAACATCGCCTGCGACGCCACCGCCTACATGGGTGACGATGTGGTCGACCTGCCGGTGATGCGGCGTGCCGGGCTGGCGATCACCGTTCCTGCCGCACCCGACCTGGTCAAGGCGCACAGCCACTACACCACGGTGCGCGAAGCCGGACGCGGCGCGGTACGCGAAGCCTGCGAAATGCTCATGCGCGCACAGGGTACGCTGGACGCAGCTTTGGCCCCTTACCTGAAATGACCCGGAATCCGGTTACGGCATGATCGAACGGGGATCGCTGTGGCTGCCACTGGCCATCCTGCTGGTGCTTGCCGGCCTGAGTTTCTGGATCGAGCGCACTGTGCAGATGCCGGTCAACGGCAACGGAGCCGAGCTCTCCGACCCGGAAGGCATCATGGAAAACTTCAGTGCCCTGCGCACCGACCCTCAGGGCCAGCCGCAGTACCGTCTCAGCGCACGCCGGCTCAAGCATTACAGCAACAGCAAGCTCACCGAACTGGACGCACCGCGTTTTACCCAGCTTGATGCGACGCAGGGCGAGGTGGTTGCGCAGGCCCGGCAGGCCACGGTTTCAGCCGATGGCAAGGAGGTCGAACTCGTCGGCAATGTGAATGTGGAACGGCAGGCCCGCCCCGGGCAGTCCGCGCTCTCGCTCACCACTTCGCGTCTGCTGGTGTTCCCGGACCAGCATCTGCTGCGCGCGCCCGGCAGCGTCCAGATTCAGGATGCCACGCTTTCAGTGACGGCCGGTGCCATGGAATACCGCACCGACCGCCGCACCATCAAACTCACCGGGCGCGTCAAGGCCCGCTATCTTGCAAAGGCCCGATGACCGCCATGCTGCCCCCTACCCGCCTGCTCGTTGCCCTGTGCCTGGGCTGCGTCACCTCTGTCGCGCTGGCCGAGAAAGCCGATCGCGACAAGCCAGTGAATCTCGAAGCCAATACCGTCACGCTCGACGACATCAAGAAACTCAGCGTGTACGACGGCAATGTCATCCTCAGCCAGGGCACGCTCATGCTGCGCGCCGACCGCGTGCAGGTGGCACAGAAAAATGGTGAACTCGATACTGTCACGGCGACCGGGCGGCCGGTGGCATTCCGGCAAAAGCTCGACGGCCGCGAGGAATACATCGAGGGCTTTGCCGACCGCATCGAATACAACGGCGTCACCAGCGACCTCGAACTTATCGGCCAGGCCCGCCTGCGGCGCGGCGCGGACGAATTGCGCGGTGCCCGCATTTCCTACAACGCAAGCACCGAGTTCTACAAGGTCGTGGGCCAACCCGGTGCCCAGTCGCCCAGCGGCCGCGTGCGTGCGGTAATCCGGCCCAAGCCCCGCGCCGACCAACCCGCAGCGGTCAAGCCATGAGTCGCATCGTCGCCCAGGGCCTGAAGAAGATCTACGGCAAGCGCACCGTGGTGCACGACGTGTCGTTCGAAGTCGGCAGCGGTGAAGTCGTCGGCCTGCTGGGTCCCAACGGTGCCGGCAAGACCACCTGCTTCTACATGGTGGTGGGTCTGGTTGCGGCGGACGGCGGCAATGTCTCGCTCGACACACACGACCTCACCCACATGCCCATCCACCAGCGTGCGCGGCTGGGCCTGTCCTACCTGCCGCAGGAACCCTCGATCTTCCGCAAGCTCACGGTCGAACAGAACATCGAAGCCATCCTGGAGCTGAAACCCTACAGCAAGGACGAGCGCAAGGAGCACCTCGACAATCTGCTCGAAGACCTGCATATCGCCCATCTTCGCGAAGCCTCGGCAGTGAGCCTCTCCGGCGGCGAGCGGCGGCGGGTGGAAATCGCGCGGGCACTCGCCATCAACCCGCGCTTCGTGCTGCTCGACGAACCCTTTGCCGGCGTCGATCCCATTGCGGTCCTGGATATCCAGAAGCTGGTGCATTTTCTGGTCGAACGCGACATCGGCGTGCTCATCACCGACCACAACGTGCGTGAAACCCTCGGCATCTGCAACCGCGCCTACATCATCAACGAAGGCCGGGTGCTCACCGCAGGCACGCCCGCACACATCATTCAGGACGACAACGCACGCAAGGTCTACCTCGGGGAAAATTTCCGCCTCTAAGCCACCTCACCGACGCGCGAATCGCGTTAAACTTGATTCAAGTCGGCACACTTCTTGCCGTAGTCAAGTTTCATGAAGCACAGCCTCCAACTCAAGCTCGGCCAGCACCTCACGCTCACGCCCCAACTGCAGCAGTCGATCCGGCTGTTGCAGTTGTCTACGCTCGAACTCAACCAGGAACTGGAGCAGATGCTTCAGGACAACCCCCTGCTCGAACGCGAAGAAGAGGACGAAGCCAGCTTCAATCACGCGGAGGCAACCGAAGCCCCCGCGCATACTGCCGAAGCCGAGGCGCAGAGCACCGAGACGCCCCAGCAAACCGACAATGCGGAGCCCGAACCGTCGGCCACGCTCGACGATGCCGACTGGAACGATTACAGCGCAGCCGGTGGCGACGACGAGGACGGCGAATACAGCCAGGGTGCCGTCACCGGTGCCAGCCTGCGTGAGCACCTGCTCAACCAGCTCATTGTCAGCCCCCTGAACCCGCGCGACCGCACGCTGGTCGCCGCACTCATCGACGATCTCGACGAAGCCGGGTTCCTCACCCAGCCGCTGGCCGACATCACCGCCAGCCTGGCCGAGGAAATCGAGGAGCTTGAGCCCGAAGAAGTCGAAACCGCACTCAAGCACTTGCAGAACATGGACCCGACCGGCGTCGGCGCACGCAACCTGGCTGAATGCCTCACTCTGCAATTGCGCGCCTTGCCTGCCGATACGCCCATGCGCGATGCCGCCATGCGGCTCACCGCCCATTACCTGGACCTGCTCGCCGCGCGCGACGTGGGCAAGCTGAAAAAAATGCTGGGCATCGACGACGTCGCCCTGCGCGCCGCCCGCACCCTCATCCTGTCGATGAACCCGCGGCCCGGGGCAGCATTCAGCGCCGACGAAACCCACTATGTGATTCCCGACGTCTACGTGCGCAAGGTCAAGGGCATGTGGATCGCCAGCCTCAATGCCGACGCCATGCCCAAGCTGCGCGTCAACCGCGTGTATGCCGACATCCTGGCGCGTCATCGCGAGTCCGGCGGCAGCCAGCTTGCCAGCCAGCTGCAGGAAGCACGCTGGCTGATCAAGAACGTGCAGCAGCGCTTCGACACCATCCTGCGTGTTTCGCAGGCCATCGTCGACCGGCAGAAACACTTCTTCGAACATGGCGAAGTCGCGATGCGCCCCCTGGTGCTGCGCGAAATCGCCGATGCGGTCGAGCTGCACGAATCGACCATCTCGCGCGTCACCACCCAGAAATTCATGATGACGCCGCGCGGCCTGTACGAACTGA
>ERZ1645185.768-NODE-768-length-13536-cov-15.952007_pt1 | contig 13536 bp, 17 predicted proteins | sample MGYA00575351_ERZ1645185 | MGnify/ENA primary metagenome ERZ1645185 (study PRJEB40838, sample SAMN11284767) | freshwater sediment metagenome | isolation source: river sediment | host: Sediment | place: India: Jana village, Kanpur | collected 2015-12-17 ...
GTCGGGCGCGGAGGACGCGGCGGTGCCGGGCCGATGCGCGGGTCGTCGCCCTCGATGCGGCGCCATGCGCGTTCGGGGCGCGGGTCGCCGGTCGGCGCGAGGCGATGCACGGCCTCGTCGCCGAGGCGCGCCCGCAGGCGTTCGCGCAGTTGCGGCCAGGGCAGGTGCTGCTGCGGGCGGGCATCGAACAGGTCGCGGGTGGCCGGCACGAACGGCGGCAGCGCGCGCGCGAGCAGGCGCACCGCGACCACCGGCTTCGGGATGGTGGTGCGTTCCAGGCGGTTGCGGGTGACTTCGAACAGCAGCTCAGGCGCGCGTTCGGCGGCGAGCAGGCCGACCTCGACGTCGGTATGGCCCTGCTCGTGCTCCAGCCGCAGCACGAAGCGCTGCACGCCGCCGTCGCGGATCGACAGCGCGGTGCACAGGTCGCCGACCAGGCGCCGCAGCGGGAACAGCAGCGCGGGATGGGCCTCGACCTCGTGGCCCAGTTCGATGCGGGCGTCGAAATGGTCCGGCGGCGCGTACCACGCCAGCGGGTCGTCGGCCTGTCCGTGCAGGCGGTCGAGGTGGTCCAGCAGGGGCCGCCCGAAGCGCCGTTGCAGGCTGTCGCGCGGCAGCGCGCGCAGCGCGCGCAGGTCGCGGATGCCCATCCGGTGCAGGCGCTCGCCGGCGTCGCCCGGCAAGCGCGCCCGTCGCACCGGCACCCGGTCCAGCAGGGCGGACATCGCCTCGGGCTGCATCACCGCCAGGCCGTCGCGCAGGCCCGCGAACACGTGCGCGGCGCGCGGCGTGGGCGCCAGCGCGATCCGGTGGCGGAAGCCGAGCATCCCGAGCTCCTCGCGCAGGCGCGCCTCGATCCGCGGCCACGGGCCGAGCAGGCGGAAGCTGGCGCGTACCTCCAGCACCAGGCAGCCGGGCCATTGCGTGCTGACCAGCGAGCTGTGCCGGTAGGCCCAAGCGGCGAGGAAGCGTTGCCAGCGCGCCTCCGCGGCGGGGTCGTGGTCCACCATCGCGAACTCGGGCAGCAAGGCCTGCGCGGCGGTGAGGCGCATGCCGGCGCGCAGGCCCGCCTGCGATGCGGCGTCGTTGACCGCATGCAGGCTGCGCAATTGCGCGGGACCGCCGACCAGCGCCAGCGGCGGGTCGGGGTCAGGCAGGCGGCGGAGGACGCCGTCCAGCGCCAGCCGCGGCAGCAGGATGCAGGCCCAGAGCATGCGCGGGCCTCAATGCACGACCGCTGCGAAGGCGCGCGCGGGAGCCGGGCCGCCCCGGCATTTGCGGACCCACCATTCGATCCCGCCGCTGGCGACCTGCCGGGCCTGCAAACGCAGCGCCGCCGGCGAAGGATTGGCGGCATGGCGTGCATCGCGCAGCGCGAAGCCGAGGCAGTCGCCGGTGTCGGCGGCCACCTGCAGCCTGCGCAGGGCCTGCGCGTCGGCCTGGCGTGGCCACCCCAGCACCGCGCTGCACGCCCCGCTGCGCAGGCATTGTTCGAAGGCCCAGGACGCATCGCGCGGGCCGGCATCGATCACCTGCAACAACGCGAGGTCGATGCCGGCGGCCTGCCAGGCCGGCGCATACGGCAGGTAGGGCGGGGCGATGAGCGCCACGATGCCGCCGGCGCGGGTCAACCGCGCCAGGGTGGGCAGCAGCAGGGCGAGTTCGCCGACGCCGTCCGCGGGGAGCAGCAGTTCGGTCAGCGCGCGCCGCGGCCAGCCGCCCTGCGGCAGCAAGGCGTCCAGCGCCGGGTGGCCGGTGGGTTCGCCGTCGGCGGCGTGCGCCGTGCTGCGCCCCGCCTGCCAGATCGTGCGTGCGGCCAGCAGGCCTTCGAGGGCAACCACCGCACCCATCTCAGCCCAGCCGCACCAGGCCGCAGTACACGCCTTCGATCGCGAAGTCCTGGCCGCGCTGGACCTCGATCGGGGCATGCGCGGGATTGCGTGGCAGCAGGCGCAGCCGGCGGGCGCTGCGTTGCAGGCGCTTGATCGTCAATTCGCCGTCGATGCGGGCGACCACGGTCTGCCCGTCGCGGGCGTCGGCGGCGCGCTGCACCGCGACCAGGTCGCCGTCGAGGATGCCGTCCTCGACCATCGAGTCGCCCTGCACCTTCAGCAGGTAGTCCGGGCGCGGCGAGAACATCCTGCGGTCCAGCCACAACGGTTCCGCGGCCTCCGCCCCCAGCCCGAGGTCGGCGCCGATCGGCGTGCCCGCGGCGACCCGGCCCAGCACCGGCAGGGCGAGCAACGCAGCGGGGCCGCCCGGCAGGCGCAGGCCGCGGCTGCGGCCGCCGGCCTGCGCGACCAGCCCGGCTTCGACCAGCGCCTGCACATGCTTCTGTGCGGCGTTGCGCGAGGCGAAGCCGAACGCCTCCGCGATCTCGGCGAGGCTGGGTGCGCGGCCGGCCGCGAGTTCCGCGCGCAGGTAGGCGAGGATCTCGGCGCGCCGCGGTGGCAGGTCGATGGGGTCCATGGGTGTACATTTGTACACCCTTCGGTCTCGCCAGGCGAGACCGATGCCGGCGAACCCGGCGCAGTCGCGCCCTGCCTCAGCCCGGCGCGCGCGCCGGGTTGGGCAGCAGGCCGCCGGGGTACTTGCGGCGCAGCATCACCGTCTGCAGCACCAGCAGCGCGGCGATGCCCAGCGCCACCCAGGCCGCGACCTGCGCGCCCGGCAGGCCGCTGCCGGACTGCTTCACGTACACCGCGACCAGCGCCCACAAGGCGGCGATCACGTAGTCGATGTTGCCGCGCATGCGCAGGTTGAGCATCAGCAGCATCAGCGCGGCCAGCCCGAACAGCACCAGGCTCCACGGCAGCATCTCGGTGGTGGAGGCCAGCTCGTAGGCGACGATGACCTGCGCCAGGTTGAGGAAGGCGGCCAGCGACAGCCAGCCGGCGTGCAGCGACAGCGGCAGCCACGCCCACATCCACTGGCCCTCCTGCGGGGTGCGGTCGTGCGAAAGGATCAGCGCGCAGCGCACCAGGCAGGCCATCGCGCCGAAGATCACCAGCAGGCACAGCCAGAACAGGCCCATCGAGAACAGCGGCATCCAGATCGCGGTCAGCGCGAAACCCGCGGCCGCCCACGGCGCCACGTGGGCCAGGGTGTCGTCGCGCTTGCGCTCGCCGGTGGCCTGCCAGGCCGCGTAGGCGAGGTCGAGCAGGAAGATCAGGCCCCAGATCGCGAAGGCGTAGCCGGCGGCGACCAGCAGGGTGGGGTAGCGGTCGGACATGGTCCCGTTGTCGGGGCCGAAGGTGCCGTTGTTGGAGAACCACGCCACCAGCGGCATGGCGATGGCGGTCAGCAGGACGAGCAGGCGCATGGACGGGGCCCTCCGGTCGGGAGCAGGTGGCGGCGACTCTGGCGGTACGCGCGTGATGCCCGGGTGGATGCGCTCAGGGCCGCGGCAGGGCGCGGCGCGCGTCCTCCACCGTGGCGCGCACGTGGCAGTCGTGCTGGTGGTCGTTGACCAGGCCCATCGCCTGCATGAAGGCGTACATCGTGGTCGGGCCGACGAACTTCCAGCCGCGCTTCTTGAGGTCCCTGGACAGCGCGATCGCCTCGGGCGCGGTGGTGAAGGTGCGCAGCACCTCGACCGTGAGCTTCTTCGGACGCTTGCTGATGTCCACTTCAAACTGCCAGAAGTAGCGCGCCAGCGACCCGAACTCGCGCTGCAGCTCGATCGCGCGGCCGGCGTTGTGGATCACCGCCTCGATCTTGCCGCGGTGGCGGACGATGCCGGCATCGCCCAGCAGGCGCTGCACGTCGGCCTCGGTGTAGGCCGCGACCTTGCGGACATCGAAGCCGTCGAAGCCGGCGCGGAAGGCCTCGCGCTTCTTGAGGATGGTGATCCAGCTCAGCCCGGCCTGGAAGCCTTCCAGGCTGATCTTCTCGAACAGGCGGATGTCGTCCACCACCGGCCAGCCCCATTCGCGGTCGTGGTAGCCGTCGTACAGCGGCGAGCCATCGGACCAGAAGCAGCGTTGCAACGGTTGCGCGTCCCGGGGCATCCCATGTCATCAAGGCGGCGGGACAGGGTAGCTGAACGAATCCCTGCCGAATCGCCCCGCGGCCGCCAGGCGTGACTTCCTGCCCATGCGGTCTTTGTTCTGGTGTTTTACATTACCAACACACCAATACAGGAGACGTTCATGTTCCTCGCCAAGTCCCCCAGCCCGATGACCTACGTCGAGCGCCGCATGACCCCGCGCCGCGGGGACGGCGGAGCCAACGCCACCGCCCGCATCCACCGCCAGCGCGACTTCGGCGTGGGTTACGGCAACAGCTCCGGCTACGGCAGCAACCGCCATTACGCCGCCCCGGCCGCTTCCTATTTCCGTTGCCGTTGATCCTGTTCGAAGGACTCCGGCCGGGTCGCGTCCTCCCCGCGCGATCCGGTCGGTAGCCCCCCCTTCGACCAGGGTTCCTCGTCGTGCGGGTGCGGGTCGGACCCCTTGCCGACCCGCATCCGTGCGGCACTTTCGATGAGGTCCGGGAAGAACCCGGCGAACGCGGCCTCGACCGCGGCCTCCTCCGCCCGCAACACCTCCAGGCAGTCCACCAGCTTGTCGCCGTTGCGCGACAACCGGGTGGCGATGCCGCGCACCGCGTGGTCCACCGCCTCGCGCCGCGCATACGATCCCAGCCAGTCGTGCGCGGCCATCCGTGGCGCCACCGCCTGCAGCCGCGGCGGCAGGGTGGCGTGGCGTTCGCGCAGGATGCGGTAGACCCGCGCGGTGAACGCCGCCAGCGGCGCGTCGTCCCAATGCCGCCAGTCGCGCGCCAGGCAATGGTCGAAGTACACGTCGAGCACGATGCCCGCGTAACGGCGCAGCGGGCCGAAGCGCGTGCGTGCGGCGACCACCGCCGGATGGTCGTCGGTGTAACGGTCGATGCGGCGGTGGCGGACGATCTCCGCGCGGATCGGTTCCGGCCAGTCCTGCAGCGCCGATTGCCCGAACACGAAGTCGCCCAGCAGCCCGCCGAGCAGCGCGTCGTCGGAATGCCGCGCCAGCCAGGCATGCGCGAGGTAGTTCATGCACCGATGGTAACGGCGCGCGAACGTGGCGCCGGGCTCAGGGCGTGGCGACGTCCCGTGGCGGCTTGCAGTCCGGGCCGAGCGTGCCGGCGTCGAGCCCCACGCACACCCGGAACCCGTCCAGCCCGGCGATCTGCCGGCTGTCGCCGCGGGCCACGCTGAAGCGCCGCAGCGGTGCCTGCGTGCAGCCGCTGCCGCTGCCGGCATCGCATGCGTCGGCATACAGCGTGTAGTGGCACCAGCCGCTGTCGCTGGCCTCGCAGTCGAAGCGCGCCACCCCGTCCTGCAGGCGCGCCTCGCTGGCCAGCACGTCGTGGCCGTCCTGGCTGATGCGGTGGGTGTAGGTGGTGCCGCCCATCGCGCAACCGCCGAGGGCGAGCAGGAACTGGAGCAGGGCCGCGAACTTCGGCATCGGGGATCCCCTTGGCTGGGTGGGCGCGACGGGCGTCGCGCCGCGGTCACATGTGCTTGAACAGGGCCATGAACGGCTGGCTGACGGTGAGCGTCTCGCTGCGCTGGCGCAGGCGCACGGTGCCGCGCCCGCTGTCGTCGCGGACGATGCCGGCGATCGCCTTCAGGTTGACGATGGTGGAGCGGTGGATCTGCTTGAACGTGTTCGGGTCCAGCCGCGGCAGCAGTTCGCGCAGCGAGGTGCGCAGCAGCGCCTCGCCGTCGGCGGTGACCACCGTGGTGTATTTCTGGTCGGCCTGGAAATAGGCGACGTCGTCGACCAGGATCAGCCGGGTCTCGCGGCCGGCGCTGGCAGTGAGCCAGGTCAGCGGTTCCGGCGCGCCGGCCTGCGCGGGCAGCGCGCCCAGCTTGCCGAGCAGGGTGGCGAGCGCGGCCGCATCCGGTTGCAGGTCGCGGGCCTGCAGGCGGGCGACGGTGGCGTCGAGGCGCTCCGGCTTCACCGGCTTGAGCAGGTAGTCGATCGCGCCGCGCTCGAAGGCATCGATCGCGTACTGGTCGTAGGCGGTCACGAACACGATCTGGGTGCGCGGGCTGGCCTCGGCGGCGACCGCCGCGACCTCCAGCCCGGTGAGGCCGGGCATGCGGATGTCGAGGAAGGCGACATCCGGGGTGTGCTCGGCCAGCGCCTCCACCGCGCTGGCGCCGTCCTCGCATTCGGCGACGACCTGCAGGGTCGGCCAGGCGCGCTTGAGTTCGGCGACCAGCGAGTGGCGCAGCAGCGATTCGTCCTCGGCGACGATGCAGGTGCGGACGGGGTCAGCCATGGGCGGCGCTCCGGGACGGGGCCTGCGCGGGCACGGTGATGGTGGCGGCCACGCCGGCGGGGAAATTGGCGACCACCGACAGGTTGGCGGCCCCGGCGTAGCGCAGGCGCAGGCGCTCGCGCACGTTCTTCAGGCCGATGCCGGTGCCGCTGGTCTTGGTGTTGAAGCCTTCGCCATCGTCGGCGACGGTGACCGCGACGCCCGCATCGTCGGCGCGCGCGCGGATCCACACCGTGCCGCCGCCGGTGCGCGGTTCCAGCCCGTGCTTGATCGCGTTCTCCACCAGGGTCTGCAGCATCATCGCCGGCAGCGGGGTGGCGCGCAGCGACTCGGCGATGTCCACCTGCACCTGCAGGCGGTCGCCCATGCGGATCTTGAGGATCTCCAGGTAGGCCAGCGCGCGTTCGAGTTCCGCGCCCAGGGTCGACATCTCTTCCTCGGCGCTGGGCAGCGAGCGGCGCAGGTACTGGATCAGGTGGCCGAGCATCGCCTCGGCGCGCGCGGGGTCGCTGCGGGTGAGCAGCTGCGCGCTGGCCAGCGTGTTGTAGAGGAAGTGCGGCTCCACCTGCGCATGCAGCAAGTGCAGCTTGGCCTCGGTGAGTTCCTTCTGCTCCGCAGTCTGGGTGGCGCTGGCCTGCTCGCCGCGGCGGCGCTCGCCGACCCGGCGGGTGATCGCGCGGACGATGGCCTCGGCGTTCTCGTAGTTGGTCCCGTCGTCGACCAGGAACCAGTCGCTCCATGCCGGGTTCTCGGGCTCGCAGATCAGGGTGACCCGGCCGCTGTCGCCGGCGGGGGTGACCGTGGCCAGCATCTGGTTGCGCGGCTGGCCGAACCACAGCAGCGGGTTCCAGCGCCGCAGCGGATGCTCGCCGTAGGTGCGGGGGCGGGCGATCTTGGCCCGCACCTGCAGGCTGTCGCGCGCGCTGTCCACCTGTTCGATGCCGGGCAGCTCGCGCACCGCGGCGTCCAGCAGGTCGAAGGCCTCGCCGGCCTCGAACGGGATCTCGACCAGCCGCTTCTGCCGGTTGTCGAGGGTGTCGTGGTCCACCCGTCCGGCGATCAGCTTGACCCGGTGCAGGTGCGAGAACGCGCCGGCGATGACCAGGGCCATCGTGCCGAAGCCCAGCAGGATCGCCGGGGCCTCGAACCGGCCGATGATCGGGATGCCGGAATACAGCGCGGCGAACAGCATGACCGCGACGCCCCAGGCGAACGCGATGCGGAAGACGAAGAACAGGCGCTTGAACATGGCGGGCTGCGAGTGCGGCGAGTGCGGCGAGCATGGCCTCGGGCGGCCTCGGGCGCCAGCCACCGCGCGACCAACCCCCGCCGCAGGGCGACGAAGCAGGGGACACCGGCGGCGCATGACCTCCGGCCCGTGCCGTGCTGCACAAAGCGCGGATGATGGCGGCATCCCACGCACAGGATCCCCAACATGCGCCCCACCCTGCTCGCCGCCAGCCTCGTCCTCGCCGCCCTTGCCGGCTGCGCCAGTACCGGCGGTGCCAGTTCCTCCGACGTCCGCGCCGTGCTGGCCAACCCGGCGCGCAGCCAGGCCGACCGCGAACGCGACCTGCGCGACCACCCGGACCAGGTGCTGGCGCTGGCGCGCTTCAAGCGCGGCGACACCGTGGCCGACATCCTCTCCGGCGGCGGCTACTACGCCGAGATCCTGTCCGGCATCGTCGGGCCGCGCGGCAAGGTGCTGCTGGTCAACAACCCCGGTTACGAGGCCTTCGGCCGCAAGGGCCTGGCCGAACGGCTGGCCGGCGACCGCCTGCCCAACGTCACCCACCTCAGCGGGCCCACCGAGGCGCTGGGCATGGGCGAGGGCGTGCTCGACGGCGCGGTGATCGTGATGTCCTACCACGACCTGTACTGGGTCGACGAAAAGGAAGGCTGGCCGAAGGTCGATGCCGCCCAGTTCCTCGACCAGGTGGTGCGCGCGCTCAAGCCCGGCGGCGTGCTGCTGGTGGTCGACCACAGCGCGAAGGCCGGCACCGGCAGCGCCGATGCGCAGACCCTGCACCGCATCGAGGAGCAGTTCGCGATCGCCGATTTCCGCAAGCACGGGCTGGACTGGGAAGCCGCCATCCCGATCCTGCGCAACGAGGCCGACGACCGCAGCAAGAACGTGTTCGACCCGGCGATCCGCGGCAAGACCGACCGCTTCGTGCACCTGTACCGCAAGCCCTGACGCACGCGATGTCCCCGCATCGCATCGGCTGACGCGTCGCGCTGCCGCCGGCACTGCGCGCCGCGGTCGCGTGCGCTGCAACCAAGCGCGCGCGCCCTGTATCCGGAATGGCACCTTCCTCCGGAATCGTGCCATGGCCCGTTGCCTCGCCCTGCTGCTCGCCGCGCTGCTGCCCCTGTCCGCGCAGGCCCAATCCACGCCGCCCGCCGAGGGCAAGCGCATCGCGGCCGTCGGCGATCCCGCGCGGCTGGCGCTGGAGGCCTGGCTGGAGGCCTTCAACACGCACGACCGCGCACGGCTGGAGGCATTCCGCGACCGCTACCAGCCCACGTTCGACGTGGACGGCATGCTCGGGTTCCACGCGCAGACCGGCGGCTTCCGCCTGCTCCGGCACGAGCCGTCCGCGCCCGGGAGCGCGCAGGCGCTGCTGCAGGAAGCGGGATCGGACACCGTCGCGCGGGTGACGGTGACGCTGGCCGAGGGCAAGCCGCTGGCCCTGGACATCGAGGCGGTGGAACGCCCCGCCGACCTGCGCATCCCGCGGCTCGCCCAGGCCGGCGCGATCGCGGCGCTGGCCGCGCAGGCGGATGCGGCCGCGGCGGAGGATGCGTTCTCCGGCGTGTTGCTGGTCGCGCGCGGCGACGAGGTCCTGCTGCAACGCGCCTGGGGCCTCGCGGATCGCGCTGCCGGCACGCCGGTGACGCTGGACACCCGGTTCCGCCTGGGTTCGATGAACAAGATGTTCACCGCCGTGGCCGTGCTGCAACTGGTCGAGGCGGGGCGCCTGTCGCTGGAGGGCAGCGTCGGCCAATCCCTGCCCGGCTATCCGAACGCGGACATCGCCAAGGTGACCATTCGCCAGTTGCTGACCCACGCGGGCGGCACCGGCGACATCTTCGGGCCGGCGTTCGACCAGCATCGCCTGTCGCTGAAGACCCACGACGACTACGTGCGCCTGTACGGCGCGCGAGGGCCGACCCATCCGCCGGGCCAGGCCCACGAATACTCGAACTACGGCTACGTGCTGCTCGGGGCGATCATCGAACGCGCCAGTGGGTTGGCGTACGAGGACTACGTGGCGCGGCACGTGTTCGCGCCCGCCGGGATGCACGACACCGGCGCATTGCCGGAGGACGTCGACGTGCCCGGTCGCGCCCGCGCCTACACGCGCAAGGATGGCGCATGGGTCGATGCCGCCGACACCCTGCCGTACCGCGGCACCGCCGCCGGCGGCGGCTACAGCACCGCCGCCGACCTGCTGAAGTTCGCCCGCGCGCTGCGTGCGGGCATCCTGTTGTCGCCGGCATCGCTGGCCGAGGCCACGCGCCGGCAGACGCCGTGGTACGGCTACGGCTTCATGGTCGGCCAGCGCCACGGCGTGGCCGGCTTCGGACATGGCGGCGGCGCCGAGGGCATGAACGCATCGCTGGGGATCTTCCCGGCGCAGGACACGGTCGTGATCGGCCTGTCCAACCTCGATCCGCCGGCGGTCGAGCGCCTGGTCGATTACTACACGGCGCGGATGCCGCTGCAGCGGTGAGCGCGCGACTCAGGCTGGCGTCGCCGCCGCATCGTCCGTCCCGCGCAAGCGTCACGCGACCGCGTCCGACACTGTCGGCCTCGGCGCGGTCGGCGATGTCCTGCACCGCGATCGCCGCCGGCGGCGTGGGCTTGGACGCGGGCTTGGCCGGCCCGGCCTAGTCGCCGGTGTCGGGCAGCGGGGGCGCCGCGCTGTCGCGGGCCTGCAGGACGGGCGATGCCAACGCCGCGAACAGGCAGGCAAGCAAGGCGACGCGCAGGCGCATGCGGGGAATCCGGGTGGCGGGCAGGCCTGCACGCTGCCGCGATGCCGCCGGCGATGCGAGCCGGGGGTCAGGCGGGCGCGCCGACCCGGGTCCGCACCGACTGCATGTCGCGCACCGGGCGTACCTCGATGCTGCCGAAGCGCGCCCACGGGAATTCGCGGGCGATCGCCATCGCCGCCTCCATCGAGTCGGCTTCGATCAGGTTGAAGCCGGCCAGGAACTCGCGGGTTTCGGCGAACGGCCCGTCGGTCACCCGCGGCAGCCCCTCGCGCACGCGCAGGGTGCGCGCGGTGGCGGGGTCTTCCAGCTGCTGCGACCCGAGCAGGCAGCCGGCGTCGCGGAAGGCGTCGGCCTTCTCGAAGCAGCCGCGCATCAGCCGGTCGTACTCGTCCTGCGGCAGCGCCGCGAGCAGGGCCGGGTCGATGTGGATCAGGGTCAGGAACTGCATCGGCACGGTCCGTCGGGCAGGACCCGGATGATGCCCGCCGCGGCCGGCCGGCACAAACCGACGAAAAAAGATGCGCGGGGCCTGTCGATTCCGCCGACGCCCGTTCGTCGCATGGTGGGACGCCGGCCTGCTGCCGGCCCGGACAACGGAGATCGCGATGAAGGTGATGGTGCTGGTCAAGGCGACGGTGGACTCGGAGGCCGGGCTGATGCCGTCCACCGAATTGTTCGAGGCGATGGGCAAGTTCAACGAGGCGCTGGTGGATGCCGGGGTGATGCTCGCCGGCGAGGGGCTGAAGCCGAGCGCGCAGGGCGTGCGCGTGGCCTTCGACGGCCCGGCGCGCACGGTGGTCGATGGGCCGTTCGCCGAGACCCGCGAACTGGTCGCCGGTTTCTGGCTGTGGCAGGTGCGCTCGCTGGACGAGGCGATCGAATGGGCCAAGCGTTGCCCGAACCCGATGCCGGGTCCGTCGGAACTGGAGATCCGCCCGCTCTACGAAGCCGATGACTTCGGCGCCGAATTCACCGACGCGCAGCGCGCCCGCGAAGAGGCCCTGCGCCAACGCCTCGGCGATTGACCGTCCCTACCCGAATTGGAGAAGCACCATGAAGATCGTCACCAGCCTGAGTTTCCGCGGCCAGTGCCGCGAGGCCTTCGACTTCTATGCCGACGTGCTCGGCGGCAAGGTCACCGCCGCCTTTCCCTACGGCGCCGCGCCACCCGGCATGCCGATCACCGACGAGAAATACAAGGACTGGCTGATGCATTGCTGGCTCGAGGTCGGCGACCAGGCGCTGATGGGCGCCGACATGGACACCGACTGGGCGCCCCACGTGGACAAGCCCAAGAACGGCTTCGACGTCACCCTGCACACCGAAGACCACGACCAGGCCCGGGGCTGGTTCGACCGGTTGGCCGAGGGCGGCCACGTGGTGATGGCGTTCGGCGAGACGTTCTGGTCGCCCGGCTTCGGATCGCTGGTCGACAAGTTCGGCGTGCCGTGGATGATCAACGTCGTCCCCGCCGCCGGCTGGACACCCGCGCAGGCCTGATCCGCCCCTTCCGCCATCCCGCAGACAAGGACACCACGATGCCCCGCAACCTCTACGTCACCCTGCCGGTCAAGGACCTGGACCGCAGCGTCGACTTCTTCGAAGCGCTCGGCTTCTCGTTCAACCCGCAGTTCACCAGCGAGAACGGCGCCGCGCTCGTCATCAACGACAACACCAGCGTGATGCTGGTGGCCGAAGCGTTCTTCTCGACCCTGTCCAAGGTGCCGATCACCGATCCGCGCAAGGCCACCGAGGCGCTGTTCTCGCTGTCGCTGGACAGCCGCGCGGAGGTGGACGAGCTGGTGCGCAAGGCGATCGCGGCCGGCGCGACCGAGGGCCACGACCCCGAGGACCTCGGCTTCATGTACTCCTGGGGCTTCGTCGACCTGGACGGCCACCAGTGGGGCGTATTCTCGATGGCGGCCACGCCGGCCGGCTGATCCCGTCGCGGCGCCGGCCGGGTCCACTCGACTGGAGGACATCGCATGAACAGCGTGGGTTGGTTCGAGTTGTACGTGCAGGACATGGCGCGCGCGCGCGCCTTCTACGAGGCCGTGTTCCAGGCGAAGTTCGAACCGCTGCTGGTGCCCGGGGATGCCGCCGCCGGCGGCCTCGAGATGCTGCAGTTCAGCGGGGACATGGACGCCTATGGCGCCAACGGTGCGCTGTGCCGGATGCCCGGGGTGCCCTCGGGACCCGGTGGCACGCTGGTCTACTTCGGTTGCGCCGATTGCGGCGAGACCGCGACCCGCATCGCGCCCGCCGGCGGGCGCATCCACCGCCCGAAGATGGCGATCGGCGAGTACGGCTTCATCGTGCTGGCCTTCGATACCGAGGGCAACATGATCGGCCTGCACTCGATGGCCTGAGCGCGCGGCGGATGGCGAAGGACGCGGGCGGCGCGGCGGCCGGTCGGGCAGGCGCGGTGGCGCGCCGGCTCGACACCCTGTGGCGGATGGAATCGCCGAAGCTGCTGGCGCGGCTGGCGCGCATCACCGGCAACATCGACACCGCCGAGGAACTGGCGCAGGACGTGCTGGTGGCGGCGCTGGAGCGCTGGCCGCGCGACGGCGTGCCGGACAACCCGGCGGCGTGGCTGATGCAGGCAGCGAAGCACCGCGGGATCGACCACGTCCGCCAGCGGCAGCTGCATGCGCGCAAGCAGGACGCGTACGGCATCGAACTGGAGCTGCACGGAGCCGACATGCAGGGCGACGACGCGCAACGGCTGGCAGACGACGACATCGGCGACGACCTGTTGCGGCTGGTGTTCGCCAGCTGCCATCCGGTGCTGCCGATGGAATCGCGGGTGGCGCTGGCGCTGCGCCTGCTCGGCGGCCTGTCCACGGCGGAGATCGCGCGCGCCTTCCTGCAACCGGAGCCCACCATCGCCCAGCGCATCGTGCGGGCCAAGCGCACCCTGGCGGAAAAGGCGGTCGCCTTCGAGGTGCCGCGCAAGGCCGAGCTGCCGGAGCGCGTGGAGGCCGTGCTCGAGGTGGTCTACCTGGTGTTCAACGAAGGCTATGCGGCGACCAGCGGCGAGGACTGGATGCGGCCGGCGCTGTGCGAGGAGGCCTTGCGCCTCGGGCGCGTGCTGGTCGGCCTGCTGCCGGGCGAAGCGGAAGCCTGGGGCCTGCTGGCGCTGATGGAGCTGCAGGCCTCGCGCATCCCCGCGCGCACCCGCGCGGACGGAACGCCGGTGCTGCTGCCCGACCAGGACCGCGCGCGCTGGGACCGCCTGCAGATCGCCCGCGGACTGCG
>ERZ1645185.769-NODE-769-length-13533-cov-7.497997_pt1 | contig 13533 bp, 11 predicted proteins | sample MGYA00575351_ERZ1645185 | MGnify/ENA primary metagenome ERZ1645185 (study PRJEB40838, sample SAMN11284767) | freshwater sediment metagenome | isolation source: river sediment | host: Sediment | place: India: Jana village, Kanpur | collected 2015-12-17 ...
TAAGCCGGTAGAACTCCCGGTTGTGCTGCAGTAGTGAACGGGAGTGGTCAACGGTGGTAATGCGCTCAATGGCCTGCTGTCGAGCTACCGGTGGCACCAGCGGGTTGAGCCGTGCGACGGCCTGCTCTAGATGCCGCCACAGCACGACATCCCGTTCGGACCCCCTACCGAGCGTTCCCGATGCACCGAACGTCTCGGTGTTGAAAGCATACACACTCTCCCAGCCAAGCTGGTCCTGCAGATAGTCGGCAAAAGTCTGCTGAACGAGCCGATCTTCCGTATTCGATTCGGTCAGCGCCATGGGTGGAGTGTGTCTTGGAGTGACATTGAAGGAATGTTTAGCGGATTTGGCGGATTCGTAAATCATTGCCAGATGGTTACTTGCGGGCGAAATGTCGGTTCCAGCTCCGTCTGTTTGGCGCAGCTTTGGAGTATATTTCGTGATCTCGGCCTGTGTTCTTCGGCGTTACTTCGGACCAGCGAGTCGATAGCGGGCGGTCACTTTGGTTCCCTCCAGAACGACCGTGCCGTTGGCAACCAGCGTGTGGAGCGCCTTGCGGAGCGGCCACCGCGGCACCTCCCGGCCAATCCGTTGGTGAATATCGCCAATGCGGGAATCCGGATACCGACGCAGGTCTTCGCGGACCAGTTCCGCGAGCCTATGCGGCTCGATGCGCACCAACGATGTCTTCACGCTGACCCCCGACGCCGACAGTAGCGCTGGCGGCACGAAGTAGATGGTACCCTTCGTGCGACCGGTACGCGAGATCAGTCCGAGGTCGGGGAGCCGTCCAATCCACGCCGACAGTGCCGTCAAGTCGCCCACGTCGAGCTGATCGGCCAGCTCGCGCGCGGAGAGTGCCTCGTGCTGGGCAAGCAGGCCGAGCGTGATGCGCTCTCGTGACTTGAGCTGAAACTGCGCGTCGGCCTCCGCGATCAGGCGCGCAATCTCGGGACGAAGCACACGGCGTAGAATCGTGACATGCACCGAATCGACCCCCTCGCGAATGGCCGGCGCCGGGCGCCCGTTTGAGAGGAGCCGGTCGTACACCAGGTCGAAGCCACTGCCTTCCTTTTCCATCAGTTCGAGGTCGTGGAAGACTCGCGCCAATCCTTCGTTCCTCCGTCGGCTCGCGTGCAGAATATTCTGCGGCGTGACGCCGACCGGCAGTCGACCGGGGTTCACAATTTCCAGGTGATCCGGATGGAGATTGAGGTAGATATCGCCTCGTTGCGAATAGGGCCGGTGCACCAGCGCATTCACCAGCAACTCGCGAATTACATCGCGGTCATAGGCCGGCAGTGACTTGCGGAACATGCCGTCGGGCAGTTCGTAGTGCTCGTCGAAATCCGGCACCCCGGTCCACACGGCTTCGAGCAGCTCGGTAGGGGAGAGCGACGCATCGTCCCATACCCACTTGTTCACCTTTTGCCCGTGATGATCGTAGCGAATGGCCTGCACCATTGGGGCGGACACCAGCGCAAAGCGGTGAGAGGTTTTGCCGACCATGAGCACGCCAAGATTGGTGAGCAGCCCGTCGGTCGCGAAATGGTAGTGCACCAGCAGTTCCGGCACCGACTTGTCCTGCACCGACGCCTTTACGCGTGCACTCGCGCGCAGCGCCGCCACGAACGCCTCCACCTTGTCGGGGCTGGCGTCGGTCACCGGCACATCGGTACGAACCGCCTCCCAATTCCACGAGGGACGGTCGTTGACCAGCCGGAGGATCTCGTCGCCGATCACCGGCCGACAAGTGTCGCCTACACGAATCGCGAAGTAGCCATCGGTAGTCGAGGCAACCGCCTGCGATCGCGGCACCTGCACTTCGAGAAAGGCACCGCCGTTCTCCGCAAGGCGGGTGAACGGCAGCACGGTGACATTCGCGGTCTTCTCGGCGATGCGGCGACGAACCAGCGTCTCGAGATTCTCCGGCAGCACCTGCGTGGAAGGTGGCAGCCGCTCTCCATCTTCGATGCCGATGAGCAGGTGGCCGCCGTTGCCGTTGGCAAAGCATACGCAACTGCGGGCTACGGAATCCCAGTCAGCGGTTCTGCCGACCACGACCCGGAGCGACTTGCGTTCGACCTGCTGACTTTCGAAGCTCATGTCAGCAGCTCTCCCCGCATCAGGCGTGGTAGGAGCAGGTTGCGGGCGGTGAGGAGTTGTTGATTCTGTCGGTCGAGAGTGTCCCACTGCATATGAACTGGCTTTACCCGTTGCACGAACGCGTCGAGAACGGCAGGAGTTGGGATGAGCACCGGAACCGAAGCCAACACATCGCTATCAAGTTTCTTGGTACCGTGCGAGGCCTCTCCGGCTTGATCCCGTATGGCATCGCGCTGTGCGTCAAGCGAGTGAAACAGGAACAACGATGGCAGACCGTCCCGCGGCACAATGGCTTTCAGGTCCTGATTGAACGTCACAACACGCGACGTTAGCCCGATGCGGAAATCCTTTGCTAGTGACATACCACGAACGACCGCCAGAATGGTGTTCGCAGGAACAATACGACTACCCTGGTCGGCGCCTTCATCCGAAACGCATAACGTTGTTCGACGGATACGCATGCCCGTTAGTTCACCTGAACTCACCCAGGGGATTTCGCCGCTCCAGAAATCCGGACGCGCTTTGCTCGGGGTGCCGCCGGAAAGGAACTTTGCGCAACTGCCGAGCAATGCACGCTCCCAGCCCTGGGGAATAGTGCCGCTCACCTCCGTGTGCTCGTACCCCGGAAACCGTAGCCTGACGAACCATTCCTGATACAGCTCACGAGCGGCCCGCTCGAGCAGCGCCATTCGGCGACGATTCACATCGATCACGTCGTCGTAAGCGGTGAGGCAATCTGCAATTCGCCCCTGCATTTCCTTCGCTGGAAGCGCGACGGAAAGTAGCCGAAGCTTCTCCTTTGGCAGATGCTTGATTGTCGAGCCGGTGAAGAGTGCCGAAAACTTATCCTGTCCACCTGCATCCAACAGAGCGTAGTACAGAAACCGCGCATCCACCTCTGCTGATGCACGAATTCGATGAAGCGCCTTCTGAAACATGATCGGTTCATCCGACTTCCAGATGGCACATCTTCCTGGTTCGCCGCCTTCGCACATGACAATGTCGTCGCGGAGGATACAAAACCGTTCTCGCTCATGCTCCTCGAAAAGCATCTCGCGTAGATCAGAGAGATCGAACGCTCCCCAACGTACATTCACATTCGCAAGATACGGATGGAGAGTGCCTCGGTTCTTTCGCGCGTCCAGCATCTTTCCCAGTGAAAGCGAGGCGATTTCGCCAAGCTGAACATTTCGCCAACTCACGCGCTCAGCCCATTGAAGTTGACCTGAATCTTCTTCCCAAGTTCAGCCGCCTCACGGTCAAGCTCCGCCAACTCCGCGTGAATCTCCCGCATGGTTTCTGCAAAGTCGAACGAGTCGTCGTATTCCTGCGGGGCCACACCGACGTAGCGGCCGGGCGTAAGGCTCCAGTCGGCCGCAGCAATTTCTGCCCGCGACACCAGCTTCACCAACCCCGGTACAGGCACCAGCACCGCGTCCGGAAACCGCTCGTGCAACCAGCAGATCTGCTTATAGGTGTAGGTCGGTGCGTGCAACACGTCGGACGCCACGCGCCGCGCGGCGTCGAGCGCTTTGACGAGTCGGCCACCAGCGCGCCGGTCGATCAACGGCCGCAAGTCCACGTGTTCCGCGAGGGCACCGCAGCCTTCCACCGCGCGGGTGAGCAGGCGCTGCAGGAGTTCGAGCTGTCTGCTCAACGCGAGCGCGCCTTCCGCGCAGACGGCGAAAGTAACGCGCGCGGCATGCTGTGCCGCATTATCGGTAGGCAAGGCAGCACGTAGCGGCTCGGCAAAACGCTCGAGCGCGCACGCGAGCGCAGCTGCGTCGGCCCGATACGCATCGACGGCTACCTCACACTCAGCACGCGCACTTGTCAACTCGCGCCATTGCTCGTGCGCCAATTCTTCGGCGGCGGCCGCGTCGATGGCCTGACTAATCCACCCGCTAATCTGTTCAACTGCGGCGTCGAACCCGTCGAGCGAGGCCGACGCAGCGTTCGACTCAGTGACGAGACGGTCGAAATAGTCGCGCACCAAGCCGAGAAACCGCTCCTGCTGGCCACGATACAACCATACGATAGCCGAGAGGTTACGGGTCTGCTCCGGAGAAAAGTCACAGATGGTGCGGTTGACCATTCGGTACACCTGCCGCGCGTCGAGCATCAGCACGTGGTCGCGCCGTTCCGCCGGCTTCCCGCGATCGAGGTGCCACAGCTCGCATGGGACGGTGCGGGTGTAAAAGAAATTTCCCCGTACGGACATCATCACGTCGACATCGCCCGTTTCCACGAGCTTCCGGCGTACCTCCTTTTCGCCGTGTCCCGCGCTCGATGCCTGCGACGACATCACGAAGCCAGCGCGCCCGGTTGGGTTGAGATAGCTCCAGAAATACGAAATCCAGAGATAGTTGGCATTCCCGACCTTCTTCTTGGCGTTCACTCCCGGGAGCCCGAACGGCAGGCGTGGGTCGCCCGCGATGCGCTCCGCATCTACCAGATCAACGTTGAACGGCGGGTTGGCCATCACGAAGTCGCACTTTCCCAAGAGTTCGTGTTCGTCCTGGTAATACGTGATCGCTTCGGCTATCCGACCTTCCAACCCGTGTACGGCCAGATTCATCTTGGCGAGCTGGATGGTCTGCGGGTTCTTCTCCTGTCCGAAAAACGTCACCCGCCGCGCGGTGTCCAGTCCTTCCTGCTCGATGAAATGGCTGGACTGGACGAACATGCCACCCGATCCGCACGCCGGATCGAGCACCATGCCATGGTCGGGCTCGATGACGTTAACCAGCGCCTGCACAATTGACGCCGGCGTGAAGAACTCCCCGTTGTCGTGCGCCTTCTGAATGGAGAATCGGGCGAGGAAATACTCGTAGATACGCCCGAAGACATCGCCAGTCGCGCGGCGGATCTGCTCGCCGTCGAAAAGTCGCATGACATCCTCGAGAACTCGCGGCTCGAAAATGCCGTAATCCTTAGGGAGCACGCCCTGCAACGGCTCGAATCCAGCTTCGATGGCCACCATGGCTTCGGTAACCATGCCTGGCAGGTCGTTGCCGCGCAGGGCCGCCTGCTGCATGAGCCAGTCGTAACGGGCACTCTCCGGGAGGAAGAGTGCTCGACGCGCGATGTAGTCGGCCGGGAGCACGCGTCGCTTGGGCATTCGACCGGACGCCAAGTCGGCCTCGATCTGAGCTTTCGCCGCGTCGAATCGATTGGCCGCGTGGCGAAGGAAGATCACCCCCAACAGCGGCATGAAATAGTCGCTGGAGGTGAGCTTGGAGTTGGCGCGCAGGTTGTCCGCGGCCTCCCAGAGGTCGCGTTCGAGTCGCTCGATGTCCCGGAATACGTCGGTCGTCATGCCGTCGAAGATAGCCGCTGATCGACAGCCTCGGCATAGCTCGCTACCTCGGATTTCCCAAGCCGGGCGCAGCGTCAGTACGAGTGCCGCGCTGTCCGCTTGGGACGACAGATTCACCTCCGGCCGTGGCGAGGAGTGTGAGAAGCTCACGCGGAGCTACTTTCCCGGTCCACAGTGTGCCCGCCGCAGAAGCCACGAGGATGACCCGGAGCGCAAGGCGCAACAGCGACTTGCCGGCTTCCTCGTTGAGCGCCTGCGAGCGAGCGCGAATGTCGAGGCGGTGGTGATCCGCTCGTTCGGCCTCACTCAAGTGCGTTCGATCTTCCGGGCCGAGCTGGGCGTTTCGTACATCGAGACGTGACGGTTTGAACATGGACAACCCCATGAACTTTCGGAGACGGAGGCTCGGCCAGCGTAACGGACAGCAACAGCGCTTCCGTGGTAGCCCCGGAGCTTTGCGTCCCCGGCTTTCACCGGGTTTGCCTTTGCTCATGACGGGTCCATTCGGCCCATCCAATAGTTCGACGAATTCACATTGTCCCAGCAACGGCAAAATGCCGATTTGCGTGAGATGGCTCACGCAAAGGCGTCTCTATTGTGACCGGAACCACCAATTTATGACGTAGGGCAACTCTGGAGCGCGTCTCGCAGTGCCTGCCACGGCATGCGCGCGCAGCCGTGACGGCCGGCGAACGGCGCTACGCCTTGCAGCGGTGTGAGCACATCGGGCAGCTGTACCACGCTGCCGCTCAACATGCGCTCTACGGCGTCCCCCAGCACCAGCGCCTCGTCAGCGCTCAGGCCACGCACCGCGTCGGTCATCATGCTGGCACTGGCGGTGGCAATGGAACAGCCGCGCCCGCTGAAAGCGATGTCGGCCACCACGCTGTCATCAAGCTTCACCATCACGGTGATCTCGTCGCCACACACGGGGTTCTTGTGCGAGGCACGTGATGTGGCGTCGGGCAGCTCGCGCCGGTTGTGCGGGGCACGATGATGCGCGAGCAGCGCTTCCTGGTACATCGCGGCAATGGACGCGGAGTTTGACGCTGCGGTGGCTTCAGCCATGCCGGTCACTCACGCCTGGAACGATGCCGCTGTACTCACTCGGTGCTCGCAAAGATGCGCTGCGCCGCCGTGAGTGCCCCCACCAGCGCGTCCACATCGGTGTCGTCGCTGTACACGTAGAAACTCGCGCGGGCCGTGGCGCTCACTCCCAACCTGCGCATGAGCGGCTGCGCACAGTGGTGCCCGGCGCGAATGCACACGCCGTGCTGGTCGAGAATGGTGGCGAGATCGTGCGGGTGCACATCGGCCAGTGAGAAGCTCAGCACGCCGCTGCGTTGCGCTGGCGGCGGGCCGTACACCGTTACGCCGGGCAGGGCACGAACCGCCGCCTCCGCACGCTCCAGCAAGGCCACTTCGTGGCCGCGCACGTTGTCCATGCCGAGCGCTTCGAGGTACCGAATGGCCGCCGCCAAAGCCACCGCATCGGCCGCGTTGGGCGTGCCCGCCTCGAACTTGTGTGGGAGCACGTTCCACGTACTCTCGGTGTCGCGCACCCACTCGATCATGTCGCCGCCGAACTGGTACGGCGGCATCTTCTCCAACAGCGTACGCCGTCCCACAAGGCATCCGATGCCCATGGGGCCCAACAGCTTGTGCCCGCTGAAGGCGTAGAAGTCGATGTCGAGTGCATCGAAATTCACCGACAGATGCGGCACGGCCTGCGCGCCATCGACCACGATGACGGCCGCCGATCGCGCCCGGATGATGTGCACCGCCTCGTCGAGCGGCGTGATGGCGCCGACGGCGTTGGATACATGTGTGATGGCCACCAGCTTGGTGCGCGTGTTCACCGCCTCGCGCAGCTGGTCGAGATCGATGGTTTGCTGCGCCGTGAGTTCCACGATGCGCAGCGTGGCGCCGGTGGCCAGTGCGAGCTGCTGCCACGGCACGAAGTTGGCGTGGTGCTCGAGCGCCGTGACCACGATTTCGTCGCCCGCGCGCACGTTGGCGCGCCCCCAGCTCGATGCCACCAGATTCATGGCTTCGGTGGTGCCGCGCGTGAAGATCACGCAGTCGCTGTCGGCCACGCCCACGAACCGCGCAATGGTGGCGCGTGCGTCCTGGTACAGGTCGGTGGCCTTGGCGCTCAGGGCATACGCCCCGCGGTGCGGATTGGCATTCGCCGTTTCGTAGAATCCGCGAATGGCATCGAGCACGGCCGCCGGCTTCTGCGCAGTGGCCGCCGAGTCAAGGTAGTGCAGGCCCGGATTGGCGGCCAGCAGCGGAAAATCAGAGCGGGGAGCGAGCGAAGCGAGCATTGAGTCCTTCTCGTGCGAGTACAAAACGTTCGAGCCGACAACCAGTGCGGAAGATCCGTGTGATTCCGCCCCATCCGTTGCTATCCGTGGTAAGCCGTTCCTTCTGCCCTCAGCCACATCCGAGGTTCCGAGCCATCAGTCAGCCCCGACCCGGTCTCCCACCAGCACCACCCCGTTCACCTGCATCACCGCAAATACCGCAACCGCATCCCCCTCAGAGGGGCCGGAGATGCATTGCCCGGTGCGCACATCGAAGCGCGCCCCGTGAAAGGGACACTCGAGGCACCCATCCTGCACATCACCGCCGGAGAGCGGAAAGTCCCGGTGTGGACACCGGTCTTCCACAGCAAACACTTCGTCGTGCACGCGTACGAGGCAGAGACGGCGACCATCCACAAGCGAAATGGCCAGCGGATAATCCGCTGGCACATCGGACAGGTTCGCCACCCGCTCCCACATACCACCAACCGGCACCGGCGGTTCCGACTTCACCGCGTCGTCAGCACCCACGCGTACTCACTCGGTACTGACGGCAGCGGGTTCAGCGGCTTCACTCTCGAGCGCGGCCTTCAGCGTATGCCACGCCAGCGACGCGCACTTCACGCGCACGGGGAAGCGTGATACGCCGCTGAACACCACGAGCTGCCCCAGGTCCTTGCCGCCGTCGGCGTCCTTGCCCAACACGAGCGTATGGAACCGCTCGAAGAGCGCCTCGGCTTCCGCACGCGACTTGCCCTTCACCGAGGCCGTCATGAGCGACGCCGAGGCCTTGGAGATCGCGCAGCCGTGGCCTGTGAACTTCACGTCGGTGATGGTGTCACCGTCGAGCACCAGAGCCACGTGTACTTCATCGCCACACAACGGATTCTTGCCGTCGGCTTCCCGATTGGCCCCCGCAAGCTCGCCGAAATTGCGCGGCTTGCGGTTGTGATCGAGAATGACGGATTGGTAGAGCTCTTGCAGGTCGGTCATAGGGACCTCAGTGGCTCGCGCTCCCAGTGAACCGCTCCACCGTGAGCTTCTCCAGCGCATCCACGATGGCCGGATTCTCGATGGTCTCGAGCACGTCGGCGGCGAACGCGTACATGAGCAGCTGCTTGGCGAGCACCTTGCCCACGCCGCGGCTCTTGAGATAAAACAGGCTTGTTTCGTCCATGCGTCCCACCGTGGCGCCGTGGGTGCACTTCACGTCGTCGGCGAAGATCTCGAGCTGCGGCTTCGTGTCGATCTGCGCCTTGTCGGAAAGCAGCAGCGTATGGTTGGTCTGCTTGCCGTCCGTCTTCTGCGCTTCGGGGTGCACGAACACCTTGCCGTTGAACACGCCGTGCGCGGTGTCGTCGATGAGCCCCTTGTACGCTTCGCGGCTGAAGCAGTTTTCCTTCACATGCTCCACGCGCGTCTGGTGGTCACCATGCTGTTCACCATCGAGCATGTAAAGCCCGTTGATGGTGCAGCCGCACCCTTCGCCGCCGAGCACCGTATACACGTTGCTGCGAGACAGGGCCGCACCCGTCTGGAAGGTGAATGTGACGAAGTGGCTGTCACGCCCCTGCCGGGCTTCCACCGTGCCCACGTGATGCGCCTGGCGTGCTTCCCGCTGCACGCGAATGACGCTCAGCGTGGCGCCGTCTTCCACGAACGCTTCCACCACCGCGTTCGTGAAGTACGGCACGTCGGCGAGGCTTACGTAGCTTTCCACCACACTGGCCTTGGCATGGCGTTCCACCACCATGACATGGCGCGGGTGGCTCATCACGCCAGCTCCGGCTTCATCCATTACGTGCAGCAGGTGGATGGGTTGCTCGATCACCATCTCCTTGGCCACATGAATGAGCGTGCCTTCGCCGGCAAACGCCGCGTTGAGGGCGGTGAAGCCGTCGCGGTCGGCGGGCGCCGCCGTGCCGAGGAACTTGCCCAGCAACTCGGGTTCCTGCGCGGACGCCGAGGCCATGTCGAGCACGCGAATGCCAGCGGGAAGCGCCGACAGCGTGGACAACGACGGGGCGAAGCGGCCATTCAGAAACACCACCAGCGGCCACTCGGCGCCGAAGGTGAAGGGCGCGAGTGCTTCGGCCGTGACGGTCGACGCGGTGGCCGCACTGTCGATAGCGGGCACGTACTGCGCCGACGCGATCGCCGAAACACTCGTGTAATGCCAGTCTTCGTTGCGCGTGGTCGGGAAGCCGAGCGTCTTGAACGACTCGGCGCCCGCAGCGCGCAATGCCTTGATGGAGCCCGGCGCGTCGGCTACCGATGCCGCCACGGCCTGCTCCGCAAAACGCAGTCCGGTGGTCACGCGACCGTCTCCAGCACCCAGTCGTAGCCACGCGCTTCGAGTTCGAGCGCCAGCGACTTGTCGCCACTCTTGATGATGCGGCCGCCGGCCAGCACGTGCACGTAGTCGGGCACGATGTAGTTGAGCAGGCGTTGGTAGTGCGTCACCACGATGCTCGCGTTGTCAGGGCGCTTGAGGGCATTCACACCCTCGGCCACGATGCGCAGGGCGTCGATGTCGAGACCCGAATCGGTTTCGTCGAGAATGCTGAGCGTGGGCTGCAACACCGCCATCTGCAGGATTTCATTCCGCTTCTTCTCACCACCCGAGAAACCCGAATTCACCGAGCGGCTGAGCATGGAAGCATCCATGTCGACCAGCTTGAGCTTCTCTTCGACGAGATCGAGGAATTCCATGGGGTCGACTTCTTCGAGCCCCTTGGCCTTGCGGATTTCGTTGTAGGCGGCACGCAGGAAGTACGCGTTGCTCACGCCCGGGATTTCCACGGGATACTGGAAGGCGAGGAAGACGCCGTTCTGGGCGCGCACTTCGGCGTCCATCTCCAGCAGGTTCTCGCCCTGGTAGATCACTTCGCCACCGGTGATCTCATAGGCCGGATGACCCGCCAGCACCTGCGCCAGCGTGCTCTTGCCCGAGCCGTTGGGGCCCATGACCGCGTGCACTTCGCCGGCGTTCACGGTGAGCGTGATGCCTTTGAGGATTTCCTTGCCGTCGATGGAGGCGTGGAGGTCGTTGATCTGCAGCATATATGGTGAAAACGGGAAAAGTGTATGGGCGAGTAATGGGGCGTGGGCGATCAGCCCACCGATCCTTCAAGCGTGATCCCCAGCAACTGCTGCGCTTCGAGTGCGAATTCCATGGGCAGCTCCTTGAACACTTCCTTGCAGAAGCCGCTCACGATCATGCTCACGGCCTGCTCGGCGTCGAGGCCGCGCGCCTTGAGATAGAAGATCTGATCTTCACCGATCTTGCTCGTGGACGCTTCGTGTTCGAGCGTGGCGCTATTGTTCCCTACCTCGACATACGGGAACGTGTGCGCGCCGCAGGCATTGCCCACCAGCATCGAGTCGCACTGCGTGTAGTTGCGTGCGCCTTCGGCCTTGGGCAGAATCTGCACCTTGCCGCGGTAGCTGTTCTGCCCCTTCATCGCAGAAATGCCCTTCGACACGATGGTGCTCTTCGTGTTGCGGCCGATGTGGATCATCTTCGTGCCCGTGTCGGCCTGCTGCATCTTGCTGGCGACGGCCACGGAGTAGAACTCGCCCACGCTGTTGTCGCCCTGCAGGATCACGCTGGGGTACTTCCAGGTGATGGCGGAGCCGGTTTCCACCTGCGTCCACGACACCTTGGCGTTGGTGAGTGCCTTCGCACGCTTGGTGACGAAGTTGTAGATGCCACCCAGACCGTTCTCGTCACCGGCGTACCAGTTCTGCACGGTGCTGTACTTCACCGTGGAGTTGTCGAGCGCCACGATTTCTACCACGGCCGCGTGCAGCTGATTGGTGTCGCGCTTGGGCGCGGTGCACCCTTCGAGGTAGCTCACGTAGGAGCCCTCGTCGGCCACGATGAGTGTGCGCTCGAACTGTCCGGTTTCCGCGGCATTGATGCGGAAGTAGGTGCTGAGCTCCATCGGGCACTTCACCCCCTTTGGGATGTAGCAGAACGACCCGTCGGAGAACACGGCGCTGTTGAGCGCCGCGAAGAAGTTGTCGCTGTACGGCACCACGGAGCCGAGGTACTTCTTGATGAGCTCCGGATGCTCACGCACCGCTTCGCCGAACGACATGAAGATCACGCCGACCTTGGCCAACTCTTCCTTGTACGTGGTACCCACGGACACGGAGTCGAAGACGGCGTCGACGGCCACCCCGGCGAGGCGCTTCTGCTCGGTGAGCGAGATGCCGAGCTTGTTGTACGTCTCGAGCAGCGCCGGATCGACTTCGTCGAGTGAGCCAAGCGGCTTCACCGACTTGGGCGCGCTCCAGTAGCTCGCGGCCTGATAGTCGATGGGCGGATAGGTCACGTTGGGCCAATGCGGCTCCGTCATGGTCTGCCAGCGGCGGAACGCCTTGAGGCGCCACTCCAGCAGCCACTCGGGCTCTTGCTTCTTGGCCGAAATGAAGCGAACCGTGTCTTCGGTCAGCCCCGGCGGCAGCGTTTCCGTGTCGATATCCGTGCTGAAGCCATACTGGTACTCGCGATTGACCAGTTGCTCGATGGTCGAACTCATGCCTGCTCCTGTTTCACCGTCGAAAGGTGACCTGACACGCCGTATTCACAGTGACCGCAGCCGCCCAGCCGGTGCGCATTGCGCACAAGCGGAACGCCCAGCAGTCGCTCAACGAACTTTTCTTCTACCGCACATGCTTGGGGAAACCGCTCCGCAATTTCACGGACCGCACAGTTGTGAATGCGGAGCGTGAGGAAGCGCTGTTCCGCGTCCTCGCCCTCCGACAACTGCTGGTCCGACGTCGGCACGACTTCCGCCATGTAACCTTTTGCCGTCAGCAACTCGGCCACCAACGGCACCCGCTCCTCGAGCGGCAGCGCCTCGAGTACCGGAGCCGCTTCGTCGGCCAGTCGGCGCCATTCCGCTTCAAGAACGGCTTCCACCGCCGTGTCGCCGGTTTGCACCCGCAGCGCTTCGAGCGCCGTGGCGAGCACCTGCACATACGACCGCGGGAACAGCGCCTCACCGGCCGGCGTGAGCGAAAAGGCATACGTAGGGGCGCCGACGCCGCGCACATCGCGCTGGTGGCGCACCAACCCGTCCTCTTCGAGGGCCTTGAGGTGTCGGCGCAGCGCGTTGGCCGTGAGGCCGAACTGCTCGCCGAGCTGGTGGGCCGTGAGCGGCTGCGCCTTCTTCAGCGCCACCAACAGCTCGGCCCTCACCCCTCGGAATCCTCCCAACGCTCCGACCACGTCTTCCATGCCGAGAATATAGATCGGCTTTATGGGGTTCGTCAACGAAAGTGTGAACGAATCGGATGACGCGGCCGTCCAGGCAACCGTCCCTGTTTCGCCGCGCGGCGGTTCGGTGTACTGTATGCAGGGTTTCGGTGGAGCCGCCTGCTCGCGCCGTGTCCGCCATGGACGGCGCCGACCCGCCACACCAATTCAGAGGAAGCGCCAGGAGTGCGACTGTCCGTATCGGTAGCCATTGTGGTGTTGCTGCTGGGGCTCTTTGCACTGGCGCGGGCAACACGAATGAATCGCGAGTCCATCGAGCGCGACGGGCTCTCCCGTTTCCGCGATGTATTTCGCGGGCGGTACCCCGAAATTCTGCTGGCCCAGGTATACACGTACCTGGCCGAGCGCCACGGGGCCCAGGAGCCGCACTATATCGTGAATCCCGCAGACGATCTCGCGCGGGTGTACGGTCTGGTGGATCTCGACCTCGAAGACGCCGTGCTGGTCATCGCCGATCGGGCCGGGGCTCGCCTGCCTCGCGCGCAGGAGCTCGACGGCATCAAGGCCTCGGTCA
>ERZ1645185.770-NODE-770-length-13529-cov-4.723764_pt1 | contig 13529 bp, 11 predicted proteins | sample MGYA00575351_ERZ1645185 | MGnify/ENA primary metagenome ERZ1645185 (study PRJEB40838, sample SAMN11284767) | freshwater sediment metagenome | isolation source: river sediment | host: Sediment | place: India: Jana village, Kanpur | collected 2015-12-17 ...
CGATCTGCGCAACCGTCTGGCGGCGGCCGAGCAGCCGGGGCTAGACCGCTACAGCCTGGCCCAAGTCCGCGGCATTGCCGAGTTGCGTGCCCTTGCGCCGGAACTCAGCCCGCGTCCGATCACCTTTGCCACGGCCTCGTCGGCGATTCCGCCGGAACAGGCCGGGCGTCTGGGCCAACTGGCCAAGCTCATGTCAGGGATCATTGCCGACGACCCGCGGGCGCTGTTCCTGATCGAGGGCCATACCGATGCCGTCGGCAGTGCCGCCTACAATCTGGCACTGTCCGACCGGCGGGCAGAGTCGGTGGCGCTGGCCTTAACGCAGGTCTTCGGCATTCCGCCCGAAAACCTCGTGGTGCAGGGCTATGGCGAGCGGTTCCTGAAGGTTCCGTCAGAGGGGGATGAACCCCGCAACCGCCGGGTGGCGGTGCGTGACATCACCTGGCTGGTGGATGGAAGCTAGATGGCCGAGGCGGCCATACCGAGCGCGACGATCCCCAGATAGCCGGCGGCCCCGCGCCGCAGGGACTGCGGCAGGCCGCCTTCGGTCAGACGGCCAAGGGCAGCCCCGGCCGCGATCCAGAGAAGCGAGGCGAGGACGATGATCCCCGCCAGCCCGGCAAGCCACGGCAGCAGGGCGACAAGGCCGCCTCTGGCGGGCAGGATCGCAAGGCCGATGATCAGGCCCTTGGGGTTCAGCAGGGTCGTGATGAAGATGCGGCCGGGCGTCACCGTCCGGTCGGGGCCGGTCGTGGGCGGGGTCCGCCACAGCCTGACGGCAAGGCAGATCACCCAGCCTGCCGCTACCAACTTCACGGTCCCGGCCAGCATCGCATGGGCCTGCAGGAATCGGCCTCCGAAAAGCGCAAGCGGCGTCACGACCAGAAGATAGGCCACCACAGCCGCGACCATGAGGCCAAGCGAATACCGTAGGCCACGCGCCGCTCCGCCAAGCGCGAGCAGTGTGTTGGTCGGACCGGGAGAGACCAGCAGGGCAACCAGGGTCGCGGCAAAGGCCAGAGGGGTCGCAATGCCGGTCACGGACGGGGGGCCGCCAGCCTGGTTGAGCCGTGAGATAGACCGAAATCCCGCATCATTGGCGCGCCGCCGCGACCTTGGCCTTCAGCACCTCGAGCCCTTCCGGCGTCCAGCCCGGCGCATCGGTCAGCGAGGCCCAGGCATCGAGGTAGTGGGGGAAGGCGTAGCTGTGGCCATGTCCTAGCGGCGGGGTCGTCGCCAGCATGATGTCGATGCCAAGCTGCAGGAATGTCACCACCGGAATCCAGGTGAAGTCGGGGCTGACGTCGGGGCCGAGCGGCTGTTGCAGCCAGGCTGGCCGCCGCCACAGCGAATTGGGGTCGAAGAAGGTGACCGCGTCCGAGGCATATTGAAGGTAGATGATCCGGAACGGCCCCCAGGGCGCCGGCGCATCGTCGAGCTTGTTCGTCTGCGAGGTGAAGCGGATCACGGACCCGTCGCGGAATTCGGGCAGCCAGGCGGGCGTGCCGGCATTGCGCTGCGCGGTGACGCTGGTCCAGGTCCGGCTGGGGAAGGGCGGGCCGACCCAAAGTGCCCCCTGGTAGGGATCGCCGATCACCTGGAACAGGTCGTGGCTGAGGTCCGAGTTGAACGAGCCGAGGCTCAGGCCATTCAGGTAAAGCCGGGGCCGGTGATCCTTGGGCAGGCTGTGCCAATGGTCGTAGACCTTGGCGAAGACCGCGCGCGCGGTATCGATGCCATAGGTCGGATCGGCCAGCAGCGCCAGCCAACTCGCCAAATAGGAATACTGGACCGATACGCTGGCGACATCGCCATGCAGCACATATTCCAGCGCCGACTGGCCCTCGGGGTCGACCCAGCCGGTTCCGGTCGGCGTCACGATGACAAGGTTCGCCCGGTCGAAGGCGCCGATGCGGATGAGCTCGTCAAGCGCAAGCTCTGCGCGTTCCTCGACCGTGTCGGCCGAATTCAGGCCGACATAGACGCGCAGCGGCTCTTGCGCCGGCATCCCTGTCATCGCCTCGATCATCGCCTTGTCGGGCGTGGCGGCGATGGTTTCGCGCCCCGCCCGGCCAAGGCCGTCCCAGGTCAGCAGCGATCCGGGCCCGCCGGTCTTCATCGGATCGGTGGGTTGCGGGCTGCCGTCCTCGAAGGTCGCGTCGAGCCTTGCATAGACCCGGTCGAAGGCGAGGAACGCCCGATGCACGATCACACCGCTGCCGATGCTCCAGAACAGGAATGCCGTCACGACCAGACCGATGATCGCCGCGACCGGCCCCGGAATCCACCGCGCGAGACGCGTCGAAAGCACAAGCACCAGCTTGCGGAACAGCCGGCCGATGAGCAGCAGGATCAGGAAGACGACCAGCGCGACAAGGGCAATTGTGATCGGACCGGCGCTGGTGACGGGCGGCATGTCCATGACTTCGCGCAGCCTGTTCTGCCATCCCGCAGCCTTCCACAAGGCGACGATCAGCGCCAGGCTGCAAAGCCCGATGACGGCCGCCTTGACCCGCCAGAGCGACCGCTCTTCCATGACCGGCAGCTTCAGGCCCAGCCACAGATAGCGCAGCGCCCAGCCAAGACCGTAGCCCGCGCCAAGCGAAAAGCCGGTCAGCGCGCCCTGGACCACCGGATGACGGGGAACGAGGCTTGGCGTCAGCGATGCCGCGGCAAACAGCGTGGCAAGGATCAACCCCGTCGCGGTGAATGAGGTGAGGAAACTTGCAAGGCGGCGGGGAATCATGACGGCGACTTTCAACGGGAACTCGCCGCGACCCTATCCCGCCCGGGCTGGGGCGGGAAGCACTGCCTCTTCACGGCGTTGTCGATCCTTAGACCGCGTAGCGCAGGATCGCCGCGAGCGCCCCGTTTCCTGGCACGTCGGTCTTGCGCGCCGAGATCACCCTTGCGCCCGCCTTCAGCGCCCGGGCGGCGATTTCATCCACGACGCCGTAATTCGCCGCACCCGGCCTGTCGGCCAGGGTGACCGCCCCGTCCTCGTCCGCGACCGTCCCGACCACGACCTGATCCATGTCGACGATCAACGTCTCGACCGCGCCATAAGTGGCCGCCCGGGCTGCGGTCGCGATGTCGGTGGTTGCCCGGCCTTGCGCGGAGCGATCGGCGAACTGGGCGGCGATCTCGGCAAGCTGGCCCTGGTAGATCCGGTCGAGAATGTCGCGCGCCGCCGCGGCAAGCTCGTGGTCCGGCGTGTGATCGGCGGAACCGGGGATCACCTCGGCCGCCGTATGGGCATAGGTCGAGACGGAACGGTAGATCGAACTCATCGGCTCGGCCGCCGCGATGATAAGCGGCGTCTCGTGCCCCGCCAGAACCGGACGCAGCACCTGATCGACGGTGCGGGCATAGCGGGTCATCAGCGCGTGTTCGCTGGTCTTTTCGCCGGTCGTTCCCGCGCCGGTCCGCTCGCCATGGCTGCGACGGCCAAGCGCGTCGGCCATGGTCCTGGGCAGGCCCGGCACCTTGACCTCGAACGGCGGCAGGTCGCTGGTGATCTCGACCAGACGCAGGCCGCCCATGGCGATGGCCAGCACATAGGCGTGATGCGGGAAGGTGACTGACCGCAGGAGGGGCTTGACGTGGAAGCGGTCCGAAACCTCGACCATGCTGGAAAGCTTGTTCGGCAGGCGGAAGGTCGTCAGACTGTCGGGCGTCACGAAGACGGCAAGGCTGTTGGCCTGGAAGGCCCAGAAGTCATCATCCTCGACCAGATGGCCCACGGCCTCTTCGATCGGCCAGATCGTGCGTTTGGGCGTTCCTGCCGCCTCAAGCTGGGAAACGGCTTCCTTGAGCAGGTTCTTCAACTCGATCCGGTCCTGCTGCGCGCCTTCGGTCAGCGGCGTGGTGGCGACATAGATCGAAACGCAGGGCCCACCCCGGGTGTCGATAAGCTTCAGGATGTCGGCGCGGGTCGGCAGGTCGATATGCAGCATGTCTTTCTCCCCCGGCAGGATCCCGGCTTGGGCGCCTGCGTCATTTAGGTGAAGGCTAGCCGGATGGGCCACAGCCTGCCTTGTCGCAGATCAAGGCGCGCTGCGGCCCATCCGGCAGGCAACCGGCAGGACGCAGGCCGTCGGACGACGTGGCGGCGATCAGCGCCCGGTGATCCAGGCGCCGAGCTTGGCCAGTTTCGACGGGCCGACGCCGGGGCGTCTCTCGCGCTGGTCGGCCATGGCGTAGAGCTTGTACATCCCGTGCACCCCCAGCCAGCGCAGCGGTTCGGGTTCCCACTTGCGGACGCGGTGGTTGACCCAGGGCAGGGTGGTCAGGTCGGTCTGGCGGCCAAGCGAAAGGTCGGCGAGCGTCCGCCCCGACAGGTTCGAGGTCGAGACCCCGACACCGACGTATCCGCCGGCAAAGCCCATCCCCGTCGCCGGGTCGAAGCCGACGGTCGCGCACCAGTCGCGCGGAACGCCGATCACGCCGCACCAGGCATGGGCGACGCCATACTTCGCCGCCTCCGGAAAGTGCTTGTTGAGGATCGCGATCAAGCGCTCGACCGTCACCGGATCGGGCTCGCCCATAGTGTCGATGCGCGATCCCATCCGGTAGGGCACGCCCCGGGCCCCCACGGTGATCCGACCTTCGCGCGTGCGTTGGCAGTAGCAATAGGCATTCGCCATGTCGCCGAGGATCTCGTGTCCCTCCCAGCCGATCCGGTCCCAGACCTCGGGTGGCAGAGGCTCGGTGGCGATCTGGGCCGAGTTCAGCGGCAGCCATTCCCGGGACAGGCCCGGGAAGGTGGCGGTGAAGCCTTCGGTCGCGCGGATCACGACTTTCGCCGTGACCGTGCCGCGATCCGTCGTGACCTTGCCCGGGGCAAGTGCCGTCACGGTCGTGCCCTCGGCAATGGTCACGCCCAGCCGTTCGACTGCCGCCGCCAGACCGCGGGCAAGCTTGGCCGGCTGAACGCGGGCAACGCCCGATACTACCATTGCACCGACCGCGCCGGGAATGCGGATGCGGGCCAGCGTCTCGCCTTCGCCTATGGCATAAACGCGGTCCGGGCCTTCGCCCCAGCTTTGGCGGTGCTCGACCTCGTCCAGCATCCGCGTCATCTGGGCGTGGTTGGTCGCGACCATCAACTCGTCGGTGCGCAGGATGTCGGCGTCGATCTCTTCGGCCTCGGCCACGCGGATGACCTCGTCCACGGTCCCGGTCATCGCATGGACCATACGGCGGACATCCGCAGGCCTGGTGTCGCCAGTGAGGTATTTCTCGTGGTTCCAGGCAAAACCGCCCGACAGCCAGCCACCGTTCCGGCCGGAGGCGCCGAATCCCGCAAATTCCTTCTCGACGACGACGACCTTGAGCGTGGGGTCGGCCTTCTTGAGGTAGTAGGCCGTCCAGAGACCGGTATATCCCGCGCCAACGATGCAGACATCGACCGTCATGTCGCCCGCGAGGGGCGCTCGTTGGGCGGGGAGTCCGCCGAGATCAGCATACCAGAAGGACACGTCGCCTGTGCGCATGGGTTTGGTCATCACAGATACCAGTCATATTCGCGCGGCAGGACCTCGGCGAGGAAAGCGTCAAGTTCCGACCGCTTGATGGCCGCATAGGCGGCGGGGTAGCGCGGACCGAAATAGTCCGCGAGGATGGCGGATCGCTCGATCCGGTCAAGCGCCGTCCACAGGCGCATCGGCATGTCGGGGTCGACCTCTTCCCCGGCATTGCCGGTCGAAGGCGGCGTCGCCTCCAGACGGTTGAGCAGCCCGTGATGCACGCCCGCCAGCATCGCCGCCATGACGAGATAGGGGTTGGCATCGGCGCCGGCGAAGCGGTGCTCGATCCGCCGGGCCTGTCCGTCACCCATGGGCACGCGGAAGGCGACCGAGCGGTTGTTGAAGCCCCAGCTGGTATTGACCGGCACAAACAGGTTCGGGCCGAAGCGGCGATAGGCGTTCAGGTTCGGAGCGAAGATCGCCATGGCGTCGGCGCTGGTCGCCTGCAACCCGGCGATCGCATGACCGAGCATCCGGTCGCCGTCGGGCCGCCGCTCGTCGAAGATGTTGCGGTCCTCTGCGTCGGCAAGGCTCATGTGGATATGCAGGCCCGACCCCGACTGGTCGGTGAAGGGCTTGGACAGGAAGGTCGCGTCCAGCCCGTGTTTCTGCGCCACGCCCTTGACGATCCGTCGCAGCATCAGCGCATGGTCGCAGGCGCGAACGGGGTCGGCCAGGTGGTCCAGGTTCACCTCGAACTGCGCGCCGCCATATTCCGCCGTTGCAGCGCCGGCCGGCACGCCCTGCGTCTGGCAGGCCGCGTCGATCTCGGCCAGGATCGTGCCGAATTCGTCCAGCTTGTCGAAAGCCAGAACACGCGGTGCTTCCGGCGCGCGTCCGGGGCGGGCGGGCCGGGCCGGATGGATGTACCCGCTTTCGTCGCGCGTCGGGTCGACCAGATAGAACTCCAGCTCGCAGGCGACGACCGGCGTCAGTTTCAGCTCGGCAAAACGCGCGACCACACGCTCAAGGATGCGGCGCGGGTCGAACCACCAACCATCCGAGCCCTCTGGCGGCGCCGGGGCGATCTGCACCTGCGCCACGCCCTCCTGCCAAGGCACTGGCACCAGCGAGCCCGGCAGCGGGTAGGAGGTCGCATCCGGGTCGCCGTCCGAGAAGCCGATGCCGTTCACGTCCCAGCAGGCGCCAAGGGCATCAAGCGTGGTGATCCCGGCGCAGAAGGCCGCGCCCGACGACCAGAGCTTGGCCGCGTCCCGCACTGGCAGGCGCTTGCCGATCGCGGTTCCGCACAGGTCGAACAGCAGGGCATCGACAAAGCGGGTGCCGGGATGGCTCGCCAGATAGGCGGCAAGTTCTGCGGGAAGCTGGGGCTTGTTCATGGCTGCCTGGTATAGTGGTCAAGATCCGCCAGACCCGAGGTCGGCGGCGAGATGATCCATTGCACCTCGGCCGCTCCGGCCCCGATGTTCACGGTCCGGTGCGGAGTGGCCGACGAATATTCGATGCTGTCGCCCGCGCTCAGGCGGAACCGCTCTTCCGCAAGGGTCACCTCGACTTCGCCGCGCAGGACGATCAGCATCTCGTGCGAATTGCCGTGCGTGTAGGTATCGGGGCCCGTCGATCCGCCGATGTCGAACTCGCCGACATAGACCTCGAAATCGTGGATCGGCCGCTGCGACAGCAGGGTTTTCCGGTAGCCCGAGGATTCGGGAAGCGCCGGACGCTCGCTCTTGCGCAGTACGCGGTGCGTCGACGGCAGGCGTTCGTCGAAGAGGTCCGCGACCGAGATCGACAGCGCCTGGGCGATCTGCATGAGTGTCGAGGTGGTCGCCCCGGTCAAGCCGCGCTCGAGCTGGCTGAGGAACGAGGCGGAAGTACCCGTGAGCTCGCCCAGCTGGCGCAGAGACAGTCGCCGTGCCTGGCGGAAGCGGCGGACGCGCTCGGCCAGACGGCCGATTTCGGGCGATAGCGGGGCGGGCTCGGCGAGGACGGGCTGGGACATTCGCGGATCTCTACTGAACGCGCCATTAAGTAGCTCTTTCGGGCGCGTTCTGACAAGGGCGTATGCGGTCCGTTTGTCGCCAGCCCTTGCGCAGCGCGCGCCGGGGCCTAGCTTGGACGGAACGACAGGAGGCGCCGGGATGCGATCGGGAAGGGGCAGGCAGCGCGCGGCGATGATCGTCGCCCATGGTCAGCCTTCAGCGCCCGGGCCCGCCGATGCCGAGGTCGTCGCCCTTGCCGGGCGTGTGGCCGCCTTTCTGCCCGGCTGGAAGGTCGAGGGCGCAACGCTCGCTGCGGAAGGATCCCTGGCGCGGGCCGTCGCGGCCTGTGCGGGGCTGGAATTGACCGTCTGCCCGCTGTTCATGGCCGATGGCTGGTTCACGACGGTTTATCTTCCGTCGCGCCTTGCCGAGGCAGGCGCCGGCGACGTGCGGCTTCTGCCAGCCTTCGGGCTTGATCCCGCCGTCCAGCGGTTGACAGTCGACCTCGCCCGGCAGGCCCTGTCCGACGGAAAGGCGATTCTTCTGGCGGCCCATGGCTCGGGCCGCAGCCCGGCGCCGGCCCGGGTGGCCGAAGACATGGCGCGCCTGATCGCCGCGGAAACCGGGGCGAGGGTCGAGGCCGGTTTCATTGAACAGGACCCGCACATCGCCGAGGTCGCCCGCCGTCTCGGCCCTGGCGCGATCTGTCTTCCCTTCTTTGCGGCCCGTGGCGGGCATGTGGTTGCCGACCTGCCGCAGGTGCTGCAGGACGGCGGTTTTGCCGGGAAAATCCTTGATCCGGTCGGGTGCGATCCCGCCGTTCCGGCACTGATCGCAGACCAACTCAGCCGTGGCTAGGCCGATGCGGGAAGGATTGTCGCACACGCCTGCTCGACGGCCGCGCGCGTTTCGGCCCAGCTTGATCGAAGGTCGTCAGTCGCCCAGATCGTCGGTCGGCCGCTCTTGAGCAGGGTTTCCAGCGTGGCGAGATGCCGGGCGACCTGATGAGCCCCAAAGGTCGAGGCCGAGCCTGCCAGGCGATGGACCAGCCGCCGGACTTCGTCCGGGTCCGCGCCCGCGTCGATCCGGGCCAGCGTCGCATCCCCCTCGGCCACGAAGCGCAGCAACAGCCCAACCAGCGTTTCCGCGCCCAGATGCGTCAGAAGGTCGTGCAGGGTGTCGCGGTCGAGCGGGGCGTCAGATCCGGCATCGGCCGGTACGATCACCGCGCGCCCCTCGATCGCAGCGGACAGGCCGCCGCGTGTGATCGGCTTGACCAGACAATCGTCCATCCCTGCGGCACGATAGCGGTAAAGCTCGCCGGGCATGGCATGGGCGGTCACCGCAACAATGCGGGCCTTGGCCGAGGCGCCGCCCTGACGGACGAGCCGTGTCGCCTCCATCCCGTCGAGGCGCGGCATCGAGATGTCCATCAGGATCACGTCGAACCGCTCTTTCTTGGCCAGCGCGACGCCTTCCACGCCGTCGGTGGCTTCCGTCACCAAATGCCCGCTCTCGGCAAGCAAGGTGCAAAGGACGAAGCGGTTGATGGAATTGTCCTCGATCACCAGGATGCGCTGCGGAGGGGCGGCGGCGACAGCCGAACTTTCCTTGTCCTCGTCGGGGGCGGCATTGGCAGATCCGAAGGGAAGGCGGACCCAGAACAGGCTTCCCCCTCCTGGTTCGCTTTCGATGCCGATCTGCCCGCCCATGGCTTCGACCAGGCGACGCGTGATCCCGAGACCAAGCCCCGTTCCACCGACCGCGCGCCCGTAAGAGCGGTCAAGGGTGACGAAATCTTCGAAGATCCGCTCCTGATCCGCCTCGGGGATGCCGATGCCGCTGTCGATGACGCGGAATTCGACCAGAGGACTGCCGGAAAGCGAAGGCAGGGCTTCGATCTCGATCGTGACCCGTCCGTCCGTGGTGAACTTCACGGCATTGCCGACGAGGTTCAGCAGGATCTGCCGCAGCCGGCCCGGGTCGCCGATCACCCTGCCGGCCGGATCGGAAGCTGCGACGATCTCGATCCGGTTGCCGGCGGCTTCGGCAAGCCCGGCCTGGTTCGCCACCACCTCGCCGACCAGGGCTTCGACCGAAAAGGCGACAGCGTCCAGCCTCAGGGCGCCCGCTTCGGCGCTGGACAGGTCCAGCACCGCGTTGACATGGCCGAGCAGCAGGTTGCCCGATGTCTCGATGATGTCGACGATTTCCTGCTGCCGCTCGGTCAGCGGCGTCGAGCCAAGGATCTCGACCGATCCCAGAAGCCCGTTCAGCGGTGTCCGCATCTCGTGGCTCATCACAGCCAGGAATTCCGCCTTGGCACGTTCGTTCTCCAGCGCCCGGTCGCGGGCCTTGCGCATCTCTTCCTCGGTGCTGCGGCGAAGAGAGATGTCGCGAAGGAACACGACGGCCATTTCGCCCTTGGGACCCCGCGTGCCGACGATGGTCACCTCGACCGGAAACCGTTCGCCGGCCTTGCGCATCGCCAGGATGTCAAGCCGCGCCCGCCCTGTAAGCTTGCCCTGCGCGTCGATCACGCGCGCTTCGATCAGGCGTACGGTGTCGCGCCGCGACTCCCTTGGCAGCAACATCCTTGCGATCGGCTGTCCGATGACTTCAGCGGGCGTGTAGCCGAACATGTCTTCCGCCGCCGGATTGAATTCGGAGGCGATCCCGTTCCGGTCGATGACGAGGATCGCATCGGCCGAGGACTCGACCACCGTCTTCAGGCGGTCGGTCATCGTAGCCATCTGGATGGTTTGCTGGCGGCTTTGCTGGCTGCTGCGGAACATTCCATAGGCGAGAACGCTCAGCGCGATGACCAGCATCGAGGTCAGGAGCGCCACGTTCCGCAGCGTCTGCGCGACCCCAATCCGCTCGGCATCTGCGCGGGACGAGAAATAGTCGATCCCCGACATCGATATCTTCCGTGCAAAGGGGCGCAGAGCGTCAAGCCGTTCGACAAGCGCCGGGATATCGGCCCGGAGCCGGTCGTCCGGCCCGTCGACCAGCGGCAGCATCTCGTTGGCGAAGCCGCGATACTGCGCCAGGCTGTTGGCAAAGTCGGGCTGCTGACGCAGGTCCTCGAACAGGCTGCTCTTGTCGAAGATCGCGAAACGGGAAAGAAAGATGTCGAAGCGCTGGCGGACGTCTGCGAGATTCGGGTCTGGCTTGCCGAGCGTTTCATGGAGAAGCGAGGTCTCGACCTCGAGCTGGGCAAGCGACCACTGGACGTTGTCAGAACTGGCGCGGCCAAGCGCCTCGAGCTGGCGCTGGACCTCAATCATCAGTGACACGATGACAAGCGCGAACAGGAGCAGGGCAGCAGCAACGAGTGTCACATAGACAAGCCGTACCCAGCCCTGCCGTTCCCGCAGTCTCTGTACCACGCCGGGTTCCTTTCCACGCTGGCGGCGCTTTCTGCCGTCTGAAGGCTAGCCGAACGGGCCCTGCGCGCAAGCCTGCCGGTCGGGCGGATCAGGGAAGAAGGTGAATCTTGGTTGCGGACCTGCTAGATTTCAACAAGATCGCGGCGGCGATGGTGTTCTTGCCGCTGGGGAAGAGATCAGGGAATAAATGGGCTGGCTGAACCGATCATGAGGATCCTGCTGGCAGATGACCATGACCTGGTCCGCGAGACGATCGCGGCCTTTCTCAAGGCCGAGGGGTTCGAGTCGGTCAAGGTTGTCGGCAGCCTGCAGGACGCTCTCGGCGTGATCGAGGCGCAGGGGCCGGTCGATCTGGTCCTGCTCGACTACAGCATGCCGGGCATGAACGGCCTTGAAGGCATGATCTCGGCGATGAAGGCCAATGACGGCAAGCCGGTGGCGATCTTGTCGGGCTTTGCCACGCGCGAGCTGGCCGAGGCGGCGATGCGGTCGGGGGCGGCTGGCTTCCTGCCCAAGACGCTTGGGTCGCGGGCGATGGTTGCGGCGGTACGGGCCATGGTGAATGGCGATGTCTTCCTGCCGTTCGGCGAACTGACCGATGCCGGCCAGGTGGGCGAGGGGCGGTTCAACCTTTCACGCCGCGAGCATGACGTGCTGCGCGGTATCTGCGAAGGCAAATCGAACAAGGAAATCGCACGCGACCACGACCTTCAGGAAGTCACCGTCAAGCTGCACGTCAAGACGCTGAGCCGGAAGCTTGGCGCCAAGAACCGCACCCATGCGGCGATGATCGCCCGGGATTTCAGCCTGCTCTGACGGGCTGATCCCGGAAGCCGTTCCTTTGCGGATTGCATGACCCTCGCGGCAGGTCCATACCGGCCCATGACCACGGACAACGGACCCGGCCATGATCCTTTACGGCATTTCGACCTGCGACACCTGCAAGAAGGCGCTCAAGACCCTGAAGGCAGAAGGGATCGACGTAGCATTCCGCGACGTGCGCGCAGACCCCTTGTCAGAGGCCGAGATCGCCGAATTCGTGCAGGCCTTCGGCGATGCGATTATCAACCGGCAGTCCACGACCTGGCGATCGTTGGGAGAGTTCCTCAAGGCCGCGGACCCCGAGGCGCAGTTGGCCGCGCAGCCGACGCTGATGAAGCGCCCCGTGATCCGTGCAGGCACGGAGCTGCATCTGGGATGGGACGACAAGGTGCTTGCCGCCCTGATGAAATGACACAGCCCGCGCCGATGGCACGGGCTGGAAAGCTTTCCTGGCGCTGGCTCAGAGAAGCTTGAGGTCCCCCGCCGACTGGCGGCCATCCCGGCCCGACTGAAGCTCGTAGCCGATCTTCTGGTTGTCGTTCAGGCCCTTCAGGCCCGCCCGTTCGACAGCCGAGATGTGAACGAAGATGTCCTTGCCGCCGTCATCCGGCGCGATGAACCCATAACCCTTGGTCGCGTTAAACCACTTCACGGTGCCGGTCGGCATTCCGTCTCTCCTCAAGTCAGTCCTCCCGGTGCGAGATTGCACCGGGCCGTGTCCCCCGAATCTGTTTTTCCCCGGGCGACCCTGGCAGGGGTCGTCGGCAGCACTTCCGGCCACGCGACAAAAAGTCTGCCGTATCCCCGAAAAAAATCAAGCATCTCGTGAATTAGCCCCAGAATCGGCCGTGCGAGGGCGGATTCCGGGGCTTTTGCCTCGTCGGCGCAGGGTTGCGCCGCTTACTCTTTCACAAGGTCCGGCGGCGTGGCTTCGTTCGCCAGAAGGGTGATCACCTCAGGCAGGGACAGAGTGTCGGTCCGGGTATCGCCCAGCCGGCGCAGCGAAACGGTGCGGTCCTGGACCTCTTTCATGCCGATGGCGAGGATGACAGGAACCTTGCCGACGGAATGCTCGCGGACCTTGTAGTTGATCTTCTCGTTCCGCGTGTCGGCCTCGGCCCTTAGCCCCGCGGCGCGCAGCGCGTTGGCGACTTCGTGCACATATTCGTCGGCATCCGAGACGATCGAGGCGACGACCACCTGCCGCGGCGCCAGCCAGAAGGGCATCTTGCCGGCGTAGTTCTCGATGAGGATACCGATGAAGCGCTCGAAAGAACCAAGGATGGCGCGGTGCAGCATGACGGGGCGGCGTTTCGACCCGTCCTCGGCCACGTATTCCGCATCAAGCCGCACCGGCAGGTTGAAGTCGCACTGGAAGGTGCCGCACTGCCATTCCCGGCCGATCGCGTCGGTCAGCTTGAAGTCGAGCTTCGGCCCGTAGAAGGCGCCTTCGCCGGGATCGATCGTGTAGTCGTTCGTCACCTTGCGGATGGCGTTTTCAAGCGCGGTCTCGGCCTTGTCCCAGACCTCGTCCGATCCCACCCGCACGTCGGGGCGCGTCGACAGCTTGATGTCGAACTTCACAAAGCCGAGGTCGCGGTAGATCGACGACAGCAGCGTCAGGAAGTTCGCGCATTCGCTTTCGATCTGGTTCTCGGTGCAGAAGATATGCGCATCGTCCTGCGTGAAGCCGCGCACCCGCATCAGCCCGTGCATCGAGCCCGAGCTTTCATAGCGGTGGCAAGACCCGAACTCGGCCAGGCGCAGCGGCAGGTCGCGGTAGGACTTGAGGCCCTGATTGTAGACCTGCACATGGCAGGGGCAGTTCATCGGCTTCAGCGCGT
>ERZ1645185.771-NODE-771-length-13522-cov-5.092597_pt1 | contig 13522 bp, 8 predicted proteins | sample MGYA00575351_ERZ1645185 | MGnify/ENA primary metagenome ERZ1645185 (study PRJEB40838, sample SAMN11284767) | freshwater sediment metagenome | isolation source: river sediment | host: Sediment | place: India: Jana village, Kanpur | collected 2015-12-17 ...
CTCGCCGCCGGACTTGATCACGTCCTTCGCGCGGTCGGTGATCTGCATGTAGCCGGAAGCGTCGATCGTGGCGACGTCGCCCGTGTCGAACCAGCCGTCGGCATCGAGTACGTGGCCGCCGTCACCCGCGTAATATTCGCGCACAACCCAGGGTCCGCGCACCATCAGGTGCCCGAACGCCTTGCCGTCGCGGGGCATTTCGTCGCCATTGTCGTCCACGATCTTCATCTCGACACCGAAGATCGAGCGGCCCTGCTTGGTCTGGATATCGAACTGCTCTTCCTGCGGCTTTTCGAGCGCCTCGGCGGAAAGCGAGCCGAGCGTGCCGAGCGGTGACATCTCCGTCATGCCCCACGCGTGGCAGACAGTGACGTCATACTTCTGCTTAAAATCGACGATCATCGAGCGCGGCACGGCGGAGCCGCCGATGACGACGCGTTTGAGTTCACCGAGCCCCTCGCCAGTCTTTTCGAGGTGCTGGAGCATCGAAAGCCAGACGGTGGGAACGGCGGCGGTGAGCGTCACCTTCTCGCGCAGGATGAGGCCGTGCAGCGTCGGCGCGTCGAAATGCGCGCCGCCCATCACCAGCTTCGCGCCCGCGGCAGCGGCGGCATAGGGCACGCCCCACGCGTTCGCATGGTACATCGGCACGACCGGCAGGATCGACGTCGAAGATGTGAGGCCGAGCGCATCGGCAGAGTTCCCGCCGAGCGTGTGAAGTACGTTCGAGCGGTGCGTGTAGAGCACGCCCTTGGGGTTGCCCGTCGTCCCCGAGGTGTAGCAGAGTCCAGCGGGCGTCTGCTCGTCAATATTGGCCCATTCGAAATCGCCGTCGCTCTCGGCGATCAGGTCTTCATAGGCGAGAAGGTTTGGAATACTCGTCTCGGGCAGGTGCTCGCGCCCAGTCATCAGCACATAGTGTTCGACCGTGTTCAGCTTCGGAGCGATCCGTTCCACGATCGGCACGAAGGTGAGATCGAAGAACAGCACGCGGTCGGCCGCATGGTTGATAATGTAGACGATCTGCTCCTCGAACAGGCGCGGGTTCACAGTGTGCGCGACCGCGCCCATGCCCGAAATGCCGTACCAGCACTCTACATGTCGCTGCGTGTTCCACGCGAGCGTCGCTACGCGATCGCCAAGCCGGATGCCCAGACGGCTCAACGCCTGCGCAACCTTGAGCGCACGGTCGCGCACCTCGCGCCAATTCGAACGGGCCTCGCCGCCCTCGACGAGCGCCGTAACGATCTCCCGCGTGCCGTGATTGAGCGCTGCGTGGTCAATGAGTTTCCAGACCAGCAAAGGCCAGTCCTGCATTCCGCCTAACATGGTGACTCCTCCCAAAGAGCGGCCAGAGGCTAGCCGGAGCCCCGCCGCCAATCAATCCGGCGCCGACAACACCACCTCTTGACAATGCGAGAACAAATATGGAACAAGCGAACATGAGAAGAACAAAAGGGGTTCAAACATGGCCTTCATGCTCTCTGCCACGCTTTCAAGTCTGTTGCTTTTCGTAAGCCTCGCCGTGGTTGCTCGCACGTTCGCGGATGCACGCCTGGCCATCGCGCGGGCGCTTCGCGGCGAAATCGAGGCCGTGATTACGGAGCGTCTGGTGACGGCTGTTGAGCCGATGCCGCGCCCGTGCCCGGCTCCGCGGTATCGGGAATGGCAGCCGCTGCCGCTTGCCGCCTGACCTTGCGGTACGACAGGATCGCCATCGGGATCGTCGCCGCATAGACCACGGATATCAGCGATAGCGTCATATACGGCGCCGAAAGCAACGCCCCTGCAAACAACGCTACGCCGACGAGTGTCATGATGCGGTATTCGGGACGGATGCGCACCGATTTCCACGAATAGGTCGGCAGGTTCGAGACCATCAGGAAGGCGACCGTGCCGACGACGATGGCGGTCGCAGCGGTGCCGACCTCCGAATAATGGGCGAAGCGGGTCGGCTCCAGCCAGTAATAAAGAAACATCGGGCTCAGCGTCAGCCCCGCCCCCACGGGCGCGGGAATGCCCGTGAGGAAACCGTGCTGCTTGTGCGGCTGGTCGGTGACGTCGAGGCTAGCGTTGAAACGCGCGAGCCGCAGCGCGCAACAGACGACATGGGCGAGCGCCACGATCCAGCCCACGCCCGGAAGCTGCTCCAGCGTCCACAAATAGATGACGAGCGCGGGCGCGACGCCGAACGCCGTGACGTCGGACAGCGAATCAAGCTCGGCGCCGAAGCGGCTTGCGCCTTTCAGCAGACGCGCAACGCGCCCGTCGATACCGTCGAGCACGCCCGCCACGACAATCGCAAGGATCGCCCGGTCAAAATCCCCGGCGATGGCAAGGCGCACGGAGGTGAGCCCGGCGCAGAGCGCGGCGATGGTGATCGCGTTTGGGATCAGCACCCGAATCGGGATGACCCGTTTCAGCCTGCGCGGACGCTCGTGGTCGACCTTCACTGGCGGACGCCGCGCAGCCGATCACCGGGGCCGCCCGGACGGCCGATCACGGTTTCGCCGGCGACTGCACGCTGTCCGACCGCCACGGCGGGAACTGTGCCTGCGGGCAGGTACACGTCGACGCGGCTGCCGAAGCGGATGAGGCCGACACGTTGGCCCGCGCCCACGCTTTCGCCCGTATTCACGAATTTGATAATCCGCCGCGCGACGAGGCCGGCAATCTGCGTGAAGCCGATGCGGCGCCCATCGGCGCTTTCAACAACGAAATACTGCCGCTCATTGTGCTCGCTCGCCTTGTCGAGCTCGGCGTTCACGAACTTGCCGGGGACATAGACGATATCGCGTAGCGTACCCGCGATCGGGGAGCGGTTCACATGCACATCAAACACACTCATGAAAATCGAGACGCGCGTGAAGGTTCCCTCGCCAATGCCGCGTTCGCTGCCGGAAATCTCGCGCGGTGCCGGCACCTCCATGATCTGCGACACCAGGCCATCGGCAGGCGAAACGACGAGTCCCGCTCCTTCCGGCGTAACGCGCTGGGGGTCGCGGAAGAAGGCGAAGGTCCAGAACGTGAGAGCCGCCGAAAGCCAGCCGAGAATGTCCCAATCGACGACGAACCAGAAAAATCCGGTTAGAACTGCCGCAAGCACCACGAACTTGTTGCCGTCCGGATGGATGGAAGGCGGAAACTTGTAGGTCGCAGCGGCTTCGGCAGGCACGGGCGCAGCCGGCGCCGGCGTCGGAACCGTGGTCGCTTCAGGCGGCGTTGCGGGCGTCTCGGGGGGTGTTGTGTCGTTCATGCGCCTATCTTTAGCCCCTGCGTAGGTATGATGACAACGCGCAGCTTATGAGAAAGCTGGCAAAGCGTCCCGTCGCAACCCCGCCGCCTGTTGATCTTGGCCCTCGTTTCCGCCAAGAGCGTGCGCGAGTAAAAATCCATACACGACCAAGAGGTATCGATGGCGAAGATCAAGGTGGAGAACCCCATCGTCGAGATCGACGGCGATGAGATGACGCGGATCATCTGGCAGTGGATTCGCGAGCGCCTGATCCTCCCGTACCTCGACGTCGACCTCAAATATTACGATCTCAGCATCGAGAACCGCGACGCCACCGATGACAAGGTGACCGTGCAATCCGCGAACGCCATCAAGGAGTTCGGCGTCGGCGTAAAGTGCGCGACGATTACACCCGATGAAGCGCGCGTCGAAGAGTTCAACCTCAAGAAAATGTGGAAGTCGCCGAACGGTACGATCCGCAACATCCTGGGCGGCGTCGTGTTCCGCGAGCCGATCGTCATCAAATCCGTGCCGCGCCTCGTGCCAGGCTGGACCGACCCCATCGTCATCGGCCGCCACGCGTTCGGCGACCAGTACAAGGCCACCGACTTCCTGATCCCGGGCGCCGGCAAGCTGACGATGAAGTGGACCGGGGAGAACGGTGAGACAATCGAGCACGAGGTGTTCGAATTCCCGACCGCCGGCGTCGCGATGGGCATGTACAATCTCGACGATTCGATCCGAGACTTCGCGCGCGCCTCGCTCAACTACGGCCTCGCGCGCCAGTGGCCGGTGTATCTTTCCACCAAGAACACCATCCTCAAGGCCTATGATGGCCGCTTCAAGGATCTGTTCCAGGAGGTTTTCGACAAGGAATTCAAAGCACAGTTCGACAAGCTTGGAATCGTCTATGAACACCGTCTGATCGACGACATGGTCGCGTCGGCGCTGAAGTGGAGCGGCAAGTTTGTCTGGGCCTGCAAGAACTACGACGGCGACGTTCAGTCCGATACCGTCGCGCAAGGCTTTGGTTCGCTTGGCCTGATGACCTCGGTTCTGATGACGCCCGACGGCAAGACCGTGGAGGCCGAAGCAGCGCACGGCACCGTGACGCGCCACTACCGGATGCACCAGCAGGGCAAGGCGACCTCGACGAACCCGATCGCCTCGATCTTCGCGTGGACGGGCGGCCTCAAGCACCGCGGCAAGCTCGACAACACGCCGCAGGTCACCAAATTCGGTGAGCTGCTCGAGCGCGTCTGCGTCGAGACGGTCGAAGAGGGTCACATGACGAAGGATCTCGCGCTCCTCATCGGTCCGGATCAGGCCTGGATGACCACCGAGCAGTTCTTCGAGAAGATCGTGGAGAACCTCGAAACCGCGATGAGCAAGGAATTCTAGCGCTTTAGGCGCTTTTCTGCTGACGCCGCGGCGGCCTCCCCGTTAGGATGCCGTCGTGGCCGCAGATCCGCTCTTTTCCCCCGGTTTTCGTGATGCGCTTGTTATTCTGGGCGCGACCGGCCTTGTCATACCCGCGTTTCATCGTCTTCGGATCAGCCCGGTCATCGGGTTTATCCTCGTCGGGCTCCTTATAGGCCCCGCCGGGCTCGGGCGGCTGGGTGAAGCTTTGCCCTGGGTTCGGCATATTTCGATCGATGATCGTGAGGTCATCGATCCTTTTGCCGAGATCGGCATCATCCTGCTGCTGTTTTCGATCGGCCTCGAGCTTTCGTTCCGGCGCCTCTGGGATTTGCGCGGGCTGGTGTTCATCATCGGCCCGGCGGAACTCGCCATATCGGGCGGCCTCATCGGCGTCCTACTCCATCAGTTCACCGATCTTGGGGCGGTGGTTTCGCTGATGCTCGGCATTGCGCTCGCGATGTCCTCCACCGCGCTCGTGCTGCCGATGACAGGCACCAAGAGCGCGATCGGCAAGCCTGCCTTCGCGATGCTGTTGTTCGAAGATCTGGCGATCGTTCCCATCATTTTTGTGATGGGCGTCATCAGCCCGCTTCCGGGCAGCGATGACGCGGGCGACCTTACCCGAACGGTCGTGCTCGGTGCGTTGGTGGTGGTCGCGCTCCTGGGGCTCGGAAAGCTGCTGCTGCCACGCCTGTTCCGGCAGGCGGCCCGTACCAAAAGCCCGGAGCTTTTTCTTGCCGTCTCCATGGTCGTCGTCATGGGCGCCAGCCTTGCGACCAGCGCGGTCGGTCTTTCGCCCATCGTCGGCGCGCTCGTCGCCGGTCTGGTGATCGCCGAGACGGAATACCGGATGCAGGTGGAAGTCACCGTCGAGCCGTTCAAGAACCTAGCGCTCGGCGTCTTCCTGATGACGGTGGGCATGAGCCTGGATTTTGAACTCATCGCCCGGATGTGGCCGTTCCTGATGCTCGCGATCGTCGGCATCATCCTCGTGAAGGCATTCGTAACAAGCGGGCTCCTCCGCCTTTCGGGCGCTCCCCGGGGCGTTGCCGCGAATGTCGGCGTGCTGATGGCGTCACCATCGGAAACCACGCTCATCGTGCTCGCCGCGGCCGTACAGGCGCGCGTGATCGACACCGACACCGCCGCTTTCTGGCAGATCGTCACCGCTGTCGGCCTTACCGCTACGCCGCTGCTGGCACGGATCGGCAGCGACACGGCGCGGCGCGTGGACTCGGCGGCGCCCGAATCGGCCCGGGAACCTTCCGAAAACAGCGGACGTACGATCGTCGCCGGCTATGGCCGGGTGGGCCAGATGGTGGCGGATATGCTGGTGCGCCATGAACAGTCCTTCGTGATCGTCGATGCGGACATCGACATGGTCGAACTCGGCCGCAAGCGCGGGCACGAAATCGTTTTCGGCGACGTCGGCCGCTCGGGGCTGCTGGAGCATCTCGGCATCGCGAACGCGCGTGCGATCGTGCTGACCATGGACGATCCGGTCCAGCTCGTGGCGACGACGCGCGACGTGCGCGCCGCCTACCCCGACCTTTGCATTATCGCGCGCGCGAAGGACGCAGAGCATGCTGCCCAGCTCTACCGAGCGGGCGCCACCGATGCCGTGCCGGAAACGCTGGAATCCTCGCTTCAGCTGGCCGAAGCCGTGCTTGTCGACATCGGACGGCCGATGGGCCTCGTCATCGCGTCAATTCACGAGATGCGCGAGATCAAGCGCAACAAGATCAAGGCCATGGTCCCGGATCTACCGCGCGAGCCGCTGAAAGCCGCGTCACGCCTGCGTCGCAGCGACGAGGAAACGACGGAGTAGGCTCCTCAGGCCGCGAGCACGCCCTTCACCGCCGCGATGGCCTCCGCCGCCTTGTCGCCATCAGGACCACCGCCCTGCGCCATGTCTGGGCGTCCGCCTCCACCCTTGCCGCCGAGCGCCGCAACGCCCGCCTGCACGAGCGAGACCGCATTGAAGCGTTGGATCAGGTCATCGGTGACGCCGACGGCGATGCTCGCGCGGCCCTCGTTCACTGCCACGATCGCGGCAACGCCCGAGCCGACCTGCTTCTTCGCGTCATCAACCGCACCGCGCAGATCCTTAGGATCGAGCCCTTCGGCGACGCGCGCAACGAACTTCGTGCCCGCGACCTCCTCGGCTTCCGCGGCCGGGGCGGTACCCCCGCCGCCAAGCGCCAGCGCCTTCCTGGCATCGGCAAGTTCGCGCTCCAGGCGGCGGCGCTCATCGACGAGCGCCTGCACGCGCGCGGGGAGCTCGGCGGGCGCCACTTTCAGCGTCGCGGCGGCCTCGCGCAGCCGGTCTTCCTGCCCTTGCAGGTAAAGCCGCGCCGCTTCGCCGGTCAACGCCTCGACCCGGCGCACACCGGAAGACACAGCGCTTTCGCTGATGATCTTGACGAGGCCGATGTCGCCGAGCGCGCGCACGTGCGTGCCGCCGCACAGCTCCACCGAATAGTCGGCATCGACATCGCGGCCCATCGAGAGCACGCGCACTTCGTCGCCGTATTTCTCACCAAACAGCGCCATCGCCCCGGCCTCGATAGCATCGGCGTGGCTCATCAGGCGCGTGTTCACCGCCGCGTTGCCGCGCACCTGCGCATTGACGTCGGCCTCGACCAGCGCGATTTCCTCCGCGCTCAGTGCCTTCGGGTGGCTGAAATCGAAACGGAAGCGATCTTCCGCGACGAGCGAGCCCTTCTGCGTGACGTGTGCGCCGATCCGATTGCGGAGCGCGGCGTGCAGGAGGTGCGTTGCCGAGTGGTTGGCGCGAATGCGATCCCGACGCGCCGCATCGACATCGAGCTGGACGACATCGCCGACGTGCACGCTGCCCTCGGCAATGCGCGCCTGATGAGCATGCAGCTTGCCGAGCGGCTTCGAGGTCGTTTCAACAACGGCTTTGAGGCCGCCGCCCGTGATCGTTCCGGCGTCGCCGGTCTGGCCGCCGGATTCGCCGTAGAACGGCGTCTGGTTGGTAAGGATGACGACAGTGTCGCCCGCGGTAGCACTCTCCACGCGGGCGCCGTCCTTGACGATGGCGATCACCTCGCCCTGCGCGGTGTCGGACGTGTAGCCCGTGAATTCGGTCGCGCCGAACTCCTCGGCGATGTCGAACCACACGCCCTCGTCCGCCTGCGCGCCGGAACCCGCCCAGGCAGCGCGCGCGGCGGCCTTCTGCGCGGCCATCGCCGTGTCGAAACCGCTCTTGTCGACCGACAGGCCCTGACGGCGCAGCGCATCCTCGGTGAGATCGAGCGGGAAGCCGTAGGTATCGTAAAGCTTGAACGCCGTCTCGCCGGGAAGCACGGCGCCTTCGCCCATGCCCGCGGTCGCTTCGTCGAGAAGGCGGAGTCCCGTTTCCAGCGTTTGCCGGAAGCGCGTCTCCTCGAGCTTCAGCGTTTCCTCGATCAGCGGCTGCGCGCGCGTCAGTTCCGGGAACGCGCCGCCCATCTGGCTGACCAGCGACGGCACCAGCCGGTACATCAACGGATCCTTGGCGCCGAGCAGGTGCGCGTGGCGCATGGCGCGGCGCATGATGCGGCGGAGCACATAGCCCCTGCCCTCGTTCGACGGCAGCACACCGTCCGCCACCAGAAAACCGCTCGCACGCAGATGGTCGGCGATCACGCGGTGCGAGGCCGACATCGGCCCTTTCGCATCGGTCTTCGTCATTTCGGCGGCTTCACCGATCAGCGCCTGAAAGAGATCGATCTCGTAATTGTCGTGGGTGCCCTGCAGCACGGCGGCGACCCGCTCCAAGCCCATGCCGGTGTCGATCGACGGGCGCGGCAGATCGCGTACGATCTCGCCCGCTTCCTGCTCATACTGCATGAACACGAGGTTCCAGATCTCGACAAAGCGGTCGCCGTCCTCGTCCGGGCTACCGGGAGGGCCGCCGGGAATGTGGTCGCCGTGGTCGAAAAAAATCTCCGAACACGGTCCGCACGGGCCGTTGTCGCCCATCGCCCAGAAGTTGTCCTTCGTGGCGATACGGATGATGCGGCTGTCGGGCAGGCCCGCGATCTTCTTCCACAGCGCGAAGGCATCGTCGTCGGTATGGTAGACCGTCGCCGTCAGCCGGTCGGGCGAAATGCCCCACTCCTTCGTGATGAGGTTCCAGGCGAGGCTGATTGCACGTTCTTTGAAATAGTCGCCGAAGGAGAAATTCCCCAGCATTTCGAAGAAGGTATGGTGCCGCGCGGTATAGCCGACGTTGTCGAGATCGTTGTGCTTGCCGCCCGCGCGCACGCATTTCTGGCTGGAAACGGCCGTGCTGTAGGGACGTGTCTCGAGGCCGGTGAACACGTTCTTGAACGGCACCATGCCCGCGTTCACGAACATAAGCGTCGGGTCGTTCTGCGGCACCAGCGGTGCGGAGGGCACGCGCATGTGCCCCTCGTCCCCGAAAAAGTCGAGAAATGAGCGGCGTATGTCGTTCGTGGAGGTCATGGCGAGCATGTAGTCGAGGACTGCGCGCTACTCAAGGCGACAGAATGACAGGCATGCGCGACCATTCCCCCTTGCGCTCGCGGCGCAACAGGCAGACCCTGCTCCTGTTGTGCCGCCTTGAGTGCCGGCCCAATGCACGAGGCCGAAACCGGGCGGCGATCATCCAGTATGGGGAGATCGTGACATGGCGGCTTTGTTACAGGAGACCGGCAAACCTGTCAGGGTGGTGGCGCTCGTCGGCCCGGCGGGCACGGGCAAGACGAGCCTTGCAGAAGCGATGTTGTTCACGGCAGGCGCGATCCCGCGGCAGGGCAGCGTCGAGGCAGGAACGAGCGTCGGCGATGCGTCGCCCGAAGCGCGCGGGCGGCGCGGCTCCACCGAAGTCAATCTCGCCCGCTTTGATTACCTAGGCGATGCGTTCGCGATCGTTGACGCCCCCGGCGCGCCCGGCTTCGCGCCCGATGCGCTGCTTGCCGTGGCAGCCGCCGATCTTGCGATCGTGGTGATCGACCCCGATCCTGCGCGCGCCGCGCTCGCGGAGCCTGCCCTGCGCCAGCTTGAAACGCTTGGGCTCCCGCACGCGATTTTCGTCAACAAGATCGAGTCCGCGCGCGGGCGCATCCGCGATCTCCTCGAAGCGTTGCAGCCGATGAGCGCGAAGCCCATCCTTGCGCGGCAGATTCCCATACGCGAGGGCGAGGCGATCACCGGCTTCGTCGATCTCGCGCTCGAACGCGCTTTCCACTACCGGCCCGGCAGGGCATCGGAGCGCATCGAAATGCCGTCCGCGCTCGCCGAACGTGAATCGGCTGAGCGCTTTCACATGCTCGAACAGCTTGCCGACCACGACGATGCGCTTCTTGAAAAGCTGCTGATGGACGAAATGCCCGATGCGGCGATGGTGTTCGGCGACCTGTCGCGCGAGACGGGCGAGAACCTTGTTGTGCCCCTGCTGTTCGGCTCGGCGCTGGGCGATCATGGCGTGCGGCGGCTTTTGAAGATGCTGCGCCATGAAACGCCTTCGCCCGCCGCTGCTGCCGCGCGACTGGGTGCGGACGGAGGCGCCTTTGCCTTCAAAGTCGCGCACGGCAACGCTGCGGGGCGGCTCGTCTATGCACGCGCGTTCGGCGGGCTTGCCGAAGGTGCCGAACTTCGCGACGGGGCCGGCAATCCGGTCCGTGCCGGCGGGCTGTTCCACGTGCTCGGCGACAAGCTCGGCAAAACGGCAAGCGTACCGGCGGGCGCTGTCGCGGCCATCACGAAGGTCGATACGATCGCGGCGGGTGACATCGTCTTTCCTGCATGCCGCGCACGGCGCACGGAGATCGCGCGCCCGGCACCCGGCCATGCGCTGGCGATCACGACGCGTGAACGGAAGGACGACGTGCGACTTTCCACTGCGCTTCACAAACTCGTCGAGGAAGACCTCGGGCTCGCCTGGGATCAGGACGCGGCAACGCACGAAATGCTTCTGCGCGGGCTCAGCGACGAGCATCTGAACATGGTGCTCGCGCGCCTCAAGCGGCGCTACTCCGTAGCCGTCGATGCGCAGCCGCCGCGTATTCCCTATCGCGAATCGATCCGGCGCGGTGCGACGCAGCGCGGGCGGCACAAGAAGCAATCGGGCGGACACGGCCAGTTCGGCGACGTGGTGATCGAGGTCGCCCCGCGCGGACGCGGCGAAGGCTTCGTGTTCAACGATCGCATCACCGGCGGCGCGATCCCGAAGCAATGGATTCCCGCAGTCGAGGCCGGAATCCGCGATGCGATGGAACGGGGTCCCCTGGGCTTTCCCGTCGTCGACGTTGCCGTGACGCTGACCGACGGCTCCTACCACACGGTCGACAGCTCGGAGCTGGCGTTTCGCACGGCCGGACGCATCGCGATGACCGAAGCACTCGCCGCATGCACGCCGCACCTGCTCGAACCCGTGGCGCGCGTGACCATCGAGGCGCCGGGCAGCGCTACCTCGCGCATCACGTCGAGCATCGCCAGTCACCGCGGACAGATGCTGGGCATTACGCCGCGCGAGGACTGGTCGCGATGGGATGTGATCGAAGCCTTGATGCCGGAAGCCGAACTCCACGGCTTCGGCGCGGAACTCCGCGCGATGAGTCAGGGGCTCGCGACATTCACGGCGACGTTCGACCATCTCGCTGAACTGAGCGGCACGCTTGCGGACGCGGTCGTTAAGCAGGCGCTGGCGGCATGAAGATGTGTTGGATCGAAGATAATATTTGATATTGAGAATTAAACTTAATAAAGAATGAAACACTGGTGGCTTCCCTCCCCCGGTTTCGTCCGTTTCGGCCTCCCTCCCTCCCCGGCCGTCGGATCGTCCCTGGCCGGAGCATGAGATGTCGTGCTCCGGTCCCTTTTCCTGCCTGCCGGAAACGAAAGAGGCCGCCCCGGAAAAGGCGGCCTCGGCGGGGGCACTGGGAAGGGCCGCCTATTCGTCGCTGTCGGTGTCCGGGCCCGCAGTGAGAAGGGCCTCGGAAATGCCGGCGGCGTTGGCGCGGATCGCCTTTTCGATCTTGTCACGCATCTCCGGATTGTCGCGCAGGAACTGCTTCGCGTTCTCGCGCCCCTGACCGATGCGCGTCGAATCGTGGCTGAACCATGCACCCGATTTCTCGACGAGGCCGATCTTGACGCCGAGGTCGAGAATCTCGCCAACCTTGGAGACGCCTTCGCCGTACATGATGTCGAACTCGACCTGCTTGAACGGCGGTGCCACCTTGTTCTTCACCACCTTCACGCGCGTCGCGTTGCCGACGATTTCGTCGCGGTCCTTGATCTGTCCCGTGCGGCGGATGTCGAGACGAACGCTCGCGTAGAACTTGAGAGCGTTACCGCCCGTCGTCGTCTCCGGGTTGCCGTACATAACGCCGATCTTCATGCGCACCTGATTGATGAAGATGACGATGCAGCGCGAACGACTGATCGAACCCGTGAGTTTCCTGAGCGCCTGGCTCATCAGGCGCGCTTGAAGGCCGACGTGGCTGTCGCCCATCTCGCCCTCGATTTCCGCCCGCGGCACCAGAGCGGCAACGGAGTCGACGACGAGGATGTCGATGGCGTTCGAGCGTACCAGCGTGTCGGTGATCTCCAGCGCCTGCTCACCCGTATCGGGCTGCGAGACGATAAGGTTCTCGATATCCACACCGAGCTTCTTGGCGTAAACGGGATCGAGGGCATGTTCAGCGTCGATGAACGCCGCCGTACCGCCGCCCTTCTGCGCTTCGGCGATCGCATGAAGCGCCAGCGTCGTCTTGCCCGAGCTTTCCGGGCCGTAGATTTCGATGACGCGGCCGCGCGGAAAACCGCCGACACCGAGCGCAAGATCAAGCCCGAGCGAACCGGTCGAGATGGAATCGATTTCCATGGCATCGCGCTGGCCGAGTTTCATTGCCGAGCCCTTGCCGAATGCCCGGTCGATCTGCGCCAGAGCCGCGTCGAGAGCCTTTTGCTTGTCCATGCCTGATTCCACCACCCGAAGCGCTGATGCCATTGTCCGGTCCCTCCTAGTGGGCTGACGAAGCCGTTTCAATGAGGGATCGTGTACGTGTTTTGTTCCAAGCGCGCAAGCACTTTTGTTCTATTTTCGTTCTTTACTTGGCAGCGACCGTCTCAGGGTTCGTGCGCGCCTTGCCTCGGGCGATCTCGTGCCGCACCTTGTCGGAAAGTTCCTGCACAGAGAACGGCTTGGCGAGGAACGCCACGTCGGGGACGTCGATCGACTTCCTCAGCTGTTCCTCGGCGTAGCCGGACATGAAGATGATCTTGAGGTCCGGGAAGGTTTTTCGCGCGTGCTGGACAAGCGTCGGCCCGTCCATCGTGGGCATCACCACGTCGGAAATCAGCAGATCGACGCCCTCGGGCATCCGTTCCAGAATCTCCAGCGCCTCTTCGCCGTGCCCGGCGGTCAGCACCTCGTAGCCCTTGCGCGTCAGCGCGCGCTCGGCGACGGCGCGGACCATCGCCTCGTCCTCCACGAGCAGGATCTTACCCTGCCCCCACGGATCGCCGCCGTCCGCGCCCGCGGCGGCCGTCGCGGCCTCCGGCAGCGCTTCCTGCGCGGGCAGGTAGATCGTGAACGTGGTGCCGCCGGCGACGACGCTGTCTGCAAAGATGTAGCCGCCCGACTGCTTGACGATGCCGTACACCGTGGAAAGGCCGAGGCCGGTCCCGCGCCCGACTTCCTTGGTGGTGAAGAACGGCTCGAAGATACGCTTGCGCACCTGCTCGGGCATGCCGATGCCGTTGTCCTCGACCTGAATTTCCGCCCAGGGCGGATTGCGCCGGGTGCGCAGGGTGATCTGCCCCGGCGCCGCGCCGGCGCGCTGGTGAATCGCCTGGGCGGCATTTTTCAGCAGGTTGAGCAGCACC
>ERZ1645185.772-NODE-772-length-13521-cov-4.966954_pt1 | contig 13521 bp, 14 predicted proteins | sample MGYA00575351_ERZ1645185 | MGnify/ENA primary metagenome ERZ1645185 (study PRJEB40838, sample SAMN11284767) | freshwater sediment metagenome | isolation source: river sediment | host: Sediment | place: India: Jana village, Kanpur | collected 2015-12-17 ...
GGCTACCGGCTGCTGGATGCGGGCGGCGCAGCGATCTTTGTGCCCCCGGATGCGAGGGGCGTCGGCCTGTCCTCTGACGGGACGCTCTCGGCCAACGGCCAGCCCATCGCTCAGGTCGGGCTCTGGCGGCCGACGGACCCGCTGTCGCTGCGCCATCAGGCGGGGACGATGTTTGCGGCCGGAGATCTGGAGCCCGCCGAGGGTGCGACGGTCCTGCAGGGGATGCTGGAGGACAGCAATGTCGAGCCGGTCTCCGAGATCGCCCGGATGATCGAGGTCCAGCGCGCCTACGAACTGGGCCAGAAATTCCTGGATTCCGAGGACGAACGCGTCCGCGGCGTGATCCAGGCGCTTGGTCGATAGGAGGCCGCGATGAAGGCTTTGCAGATCGCCGCGACGGGCATGGCCGCGCAGCAGATGAAGGTGGACGTGGTTTCGAACAACCTCGCCAACATGTCGACCACGGGCTACAACCCCCGCCGCGCCGATTTTTCCGACCTGACCTACCAGCAGATGGCACGACCGGGCAGCGTGTCGGCCTCGGACGGCTCGATGTTGCCAACAGGGGTCCAGATCGGCCTCGGAGTCCGACCCGCAGCGGTCTCGGTGGTGATCGGGCAGGGCACGCTGGATCCCACCGGGGGCGACCTGGACGTTGCGATTGATGGCAATGGCTATATCGAGGTGCAGATGCCCTCGGGACAGATCGGCTACACCCGTGACGGGGCGCTGAAACGGTCGGCGGAAGGGCTGATCGTCACGTCGGACGGCTATCCGGTGGTCCCAGGCATCACCATCCCGTCGGATGCGCGGGGGTTGACGATCTCGCCGAGCGGCGAGGTTTGGGCCGACTTCGCCGACCGCGTCGACCCCGAGCTGATCGGGCAGCTGACGATCTCGTCCTTCCCCAACGAAAAGGGGCTGGAGGCGATCGGGTCGAACCTGTTTCTGGAAAGCCCGGCATCCGGTGCGGCCTTTTCAGGCACGCCGGGGCAAGAGGGGCTAGGGACCTTGCGGCATGGCTACCTTGAGAGCAGTTCGGTCGACGCGGTGCGAGAAGTGACTGAACTGATCAAGGCCCAGCGGGGCTACGAGCTGAACGCCAAGGTCATCACAGCGGCCGACCAGATGCTGGCTGCCACAACGCAGGTGCGCTGATGCTGCGGGTCGTTTTTCTTCTGGCCCTTGCGGCTCCGGCCTCGGCTGAAAGCCTGGTCGCCACGCGGACAATCCGAGCGAAGGCACTGATCGCCCCCGAGGACCTGACACTTGTCAGCGCCGACGTCCCAGGCGCCCTTTCCGATCCATCCCAGGCCATCGGTCTGGAGGCCCGCGTCGCGATCTACGCCGGCAAGCCGGTCCGCCCGGACGACCTTGGCCCGCCGGCCCTCGTCGAACGCAACCAGCTGGTGACGCTGGTCTATCTCTCCGGCGGGCTCGCGATTTCCACCGAAGGGCGGGCGCTGGCGCGGGGGGGCGAGGGTGAGGAGATCCGGGCGATGAACCTCGGTTCGCGAAACACGGTCACGGGCCGCATCGGCCCGGACGGAGCAATCTACGTCGGATGGAATGGTTGAGATGATGATGCGATCCCTGATGGTGGCGACCCTTGCGATAGCCGGGTGCGGCAAGCTGGAGCAAGTCGGGCGAGCGCCGGACTTCACGGGTCTGGAAGGGACAGACCAGCACTACGCAATGTATTCCGCCGCGCTGCCCGAAGACGTCCCGCCCGGTGCCGCGTCCGATGGGTCTTCGCTTTGGACCGGGGGCACGGACAGCCTTTTCGGCGACCGGCGCGCGGCGCGTCGGGGCGACATCCTGACCGTGGTGATCGAGATCGACGACAGCGCCTCGATATCGAACTCGACCGGACGCAGCCGCACCGGGCAGCAGAAGTCGGGCCTGCCGGACCTTCTGGGCATCCCGCAGCGTATTGACGAGAATATGCCGAACGGGGCCAGCATGGCCGAAGCCTACGAGACGAAATCTTCCTCCACCTTCAAGGGCCAGGGCTCGGTTTCGCGGAACGAGAAGCTGACCCTGCGGATCGCCGCGACCGTGGTCGAGGAACTGCCGAACGGCGTCCTGAAGGTCGAGGGCCAGCAGGAGGTCAGGGTCAACTTCGAAATGCGTGAGCTGATCGTCACCGGCTACGTCCGCCCGACAGACATCTCGCGGCAGAACGAGATCACCTATGACAAGATCGCCGGCGCGCGAATTGCCTATGGCGGTCGCGGTCAGATCACCGACGTGCAGCAGCCGACCTATGGCCAGCAGGTCGCCGACATCGTGATGCCGTTCTGATCATGCTGGGCAAGCTGTTTCCCATCCTTCTGGCGCTGGTGGGCCTCGGCGGAGGTGTTGGGGCCGGGTTCTTCCTGCGTCCCGCTCCGGTGGACGAGTCGCATGGTACTGAACCGGCCGCACCGAACGCCCATGTCGCAGAAGGCCCGGACGAGGAGGCGGAGCCGGCAGAGGGCGCACCTGAATACGTCAAGATGAACAACCAGTTCGTTGTGCCCGTGGTCGAGGACGAAAGGGTTGCGGCGATGGTGGTTCTGTCGCTGTCCCTGGAGGTCGAGGCGGGCAACACCGAGGCCGTGTACCAGCGCGAACCGAAGCTGCGCGACGCCTTTCTGCAGGTGCTCTTCGACCACGCGAATGTCGGAGGGTTCTCAGGCTCGTTCACCGACGGATCGAACTTGGTAGTGCTTCGCAACAGCCTGAAGGAAGCGGCGGCCCTGATACTGGGCACTGCGGTCCGAGACGTTCTGATTACCGATATTGCCCGCCAGGACAGTTGAGCGCTCAGCGCCGGTCCTTCAGCCGCGTGGCCAGGCTCTGCAAGGCCTGCACGCGGCCAAAGGCCGTCTGTGCCTCGCCACGCGCATCCATCCAGGCCGCCGTCTGGCGCGCGATGACAAGGTTCAGCTCTGCCCGGCGATGATCGGCCCAGCGGTCGTATGCAAGCGCCACCTTCCCTGCCATCACCGGGTCCAGATCCGCAGGGCTCGGCGCCGGAGCCAGCGCGGCACGCTGCATCCGGCTGCGATCCAGCTCGGCGGCGGTGCCGCGCAACTGGTCCAGTCTGTGATCCAGCATCACCTGCGCCACTTCTGCGAGACGCTTCAAGTCTGCCGGTTTCGTCATCGACTGCGCGCCTTCCGCCGCATGGCATCTGCAAACCTGATCGCAGCCGCGACGGCGCGGTAGTGCTCGACCCGGATTTCCTGACCGATCTCGACCGACGCGTGAATGGCGCGCGCGGTCGGCGGGTCGCTGTGGATCGGCACGCCGTGTTCGGCCGCGCGTTCCCGGATCTTGCGGGCGATCTCGTCCGTGCCCTTGGCGACGCAAACCGGCGCTCCGCCCTTGGTCCGGTCCCATCGCAGCGCGACCGCGTAATGGGTCGGGTTCACGACAACGACATTCGCCGCGGCCACATCGGACAGCATCCGGTTGGTCGCCACTTCCTGGGCGCGCTGACGGCGGGCCGACTTCAGGTGCGGATCACCGTCGCTTTCCTTGAACTCGTCCATCAACTCCTTGCGTGACATCCGGTGTCGCTGACGGTGGCGGAAGATCTGCCAAAGATAATCGACCCCACCCAGGCTCAACTGGATCAGGAAGACGATGAACAGAAACTGAAGCGTAAGCTGCGCCATCAGGGCGCCGGACATTGCCGGGGTCAGGTATAGGCTGGCCAGGATGTCCTCCGTCCGCGCCGCCAGAAAGTGATAGAGGACCAGCCCCACGATCCCGAGCTTGACCGTGCTCTTTCCGAATTCCACCAGACCATCGATGCCGAATTTCTGACCGGCGGTTGCCACGGGCGAAATCCGCGAAAGCTTCGGGACCAGTTTTGACGGCGCGAAAACGATCCCCCGGGTCGCGAAGAGCAGCGCCAGGACAAGGGCAGGCGCAAGCAGAACCAGTGCCAAGGGGGGGGCCGCGAAGGACAACAAAAGCCCGGCAACCGGGCCACTTCCGCCCGCGGTGATCACGGACGACAGCCGGTCCGCCTGATCCAGCATCACCATTCCGGCGGTTCCCGTGCGCTCGACGGCCCAAGCGCCGAAGCTGAAGACCGCAAGCAGCAGACCGCCGGTCGCCACCGCCGTCTGCAGATCGACCGACCTTGGGATGTCGCCGTCCTTGCGAAGCTGGTCCAGCTTCTGCTGCGAGGCTTCATGTTGCTTGTCGGTGTCGTCGTCGCCACCGCTCATGGCGACACCGCGAAGGGCTGGGCAAGTTGCGACGAGAAGGCCTCGAGCCAAACGACAAGTATCACGGGAGTGGCGACGGCCATCAGCGCCAGACCGCCGAGCGTCAGCGCAGGGGCACCCACCATCGACACCATCAGCGCGGGCATGGCCCGGTTGATTGCCCCAAGGGCCAGGTTGTAGATCAGTGAGGCGATCACGAAGGGTGCCGCCAGCGTGAAGGCCAGACCGAACGTGCGCCCGATGAGTGCCAGCCCCCAGTCGGCCGTTGCGGCGGCCGAAATCCGCGCCCCGGCAGGAAGGATGTCGTAGGACGTCAGCACGAGTTCCGCGGCCTTCACGTGCAACCCTGCCGTCATGGCAAGCGCGATGCCGGCAAAGAGCAGGAGATTTCCGATGGCCGGTTGCGGCTCGGGTGCGGCTCCTGCGAAGAGCTGTGACAGGGTCGTTGCCTGGGCGATCATTGCCGCAGCGGTCTGCAGCGCCAAAACGAAAAGCCGCAGGCCAATGCCCAGGACAAGACCCGCCACTGCTTCGCCTCCTAGAACCAGAAGCGAGGCGGCCGGTCCGCTTCCCATACGCTCGGCCAGAACGGGCGCGACGACAAGTGTGAAGGCCACGACCAGCGCCAGCTTGACACGCTGCGGAACCGACGGGTCGCCCAGACCCGGCATCAGGGCAACGACCGCCCCGATCCGGACGAAGGCCAGGGCCGCCGCCCAGGCCAGACTTTCGGCAAGGCCCAGAAGCTCGGACAGATTGGCGATCAACTCGGTCATGCGGGCACCTGGCCGATTAGGGCGGGCCGGGCGTCGGTGCCGATCTCCTCGTAGGACAGAACGGGCATGTGCAGTCCCTTTGCCTGAACCACCGTCCGCAAGAAACGCCGGCGTCCGACCGACGTGACGAGGGCGGGATATACGCCGCTCTCTGCCGCCCGGTTGGCGCGTTCGGTCAGGCCATTGGCCAGACGGGCGAAAAGCTCGGGCGGCAGGGCGATGTCGCGCTGACCACGGTCGCCGTCGATCTGATATGTTGCAAAGGCCTTTTCCCAGTCCGGCGCCAGCTGGATCAGCGGAACCGAGCCGTCCGTGCGCTTCAGCTCGGCGACGATCTGGAAGCCCAGGCGCTGGCGGACATGTTCGCAGATTGCCTCGGGCGAGCCGAACTGCCGCGCCTCGGCAATGGCCTCCAGGATCAGGGGCAGGTTGCGGATCGAAACCCTCTCGTCGAGGAGCAGCCGTAGAACGGCGTGAAGCAGGTCGATCGGCACCTTGTCGGGCAGAAGCTCGTCCAGCAGCCGCCGGTTCGCCTCGGCACGGATGGGGTCGGAAAGCTTGACGAATTCGTCGAGAAGCCGTCGCAACCCGCGCAGGGTCAGGAGACGGGAGAGGTTGGATTTGAGAACCTCGAGCAGATGGGTGGCCAGAACTTCGGTCGGCGAGACAACGGTCAGACCGGAGAGAGCCGCGTCCTCCTGCTGGTCGGGGCTGATCCAGCGGGCCGGGGCGCCATAGACCGGCTCACGCGCGTCCAGGCCATCCGGTGCGGGAATGCCCTCTGACAGAAGCACCAGCGCCCGGTCCGGATAAAGCCGGTCCGACACCCGTTCGACCCCCTGCAGGCGGATCCGGTACTGGCCCGGAGGCATTGCGCTTTCGTCGGTCAGCCGGATTTCCGGAAGGATGAAGCCGAAGGCCGTCGCAACGTGGTTCCGCATGTTGGCAATGCGGCTGTCAAGACCGGTGGCCGGGTCGAGCACCATCGCAACGAGGTTCGGCGCGAATTCGATATGGATGTCGTCGAAGTCGAGCACATCGCCGATCGAGCGGGGCTTGGGCGCCTCCAGCGTCGGTGGCGCCACCTCCTCTGGCCGGTTCGCGCGGCGGGTCTGGAAATAGGCCAGCGAGCCAAGCGCAAGCGCCGACAGCATGAAGGGAACGAAGGGCATGCCCGGGACCAGCGCAAACAGCGCCATCAGGGCGGCTACCGTCCCAAGCGCACCCGGATAGCGGCCAAGCTGCGCGAAGAACGACACGTCGGCGGCGCCCTTCTGACTACCCTTGGCCAGCAACAGCGCCGCCGCGACCGAGATGACGACAGCCGGAATTTGGCTGACCAGCCCGTCGCCGACCGTAAGGATCGTATAGGTCTTGAAGGCGGTCGCAGCATCCAGTCCATGCATGAAGATGCCCACCACAAGCCCGACGACGATGTTCAGCCCGGTGATGAGAAGACCCGCGACAGCGTCCCCCTTCACGAACTTCGACGCGCCGTCGAGCGAACCGAAGAAAGTCGTTTCTCCCAGTTCCAGCTCGCGTCGACGCTTTGCTTCCGCATGATCGATGGCCCCGGCGGACATGTCGGCATCGATCGCAAGCTGGCGCCCCGGCATTCCGTCCAGAGCGAAGCGTGCGCCGACTTCTGCCATGCGGCCCGCGCCCTTGGTGATCACGATGAAGTTGACGATCAGGAGGACAATGAAGATCACCAGACCCAGGACTAGATTGCCACCCATGATGAACTGGGCAAACCCTTCGATCACATGCCCGGCGGCTGCGGTGCCGGTATGTCCCTGACCAATGATCAGCTTGGTCGATGACACGTTCAGCGCCAGCCGCAACAGAAGCGAGGCCAGCAGAATGGTCGGGAAGGCCGAGAAATCCAGCGGACGGTCGATGAAGAGCGTGACCGTCAGCATGAGGATTGCCAGCGCGAAGGAAATCGCAAGGCCGATATCCAGCATCCAGGCCGGCACCGGCAGGATCATCATGACGATCACGGCCATCAGCCCGGTGGCAAGCAGGATGGTCGGCCGGAAGATGGAGGTAATCGAAAAGCCGTTCAGCATCACGGCCCCCCGATCAGTCGAAGGCCGCCCGACCCCGTAGGCACCAGTGAGCCAAATGTTCCCACGGAGCCTGCAACCAGCAGCGGAAACCCATTTGTGCGTTGCACCACGTCGGCCGGTTCGGCGCCCGCCGTGGTGTCCAGCCCGGCAAAGGCAGCCTCGAATTTCGCCTTATAGGCTTCGGCATATTCCGGCGTTGCCGAGTGATAGGCCGCTGCCGCAAGCGACCAGTCGCCGGTCTGGGCGAAGTGTCGCGCCAGATACTCGGCCGCGTAAGTGGCATTGCGCTCAGGGTCCAGCATGTCCGCCACTGACGAAAACCCTTGGGCGTGCCAGCGATAGTTCAGCTGGAAACACCCGAGGTCGACGTTCGTGGCGCCCGCGTCCAGCGCTTGCGCCGCACCAGCCTCGGCTTCGGCGGCCGTATCATACCAGGTTCCTTCGCCACCGAAGTTCACGGTCCAGGGCCAGGGCCTGTCGTTTCGCCCGGTTTCCACCTTGGTTATCGCGTGAAGGACTTCGAACGGCACCCCAGTCGTGGCGGCAGCGCGAGTCGCGGCACGAAGGCACAAGGCCGAGGGGTCCTCGCGCGCGGCGGCCGAGGTTGCCAGAAGCAGGAGACCCAGTGCGGTACTGTGCCAGGAACCAGAACGGGCTTTCTTGCCGGACATCTGCCTCTCCCTCCCACGTCTTCTTCCGTGGTCCGGGCAACCCTAACGGTCGAATCTTTCTGGTTGGTTACTGCTGTCCTGCACTTGCGGGAGACGGAACCGACGTCAGCAGCGCGTCGATCGCCGTGCGCGCCGCGAGGCTTGCCTCGATCGTCTGCTCCCCGCGCCCCAGAAGCCCCAAGGCGGCATCGCCGGGCACGGGCTGTGCCTGGCCGGCGGCAATTTTCCAGGGGTCGGGTACCGCGTCGTCCAGACTTTGCCAATCGCCGCGCCAGAGGCCCAGGCGTGCGGCTGCCTCGGGATCTCCGGACGCCGACAGGGCGCTGGCCGCTTCGGCAAGGTCGCCCAACTGCACCAACGCTTTGGCCCGAAGCGCGTTGGCGGAGGGATCGTCCAACGCGATCAGCAGCGTAAGGGCGCTGCGGGCATCACCACGGGCGATTTCGGCACTTGCCGCCGCAAGGCGCAGGTCAGGTGCATCCGAGGCACCAACCTCGCCGATCCAGAGGCGCGCGGCATCGGGAAATCCCAGGGCCAGCAGACGCTCGGCCACCAGAAGCGTGTCCTCACGGCGGGTGTCCGGGCGGGGTGAGCCTGCCGGCAGGACGGCATGGCGCAGGAAATCGTCATCCTCCGCGCGGGCCTGAACAACGTGCCACAGATCCGCTGCAAAATGCTCTGCCCCTGCATCGTGGCTGAAGGCGGCAGTTGTCTGGCCGGAAAGCGCCAAAGCAAGGACGATGGCGCGATCGACGGCGGCCGCCAGGTCGGTGCCGGCGGTTTCGCCATCCGTCGCAAGCAGCGCCTCGGCGACATCGGGGCTGAGCGGCTCCAGTTTCCGGAAATGCGCTTCGACCAGCGCGACCAGGTTCTCGGCACCGTTGCCGTCCAGAGCGACCGCTGTCTTCGCATGGTCCAGGGCCGCATCAGCATCGCCCTTGTGCAGTTCGGTCTTCGCATCCAGAAGCGCCACCACGCCTTCGTCCACCTCTGGGGCGCGCTCTATTGCGTCGCGGATCAGCCTCGCGGCCTCGGCATCGTCGCGAGCCAGGAATTTCTCGACCAGCCCTGGCCCCAGGTGCTGCCGAAGATGCGGCGGAAGCGCCTGAAAGGCTCGAAGGATCGCGTCGCGCTTGATGCCTGGACCTGACGGCAATGGGTTTTGCGCCAAGGCGGCCCAGAGGGCGGCTGGACCGTCGCAATCCAGCATGTCGGCGAAGGGAGACTGCGGATCGGATTGCCCGTCGATCAGCAGGCCCATCGCGCGGTAAAGCGACGCCTCTCCAGCGGATGTCTCACCCAGCAGGTCGGCGTGTTGTCGGGCTTCCGCTCCGAACCCGAGATAGAGAAGGGTCTGCACCGAGCGCAGGACGGCCTCTTCGTCAGGGCGGTCGAACTCGCCGAACAGGCCGTCGCGCGCACGGGCGATCAGATCGTGTGGCAGCTGCCCATCCCCCCAGCTGGCGATGTCCAGCAGGTCTGGGGCGGCACAGTCTGCGACGGGCCGCGCGCCCGCTTCAAAGCTGTTCGGATCCGTCACGACAATGCCGGGTTGCTCTCCGACGCGGATGTTGGACCACGGCAGGTCTGACCCGTCGGCGTGGTCCTCTGCTTCAGTTCTTCCCGGCAGTTCCATATCGACTATGCCTTCGGCAGCGCCGTGGGCAAGCTGTTGAAGAAGCTCGTCCCGAAGCGGGTCGAGCGACACGGCGCCAGTGGCAAGCGGCAGAGGAAAGGTGCTTCTTGTGCTGGTGCCGGAATGCGCGCGCGCAAGCCAGTCATATCTCTCACCGCCGCGTGCCGCAGGACTTTCCGGCAGATCCGCTTCGCGCCCGGAGTCCATCGCCGCCTCCGGTCCGGACGGCCACGAGAACTCCGTCTCGAAGGCAGAGCCGGCCGGGGCGGGACCGGCCTTCACATCAAGGACGATATTGCCCGCGCCATACTCGAACGGAAAGATGTGGCAATCACAGGCGAGCGACAGCTCGAGTGCGCCGGTGTCCGGATTCACCGAGATGAACTTCAGGCGGGACCGGGGAATCCGGTCCCAGATCCGGGAAAGGTCATATCGGGGCTGTGCGTCCGATCTGACGGCAAAAGCATAGCCATGCTCCGTGCGCCCCAATGACCAGGCCTCGGGGTCCTGCATCTGGATCACGACGCGGGTGAAATCCTCATGCTCGCCGGAGAGGACGCTGGCAGTCTGGGCCCGGGCGGCGACCACCGGGACCCAGACTGCCAGAAGGACGCCAAGGATCATCCGGCGGGTCATGCGGCCTCCTGCTTCAGGTTACGCATTGCTTCTTCCAGGTCGCTGAAGCCTGGACGCACGTGATGCGGCGTGTTCTGGCGCCCGACTTCGATGCAGATGTTGGCCGGATGGCGGTGAAGGTTTGCGATCAGCACCTCGCGGATCAGCTGGTAGAAATGGATATCCTCTTCGACCACAGTCTTCACCCGCGCGGCGAACGGGCCCATGAGACCATAGGCCAGGAACACGCCCAGAAAGGTGCCGACCAGCGCTCCGCCGATCATCTTTCCCAGGACCTCGGGCGGCTGGTCGATCGATCCCATGGTCTTGATGACGCCGAGCACGGCCGCGACGATGCCCAGGGCAGGGAGCCCGTCTGCCATCGTCTGCAGTGCGTGGCTGGAATGCATCGCGTGGTGCAAGGTGGCTTCCATCCGCTTGTCGAGTACCTCTTCGACCTGATGCGGATCGTCATAGTTCATCGAGGCCGCGCGCAGCGTGTCGCAGATGAGTTCCATCGCTTCGTGGTCATGCTGGATGCGGGGATACTTCCCGATGATGGCCGAGGTATCCGGCGATTCGATATGCTCTTCCAGAGCGACCGGGTTGGCGCGGGCCAGACGGATCAGTTCGAACAGCAGGCAGAGCAGATCGCGGTAGTCGTCGGGTTTCCACTTGGGGCCCTTGAAGACCTTTCCCACGTCCTTCAACGTATGTTTCACGGCCGCCATGTCGTTCGAGATCAGAAAGGCCCCGACGGCGGCCCCGCCGATCATGATCATCTCGAACGGCAGGGATTTGAGGATGATCCCCATCTTTCCGCCGGCGAGGACATAGCCGCCGAAGACCATGATGAGGATGACGGCAATGCCGACGAAGCCGAGCATGATGGTGTCCTGTGCTTGTGCCAGAGCGGTCAGTATCGGGTCCGGCGGTTAAGGTTCTCTGAGCGGCGTCCTAGTCTTTCGGAGCCCCGGCATTCCGCCCGGCAACAACCACGCTGACCCCGTAGGCTGCTTCGGCGGACATCCCGGACAGGATCGCCGCCGCCGCGTCCGGTGGCATCCGGCCCAGGAACCCGGCAGCGAAGTCGGGTGTCATCGTTTCGAACAGGGCGGCGGCATCCTTGGGCTTCATGGCCTGGTAGACGGCGGTCAGCTTTTCGAGGTCGGCCTCGGCCGCGCCATCGGCAAGCGCCAGGGTGGCCTTCAGCTCATCCTCGACGGCCTTCATCTCTTCCATGCGCCGGGTGATCGCCGCATCGGCGAGGGCCAGGGCAGCCAGGCGATCCTGCAGTGCAGCCTCCTTCGCGGCGATGCGCTCTTCGCGCAGGGTCAGCGCCTCGGACAAGGCGCTTGGCATCTCGCAGCTGGTGGGCTCGATCTCCGGGGTAGGGGCGGTTTCCTCGGACTTGGCTAGCGCCGCGCCGATGCCGGATCCCAGGCGCAGCGCGCCGGACGATGCGAAGAGCATGGCGACGATGAACAGCGCCCCGTGTCCGGTGCGACGGCGGCGGCTCATTCGGCGGCCTCCAGCTCGTCACGCGGCGAGCGGCGGCGAACGAAGCGCAGCCGACGCTCTTCCTCCGGCGGGTCTTCGACGGCCGGCCGCGGCGGTGCCGCCTTCGGGTCCGGAAGATCGTGCAGCGAGGCGAGCAGCAGCTCAAGCTTCCGCGCCACCGCTTCGCCGCGGGCGGCCAGACCTTCAAGATTTTCTGCCGAGCCGGTTGCCGCCCCGCGCGCCTTTTCGAGTGCCACGGTCATGTCATCGACCTGCGCCGACAGCACCGCGATCGCCCCGCCCATGCCGCTTTCAAGTGTCGTGAACCTCTTCAGACGGGTCGACAGCACGTAGCAATAGACTGCGGCACCGAAAGAGCCTGCCATCAGAAGGACGTCCGAAATCAGTTCCATATCCCCGCCTCAGTTCAGAACGAATTCGGTGATCAACAGGTCGCGCACCCGACCCTCGCCGGTCACGACCTGTATGCGGCGCAGCATCTGTGCCCGCAGCCGCGCCATCGCGTGCGGATCTTCGATCAACGCGGTATCGATGGCGCGAAGATAGCTGTTCACCACATCGAGAATCCGCGGTGCCAGGGTGGCGACATCGGCTGCGGCACTGTCCACGACCTCAAGCTGCGCCGTGAAGCGCAGATGCTCGCTTCCCGAATCGGGGCCAAGCGAGATGACGATGGTTTCGAGAGGCACGAAGGCGATGCCCAGGAGCGGACCGGGAACAGCCTCTTCCTCGGCATGATTCGCGTCTCCGCCCAGGATCATCCCGGAAAAAGTTGCGTAGAATCCGCCACCTCCCAGCACGAGCGCCAGCACGAGACCGATCAGCAACGGCTTTTTCGACCGCTTTTTCGGGGCCTCTTCCATCGTGGCGTCCGCTGTTGCCATGTTCATGCTCCGTTTCTCGGCTACGGGCGAACATAGGCCAAAGGTCACTAACCGATTGTTAAGGCGAACCGGCCAAAGGTGAGGCAACGGCAGAACCGCCGGGGCCGGAGAATCGCCTTGCAGAATGTGATCGCCATCTGGACTTCGCTTGACCTGCGCCGCCGCGTCATTGTCGTGGGCGCGACCTTGGCGATGTTCGCCGCGGTGCTGGGGCTAAGCCGAATGGCCGGTCAGGCGGAGATGGGACTGCTCTATGCCGGCCTGGAGCCCGCGGCCGCAGGAGAGGTCGTGGCCGCTCTCGACCAGCGCGGCGTGACCTATGAGATCTCGGGCGACTCGATCCTGGTCGACGTCACCCGGCGCGACAGTCTTCGGATGGCTCTGGCCGCCGAAGGCCTGCCCGCCGCCGGCGGTGCCGGTTATGAGCTTCTGGATTCGCTTTCGGGCTTTGGTACCACATCGCAGATGTTCGATGCCGCCTATTGGCGGGCGAAAGAGGGTGAAATCGCCCGCACGCTGCTTGCCATGCCCGAGGTGAAGGCCGCGCGCGTGCATATTGCCAGCGGCTCGGGTCGCGCGTTCCAGGAGGACGCCAATCCCACCGCCTCGGTCACGCTCACCACGGTCTCCGGAACGCTCAGCGAAGCGCAAGCCCGTGCCATCCGGCACCTGGTCGCTAGTGCGGTGGCCGGAATGACGCCGGATTCGGTCCAGATCATCGATACGGTCGCGGGCCTTATCGGAGGGCAGGAGGCGCAGGGCTTCGATGCGCGCGACGCCGACGAGCGCGCGGCCGCGATCAAGGGCAACGTCGAGCGCCTCCTCGCAGCCCGGGTTGGCGCCGGGAAAGCGGTAGTCGAGGTGTCCATCGACCTCGTCTCGGAGCGCGAGGCGATCACAGAGCGCAAGTTCGACCCGCAGGGCCGCGTGGCGATTTCCTCCGAAACCGAAGAGCGCACGGGCTCCAGCACCGAACCGGGCGGGGACGTGACGGTGGCCTCGAACCTTCCGGAAGGGAACGCAGTGGAGGGTGGGCAGGGAAAGAGCCAGACCTCTGCGACGACCGAGCGCGTGAACTACGAGGTTTCGGAAACCCAGCGCGAGATCCTTCGTAGCCCGG
>ERZ1645185.774-NODE-774-length-13508-cov-5.771352_pt1 | contig 13508 bp, 14 predicted proteins | sample MGYA00575351_ERZ1645185 | MGnify/ENA primary metagenome ERZ1645185 (study PRJEB40838, sample SAMN11284767) | freshwater sediment metagenome | isolation source: river sediment | host: Sediment | place: India: Jana village, Kanpur | collected 2015-12-17 ...
GTGGCGATCGCCGCCGCGCCGACGGTCAAGCGCGTCCACCAGGAACTGGGCGGCAAGTCGCCCAACCTGGTGCTGCCCGACGCCGATCTCGGAAGCCAGCTGGCCCCGGTCGCCATGGGCCCGCTGATCAACACCGGCCAGTCGTGCATCAGCCCGACCAAGGTGCTGGTCGCCAAGGACCGCGAGGCCGAAGTGGTCGGCTTCTACAAGGCGATGTATTCGGCCACCCCGGTCGGCGATCCGATGGCCGAAGGCAACCACCTGGGACCGGTGGTCAACAAGGCGCAGTATGAAAAGGTCAAGGACCTCATCCAGTCGGCGATCGACCAGGGCGCCAAGCTGGAAACCGGCGGCACCGATCTGCCCCCGGGGGTCAACCGCGGCTATTACATCCAGCCGACGGTGTTTTCGGGCGTCACCCCCGACATGCGTATCGCGCAGGAGGAAATCTTCGGCCCCGTCGCCACGATCCTGACCTACGACAGCCTGGAAGACGGCATCGAGATGGCCAACGCCACCGAATACGGTCTGTCCGCCGCGATCACCGGCGATCCGGCCAAGGCCGCGGCCGTGGCCCCCAAGCTGCGCGCGGGCATGGTCGCGATCAACAACTGGGGTCCGGCCCCGGGCGCACCGTTCGGCGGCTACAAGCAGTCGGGCAACGGCCGTGAAGGCGGCCTGGCGGGCCTCAAGGACTTCATGGAAATGAAGGCGATTTCAGGCCTGCCGGCCTGATCCCACCCCTTCGGTAACGCACAGCCCCCTTCCCGCTCGCGCGGGAAGGGGGTTTTGCTTTGCCCGCCAGGCTTGCCCGCGATCCGGCGATCTGCAAGGCTTGCGCCATGCTGGAAGGGCTGAGTTTCGGGTGGCGCACGGCGGTTCTGACCGTGGCTGTGGCGCAATTGCTTGTCCTTGCCGTGGCGCTTGCCCGCACCCTGGCCAACCGTGCCGCCAACCGTGTGCTCGCCGCCCTGCTGGTGGTCATGGCGCTGATCGTGATGCCCTGGCTGATCGGCTTTGCCGGGTTTTACGACAAGTGGATGTGGCTGACTTTCGCGCCGTTCCAGATCACATTGGCGGTGGTGCCGCTGGGCTGGCTTTACCTGCGCGCCCTGACCGAGGGCGTGCTGCCACCGCGCTGGGCGCGCCACCTGCTGCCCGCCGCCGCACAGGCGCTGTACCTGAGCGCCTGTTTCGCCTTGCCGTTCGAGACGAAGATGGCCTGGGCGGACGCCTCCGAGACGGGTTACAAGCTGGTTGGCACCGCCGCGCTGTTGGTCCAGATCGTACTCTATGGCCGCGACGCTGCGCGGCGCTTGGCCGAATGGCGGGCGCAGCTGGCGGATCACGTGGCGAACACGCACCGCTTTGCCGCGCGCTGGCTAAGCGCGGCCATGCTGGCACTGGCCGGGCTCTTCGCGGTGTGGAGCGGCACCCTGCTGTGGGACCTGGTCCAGCCGCTGGGCTACAAGGGCCTGATGGGCTTGTACCTGGCGATCGCCGCGGTCTCGCTCTACCTTGGCATCGAAGGCTGGCGCCATGCCGCCCTGCCCTTTCCACGCCTGTCCGAACTGCAGGTCGTCCCCGCGCTCGAACCGCGCGACTGGGCGGCATTGGGCCGCGAGTGGGCCCAGCGGGTGCGCACCGAAGACTGGGCGCGCGATCCCGACCTGACGCTGGAGCGGCTGGCCCGGCGGCTGGGAACCAACACCGGTTACCTCAGCCGGGCGATCAACCAGGGCGCGGGGGTCAACTTCGCCAGCTTTATCGGACAATTGCGCGCCGAGGCCGTGGCGCGGCGGCTGAAAGGCGGCGACACCACAGATCTTCTTACCATCGCGCTGGAAGAAGGCTTCGGATCCAAGGCCAGTTTCAACCGGGCCTTCGCCGCCGCTCTGGGTGAGGCTCCGTCGACCTATCGCCGCCGCGTCTCAAATCCCGAAACGGCGCGGAAAATCGCGAATTGAGGCGCGGGCGCGGACTGATCCTGACAGGACGCAGGCCATGACCGATCGCCGCACCCTGCTTCGTTCCGGCGCCGCGTTGCTAGCCGCCGGCGGCCTGCCGTCCTTCGCCCGCGCCGCAGCTCCTGCGCTGGACGATGTGACCGTGGTTCGCCGCGCCCTCGTGCTCCATCCCGGCCTCTACCGCTATCTCTCACCGCGCGGGTTCGAGCGGCACATGGAGATTTTCGAGCACGAATGGGCGGCCAGCGACGATCTCGCCCGGCGGTTTCTGGCACTGTCGCGCCTGACAGCGGCGGTGCGCTGCGGCCACACCCATTGCAACCCCTACAACCAGACCAAGGCCGTGGTCGCTGACCTGTTCGAGCGGCGCACGCGGCTGCCCTTCACCTTCCGCTGGCTCGACGGGCACATGGTGGTGACCGGCTCGAGCGGCCCGACCGTCCCGTTCACCCGGGGCAGCGTGATCGAGCGGATCAACGGCCACCCCCCCGAAGCCATGTTGCGCGCACTGCTGCCGCTGGCGCGCGCCGACGGCGGCAACGACGCCAAGCGCGTCGCGCAAATGGAAATGCGCGGGACGGACTCGTTCGAGACCTTCGACATCTTCCAGGGACTGCTCTTCCCGCCCGAATCCGATGGGCATCATCTGGCCTGGCGCGATCCCGGCGGACGCCGCCACCGGGGCGTGGTTCCGGCGATCACCGTCGCCGCGCGCCGCGCCGCGCATCCCCTGCCGGACCAGACGGGCGTGCTGTGGGACTGGCGGATGGGGCCGGACGGCATTGCCGTGCTGACCATGCCAACCTGGGTGACCTACAAGGGCAAGTGGAACTGGCAAGGCTGGCTTGCCGAGCGCTTCGCCACGCTGGACCGGGCCAAGGGACTCGTGATCGACCTGCGAGACAACGAGGGCGGGACCGATTGTGGGACTTACCTGTTGCAGCGCCTGATCGGCCGATCGGTGCGGCCGCTGCGCTATCCGGCGCGCGTCGCCTGGCGCAGCACGCCGCCCGACCTGCGCCCCTACCTGGACACCTGGGATGACAGTTTTCACACGCTGGGCGAAGCCGCGACGCCCGACGCACGGGGCAACCTGATCGTCGATGGCGACGATGCCGAACAGATGATCGAACCCATCGCCCCGCGCATTCCCGTGCCTGCCGCGGTGCTGGTCGGACCGGTCAACAGTTCGGCGACCTTCAGCTTCGCGCGGCGCGTGAAGCAGGCGGGTGCGGCGCGGCTGTTTGGTTCCACAACCGGGGGCAACCTGCGCGGCATCAACGGCGGCGCCTACTTCTTCGTCCGCCTGCCGCAGAGCGGCCTGGAGTTCGACCTGCCGATCAAGGGCTTCTTTCCGGAACGGCCGCAGCCCGACGCCGGGGTAACGCCCGACACCTTCGTTGTCGAAACGGCTGCCAGCATCGCGGCGGGGGACGACCCGGCGATGGCCGCGGCGCGGCGCTGGCTGCTCGGCCGCTAGGCCTTCCCCGGCCCGCGCAGCTGGGCGATCACCAGCTTTTCGGTCACATCGTTGCGCGAAGTGGCGATGACGTGATCGACCCCGGCGACGGTAATCGCCAGGGTGCCTTCCTCGGTAACCTCGATCAGGCCCTTCGACTGCAGGTACCAGCGGTGGAAGGCAAAGTGGGCATCCGAACAGCCCAGCATTTCCTGCAGGTAGAACTCGCCGATGCCGGCCTGGTTCGCGTCCTCGCGCCGCTTGCGGTACAGCGCCATCAGCAGGCGCGCGTGCGCCTCGTCATCACCCAGCGCCGAGTTGAGCTCGCCGCCGTTGCCGCCGCCCGCCGCCGCGTCGGCCTCGGCTCCGTCGCGCGGCACGTGCGCCGCGTGGCGCAGATCGTAGGCGGCGCGCAGCTGCGGGGTGCGCAGCCCGCGGTGCGCCTCGAGAATGGCGGCGAAGCGGTCAGGATCGGCGGTTTCCGGGTGGTCGGGATGATAGATTTTCGCCAGGCGGCGATAGGCCGCGTCCAGCGTGGTATCGTCGCACAGCGGATCGACTTCCAGTATTCGGTAGTAGTCAACGAACGGCTCTTCACCCGGCATGCATTACCCCCAAGGTCGTACCCGCGGGGCAACGACCGGTCATAAACCTTCCTCTTGGGCGACCGTGTGCATCTCTGGATCGGGGCGTCTGGCCGCCGATCCGGTGCGCCTGTCCTTGTCACGCCTTGGATCGCGGTTGTCAAAAGCAAAGCGCCAGCGCCATGCCCGATGCATGATTGACAGGCGGGATGATTCTATATATTTCGATGATTCTCGAATTATGGAATGATCAGTCATGCAGACCGATGCCGTCGTCCGTTCGCTGGGCGCACTTGCCCAGGAACACCGCCTCAAGGCTTACCGCCTGCTGGTTCAGGCCGGGCCTGATGGCATGGCCGCCGGAAGTCTGGCCGACGCGCTGGCGATCCCGGCCTCTTCGCTCAGCTTCCACCTCGCCCAATTGAGCAACGCCGGGCTGGTCACCCAGCGCCGCGTCAGCCGTTCGATCATCTACGCGGCCGACTATGCGGCGATGAACGGCCTGCTCTCCTTCCTTACCGAAAACTGCTGCGCGGGCGCGTCCTGCGCGGCGCCAACCGAAAGGCATGTCGCATGAAGCGTTTTCACGTCCACGTCGGGGTTGCCGATCTCGACCAGTCGATCTCGTTCTATTCCGGGCTGTTCGGCCAGGAACCCAGCGTGACCAAGCCGGACTACGCAAAGTGGATGCTGGACGATCCGCGCGTCAACTTCGCGATCTCGCAGAAATGCGGCGCGGTGAAGGGTATCGAGCACCTCGGCCTGCAGGTCGAGGATCAGGGCGAGCTGGCCCAGGTCTATGGCCGGCTGGAAGCGGCGGGCCGTCCGGTTCTGGAAGAAGGCGCCACCACCTGCTGCTACGCCCAGTCCGAAAAGTGCTGGATCGCCGATCCCGACGGCGTCGTCTGGGAAGCCTTCCTGACGACCGGGGATTCGACCGTTTACGGCGCCGGACCGGAACTGGAACAGCTTGCCTCGGCCAATGCCGCGGCGGGTGCCTGCTGCGCACCGCAGTCCGCCCCGGCAGCGCCCACCGGCGGCTGCTGCGGCTGAACCATGGTCCAGGTTCGTTCGGTACTGGTGCTGTGCACCGGCAATTCGGCGCGCTCCATCCTGGGCGAAGCCTTGTTCGACCGGCTCGGCCAGGGCCGGATCGCCGCCTATAGCGCCGGAAGCAAACCTAAGGGCGTGCCGCACCCCGGCGCATTGCGGCTGCTCGCGGCCCAGGGCTTCGACACGGCGGAGTTCCGTTCGAAGAGCTGGCTGGAGTTCACCGGCCCCGGCGCACCGCAAATCGACCTGGCAATCACCGTGTGCGGTAACGCCGCGGGCGAGGCCTGCCCGGTGTTTCCCGGCACCCCGCTGCGCGCGCACTGGGGCCTGCCTGACCCCGCCGACGAAACGGGCGGCGATGCAGCGGTCGACGCCGCCTTTGCCGAAACCTGGCGTCTGCTCGAGATGCGGGTGCGCGCCTTCATGGCGCTTGATCTTGGCGCGATGGACCGCGCAGAGGCCGAAACCGAACTGGCCAGGATCGGCCAAATGGAAGGAGCTGCCTGATGGCCACGCTGGCCGCAACCGCCGTCCCCGAAAAGCGCCTGTCGTTTCTCGACCGATACCTGACCGTGTGGATCTTTGCCGCCATGGCGCTGGGAGTTGCGCTGGGCAGCCTGGTTCCGGGGATCCCGGCGGCGCTCGGCGCGATGTCCGTGGGATCGACCAGCGTGCCGATCGCCATCGGCCTGATCCTGATGCTTTTCCCGCCGCTGGCGAAGGTCCGATACGAGGAACTGGGCGCCGTGTTTCGCGACCGGCGTGTGCTGGGCCTGTCCTTCCTGCTGTGCTGGATCGTCGCGCCGGCCTTCATGTTCGCGCTGGCAGCCTGGCTGCTTCCCGACAAGCCGGCCTACATGACCGGGCTGATCCTGATCGGTATCGCGCCGTGTATCGCCATGGTGCTGGTGTGGAACCAGCTGGCTGGCGGCAGCAGCGAATACGTGACGGGGCTGGTCGCATTCAATTCGTTGTTCCAGATCCTGTTCTATGTCCCCTACGCGTGGTTCTACCTTACCGTTCTGCCGCCGCTGGTCGGGCTGGAAGCTCAGGTGGTAGACATCGCGTTCGGCACAATCGCCCGGGCCGTAATCGTCTATCTCGGCGTGCCGTTCGCGGCCGGTTACCTGGTTCGCCGCAGCCTGATCGCGGCGCGGGGTCGCGACTGGTACGAGGAACGTTTTATCCCGGCGATCAGCCCGCTCACGCTGGTGGCGTTGCTGTTCACCATTGTCGCCATGTTCAGCCTGAAGGGCAGCGAAATCCTTGCGCTGCCTGTCGACGCCTTGCGCGTGGCCTTGCCGCTGGTGGTGTTCTTCGTGGTGATGTTTATCCTGGCCTTTGCCGCAGGAAGACGCCTGGGCGCCGACTATGAACGGACCGCCGCGCTGTCCTTCACCGCCGCATCAAACAATTTCGAACTGGCCATTGCCGTGGCGATCGCCGCCTTCGGGCTGTCCTCGCCGGTCGCCTTCGCTGCGGTGATCGGCCCGCTGGTCGAAGTGCCGGTGCTGATTGCGCTGGTCAACCTGGCGCTGTGGTTCAAGGTGCGGTGGTTTGCGGGACCTTCGGTGCAGACGGCCTGACGCGCCGGGGTCTTAGACCTCTTCGACCCGGTACTGGTCCTGCCCGCCGTGGGCGCCGTCCTTTGTCAGACCGTCGAGCGGCAGCGCGTCGCGGCGGCGCATCGTGGCGGCAGCGGCGACCAGGCGGTCGTGCTCCTCGTCATTGATCCGGCTCCACCCGTCGCGGCTGAGCCGTTCAAGCGGGCGATAGCGCACCTTGTACTGCATCCGCACCGAACCATCGACCCAGTAACCCAGATAGACGTAAGGCAGGCCTTCGTCCGTCGCACGGCGGATGTGGTCGAGGATGATATAGTTGCCCAGCCCTTCGCGGTACGGATGGGTCGGATCGTAGAAGCTGTAGATCATTGACAGCCCGTCACCCTGGCGGTCGGTCAGGCAGGCACCGACCAGCCGGCCCGGCAGACCGTCGGGCGTCGGTTCGCGGTATTCGATGATCATGGTGTCGACCGGGGTGTGTTCCACCATGTCGGCAAAATCGACCTCGTCCATGCTGGCCATGCCGCCGCCGGGGTGGCGGTGCGACAGGTAGCGCTGGAGCAACTCGAACTGTTCGACTGTCGACCACGGGCGGCACGGCGTGGCGATCAGGTCCGAATTGGCCTTCACGTTGCGCTTCTGCGTGGACGAGGGGCGAAACTCGCCCGCGACCACCCGCACCGAGACGCAGGCGCTGCAATCGACGCAGGACGGGCGGTAGGCCACGGTCTGGCTGCGGCGGAAGCCGATCCGGCCCAGCGCATCGTTGAGCTGGTCGGCGTGGGGACCCTTGAGTTCGGTGAAGACCTTGCGTTCGCTGCGGCCCGGCAGATAGGGGCACGGGGCGGCGCTCGTGACGAAGAACCGGGGAAAGCGAACAGGTGCCGTCACGGGCCAGCATCATCCTTAAGACGGAGTAACCGGCACACTATGCCCACGCTTGGCCAGCGTTGAAAGTCTTTTAACCACGAAAGGTGGTAAACGGATTGCGAAAATGCACAGGCGGCGCAAATCCGCCGTGCGTCAGCCCAGTTCGACCGAGTCCACCTCGTACCCTTTGGCGCGCAGCGATGCGACCAGTGCGTCGAGCTGGTCCTTGTCGCGGGCCTCGCACTCGATATCGGTGATCAGCCCCTTGGCCGGCAGGTGGGTGAAGATCCGCTGGTGGTAGATCTCGATGATGTTGACGTTGTGCTTGTCGAACTGTTCCATCACCTTGAACAGCGCGCCGGGGCGGTCCTGCAGGGTCAGCCGCAGCCGCGCCAGGCGGCCCGACCGCGCCAGATCGCGCAGCAGCACGTTGGCCAGCAGCCGCGTGTCGATGTTGCCGCCGGTGATCGGGATGCCGACCTTCTTGCCGCGGAACAGTTCGGGATAGGCCAGCACCGCCGCCAGCCCCGCCGCGCCCGCGCCTTCGGCCACGGTCTTTTCGATCTGCAGCAGCAGCGACACGGCGTTTTCCAGGTGCGCCTCGCTTACCAGCACCAGGTCGTCGAGCAGGCCGGCGAGGACCTGCGAGGTAAACTGCCCCGGTTCCTTGACCGCGATCCCTTCCGCCAGGGTGTCCCCGCCGGTGGGACGATGATCACCCTTGAGCTTGTTGTACATCGAGGGGAACAGCTCCGCCTCGACCCCGATCAGGCCGATCTCCGGCTTGATCGCCCGCGCCGCGACGCCCATGCCTGACGATAGCCCGCCCCCACCGACCGGGATCACCAGCACGTCAAGATCGGGCACGTCCTCCAGCATTTCGAGCGCAACCGTGCCCTGCCCGGCAGCGACCAGCGGATGATCGAACGGGTGAATGAAGGTCAGCCCCAGCTGCCGTTCCATCGAACGGGCGTGGGCATAGGCCTCGTCAAAGGTTTCCCCTTCGAGCACGACCGTGCCGCCCACCGCCTCGGTCTGCATCACCTTCACCGTCGGGGTGGTGCGCGGCATGACGATGGTCACGGGGATTTCCAGGCGGCTGCCGTGATAGGACAGGCCCTGTGCGTGGTTGCCGGCCGATGCGGCGATCACGCCGCGGGCGCGCTGTTCATCGGTCAGGTGGAGCAGCGCGTTAAGCGCGCCGCGTTCCTTATAGGCCGCGGTGAACTGCAGGTTCTCGAACTTGAGCCAGATGTCCGCCCCGGTAATCTCGCTCAGCGTGCGGCTGTAATCGCAATCGGTGCGCACGACGGCGCCTTCGATGCGCGCCGCGGCGGCGCGCACTTCGTCGATGGTCAGCAGATCGGGGCTGGTCGGGGCGGTTACGTTCATCGTGGCGGGCCGTAACGGAAAGCGCCGCGCGGGGAAACAGCATTTTCCCGCCCCCCATCAAGCTTTGCTTTGCCGCAAAAGCCGCTACACAGCCCAGACCATGAGCCAGCCGCTGAACATCTCTTTCCTGGGCCTGGGCGTGATGGGCGGGGCGATTGCCCGCCACATCGCCGGGGCCGGGCACCGCCTGACCGTCTACAACCGCTCGATGGGGCGGATCGAACGCTGGCAGGAGGCCAACCCCGGCATCCCGCTGCGCGTTGCCGAAAGTCCGGCCGACGCGGCCAGCGGCGCCGACGCGGTCCTGACCTGCGTCGGCAACGACGATGACCTGGCCGATGTCGTGCTGGGCCCGATGGGGGTGTTCACCACGCTGAAGCGCGGTGCGGTGTTCATTGATCATACGACGGTCTCCGCCCGCATCGCCCGCCAGATCGCGGTCGAGGCGCGCGATCTGGAAGTGCACTGCGTCGATGCCCCCGTCACCGGCGGGCAGGCCGGTGCCGAGAACGGCCAGCTGACCGTGATGTGCGGCGGCCGCGCCGATGCGATCGAGGCGGCGCGCCCGATCATGGAAAGCTATACCAGGCGGATCGTCCACGTCGGCAAGGCCGGTGCCGGGCAGACCTGCAAGATGGTCAACCAGATCGCCTTTGCCGGGATCATCGCCAGCCTGTCGGAGGCGCTGCGCTTCGCCCAGTCGGCGCACCTCGACCTCGACAAGGTGTACGAGGCGATTTCCGGCGGCGCGGCGCAAAGCTGGCAGATGGACAACCGCTGGCACACCATGGCCAAGGACGAGTTCGATTTCGGTTTCGCGGTCGACTGGATGCGCAAGGACATGGGTCTGGCGCTCGACGAAGGGCGCTCGATCGGGGTCTCGCTGCCGGTGGCGGCGCAGATCGACCAGATCTATGCGCAGGTTCAGGCGATCGGCGGCGGGCGGCAGGATACCTCCGCGCTGGTCCGCGTTCTCCCGCGAAAGGGCAAGGCATGACGTTTCGCTTTCTGGCGGCGGCCGCCGCCGTTCTCTGCGCCGTTCCGGCCCAGGCCGATACGCTGGTCGACAACGTCGACGGCCTGACTTTGGACGCCGCCGGCAACGTCCAGCGCTTCACCGGACTGCTGATCGGCAACGACGGGCGGATCGAACAGGTGTTCCAGCGCGGGGAAAAGCGCCCGGCAAAGGTCGACTATCTGGTCGACGGCAAGGGCCGCGTGCTGATGCCCGGGCTGATCGACGCCCACGCCCACGTGATGGGAATCGGTTTCGGGGCGATGACGCTCGACCTGTCGGAAACGAAGTCGCTGGCCGAGGCGCAGAAGCTGATTGCCGATTACGCCAAGGCCCATCCCGACCGGCCGTGGCTGCTGGGCCGCGGCTGGAACCAGGAACTGTGGGGGCTGGGCCGATTTCCCACCGCGGCGGAGCTTGACGCCGTGGTCGGCGACCGTCCGGTCTGGCTGGAACGGGTCGACGGCCACGCGGGCTGGGCCAACAGCCGCGCCATGACCGCAGCCGGCGTGACCGCGGCCAGCAAGGATCCGGCCGGCGGGCAGATCATCCGCCTGGGCGCCGTGCCCGCCGCACCCGCAACCGCAGCCACGAAGACAAAAGGCAAGGCGGCTCCGGCCAACCTCGCCGCGGGCAAGCCCAGCGGGATCTTCGTCGACAACGCGATGAGCCTGGTCAGCAAGGCCGTGCCCGAACCGCGCCCCGAGGACCGCGACGTCGCGCTGGCCAAGGCGCAGGAACTGCTGCTGAAGAACGGAGTCACCGGGGTGGCCGACATGGGCACCAGCATCGAGGACTGGCAGTCGTTCCGCCGCGCGGGCGATGCCGGCACGCTGCGGGTGCGGATCATGAGCTATGCCTCGGGCACAGAGGCGATGACGCTGATCGGCGGCCCGGGCCCCAGCCCGTGGCTGTATGACGACAAGCTGCGTCTCAACGGCGTCAAACTGTATATGGACGGCGCGCTGGGATCGCGCGGGGCCAGCCTCAAGGCGCCCTATGCCGACGCGCCGAAGTCCAGGGGCCTGCGCATCACGCAGGACACCGCGCTCAAGAACATGATGAGCCGCGCTGCCTTCGACAACTTCCAGGTTGCGGTTCACGCCATCGGCGACGAAGGCAACGCCGCGCTGCTGGGCGCGATCGAGGATCTGGCCCAGACCTACAAGGGCGACCGCCGCTGGCGGATCGAGCACGCCCAGATCGTCGATCCGGCGGATATCGCCCGCTTCGGCAAGTATGGTATCATCGCCTCGATGCAGCCGGTCCATGAAACCAGCGACCGGCTGATGGCCGAAGCGCGGCTGGGCCCGGACCGCCTGGCCGGGGCCTATGCCTGGAAATCGATCGCGGCGACCGGATCGCGGCTGGCCTTCGGGTCCGACGCGCCGGTGGAGCTTCCCGATCCCTGGGCCGGGCTGGCGGCGGCGATCACCCGCCAGGGTCCGGATGGCCTGCCCCCGGGCGGCTGGCAGCCGCAGGAACGCGTCAGCCGCGAACAGGCGCTGGCGGGTTACACCACCGGAGCCGCCTATGCGGGGTTCGGCGAGGGCCGCTTCGGTCGTATCGCCCGCGGAGAACGCGCCGATTTCCTGCTGGTCGACCGCGATCCGATGCTGGCCACCCCTGGCGATCTGCGCGCCACCAAGGTGCTGCAGACATGGGTCGGCGGGCAGATGGTCTATGACGCGGCGCGGCCTCCCCAGCCGGTGAAGGATGCACCGGTGCGCGAACGGCCGACCGTCACCGACGGGCACTAAGCGGGATCGGCAGGGGTCGGGGCGAGCTCGGTCGTCTTGGCCCGCTTCTCACCCAGCCACATCACCAGCAGCGAGCCTTCGAAGAGCAGCCACATCGGCACCAGCAACATGAGCTGGCTGACCACGTCGGGCGGGGTGATGACCGCGGCGACGGCGGTAATCGCTACGATCACATAGCGGCGTGCGCCGGCCATCTGCTGGCGGCTGACGATTCCCGCCATGTTGAGCAGCAGCATCAGGACCGGCAGCAGAAAACTGATCCCGAAGGCCAGGATGAACTGCATTACCAGACTGAGATAGTCGCCCGTCCCCGGCAGCGCTTCGAGGCTGAGACCGCCCTTCTGTCCTTCGAAGTTCAGGAAGAAGCGAAACGCGGTGGGCATGACCACGTAATAGGCCAGCGCCGCGCCGCTGAAAAACAACGCGGGGGTAAGGAACAGGAACGGCAGGAAGGCCTTCTTCTCGCGCGCGTAAAGGCCCGGCGCGACGAAAGCCCAGATCTGGTTGGCGATGAAGGGAAACGCCAGGCAGAACGCCGCGAACAGCGCGACCTTGATCTCGACGAAGAACGCTTCGTAGAGCTTGGTGTAGATCAGCTTGCCCTGACCGGGCGGAAACGCCGCGGTCAGCGGGCGGACGAGGAAACCGAAAATCTCGTCGGCGAAGCTGAAGCACACCACGAAGGCGACCGTCAGAAAGACGATCGAGCGCAGCAACCGTGTGCGCAGCTCGATCAGGTGGTCGAGCAGCGGGGCCTGCGTTTCATCGATGTCGCTGACCTGGAAAACCATCAGCGCGCCTTCGGCCCGGCCAGTGGCAATTCCGGCGCCGGATCATCGGCGTTGGCGTCGCTGGGCAGCGGCGGCGGCAAGGGTTCCATGCGCGGCGTCGTGCCGGGATCGACCCCGGTCAGCGCGGCTTCGGCGCTGGCCGAGCCCACAGGATGTTCGGCCATCACCGCGGCGTTCTTTTCGCGCCACTGCTTTTCCATCTCTTCCAGTTCGGCCTCGCGGATCATGGTTTCGATGCCGGTGCGAAAATGGCCGGAGACGCGGCGGATCTTGCCGATCCACTGGCCGGCGGTGCGCAGCGCACGGGGCAGATCCTTGGGGCCGATGACGATGATCGCGACGATCGCCGTCAACAGCATTTCATCCCAGCCGATGTCGAACATGGCGCGCGCCCTTGCGCGAGATCAGGGCTTGGGCGGCTGCGAGGTGGAATCGATCACCGTTTCGCCGTTGAGCGTCGCCTGGCTGGCGGGCGGCGGCGGCGGGATCTGCTGCGCGGGCGGTGCGGACGGCGTGTTGGCTTCGTCGTTCATGCCTTCCTTGAAGCTTTTGATGCCCTTGCCGAAATCGCCCATCATTTCGGAAATGCGGCCGCGGCCGAACAGGACCAGCACGACCAGCGCGAGGATGATCAGATGCGGAAGCGACAGACCCATTGCTAACTCCTGTACCAGGGGGTGCCTTGCGGCGCCGTTGCCCCCGTTTGCGTGTCATTTAGGCGATCTTGCCCGCCATTGCCAGTCAATCGGCGGATTCGGCCTCGTCTTCCTAATCGGCCGAAGGCTCCTCGACCTCGGACGTTTCCATCGCCGCCGCCAGAGCGTCCTCGACCGGATCGAGCAGGCCGGCGGCGCGCAGCTCGTCAATCCCGGGCAAGTCGCGGCGGCTTTCCAGGCCGAAGTGGGTCAGGAAATCGGGCGTCGTGGCATAGATCACCGGACGTCCCGGCACCTCGCGCCGCCCGACGATGCGCACCCAGCCCGCTTCCATCAGCACATCGAGCGTGCCCTTGGCGGTCTGGACGCCGCGGATCGATTCGATCTCGGCGCGGC
>ERZ1645185.775-NODE-775-length-13501-cov-5.098765_pt1 | contig 13501 bp, 12 predicted proteins | sample MGYA00575351_ERZ1645185 | MGnify/ENA primary metagenome ERZ1645185 (study PRJEB40838, sample SAMN11284767) | freshwater sediment metagenome | isolation source: river sediment | host: Sediment | place: India: Jana village, Kanpur | collected 2015-12-17 ...
CGTCGGCATCGGCGACATGTCCGGCGACGTGTTCGGCAACGGCATGCTGCTGTCCCGGCATATCCGTCTGCTGGCTGCATTCGACCACCGCCATATCTTCCTCGATCCTGGCCCCGATCCGGAGCGCACCTTCGTCGAGCGCGAGCGCCTGTTCGCGGTCCCGCGTTCCAGCTGGGAGGACTATGACAGCAGCCTGATATCCAAAGGCGGCGGCATTTTCCCGCGCTCGGCCAAAACCATCGCATTGAGCCCCGAGGTGAAAGCTTCGCTCGGCATCGACGAGCACGTCAGCGAGATGAATCCCAACCAGCTGATGAACGCCATCCTCAAGGCGCCGGTCGACCTGCTCTGGAACGGCGGCATCGGCACCTACGTCAAGTCCAGCGAGGAAAGCCACGCCGACTGCGGTGACCGTGCCAACAACGGCCTGCGCGTCGATGGCCGCGACCTGCGTTGCCGGATCATCGGTGAAGGCGGCAATCTGGGCATGACCCAGCGCGGCCGGATCGAAGCCGCGCAGCGCGGCGTGCTGCTGAACACCGACTTCATCGACAATTCCGCCGGCGTCGACACCTCCGACCATGAAGTCAACATCAAGATCCTGCTGGGCGCCGTGATGCTGGCCGGCGAACTGGATCTGCAACAGCGCAACGCCCTGCTGGCGAGCATGACCGGCGAGGTCGGGGAACTGGTCCTGCACGACAATTACCGGCAGAACCAGGCCTTGAGCGTGATGGAGTCGATGAGCGCCCAGCGCCTGGGTTCGTTCACGCACTTCATCCAGACCCTGGAAGCGCAGGGTCTGCTGGACCGCGCCATCGAATTCCTGCCGACCGACGCGGAACTCGCGGAACGCAAGGCCAAAGGCCAAGGCCTGACCCGGCCGGAACTGTCCGTGCTGCTCAGCTACGACAAGATTGTCATCTTCAACCAACTGCTGGATTCCGATGTGCCGGAGGATCCCTACCTGTCGAAGGAGCTGCAACGGTATTTCCCCAAGCCGCTGCAGGAAAAATACGCCGGCTACATGCTCAGCCACAGGTTGCGCAGGGAAATCATCGCCACCTCAGTCACCAATTCCCTGGTCAACCGGATGGGATCGACTTTCCTGCTGCGCATGCAGGAAGATACCGGCGAAACGCCGGCGCAGATCGCCAAGGCATACACGATCGTGCGCGAAAGCATGCAGGCCCGCAGGCTCTGGGCCGAAATCGACGCGCTCGACTACAAAGTCAGCGAACAGGTCCAGCTTCAGGCATTGACCGGCATCTGGCATCTGCAACGCAACCTGACCCGCTGGCTGCTGTCGCGTCCCGGGCAGTTGCTTGACATCGCCAAGATGGTCGAGCGCTACCAGCAGCCGTTCACGGACCTCTTGCTTTCTCTTCCATTGGCGCTTACCGAAGCCGATAAAAACGTGTTCAACCGTGAATTCAAGCGCCTGTCCACGCTTGGCATGTCGGAATCCCTCGCGGGCTTCATGGCCAGCATTCCTTACCTGAATTCGGCCATGGACATCATCGAGCTGGGGTCGACCGAGCAACGCACGGTAACGGCCGTCGCCCAGGCACATTTCGCCTTGAGCGATGCCCTGCACATCAACTGGCTGATGGACAGCGTCGAGGAACTGCCGGTAACCGGCCGTTGGCAGGCGCAGGCACGCGGCGTGCTTCGTGACGAGCTGCAGGCGCAGCAGCGTCAGCTGGTCAGTACGGTGCTCGGCAGTTCCCACGCCGGTAAACTACCGGCCGACTGGGTCAGTGCCTGGCTGTCGCGGGACGACGCGGCGTTGAAATACACCTTGGGCATGCTGGCCGACATGCGCAGCCTGAGCGAAATGGACTTCCCGACGCTGTCGGTCGCGGTCCGCCGGCTGGCCCAGATCGCTTCGACTGGCACCCGCTGATTCCGCATCACAGGGCACATCGTATATGATGTGCTCTGTGATGTCAGGGAACCGCCAGTGAACCTTTCCGCCCAACCGAAAATCGCATTCGTGGCCAGCAATGCGCCGAATGCCCTTGAGGCCTTGCGTATCCTCCATGAACGCTACGGGACCACACCGCCCGAACAGGCGGATGTCATCTGCGCACTCGGCGGCGACGGCTTCATGCTGAGCACCCTGCATCGCTACGGTGCGCTGGGCCTGCCGGTGTTCGGCATGAAACTCGGCAGCGTCGGCTTCCTGATGAACCAATACCAGGAGGACGGCCTCATCGAAAGGCTCCGCAATGCCGAACGCAGCGTTCTTAAGCCGCTCGAAATGACCGCGCACACCGAATCCGGCGTGCAGCAGCGGCTGCTGGCATATAACGAGGTCTCGCTGTTGAGGCAGACCCGCCAGGCCGCGCATATCGAAGTCTCGCTGAACGGACAGGTCCGGCTTGAGGAGCTGGTCTGTGACGGCGTACTGGTCGCCACGCCGGCAGGCAGCACTGCTTACAATTTTTCGGCCATGGGCCCGATTCTGCCTTTGGGATCGGCGGTGATCGCCCTTACGCCGATTGCGCCATTCCGCCCAAGACGCTGGCGCGGCGCCATATTGCGGGCTGACACCAACATCAAGCTACGTGTGCTGGATCCTTACAAGCGTCCGGTCAGCGTCACCGCCGATTCACATGAGGTCCGTGACGTCGTCGAAGTCAGCATCTGCGAGGCCGGACAGAACACCGTGACCCTGCTGTTCGATCCCGAGCACAACCTGGACGATCGCATCCTGAACGAGCAGTTCACCACGTAATCGCAGCTTATGAGAAAGCCCGGGTCTATAATGACGCAATGAGCGGACAACCCACCTCGCATGCCGAACAACCCAACGCCCAGCTGGTGGTTGCGCTTACGGCGCGTGCCTTGTTCCATCTGGAAGACGGGCACCAAGTGTTCGAACAGCTGGGCATCGACGCCTATGCCAGCTATCAACGCGAAAGGGAAAACGAGCTGTTGCAGCCTGGCATCGCATTTCCCTTGGTGCAGAAACTGCTGGCGCTGAACGAGGGCGCCAATCCCGGAAACCCCCGGGTGGAAGTCGTCCTGCTGTCGCGCAACTCCTCGGACACCGGTCTGCGCATCTTCAATTCCATCGAGCATTTCGGCCTGAAAATCAGCCGGGCGGTGTTCACCAGCGGCGCCGAAGTCTATCCCTATATCAATCCATTCGGCGCGCACCTGTTCCTGTCCGCCAATCCCGACTCCGTTCGCGCGGCACTCGAACACGGTGTGGCGGCGGCCACCATCCTTCCGGCACTGGCGTCCAAACAGCGGCACAAGGAACTCCGCATCGCATTCGACGGCGATGCGGTGATTTTCGGTGATGAGTCCGAGCGCGTATCCCAGGAAGGCGGGCTGGCGGCATTCCACGCCAATGAGGTAGAGCTTGCCTACAAGCCGCTCAGCGGCGGCCCGTTCAAGGGCTTTTTGTCCGCGCTGCATGAGCTGCAGGCGGATTTCCCGGTCATTGACAGCCCGATACGCACGGCGTTGGTCACGGCGCGCTCCGCGCCGGCGCACAAGCGCGTGATCCTGACGCTCAGGCAGTGGGGCGTGCGTCTTGATGAATCCCTGTTTTTAGGCGGCCGCGACAAAGGCCCTTTCCTGGAGGCGTTCGGCGCCGATCTGTTCTTCGACGATTCGACACATAACATCGACAACGCCCGCCTGCATGTCGTGGCAGGCCATGTACCGCACGGCATCTCGAATTCCTGATGCGCACCGGCCAGCTGGCCGGTGCATCCGCCGCGGGTTGGTTGTAGACTAACGGTCAATGCGCATGGAGTGGCACGGGCACGACCGTCCCTCCAACGGCAGTTGGGCCGGTCGCTGTTCCGGCAGCCGCATTCTGACGGTAATTACGAAGGGGGCATCTATGGCAAATCCATCAAAAGCCGCTTTGCTCGGCCTCAGCATTGCCCTGCTGCTGACGGCTTGCGGCAAGGAGCCGGCATTGCCTGAAAAACCTGCCTCGATGGAAATCCGGCCGTCGTCGACCGCTCTGGAAGGCAATTTGTCCATTATCGCCTGGCCGGGCTATATCGAGCGCGGGGAGACCGATCCGAAGTATGACTGGGTGTCGGATTTTGAAATCGCCACCGGCTGCAAGGTAAGCGTAAAATCTGCGGGCAACTCCGATGAGATGGTGGCATTGATGAACCAGGGCGGCTACGATCTGGTGACCGCCTCCGGTGATGCCTCGTTGCGGCTAATAGACATCGGCAGGGTACAGGCCATCGACATCAATCGCATCAAATCCTACAGCAGCGTCGACCGGCGTCTGCAGGACGCCCCTTGGCATACCGTCGGCGGCAGGCATTATGGAGTTCCGTATCAGTGGGGGCCTAACGTGCTCATGTATAACACCGATGTGTTCAAGACGCCGCCGGACAGCTGGAGCGTGGTGTTCGAGCAGCAGAAACTTCCAGACGGCAAATCCAATAAACGCCGCGTACAGGCATTCGATAGCCCGATTTACATCGCCGATGCCGCGCTGTACCTGAAAACCAAACATCCCGAGCTGGGCATTACCGACCCGTACGCACTGGATGAAAGGCAGTATGCGGCAGCCATCGATCTGCTTGAGAACCAAAGCATTCTCGTGCACCGTTACTGGCACGAAGCCACCGTGCAGCTCAGCGATTTCAAGACCGAAGGCGTGGTGGCCTCAGGTTCATGGCCTTTTCAGGTAAATGCACTGCTCAAGGACGGACAGCCAATCGCTTCCACCATCCCAGCCGAGGAGGCAACGGGTTGGGCCGACTCGACCATGCTGCATATTGAGGCCAGGAATCCGAACTGCGCCTATGCCTGGATGGAATGGTCGCTCAGCCCGAAGGTTCAGGGCGATGTCGCATCGTTTTTCGGCTCACTTCCTGCCGTTCCAGAGGCCTGCCATAACAATGCGCATTTGGGCCCGGATGGCTGCAGGACCAACGGAATGGATAATTTCGAGAAGATCCACTTCTGGCGGACCCCGGAAGCGAAATGCGCGAATGCTTCAGGCTGTGTGCCATACAGCAGGTGGACCGAGGATTACATCGCGATCATGGGCGGCTGAACGGGTTATCAAGGCCGGCAACCGGTGTTGACGATCTGGGTGAAACGCGCCAGTTCGGATTTCAGGTATGGCGCGTCGGTGCTGTCCGCATGGCTGACATCCAGTTCCATCTGCCTGCGCCTGGCTTCCCACCGTTCGCACAGTTCCTTGCCTTCATAGCGCACGCAGGAATCTTCCACCCAACGGCAGGCCTGGCTGCGTGACTCATAACCGAGCACCCATAAGGGCACGCAGCGAGGCTTCGGATCGTAGTATTCGGCCTCGCGGACCTTGCCGTCGAAATCCGTGCATCGGTACAGGTCCGGCGGCGCGGGCCTTGATTCCGGAGCCTGCGCTGGCGACACGATCACGATCGGCCGCGTGTCAGCAGGCGGCTTGGCCGGACTCATCGCAGGAGCGGCGTCCTTGGGACGGGGCATCTGCATGACTTCCTGTCTGGTGCCGGCAGGGCACGGACTGTCCTGCAGGCTGACTTTCCCATTGGCATCCACGCATCGGTAGACGGTCATCCTGCCCGGATCCAAGGGTGCGCCGGCCTGTGCCGCGCCGGCGGCTATCGCCGCGAACAGGCCGCTGAGCAGGATGGAACACCGGCGTTGAGAGTCTCTCATCCGCTGAATTTACCCTGAAACGCCTGCCGACGCCACTGCGCGGAAAATGCGGGAGGCAGGCGGCCTACCTATGCGGATATCTGCGCTGTCCAGTCTTTCAGCGCCTGCAACACGCCGCTTTGCGCAGGGTTCTGCAAAATCAATGCGTCGCACTGCGCCGCATAGGCCTGCAGGACTTCCGGATTCAGGCGTTCATTCCTGTGCCTGCGCCATAGCGCCTGTTCCCGCGCATCCAGGCTTTCCGGCCAGTTGCGTGCCTTGTAGCGGAAATACAGCTCACTCAGGCGGGCATCGTTGAACGCCAGAAGCGCCTGGCCGTGGCTGGCGCGCGCTTTGCTGAACTTGGCTTTGTCGGACCTGTCGAAAAAACCCGAATACAGCGCGCCATCGGGATCCGAATTATCGAATTCGCGCTGCTTGGCGAAGACCTTGGCCAGCTTGTGCATTATGCTTTCGGAAGCGGCGTTGAGCTGCGCGTGGATTTCCCGGGCCTGCCTGATATCGATGCCCAGACGGCCCATGTCAAGGTTCAGGCCGAGCGACTTGGCGTCATCCGGCTCGAAAAGGATGGGACAGCGGTTATGGTGGATTTCCTTCAGGCCGATGCGTGTTTCTCCCTCCGGCATCTGGCTGGATTTGGTGAAGATGTTCTGTTCAATCTGTTCGGCTGAATACGCGATCAGTTTCAGGGCTTCCGGACGGAGCTCTACGGCCAGCGTACGGGTCTTGATCAGCGGGTGCGGCATCAGCGGCAGCATCAGCCCTGTGCACGCCTGCGCGGCCGGGAACTGCCCCGACACATGCAGGATGCGCTGGTTCCTATGCAAAGCCAATTTGGCAGCTACAGCGCCTTTGTCGCGGAGGTCCAGACAGTGCTGCCAGAGCCTTGGCGCGGCAGCCCTGACTTTCCGCGCGATGTTGATCAGGCTGCGGACGTCCGAAAGCGCCTCGTGCGCCTCACCTTCGAAACAGCCGTTGGCCTTGGCCAGGTGTTCCAGCTTGAAGCTCGGCTGCCCGTCGTCGCGCAGCGGCCACTGCAGGCTGTCCGGGGAAAGGGCGTACATCATGCGCATGACGTCCAGCAGGTCCCATCGGGAATTGCCGCCGGCGTATTCGCGCTCGTAGGCATCGTAGAAGTTGCGGTACAGGCTGAAGCGGATGAACTCGTCATCGAAGCGGATGGAGTTGTAGCCAAGCGCGCAGGTTCCCGGTTCGCCCAGCTGCTCATGCACCTTGGCCATGAAATCCGCCTCGCACAGGCCGTGCGCGCTGGCGAACTGCGGCGTGATGCCGGTGATCAGCGCTGCTTCCGGTTCCGGCAGAAAATCATCCGAAGGCCGGCAGTAAAAGGACATCGGTGCCGCGACCGGATTCAGTTCCATATCGGTGCGGATGCCGGCGAACTGCGAAATGCGGCTGCTCCGGCAGTCCCTGCCGAAGGTTTCCAGGTCGTACCAGAGGAAGGTGTCAGGCATGCAGCGGCTCAAGCTGTCGGTGGATGAGTTCCGAGGCTAAGGCATAATCGACGGCGCCGATATCGGAAATTCCTTCAGTCAGCGTCTGTAGAATGCCGCGCTGGATCCGGCCGCGCGCGAATGCCGTGGCGTAGCCGACGCGCCGGAAGCTGACCATGGTGTAGCGCGGCACGAAACGTTCGGGATGCAGATCGGCGAGCTTCCTTTCCAATGCGCGCTGCAGCAGGAATTGCGCGTCATCGACCTTGTCGCGCATTTCCACGTAGTTTTCCAGCGCCATGGCCTGGATGGCCCTGGCATTGTCCTGGCGCTGCGCCTCATAGCTGCTGATCGCGGATTGCCAGTCGGATTCGCGTTCGATGGCATCGACCAGCGCCAGGCAGTCCTCGAACGCGCAGTTCATACCCTGGCCGTGGAACGGCACCATGGCATGCGCGGCATCGCCGATCAGCACGATGCTGTCACGGTGATGCCAGGTGTCAAGATACAGCGTGGACAGCCGGCTTTCGGGATTATGGGCCCAGTCAACGTCGAAGTCTTCGATCAGTTCAAGGGCGTCCGGGAAGTACTGCCGGAAAAAAACGCGCGCGGCTTCCGGCGATTGTATGCGCGAGAAACTGACATCACCCTCGGCCGGCAGGAACAGGGTGACCGTGAAGGTTTTCTCGGTGTTCGGCAGCGCGATGCACATGAAGCCGCCCCGCGGCCAGATATGCAGGGAGTTGGCGTCAAGCCTGAAACCGCCGTCGGCAGACGGCGCGATTTCCAGTTCGCGGTAGTTATGGCCGAGCGGTTCGCTACGTTCATGGACCAGGCCCTGCTGCGCGAGAACATGGCGTACCGCCGATCCGGCGCCGTCGCTGCCTATCAGGCGCTCATAAGACTCGGTGCGGGATTTTCCGTCCGTCTCATAACTGAAGGTTTTCGCCTCGATGTCGATCCGGTCGATTTTCGCATCGAACTGGATGGCGACCCCTTGTTTTTCGGCGGCTTCGATCATCGCCAGGTTGAGGCGGCCACGATGCACCGACCAGATCACCTCGGAATCGTCCTTGCCATAGCGCAGGAAGTTGGTGTTGCCTTCGATGTCATGCACCATCCGGCCGCGCATCATCACCACCTGCGGCATTACCTCGTCATCCAGTCCCGCCTGCTGCAGCGCGTAAAGGCCGCGGTAAGCCAATGCCAGGTTGATCGAACGTCCGCCTTCCATGCCGGATTTCCTGGGATCAGGGCGCTTCTCGAAGATCTTGACCTGATGGCCTTTCTGCACGAGCAGGATCGCCAGAAGGGCGCCAGCCAGTCCGGCGCCGATGATATGGATGCATTGCTGTTTCATGGCAGGTTGGCCCACTGCTTGATGCTGCTTACAACGTGGAAGCAGTCGCTGAAACGGTTGTACAAGGGCGTTGGCGAAAGACGGATCACGTCCGGCTCTCGCCAGTCGCCGATGATGCCATGGGTGCTGAGATGGTCAAACAGGAGACGGCCCTGTTCGCGTCCGGCCAATACCCGCAGGGAAAGCTGGCAACCACGCTGCTCCGGGTCTTTCGGCGTAACGCTGCGGATCACCGAGCCCAGCTCCTGCGCGATCAAGGTCTCCAGATAGGCCGTCAGCTGCCGGGATTTCCGGCGTAGGTTGGTCAGACCGGCGCGGTGGAATATTTCCAAGGAGGCGCGCAGAGGCGCCATGGCGAATATGGGAGGATTGCTGAGCTGCCAGCCTTCCGCGCCTGCTGTGCCTTTGAAGTCGCTGCCCATTTTAAAGCGCGTGTCCTGCCGGTGGCCCCACCAGCCGTTGAAACGCGGCAGATCGGCCTGCGCATGGCGTTCATGCACGAACGCGCCTGCGATCGAGCCCGGCCCGGAATTCAGGTATTTGTAGCTGCACCAGGAGGCGAAATCAGCGCCGCTGCCATGCAGTTCCAGAGGCAGGTTTCCAGCGGCATGCGCCAGATCGAAGCCGACCGTGCAGCCGTAATGGTGTCCGAGCGACGTGATGGCCTGCAAATCGAACGCCTGGCCGGTCCGGTACTGCACACCGGGCCAGAGTATAAGGGCTACGCGCCGGCCGTGCCGCTTCAGGGCAAGCTCAAGCGCATCCGCTCCGATCAGCCCGGTATCCGGATCCGGTTCGACTTCAATCAGGCATTCGGCCGGATCGAAGCCATGGAAGCGGATCTGTGATTCCACGGCGTAACGGTCGGACGGGAAAGCGCCTTGTTCGATGAGGATGGCGGGGCGTTCGGCGTTTGGCCGGTAGAAACTGACCATCAGCAGGTGCAGGTTGACGGTCAGGGAATTCATCGCCACCACTTCGATCGGTTTGGCGCCCACGTTCTCGGCCAGCAGATCGCGCAATTCGCCGTGATATGGCATCCACGGGTGTTTGGCGTGGAAATGGCCCTCGACGCCCAGCGATGCCCAGTCGTCCAACTCCTGCTGGATCGCCGCCTGGGCGGATTTCGGCTGCAGGCCCAGGGAGTTCCCGCAGAAGTACAGCTGCTCGCGGCCGTCGTTGCGCGGGATATGAAATTCCTGCCTGAAGCCGGCCAAGGCATCCTGCCCATCAAGCAGGGACGCATGTTGTTCTGAGAAAATCGGCGTCATGGGCTGAAATGCCTGCTGTCAAGGCCGAGCCAATCGAGCGCGGTGTGGTGGAACAGCTGCGCTTCATCCTGTTCGCCCAGGCCTTGGGCAAGTATGCCGGCACCTGGCTGCTGCTCGCCGAGCGGGAAGGGATAATCGGTGCCGAGCATCACCCGGTCTATGCCGACCGTGTCGATCAGATAGCGAAGTGCGCGGTCATCATGCACGCAGGAGTCGAAGTACAGGCGTGAAAAATACTCGCGCGGGTTGCGCGGGTTGTCGGTGGCGACCAGGTCGGGACGCATGTTGAAGCCGTGTTCGATGCGCCCGATGGTGTAGGGGAAACTGCCGCCGCCGTGCGCCAGCGCGATTTTCAATTTGGGGAACTGCTCCAGGACGCCGCCGAAAATGAGCGCGCAGGCCGCCCGCGACTGCTCCGCCGGCATGCCGACCAGCCATGGCATCCAGTACTTCGGCATCTCTTCAGTGCCCAGCATGTCCCACGGATGGACCAGCAGCGCGGCGCCGAGGTCCTGCGCTGCCTCGAAGAACGGCCGGAGTTCCTCGGCGTCCAGGTTCCAGTCGTTGATGTGCGAGCCGATCTGCACGCCGCGCAGGTTGAGCTGGTCCATGCAGCGCTCCAGCTCCTGGATGGCCAGCCGCGGCGATTGCAGCGGAACGGTGCCGATGCCGGCGTAATGCTTCGGGTAATCGCGGCAGGTTTCCGCCATGTGGTCGTTCAGGCTCTGGTGAAGTTCCAGCGCATGATGCGGCTTGGCCCAATAGCTGAACATGACCGGCACGGTGCTGATGACCTGCACCTGGATGCCGAAGCGCGCGTAGTCGTCGATGCGCATCTGCGCATCCCAGGTCTTCGCCCAGATTTCGCGGAAGAATTTTCCGTCCTTGTAGATCCGGTGCCGGTCGTCATCGCTGTGGTGGATGACCGGAAATCTTTTGTCGCCGTACTTGCCGGCAAGATCCGGCCAGTCGCGCGGCAGGTAGTGGGCGTGGGTGTCGATTTTGAGCATGTTGTTCATCAAGAGGGTTGAAGGGACTTTGCCAGGGCGAAGTAAACGGGAACGCCGACCGCCAAGTTGAATGGAAAGGTGAATCCCAATGCGGCGGTGATGCAACGCCCGACATTCGCATCCGGCAGGGAAGCGCGTATAGAGGCCGGCGCCGCGATATAGGACGCACTTGCGGCCATGGTGCCGAAAACGGCGGCCGTGGACGCACTCATGCCGATCCAGTGCCCGATGAAGACGCCGAGCGTGCCGTGCAGCAAGGGCACGGCGGTGGCGTAAATCCCCAGCCGGAAGGCATCACGCCCGACAAGCCGCAGCTGCCCGGCAGCCAACATCCCCATGTCGAGCATGAACAGCATCAAGGTGCCTTGGAACAGCTGGAAATACATGGCATCCACCTTGGCCAGGCCGTCCTTGCTGCTTAACGCGCCGATCGCCAGGCCGCCCAACAGAAGCAAGGCGGTTTTCCCGGTCACCACTTCCCGCACATCATGCCAACGGATGCCCTGTGCGCCTTTTGCCAAAGCCAGGCCGATCAGAATGGCGGGGATTTCCATGACCACCACCAACGCGACCAGGACCGAATCGGCCGGCTGTCCCGAGCGCTCGCTGAATTGCTGGGCGGCGATGAAGGTGACCGCTGAAACGGACCCGAAGTGCGCGGCAATGGCGGCGGCGTCTATGCGGCTGTCGCGCAGCCAGGCTTTCGCCAGGAAGTAGGCGCTGACTGCGGTAATGACCCCAAGAAAGAACGTCGCCACGATGAATACGGCAAGATTGTCCGGGGCGTCATTGCGGAGGGCTGCACCGCCTTTAAGGCCGATGGCCAGCAGGAGGAATATCGACAGGTAACTCTGTATGGCGGCCGGTATCTCCAGATCGCTGCGCAGCCCGCGTGCGATGAGCCCCAGCGCGAAAGCCAGCACGACTGGGGACAGCAGATTGGCGGCGAGCAGTTCTGTCGAGAACATCTAAGCCTCAGGATTCCGCTTGGTAGCGGGCGGGGGCGGAGTTGTAATGCCCGCAGGCGCCGCAGGTCCTGCGCTCGGTGGACCGGTAGAAGTTCTCGAAGACCGCATGGAACTGGTTTTCGATGTCGACCAGATGGAAATACTCCTCGTAAAGCTTGCTGTTGCACGATTCGCAGAACCACATCAGGGCATCCCGCTCGTGCGCCAGGCGTTTTCTTTCGATGACAAGGCCCACGGATCCGGCGCTGCGCTGCGGCGAGTGGGGGATATGCGGGGGAAGGTAGAAGATTTCGCCGGCGGCGATCGCTATGTCCCGGACACGCCCGTCTTCCTGGATACGCAGGACCATGTCGCCTTCCAGCTGATAGAAAAACTCCGGGCCGTCTTCGTAGTGGTAATCGGTGCGTTCGTTCGGACCGCCGACGATCATGATGATGTAATCGGCATCCACAATGCATTTGTTGCCGACCGGCGGCTTCAGCAGATGCCGGTTTTCCTCGATCCAGTCCTGCAGATTGAAGGCGTTCAGAAGCATGGTTTTTCCTTGACCGCGGCGATGCATTTCAGCTCGATGGCGATCGGTGTCGGCAGGGCGGTTATGCCCAATGTCGTGCGGCAGGGGGCTTGGCCGGCATCGGGGAAGTACTCCGCCCAAATCCGGTTATAGGTCGGGAAATCGGCTGCCATGTCGGTCAGGTAAACGGTGACGTCGATCAGGTCGTTCCAGCCGGCACCGGCGCTTTCCAGCACCGTTCTGACATTGGCGAACACCGCGTGGCACTGCGCGGCGATATCGTAGCGCTGCAGTTTCCCTGCCGTGTCATAGACATTGCCGGGAATGCTGTTGTCGGCGGCTGAACGCGGCCCGATGCCTGACAGGAACAGCAGGTTGCCGGACCTGCGTGCATGCGGGTATGAACCGACGGCTTTAGGCGCCAGCTGGGTATGGATGGCCTCACTCATGCGCGCGTTCCAGACAGGACCTGACGGCCTCATGGTACAAGGGCATGATCGAATCAACACCTCGGATTCCGTCGTTAAGGGCGCGGATTTTCCCGTCGCTGAGCCGGTAAATCCATGCATGGACCTGGATGGCCTGGCCGCGCTGCCAGGCATCGGCGAGCACGGTGCTTTGGCAGACATTCTGCGCCTGTTCGATGACATTCAGTTCGCAGAGTGTCTGTGCGCGCTTTTCAGGGCCGAGCTGCGACAGGCCGGCTTGGTGCTTATCCATGACATCGGCCACGTGCCGCAGCCAGTTATCGGCCAGACCGACACGCCGTCCATCAAGCGTAGCCTGTATGCCGCCGCAGCCGTAGTGCCCGCAGACAATGACATGTTCGACTTTAAGCAGGTCGACGGCGAACTGCATGGTGCTCAGGCAGTTCAGGTCGGTATGCACCACCACGTTGGCGACATTGCGGTGCACGAAAACCTCACCGGGCTGCATGCCGGTGATCTGGTTTGCGGGTACACGGGAATCAGAGCAGCCGATCCACAGATACTTGGGCGACTGGATCTGTTCCAGCCGGGTGAAGAATCCGGGGTCTTCAGCCACTGCCTGCAGGGCCCAGGCCTTGTTTTGATCGAGCAGGTAATTCAGTTCAGACATCCTGTTTTCCTATGGACACGGTTTTTGCCTCCGAGAAGAATTTCAGCGCTTCCAAGCCGCCCTCACGGCCGAAGCCGGATTGCTTCATGCCGCCGAACGGGGTGCGCAGGTCGCGTTGCATCCAGGCGTTGATCCAGACGATGGCCATAGCTGCCTTATTGCACGATC
>ERZ1645185.776-NODE-776-length-13497-cov-5.476045_pt1 | contig 13497 bp, 8 predicted proteins | sample MGYA00575351_ERZ1645185 | MGnify/ENA primary metagenome ERZ1645185 (study PRJEB40838, sample SAMN11284767) | freshwater sediment metagenome | isolation source: river sediment | host: Sediment | place: India: Jana village, Kanpur | collected 2015-12-17 ...
GCAAGGACTGCGAAGAGCAGGCCGACGTCGAGGAAGTGGCGGCCCAGACCGTGCATTGCCTGAAGGCCACCGTGCCGGCCAACCTGCCGGGCATTGTGTTCCTGTCCGGCGGCCAATCCGACGAACTGGCCACTGAGCACCTGAACGAAATGAACACCTTCGAGAACAACCCGTGGCCATTGAGCTTCAGCTACGGCCGCGCCATGCAGTCGGCGGCATTGAAGATCTGGGGCAAGGATATCGTCAACAACGTAGCCGAAGCCCAGAAAACGGTTTATGAGCGCGCCAAGGCCAATGGCCTGGCCGCCAAGGGCGAATGGCAGTAACGCCAGCCGTGCCGTTGAACAGGAAAACGCCGGCTCGCCGGCGTTTTTTCTTGACGCCATGTTAACCCCCCCAGCGTTTATAATCGGTATATTGACCATTAAGGATTCCCCCATGCGCTTGACGTCGATTGCTTTGTTAGTGCTGCTCAGCGCCTGTGCCAAAGAGGATGAGGGTCAGAAGAAGCGGGATGCCGGCCCGCCGGCCAGCGTCACCGTGATCCGCGTGGCCCCGGAGTCCTGGCAGGACAGCATCGAAGCGGTCGGTACGGTCAAGTCCCGCGAGTCTGTGGTGATTTCCGCCAAACAGTCCGAACGTGTCGCCGCGGTGCGCTTTGAAAGCGGCCAGCGCGTCACCAAAGGACAGATACTGATTGAACTGGATGCCGGTACGGTGAAGGCGGAGCTGGCCGAGGCCCGCGCCACCTTGGCGGACCTGGACGCGCAGGTCACGCGGCTGCAGAGCCTGCAGAGCCGTCAGCTGATTGCGCAAAGCCAGCTGGATACCGCCGTCGCCAGCCGCAACGCCGCGCGTGCCCGCGTGCAGGCCGCCAGCGAGCGCCTGAACGACCGCATCATCCGCGCCCCGTTTTCCGGCGTGCTCGGCCTTCGCCAGGTCAGCCAAGGCCAATACGTCAACGCCGGCTTCGCCATGGTCAATCTGGACGATCTCGACAACATGTGGGTGGATTTTCCGGTGCCGGAAAGCCTGCTGTCCAAACTGAAAACCGGCATGACGCTGGAACTCGAGGCCGATGCCTTTCCCGACCGCACCTTCAGTGCCAGCGTCGCCAGCATCGACTCACGGGTCGACCTCGCGACCCGCGCCATCATGGTGCGGGCCGGCATTGAAAACGCCGATGGCCTGGTGCGCCCCGGCATGCTGATGCGGGTATCCCTGCAGCAGGATGCGGTGGAAGCGCTTGTCGTGCCCGAGCTGGCGTTGCAGCAGGTCGGCAACCGCACGTTCGTGTATGTGGCCGCCGCAGATGGCACAGCCATCAGCCGTGACGTACGCATCGGAAGCCGGCGCGCCGGCAAGGCCACCGTGATCGAGGGTCTCAAAGCCGGCGATAGCGTGGTGGTCGACGGCACCTCGAAGCTGCGTGACGGCCAGAAAATAAAACCCGTTGTGCAGAGCGCCCAGCCCGGCGCCACGCCATGATCCTTTCCGACGTTTCCATCAAACGGCCGGTGTTCGCCGCCGTCATCAGCCTGATGCTGGTGACGGTCGGTCTGATTGCTTTCAGCAGGCTGCCGCTGCGCGAGCTGCCGAACATCGATCCCCCGGTGGTGTCCATCGATGTGGCGTATCCGGGCGCCGCGGCCGGCGTGGTCGAAACCCGCATCACCCAGGTGCTGGAAGATGCCGTGGCCGGCATCGAGGGCGTGGACCTGGTCACCAGCTCCTCGCGCAACGGCCGCGCCTCGGTCAATCTGGAGTTCACCCTTGAGCGCGACATCGAATCCGCCGCCAATGACGTGCGCGATGCGGTCAGCCGCGTCGCCGACCGCCTGCCGGAAGAAGCCGATCCGCCGCAGGTCGCCAAAGTCGAAGCCGATGCCGAGGTCATCATATGGATCCGCGTGGTGCAGAAAGACGCCGATGCCTTGGCCTTGACCGACTATGCCGACCGCTATCTGGTCGACCGCTTTTCCAGCATTCCGGGTGTGGCCCAGGTGCGCCTGTCCGGCGGGCAGCGCTATGCCATGCGTATCTGGCTGAACGACGAAGCGTTGGCGGCGCGGTCATTGACCGTAGCCGACGTCGAGAACGCCCTGCGCCGCGAGAACCTTGAGCTGCCGGCCGGCCGGCTGGAGTCGAAAGACCGCGATTTCCTGCTGCGCGTCAACCGCAGTTTCGATTCGCCGCAGGCGTTCGAGAAGCTGGTGCTGAAATCCCTGCCGGACGGCCAGACAGTCCTGTTGTCGGACGTCGCCCGGGTGGCACGTGAATCCGCCGAGCGCCGGTCCTGGTTCCGCGGCAACGGCGAACCCCAGCTGGCGCTGGGCATCGTCAAGACCTCCACCGCCAACTCGCTGCAGGTCTCCAGGGATGTCCGCGCCGAAATCGAGCGGATCAATCCGGGCCTGCCGGAAGGCATGAGCATGGGTATCAATTTCGACACCACGGTGTTCATCGATGCAGCGGTGAAAAAAGTCTACAGCACCCTGTTCGAAGCCATTGCTTTGGTGTTGCTGGTGATCTGGCTGTTCCTCGGCAGCGTACGAGCGTCCTTGATTCCCGCGGTGACCGTGCCGGTCTGCCTGATGTCGGCGTTCATCGCCTTGTGGCTGTTCGGTTATTCCATCAACCTGCTGACCCTGCTGGCGCTGGTGCTGTGCATCGGACTGGTGGTCGATGACGCCATCGTCGTGCTGGAGAATGCCCAGCGCCGCATCGATGCCGGCGAGCCGCCGATGCTCGGCGCTTTCCGCGGTACCCGTCAGGTCGCTTTTGCGGTCATCGCGACCACCGGTGTGTTGGTCGCGGTTTTCCTGCCGATGGCCTTCATCGAGGGCACCAATGGCCGGTTGTTCCGCGAACTGGCGGTGACCATGGCCAGCGCCATCGCCATTTCCGCCATTGTCGCGCTGACGCTCACGCCGATGATGTGTTCCTTGATCCTGAAGCCGCACAAAGCAGGAGCCACCGGATTCGAAGCCAAGCTGAACAGCCTCCTCGAACGGATCAGCGCGTTTTACACGGACCGGCTCGGAAAACTGCTGGATAAGCGCAGCACGGTGGCTATCGCCATGTTGGTGATTCTCGGCGCAAGCGCCGTGCTGTATATGGCGGTGCCGAAGGAACTGGCGCCGGCCGAAGACCGTGGCGTGTTCTTCGTGGCGGTGAACGGCCCTGAAGGCGCCGGATTCGATTACACCGTCAAGCAGATGGAGCAGGTCCAGGCTGAACTGCTGGCGCTCAGCGCCAAGGGTAAATCCATCGACCGCATCAATGCCGTGGTACCGGGCGGATTCGGCGCGAGTGAGGAAATGCACACCGGCCGCGCCACCGTGTTGCTGAAGCCTTGGGCTGAGCGCGACATGGATACTTCGGCGGTGGTTGAGGAAACCAGGAAGATGCTCGCCAAAATTCCCGGCGTGCAGGCCCGTCCGCAGCAACCGACCGGCTTGGTGCGCAGCCGCGGACAGCCTGTGCAGCTGGTGCTTCAGGGTTCCGATTTCAACGAGCTGGTGCAATGGCGCGACCGCCTTCTGAAGCGCATGGAGGAAAACCCGAACCTGACCGGCCCGGACTCCGACTTCAAGGAAACCCGGCCGCAGCTGCGTCTGGACATCAATCGCGAACGCGCTGCCGCATTGGGCGTGTCCAATCAGGAAATCGGCCGTACGCTGGAAAGCATGCTCGGCTCGCGCCGGGTCGGCACCTATACCGAGAGCGGTGAGGAATATGACGTGATCGTGCAGGCCGCCGCAACGGAGCGCCAGTCACCTTCCGATCTGCTGTCCATCCATGTCCGCTCCGGCAGCGGCGCCTTGGTGCCTTTGGCATCGGTCATCGATGTGCGCGAACTGGCCGAGCCGGGCAGCTTCAACCGCTTCAACCGGCTGCGCGCCATCACCGTTTCGGCCGGCTTGAAGCCGGAAGCCAATCTGGGTGAAGCATTGGACTGGTTGAAGAAAACCGCCAAAGAGGAACTGCCGGGTACCGTGCAGTTCGACTTCAAGGGCGAATCCCGCGAGTACCTGCAGGCCGGGCAGGCGATTCTGTTTACCTTCGCCCTGGCCCTGCTGGTGGTCTATCTGGTGCTGGCGGCGCAGTTTGAAAGCCTGATCCATCCGTTGGTGATTCTGCTGACCGTGCCGATGGCCGTGTTTGGCGCCTTGCTCGGGCTGTGGATCATGGGCGGCAGCCTTAACCTGTTCAGTCAAGTCGGCATCATCATGCTGATCGGACTGGCCGCCAAAAACGGCATCCTGATCGTGGAATTCGCCAACCAGCGCCGCGACGCCGGATTGAGCGTCCAGCAGGCCATCCTCGAAGCGTCCGGCACGCGTCTGCGTCCGATCCTGATGACCTCGATCGCCACCGCCGCCGGCGCTCTGCCGCTGATGCTGGGCAGCGGGCCGGGTTCCGGTTCGCGCCAGGCCATCGGCGTGGTGGTGGTGTTCGGCGTATTGGCCGCGACTGCGTTGACGCTGTTCATCGTGCCGGTTATGTACCATTGGCTGGCGCCGTATACGCAGTCACCTGAGCAGCGCGGCAGGGAGCTTGAGGCTGAAAGCGCGCGTGTGCCGGATGCGGAAGCTGGCTTGCATTGAAGATATTAACGGCCGGCTGGGCCTGTATCGATTTACAGGCGGAAAGGCTTCAGCTTGAATCAGGATTTCCGCAGCGGACTTACTTGCGTTCGTAGGAGGCGGCACGCGCGAGGTTTTTGCAGGACTGTGCGCTGAGCCACGGGTATTTCCGGGCCAGTCCGGCCTCGATCTGTTCAATGCATTCGGAAAGCTCGGTGGAGCGCCAGTATTTGTCGTTGAACGCTTCGGTCCAGATCGCTTGCGTGAAATTCCGCTCGAACGGGCCCAGTCCGGGGTAGGCCAGGACGTTTTCCAGGAATTTCCACGGATAGGTCCAGTCGGTCTGCGACTGGATGGCTTCGTTGATCTTATCGGTATCGGTCATGCGTGTACGTTAGCAGTTTCCCGGGCTGAATGGCGGAATTCCAGCACAGCATCCAAGGCATTCTGCACCGCTTCGCTCAGGTCATCGGCGTCCTCGATGCCGACCGAGATCCGCAGCAGGCCGTCGCTGATGCCGGCCGTATGCCGCGCCTGCGGATCCATGGAGGCATGGGTCATGCTGGCCGGATGCGCAATCAGGCTTTCCACCCCGCCCAGGGATTCCGCCAGCGAAAAATAGCGCAGGTTGGCCAGGAACGCCTTCACCTCCGCGGTGTCCTGCAGCTCGAAGCTGATCATCGCCCCGAAGCCGCTCTGCTGCTTTACGGCAATGGCGTGCCCGGGGTGTTCCTTCAGGCCAGGGTAGTGCACTTTCAGCACCGCGGGATGCGCGCCCAGTACCCGTACGATGGCTTTGGTGTTGGCCAGATGCAGATTGAGCCGCGCCTTCAGGGTACGCAGGCCGCGCAGGGTCAGGTAGGCGTCGAACGGCGAAGCGGTCAGGCCCAGGCAGTTTGCCCAATATTTCAGGCGGTCGAACAATGCCTGCGTTTTCGCGATCACCGCGCCGCCGACCACATCGCTGTGGCCGTTGATGTACTTGGTGGTGGAATGGATGACGATGTCGGCGCCCAGGTTAAGCGGCTGTTGCAGGGCGGGTGACAGGAAGGTGTTGTCGACCACCACGATACTGCCGACGCGGTGTGCGGCGTCGGCGATCGCGGCGATGTCGGTGATGCGCAGCAGCGGGTTGCTCGGCGTTTCAATCCAGACCAGCTTCGGTCTGCGGCTCAGGATTTTTTCTACGAACGTCTCCTCGACCTGGTTATGGAATTCGGCGTTGACGATCTGCCGCAGCTTCAGCTGGCTGAGCAGACGGTAGGTGCCGCCGTAGCAGTCGTGCGGCGCGAACACCAGATCCTGCGGTTCGAACAGCTGCAGCACCAGCGTCACCGCCGCCATGCCGGTCGCCGTGACCACCGCGCCATGGCCCTGTTCCAGTTCCGCCAAGGCCTCGGCCAGCAGGTCGCGTGTGGGGTTTCCGGAACGGGTGTAGTCGTATTTGCCGGGCTTGCCGAATTCCTCGAAGGCGAAGTTCGAGCTCAGGTAAATCGGCGGGATGACCGCGTTGTGCTGGGTGTCGGATTCGATGCCGGAGCGTACGATCTTGGTGCCTTGCTGTGGACTGCTCATGAAGGTTCTCCTTAGGCCGCTAAAGCGGAAATGCCGGCGCGCCGTGAAAGCGATTCGGCGGCGGCGATGACGTCGGTGAACACGCCGGCACTGGTGACGCCGATGCCGGCGCCCGGTCCGGTGATGGTCAGCGGCGTGTCGTGGTAAATGTCGGAGTGGTAGATGACTGCGTTTTCGGTGCCGCGCAGCCGGTAGAACGGCGACAGCGCATCGACTTCCTGCAGCGCCACCGACACCCGTCCCTCGGCATAGCCGGCGACATAGCACAGCCGCCGGCCGGCCTGCCTGGCGGCGGTCACGCGCTCCTGCCAGACGGCATCGACCCCGCCCGGCAGCGCGCCATCGCCGTCGCCGTGCTGCAGCGCCGTCAGCTCGATCTGCGCGCGCTCGACATCCACACCGCAGGTGCGCAGCAGGATGAGGATCTTGCGCGCCACGTCTTCGCCGGAAAGGTCCTGCAGGGGATCCGGCTCGGCATAGCCTTGGCATACCGCTTCCGCGACCGCCTGGGTGAAAGGGATATCCTGCTGGATGCGGTCCAGCACATAGGCGATGGTGCCGGACAGGACGGCCTGCAGGCGTTGCGGCCGGTCGCCGGCGCGGCGCAGGTCCAGCAGGGGTTTTATGATCGGCAGGGCGGCCGCTACCGTGGTTTCGTAAAGGTAAGGCGTCAACTTCCGGTTGGAGAGCCGTTTCAAGGCCTCGAAGCGCTCGAAGCCGGCCGAGTTGGCCAGTTTGTTCGGCGTGACGATGGCGATGCCCTGGGCCAGGAAGCGCTCATACAGCGCGGCGATGTCGGCGCTTGCCGAGGCGTCCACCACCACCAGTTTGTCGTAGCACTGGCCGCTGAGCTCCTTGAGCAGCTGTTCGCCGGAATGGCTCTGTCCGGGCTGCTGCGCCAACCGCAGCAGCAGGTCGTCGGCATTGTGTTCGCGGCGTTTGCACCAGAGTATCCTGCTCGAATTGCACAGGGCCACGATGCGCAGCTGGGTACCGTTCTCCGCGTGCAGGTTCTTCGCTTCCGAGAGCAGCAGTTCCAGCGTGCGGCGGCCGACTTTCCCGCTGGCGCCGATGATGGCGACGGCGGTTTCCTGATGCAGCGGATGCAGCGCGCTGTGCGCAAGGCGCGTGAAACGTTCCAGTTCGGCGCGAGGCACCGCGAACGACAGGCTCTTATTGGCTTTGAAATGCCGGTGCTGCAGGATCTCGATTCCGGCTTTATGCGCCAGGCGCAGCAGGGTGTTCTGGCAGGCCCTGGCGTCCAGATGGTCGGCTAGGAACGTGGTAACCACGCTGGCCTGCGGGGCATTGCCCTGCCATTGCCTAAGGTGGCGCGGCAGGCTCGGCGTTTTGCTCAGTTGCGGGTTCTCGACCGGCGACCAGGCGGCGATGAAGCTCTGCGCGCGCCGGGCAACGCCGTCATCGACCAGCGTGCTGCCGCTCTGGTTGACGTCGCTCAGGCGCAGGCTGATCGCGCTGCCGAGCAGGGGTTCTACGGTGCGTGGATGCAGTACGCCGGAGCCGGACTGCGCCAGCAGGACAGCGTCGTGCAGCGCCAGCCTGGCGATGGTGTTGGCGCCCGGCACGTAATCCGGATCGGCGCTGAGGATGCCGGCGGTGTCGCCGAACAGCTCGACGCTTTCGCTGCCGGTGAACTTCGCCACGATGGCGGCGCTGTAATCGGAGGCGTTGCGTCCGAGCAGGGTAGTGCGGCCCAGTCGGTCGCTGGCGCAGAAACCGGTGATTACGGTGATTTTCCAGCGAGGATAGTCCCTGCCGAGCGATGAGAAGCAGGCTTGCGTGGCGGCCGTGTCGAGTTTCGCGTCAAGCGCCGTTCCGCGGGTCTTGATAAGGCTTTCCGAACACAGCCAATTGCAGTTTTTGTTCGTACGCTGCAACGCCTTGGCAAGCAGTGCGGCGGACAGCTTTTCACCGAGGGACAGCACGGCGGCCAGATCGAAGTCATCGGGTGTGCGTTTGACCAGACGCTGGCGCGCCTGCTCGACGTACACGGCGGTTTCCTGCCGCCATTGCCCGGCTTTGTCCGCGCCCAGCAGCTGGACGGCGATCCGCCGGTGGCTCTCAAGCAGTTCATCCAGCAGGGCAAGCGCGGACGCAGGGCAGGCGCGTGCGCAATCATGGATGCGTAACAGCTGTTCGGTGCGTCCTTTCAGGGCCGATACCACGACATGGCACGCGCTGTCCGGCGCGTTGTTCAAGATGATCCGGCAGGCCTTTTCGATGCTTTCGGCATCGGCCAAGGCGCTGCCGCCGAATTTAAGGGTGATTGTTTTCATGCGGTTCTCGACGTCTTGGCTTCAGGAAGCCGTTTAAAAGGTCGGCCATGGCATCGGTCTCGATCAGGAAGCCGTCATGGCCGTAACGGGTGCTGATCAGCTCGTGCGCCGCATTCGGAATGTGCTTTGCCAGCAGGGCCTGCTCGGCGTAAGTGTAGAGTTGGTCGTGTTCAAGGCTGATCACCAAAGTGGCTTGCGGGATGGATTGCAGGGCCGGTACAAGGCCGCCGCGTCCGCGCCCCAAGTCGTGGCTGTTCATGCATTCGCTGAGGCGGATGTAGCTGTTGGCGTCGAAACGTGCGGTGAACTTCCTGCCTTGGTGCTGCAGGTAATCCTGGATGGCGAACGGCTGCCCGCTGCCTGGCTCACGGCTGAAGCGTTCGCTGAATTCGCGTTCGCTGCGGTAGGTGATGAACGCCATCTGCCGTGCCAAGGCCAGGCCATGTGCCGGCTGCCGGCCGGTGGGATAGAAGCCGTTCCGGTAGTTCGGGTCCAGCCGGATGGCGGCGCGTTGGCAACTGCTGTTGGCTATGGCCTGCGCGGAGTGCTGGGCGGTGGTCGCGATCAATACCAGGGATTCCACCAAATCCGGCTCGAGCAACGCCCATTCCAGGGCGATCATGCCGCCCAGCGACGGACCGATCAGCGCACGTAGCCTGGTGATGCCCAGATGCCTGATCAACGCCACCTGCGCACGGACCTGGTCACGGACGGAAATGGCCGGGAAATCGATTTTCCACAATTCACCGGTCTGCGGATTCCGGCTTTCCGGGCCGCTGCTGCCGTAGCAACTGCCGAGCAGGTTGATGCAGATGACGAAATCGTGCTCGGGATCCAGGGGCTTGCGTTCGCCCAGCAGCTCCGGCCACCAGGCTTCGATGTTTGCTGAGCCGGACAGTGCATGGATCACCAGTATCGCATTGTCCCCGGCGGCATTCAGGCGCCCCCAGGTCTGGTATGCCAACTGAAAGGGCAGTTTGACGTTCTGAAGTTCCAGTTGCAGCGGGCTTGGACTGTTCCACAGCCGGGTTCCAGGCGCTGCGGATGCCTGATTATTTGCATTATATGTTTTGTAATCAACAAGATGCATTTTGAGCCGTATGGACGTCTAAACGTATGTACGCCCATAATACAGACATCCAGACGTCCATGCAACAGTTTGTTACAATAAGACCTCGCAATTCACCGCGCTATCCACCGTTTCCCACCGAGAGCCGCCCATGAGCCAAGAAGAATTCATCGTTCCTTATATCGAGCGCGGCAAGAAGCGGGAAAAAGTCAAGAAAATCACGGTATCGATTCCGGTGCATGTGCTGGAGCTGCTGACCAACGAGCGCACCCGCCGGCAGATCAAGAGCCTGCGCCATGCCACGAATTCCGAGCTGCTGTGCGAAGCCTTCCTGCATGCCTACACCGGTCAGCCGCTGCCGACCGATGAAGAATTGGCCAGAGCCGCCGAATAATCCAAAAGGACCCCTGGCATGAGCGATAGCAAAGACGAAAATCCGCTGTACCGCGGCCCAAGCCCGAAGCGCGAGGATTCGCGCGGGGCGCGCCCGCCGCGCCGCGATGGTGAACGATCCGCCCGGCCTCCGCACCGCGATGATGACCGTTCGCCCCGCCCGCCACGCCGCGGCGATGAACGCTCCGCCGCGCCGCCGCAGCGTGCCTACTCACGCCAGGAGCCGGGCGCGCCGCGTCCGCGTCACGAACGCGATGCACCCCATGACCGACATTCCCGCAGGGAGCGCGAAGACCATGTCCCCCGGACTGAGCTGGCGGACGAGGCGTTTGACCAACGTCCGGCCAAGATCAAGGAGTTCCGCATCTATGGGCTGAACGCATGCCTGGCGGCATTCAAAAAACGCCCGGAAAGCATCCGCAAGCTTTGGCTGCTGGAATCGCGCATCCCGAAGCTGACCGAGCTGCTGGCGTTCTGCGTGAAAAACAAAATCGGCTACAACGTGGTGGAAAACGAGGATCTGGAAAAGCTCACGGCCAGCGCACACCACGAAGGCGTCTGCCTGGCGGTGCTGCCGCAGCCGGAACTCGCGTTGTCCACCTGGTTGATGTCGGTACCCGAAGGCCCTTGCCTGCTGATCTGGCTGGACGGGGTCGGCAATCCGCATAATCTCGGTGCCATCATGCGCTCGGCCGCGCATTTCGGCGTGCAGGCCATCCTGTTGCCGAAGCAGTCGCAATTGGCCAACTCCGGAGCCGCTGCGCGGGTTGCCGAGGGCGCCGCGGAATACGTTCCGTTGGTGCGCTTGGGGCGCAACGACAACGCCATCGCGCAACTGCGCTCGGTCGGCTTCGAACTGGTCACCACGGTGGTTCGCGGCGGCAGCGACCTGTTCAACACGGCCTTGCCGAAACGCTGCGTGCTGGTCATGGGCGCCGAACAGGCCGGTGTCGAGGCGGAGCTGCTGGCTGCCAGCAGATTGCGCGTGGAGATTCCGGGATCCGGCCATGTCGACAGCCTGAACGTCTCCGCGGCGACCGCCGTGTTATTGGCCGAATGGCGCCGGCAGACAGGGCGCTGATCCGGTGTCAGGCCGACTGACCCGGCAAGTGTGATGTGACCGGTCACCCGCTCTTCACGCGGAACGGCACCATCATCTGATAGGATGACGGTGTCAGGTGTTTCGGCTGTTTGCTGCGCCGACGTCTTGAAGAACTGGGGAAAATATGCGGCGCATTCGGCGGGTGATCCTATTGCTTCTGGCAGGCTTGTGCCTGTCCGACGTACTCTGCGCCGCCCATCCCGGTTTGATCGATGTCGAGGGCCTCAGTCGGCCGCGCATGGATACCTTCGATGCCGGCGACGGCCTGCCCAATTTAACCCTGGTTTCCATCAGCACCTCCCCGGACGGACACGTCTGGGCCGGCACCATGCGCGGCCTGGCGCGTTACAACGGCCTGCGCTTCGTGCCGGTCGAGTTGCCCGGCGATGCCGGTTCTCCGGGCATGGTCAGCTCGGTGCTCGCCATCGACAACCACCAGGTCTGGGCCGCGGCGGCCAACCGGGGCGTGTATCTGTGGAACGGGCGGCAGTGGCGGCATTTCCGTCCCGGCCAGGAGTTTCCGGGGCATGACGTCAGGCGTCTTCGCGCTTTCAACACCCGCGACGGCCTGCGCATTTTCGCCACCACCAACGAAGGCCTGATCGCGGTATGGGACGGCACGCGCTGGTCCGAGCTGAACATCGGCTATCGCCTGCGCGGCAAGGAGATATTCGACATCCTGCTGTTGCCCGGGCGCGATGCGCAACAAGACGTGTATTGGGTGGCGACCTATAACGCCGGACTTATCCGTTGCCAGGCAGGCGCACCGTGTACCGAAAGCAGGGTGCCGGGTGAGCGGCCTTTCTATGAAATCAGCAGTCTGCGTGCTGTGCGCGAGCGTGATGGCAGCACCAGCATATGGGCCGGCAGTTATGGCGACGGCGTCGCGCGCCTGAACAAGGGCAGCTGGCGGCGTTTCAGCGCCGAGGACGGCCTGTTGAACGGCGATTACGTGCATGACCTCGAGGTCGTGCAAGGAGGTGGACCGGAGCCCGAAATATGGGTCGGTACGCGCAACGGTTTTTCGAGTTACCGGGCCGGGCAATGGCGGCGCTACGATACCGAAGATCCCTTGCTTAAGGGCCGTGTGCGCGGCTTGGCCGCCAGCCGTGACGATGACGGCAGGCCGCAGCTGTGGGCGGCCACCGACAACGGCGCCGTACGGCTGCATCTGCGCGGCGACTGGCGGACCGTGCGGCGCCTCAGCGAATACGGGAACGGTGTGTGGGCGGTCCGCTTCGAAGCCGCGGCTGACGGCGTCGAGCGGCTTTGGCTGGGCAGCGACGGTGACGGCCTGTGGCGCTTTGAACGCGGGCAATGGACCCGGTTCGGCGCGGAGCAGGGCCTGCCGTCGGATGTGGTGCGCAGCATCACACGCCTGCGTTCCGGACCGCTGTGGCTTGGGCTCTGGGGCGGGCATATCGCCGAGCAGGCCGGTGAGCGCTTCCGTACCACTGAAACGCCTTGGCCAAAAGATCCGCAGCAGGCCGTGAACGCGTTCCTGAACGATTCCAAGGGTGGCGTCTGGGTCGGGCTCCGCAAGGGCGGCGTGGCGCACCACGACGGCCGGCACTGGCGATACTTCGACGCCAAGAGCACCGGCGCGCCGGAGTATGTCCTGGGGTTGGGCGAAACCGGCAGCGCGGACGATCCGGTCATCTGGGCCAGCAGCAAGGGCAACGGGCTCGGCCGCTTTTACCGCGGTCAATGGCGCCGCTTCAGCACCTGGAACAGTGAATTGCCCGATGACGACCTGATCAATCTGCAGGTGATTCCCGATACCAGGAACCGTCCGGTGCTGTGGATGGGTACGCGCAGCCATGGGCTGATCCGCATGGACATCAGCAACATCAACAGGCCACGGTTGGTCACCGAGCCGGCGTTGCCCGAGCCGCCGCATCCCTATGTATACGGCGCGGTCCAGAACAGTCGCGGCGATCTGGTGATCTGCACCGATTACGGTGCCGCATATTGGCTGAAAACCGGTGCCGACCGGTACCGCGCCATCAACTACCACCGCAACAACGGGCTGCCGCATGATGAATGCAATGCCGGCTCGCTGGGCTTCGACCGGCATGACCGGGCGTGGATCGGAACGATCGGGGGCGCCGCGGTGCTGACGCCGGTCATCGGTCCCTCGCGGCTTGCGCCCTTAAGCCTGGAGCGCCTGCGGCTCGGCGACCGGGATCAGGAGCTGGTCACCGGCAAACGGCGCTTCAGCGCGCCAAACGCCAACGCTGTCATGGAGGCTGAATTCGCCCTGCTGACCGGCGAACGCGAGTCGGAGTCCCTGTACCGCACGCAGCTGATCGGGATTGATGACGGTCCAGGCCCGTGGCTGCAGAGCAATCAGCGAAGTTTCAGCAACCTGCCATCCGGCGAGTATGTACTGAAAGTGGAGGCGAAGGATTTCACCGGTGCCGCCGCGCGGCCGCTGGAGATACGCATCAGCATCCCTACGCCGTGGTGGCG
>ERZ1645185.777-NODE-777-length-13494-cov-8.292060_pt1 | contig 13494 bp, 14 predicted proteins | sample MGYA00575351_ERZ1645185 | MGnify/ENA primary metagenome ERZ1645185 (study PRJEB40838, sample SAMN11284767) | freshwater sediment metagenome | isolation source: river sediment | host: Sediment | place: India: Jana village, Kanpur | collected 2015-12-17 ...
TCGGCGGCGTGCTTTCCTTCCGGCGCAGCAAAACCACCATCCATCCGATGCATCCGGAAAACACCAGCGCGCTGGTCACCTACGGCATCTACCGCATCACCCGCAACCCGATGTACTGCGGCATGGCCGCGCTGCTGCTGGCCTGGGCTGTCTTTCTGCAGAGCCCTTTGTCGGCACTCGGCATCGCGGCGTTTGTCCTGTACATCACGCAATTCCAGATCATACCCGAGGAACGCATGCTGGAAAAACTGTTCGGGGACGAGTTCAGGCGCTATCAGGCACAGGTCAGGCGGTGGTTGTGAGGTAAACCCAGCGGCTCTATATCAATACTGCTTGCTAGCATTCATGCTTTGATTGCAGAATATCCATCACTGCAGCCAAAGACGGATACCCATGAGCATTACCACCCATGCCGAACTGATTCAGCGTCTGGAACCACTCGCAGTAAACAATCCGGCGGCCTATCAACGTCGCGTTATCGGGCTGGCTCTGGCCGGAAATGTTTATGTGTTGATATGCTTCTTGGTTCTTGCGGGCATGGCGGTTGCAGCCGCCCTATCCGTTGTATTTTTGAAGCTTCTTGGGGTAAAACTGTTGCTGATATTCGGCGCTGGGCTTTGGATTGCCTTGCGGGCCTTATGGGTCAGCGTGCCCGAACCTCGCGGCTTGAAGATTCGAGCCAACGAAGCACCGGATCTGTTTGCGATGATTGAAGACATCCGCAAGACTCTCGGCGTTCCCGGCTTTCATCATGTGCTATTGAGCAACGATTTCAATGCCAGTGTTATACAGGTTCCGCGTTTTGGGCTGTTCGGCGGCAGCCGAAATTACTTAACCATCGGACTCCCCCTGCTCAAAGGAACGACTAGAGCGCAGACACGCGCCATACTGGCGCATGAATTCGGTCATTTGTCTCGCAACCATGCCAAGGTCGGTAACTGGATCTATCGCCAGCGCCTGCGTTGGATGCGTCTGGCGCATTCGTTTGAGATGAGCGGCCAGAGCGGAGGCCTGCTGTTTACCCCTTTCCTCAAGCGCTTCCTGCCATATTTCAATGCTTATTCCTTTCCTTTAGCACGCGCCAACGAGTACGAGGCTGACGCTACCAGCGCACAGCTGACAGACCCTGCCACGGCGGCCGATGCCTTGACTGCTGTTTATGCCGTTGGCCACTTTCTTGATGAGAGCTACTGGCCCGGCATCTATGCCCGTGCCACACAACTCCCTGAACCGGATGCGATGCCCCTGCAGGAAATGCCCGATGCTATCCACTCGGTCTCAGAGAATCAATGGCGGCATTGGATTGATGCCGCGATGGCACACGCGAGCGGGTTAGATGACACCCATCCCGGACTCTCCGATCGTCTTGCAGCGCTCAAGCAGGCGCCCAGACTCTGCCTGCCAACCGATGAAGACCGAGCCGATCGCTTGCTGGGCGAACTCAACAACACGATAAGCCTTGAATACGATCAGGACTGGCTGCGCGAAGTCACCCCAGGCTGGCAGCAGCGGTTCGAGCAGGCCAAGGAAGGCAAGGCGCACCTCGACAACCTAGACCGCCAGGCCGCCGAAGCTCCACTGACCCCGGAAATGGCCATGGAGAGAGCATTGCTGACAGAATCATTAGGCAAGCGGGAGAGCGATGCGCTGGCCCAGCTGCGTGAACTTACGCAACGGCAACCAGATTTCGCCATGGCCCACTTCCATTATGGAGCCCGTCTGCTCTCGCGCAACGATAGCAATGGCGAATCCGCGCTGCGCGAGGCCATGCGTCTTGATGAGGATCTTACGGTGGCTGTCGCTGAGCGGCTGGTAGCCTTCCATCGCCGTCGCGGAGACGGGAAAACCGCATTGCATTGGGAGCGAGCCCTGGAATCGCGCACTGAACTCGAGCGCCGAGCCGCATTCGAACGCCAGCAGATTCGCTCGAGCGACAAATTCGACCGACACGGGCTAGACCAAGCAACCATTGCGACTCTGCGCGATCAGCTGCGTGCCTGTCCAGATGTGCGAAAAGCTTATCTGGTCAGAAAACGGCTCAAGACCATGACCAACAAACCGCAATTCATCCTAGTGCTTCGGGTCACGCCTTTCTACCGTATGCACCGTGATGAACGTGCGCGGCGAGCGGTGCGCGAGGTTCTCGAAAAAGCCACATCGCTGCCTCCAGAAACACTGGTGTTCTGCGCCGATGGAGAAAATAGCGCATTTGCCAGCCGTTTCCGCTGGATGCGTGGCTCGCGGATTTATTGATCGCAATCCAACTGCAGCACCGCCTGCTGCAGTTCGATGGTGCTTTCGCCGGCCATGATCTTCTTGAATTCCGGGCGCGACACCGAAACATAGCGCTCGTTGCCACCCACTTCCACCTGCGGGCCATCGGTGACCGCGCGGCCTTGCGCATCCACGCGTACGACCATATTGGCTTTCTTGCCGGTATGGCAGATGGTCTTCAGTTCGATCAGGTTGTCGGCCCAGGCCAGCAGGTATTGGCTGCCCTCGAACAACTCGCCGCGGAAATCGGTGCGCAGGCCGTAGGCCAGCACCGGGATGTTCAGCGTATCGACCACATCGGATAATTGCCAGACCTGGGCCTTGCTCAGGAACTGCGCTTCATCGACCAGCACGCAATCGATCTTTCCCTTGGCCGCCAGCGCCTGCCGCACCATGCCGGCCAGGTCGTCATTGCCGGTGAAGGTAGTGGCCTGAGCCTTAAGACCGATGCGCGAAGCCACCACGCCTTCGCCGGCGCGGGTATCCAGCTTCGGCGTCAGGATCAGCGTGCGCATGCCGCGCTCGCGGTAGTTGTAGGCGCTCTGCAGCAAGGTCGTGGTCTTGCCGGCGTTCATCGTCGAATAGTAGAAATAGAGTTTTGCCATGATGGGTCTTGTTCAATCCGGTTATGTCTCGCCAACGGGCGTGTGCTTCAGGGTTTGACCGGCACCAGTTCGCCGGTAGTCGCGGTGCCGGTCGGCAGGGCCTGCCAGGTGGTGCTCTGCCATTGCAGGTAATCGTCGATTTTCCAGAACTTGTCCTGGTAATAGTCTTCGCCGCTGATCGGAATCGGTTTTCCGTTCGGACCGTTGACATACAGCGTGAGCACGCCGACGAATCCGGTACGGCTACCGGTGATTTCGCGACGGTTGCGTTCCAGCACATTTTTCAAACGGCGCTGGGCGGCTTCATCGCCGTATTTGCGGTAAATGGCCTTGCCTTCCCTGATTGCCCGTTCGCGTTCGGCCGGAGTCATCTCGGCCCAGAATTTTTCGCGCTGGATGATCAGGTCTTTATACAGCCGCTCCGCGGCCAGATCCATCCAGGCGTAGGCCTGCGCCCGATCGGCTTCGGTCCCTTGGCCTTTCCACAGCATCTCGGCAACCATGCCTTGCGAGGGCTTGTCGGAATAATAGGCACCCAGGCGGAAATAATGCAAGGCTTCCGGATAGCGGCCTTTGGCGTAATTCTCCATGCCCAAGGCGCGGTATTTCAAATCGGGATGGGCATTCAGGAATGCCCTGGAATACACAATGAGCTGATCGTCTACCGTCAAAGGATCGACCGCGATGGCCGTTCCGGTTACAGCCAGAAGCAGCGCCAGACAACTAGATTTGATGATCATGGGCATCCCATTCCAAAGGCCAGTTCAGCGGTGACAAGGCCTTGTTGAATTCCGCGTCGAGCGGCGCACGGGCTTCGTGCATTTCGGCCGCGCCGGGCGGCGTAAAGCGCAGGCACCAGGCATGCAGCAGCATCCGGTGCACGCCGCGCATGCGGAAATTCCGGTTATGCCGGCCGTCGCCGTGGCTGGTGTCGCCGATCAGGTGGTGCGAGATGTGCTTCAGGTGCCGGCGGATCTGCCTGAACCGCCCGGTCCGCGGCGTGCATTGCATCAGCGCGTAACGCGAGGTGGCGTGGCCGGAACCCGGGGCATCAAGCTCGGCGGTGGCGAGTTGGCGGAAGTCAGTCACCGCCGGTTTCTTCTCCGGCTTGCCCGGCCCACCGTCCAGCGCGTAATCCACGGTGAAGCTGGCCGCTGGCCAACCGCGGCAGACCGCCAGATAATCCTTGCGCACATCCCGGCTCATGAAGGCCTTGCCGAGCTCGGACGCCGCTTCGGCATCGAATGCCAACAGCAGGCAGCCGCTGGTAGCCCGGTCGAGCCGATGCACCAGATGCACCTTGCTCTGCAGCTGCTCGCGCAACCGGTGCAGCAGGAAATCGTCTTCGCCGCGCGCCAGAGCGCTGGCATGCGCCATCAGCCCGGCCGGCTTGTTGACCACGGCACAGCGTGAATCGCGGTACAGGATATCCAGTGCCTCGTTCACGGTTTGCGCGGCCAGGCCAGTACGAATGCAAAGGCGGCGATTACGGCCAGCACGGACACCGCGGCCTGCGGCCCGGACAGCACGTACAGCACGCTGGCACTGACCGCGGCAGTAAAACCGAGAGCCATGCCGAACAGCTGGCGCTGGCCGCGATGGCTGACCTGGACCAGCTGCGCGATTTCATCCGAACGCATGCGCACCTGCGATCGGCCCTCGGCATGCCGGGTCAGGAACGACTGCAGCAGGGCCGGCAGATCGGCGGCCTGGTGCGCGAATTCCGGCCAGCGCTGCTGCAGCTTGTTGACGAAGGCTTTCGGGCTGTAACGCTCGCGCAGGATGTCTTCCAATACCGGCCGCGCCACCGCCCACAGATCCAGTTCCGGATCGAGCGTACGCGCCAGGCCTTCGGTATTGAGCAGGGTCTTCTGCAGCAGGATCAGCTGCGGCTGCAGCGTCAGTTCGTATTTCTGCGCGGTGCGGAACAGTTTCGCCACCACCTCCGCAATCGAGAATTCCGACAACGGCCGGGTGAAGTACGGCTCGCAGACTGCACGCACAGCCGCTTCCAATTCATCCAGACGCAGGTGCTTGGGCATCCAGCCGGCCTGCACGTGCAGTCGTGCGATCTTGCGGTAATCCTTATGGAAGATCGCCATGAAGTTTTCGGCGAGGTAGTATTGATCCTGCTCGCTGAGCTGGCCGACGATGCCGAAATCGAGGGCGATGAACGGCGCCTTGGCCGGTTCGCGGACATCGACCCAGATATTGCCGGCATGCGCGTCGGCATGGAAATAGTTGTCACGGAACACCTGCCGGTACAGGATCCGCACCGCTTTCGCGGCCAAGGCCTTGCGGTCGATGCCCAGACGGTCGAGCTCGGCCACGGAATCGGCCGGAATGCCGTACACGCGTTCCATCACCAGCACGTTCTCGCGGATCATCGGCCATTCCACGGCCGGAACGTGCAGCTCGTCGCTGTCCTGCCAGAGCCGGTGCATCAGGCTGGCGTTGGCGGCCTCGCGCTGCAGGTCGCACTCGGCGAGCAGGGTCGATTCCAGCTCGCTGACCACATCGTGCGGGCGGATCTTGTCGGCATGCGGATGCACGCGGCACAGGCCGTCGGCCAACACCCGCATCAGCGCGATATCTTCGCGGATCCGTGCCTCGATGCCCGGCCGCAATACCTTGACCACCACCTCGCGGCCGTCGTGCAAAACCGCGGCATGCACCTGCGCGATCGACGCCGAGGCCAGCGGTTCATCATCGAAACGCGCGAACAGCGCCTCCAAGTCCTGCCCTAACGCGGCACGGATGATGTCCTTGGCCTGCGGCGGATCGAACGGTTTGACCTGGTCGCGCAAACCGGCCAGTTCATCGGCGATGTCGGCCGGCAACAGATCACGCCGGGTCGACAGCACCTGACCGAGCTTGACGAACAGCGGCCCCAGCTCCTGGAATGCCAGGCGCAGGCGCACGCCACGCGGCGAATCCCGATAACTGGTCGCTGTCGGTGACAGCCACTTGAAGCCGCGCACCAAGGGCTTGAAACGCGGATCCGGCATCCATTCATCCAGGCCGTAGCGCGACGCGACGCGCAGAATGGTGTAGGCGCGTAGGAAGGATTTCATTGCGAACGCTTCAGTCGGTCAACGCGCGCCTGCAGACGGTCGCCGCGCTGGCGGACGTCATCGACCTGATTGAGGAAATCGTCCAGTTCGGCTTTGCCGACCACGATGCGTGCTTCCTCGGTAACGTACTCGGCGCCGGACTGCGCCAGGTTTCCGGCAACCGTGCGTGCCTGCCGGAAGGCACTGCCCAGCAATTTCGCGGCCTGCGGGCCGAGTATCGGGCCGAACGCGGCCACGAACGGCTGCTGCCAATCCGGATCGAATTCCTTCACCAGATTCTGCAGAAGGCGCGCCAGTTCGACATCGCCGCTGATGCGCATGGCGCCTATGGCCGGCTTGCCTTGGGCGAACATCGGCAGACTCTGCAGCAGCCCGGACAGTTTCGTCCTGAATCCGATATCCGGCTCGCGTCCGGCGTCTACCGGACCGACCAGCAGACGGCCGTCACGGACATCGATCGCCAAGGCGATATCGGGCGATTGCAGCACCGCTTCGATGCGCCGCCCTTCCAGACCCCGCAGCTTCTCCACGCTGGCCGTATCCAGACGGAGCAGGCGGTTCAATGCTTCCTGCAGCACGCGGCCGGCCAGCGGTTTGATCGAATCCAGGGAAAACGCGGGGCTGTTCATCGCTCAATCTTCCTGCAGTGCCGCACGCAGGCGGCGCAGTCCATCATCCATCGAAATGGCGGGCGTGTAACCGAAATCCCGCTGCGCTTGGGAACAATCATACCAATGCTCGGTCGATAATTGTTCGGCCAGGAATCGCGTCATCGGCGGTTCGCCGCCAAGCCGCCCGATGCGCCAGATTCCTTCACAGACCACGCCGAGGGCATACGCCAGCGGGAACGGCAGTGTCTTATCGACCAAGGGCGCACCCGCCGCCGCCAACAGGCCGTTGACGATATCGCGGATCGGCCACGGCTCGCCGTTGGAAATGAAGTAGGCCTTGCCGGCACAGGCCGCGCCGGGTTCGATCCGCGCCAATGCCAGCAGGTGGGCATCGACCACGTTGTCGATGTAGGTGCAGTCCATCCGGTTATTGCCATCGCCGATGAAGCGCAGGCGCCCGGCCTTCGCGCGCGCAACCAGACGCGGAAGCAATTGCGTATCGCCGGGGCCCCAGATCAGGCGCGGGCGCAGGGCGACAGTCGCCAGCGTTTGATCGTTGGCGGCCAGCACCGCGCGCTCGGCCAGCATCTTGGTGTGCGGATAATGCGCGGAAAATCGTGTGCCGTAGGGTGTGTCGCGTTCATTGCCGCCGGCCACCGGCGTGCGGCCGGCATGCACCACGCTCGGTGTCGAGGTATAGACGAAGCGGCCGATTCCGCTGGCACGGCAAGCCTGCAGCAGGCATTCGGTGCCGGTCACATTGGTCCGGTAAAAATCCTCCCAAGCGCCCCAGCCGCTGGCCATGGCGGCGTTATGGAGGACCGCGTCCACGCCGGTTACGGCATCCCTGACTTTACCGGCATCATCCAACGCGCCGAGTACCTGCCGTACACCCAAAGCCGCAAGCTCCGGCGAGTGATGGCGCTGCAGGCTGGTGACTCCATCGCCTCGCGCCACCAAGGTCCGGCACAAGGCCTTGCCGAGGAAGCCACTTCCGCCGGTAACCAGAACCTTCATGGCTTGCGCGCCAATTGCTGCGTCGCCCAGCGCGTCAATTGTTCGCGGCCGATCTTGGCGTTGTGCCGGATATCGACCGGGAATCCGGGATGAATCAGGAAAGTGTTGATCAACCCGGTATGCCGGTAGGTTCCGGCGATGGCCAGCAGCTCGGCTTTCAGCTGCGCTTCGGGCATGGTCTGCGACGGTTCGCGTTCGATGCACAGTACCGGCTGCTGTTCGCCGTATGCGCCGATGCCGACCAACGCCGAACGCCTGACCGCCGGATGGTTATTGAAGATCGGTTCGACGTTTTCGGTGCCGAGCAGGCCTTGGGCGGTCTGCAGCCGCTGCGACTTGCGTCCGCAGAACCACAAGCGGCCTTGGCTGTCCTGCCAGGCCAGATCGCCCATGCGATGCACCGTGCGTTCGATGCCCTTGGAATCGACTTCGGTGATCTTGCCCAGACGGTTGGCCTCATCGCGCCGGAAGTAGCTGTCGGTCGCGCTCGGCCCGGCCACGGTGACTTCACCGATTTCGCCCGGCACCACCATCAGATCATCGTGCCACTCGGCAATCGCCTCATCGCGGATGCTGATCAACCGCACAGTGTTTTCCGGCAGCGGCCAACCCACGCAGGTGCCGAAACCCTGCTCGGTGCCGGCACGGGTCAAGGCCAATTGTTCGCCGTCGATGACCGCCACCGGCAGGCACTCGGTGGCGCCGTAGGGTGTCCAGAATCTGGCTTCCGGTGCACACAGCGCGCGGATTTTTTCGACCGTGGCGGCCGGCACCGGCGCGCCGGCGGAAATCACGCAACGCAGTCCGGGCATGGCCTGCCCGTGCCTGGCCAGGACCTGCATCAGCGCCGGCGAGCCGAACAATTGCGTGACCTGGAAACGGCTGATCGCATACAGCAGTTTCTCCGGGTCGGCGCTGGCCGGTTTGCGCGGATCCATGTCGGGGATCACGCTGGTCAGGCCGAGCGCCGGATCGAACAGCGCGAACGGCGGGAAGGTCGGCAGACTGACGCCGCCGGGCTCGACCGAAAACGCGCGCTGCAGCAGGCGCACCTGCGCGGTGAAATGCCGGTGCCGGTACAGCACGCCTTTCGGCACGCCTGTCGAGCCGGAGGTGAACAGCACCGCGGCCGGATCGTCGGGCAGGACCAACGGCAGATCACGCCGGTTGGTGCGGCCGAGCGCTTCGACGGCGGACAGGGTCTTGCCGCCGAAGCAGGCGAATGCGCCGGCGGTGATTTTCATGCGTGCGCCGGGTGCCCAGCCCATCAGCAGTTTCGCCAGTTGCGCGAGCGGCACCCCGATGAAAGCCTGCGCGTCGGCTTCCTGCAGGCATTGCTTGAGTGCGGAACGGGCGATGCCGGGATCGATCAGGACCGGAACGGTGCCGGCCTTGAACAGCGCGAACATGACCAGGAAGAAATCGATTGACGGCTTCAGCATGACCACGGCACGCATGCCCGGCTCGATGCCGTAGGCCCGGAATCCCCGCGCCAACGCATCGGTTCGCGCATTCAGCTCGGCATAGCTGATGGTTTCATCGTAGCACGCGAAACCGTCCTTGCCGGTCTTGCCGGGGCAACGGATGGCGATGCTCTCCCCGAGCTGTTCGGCGCGCAGCGGCAGGATGTCGGCGATGTTGATCAACTCAGTCATCGCGGGAGGATCCTCAGCTGACCGGGTGGCGGTCCAGGAACTGCCGGATGGCCGGCACCAGCTCTTCGTACTTGTCTTCCAGCACGTAGTGGCCGGCATCGCCGTAGATTTTCTGGGTGGCTTCGGGGAGATCCTTGACGAATCTCGCCAGGAAATCCTGATCGAACACGAAATCCTGCAGACCCCAGCCGATGAACACCGGGCGATCGCGATAAGACGGCAACTGCCGTTCGGCCTGTTTGACCAACGCCCAGGCGGCATCGGCTTCCTTGAGTGGAATGTCCTGCACGAACCGATGCACGGCGCGGCGGTGGTTCCAGCTGTCATACGGTGCCAGCAGGGCTTTCCGGCTCGGGCCGGGAATCGGCCGCAGCACGCCGAGATCGGCGGCGCCGCGGGCGAAGAAATTGAAACCGCGGATCAGCAACGCGCCCAACAACGGCACGCGCCCAACGGCAATCTGCCACGGCAGTCTTTTGCTCTTCGGCAACGGGAACGAAGCGGTATTGAGGATGACCAGGCGCGCGATGCGCTCGGGGTGTTTCAAAGCCCACGCGAAACCGATCATGCCACCCCAGTCGTGCACGGCCAAGGTGATCTTCTGTTTCAGCTCAAGCGAATCCAGCAGTTTACCGAGGTCATCGACACGGGATTGCAATGTATAGGCGTACTCGCCGTCGGCGGGTTTGTCGGAAAGACCCATGCCGACATGGTCGGGCACGATGCAGCGGTATTTATCCTGCAGGCCGTTGATCAGGTGCCGCCAATAGTAGCTCCAGGACGGATTGCCGTGCACCATCAGCACCGGTTCGGCGTCGGCCGGGCCGGCATCGATATAGCTCAGGCTGATGCCGTTGCCGCGATCGAAACGTTTCGGAGCGTGCGGATAATCCGGATAAAACGCCAGATCGGTCACGGGTTACCAGACCACTTCGGCCATCGAACAGTTCAGGCCGGAACCGATGCCGAGCAGCGCGATGCGCTGGCCCTTTTTCAACCGTCCCATTTCCTTGAGTTTGCTGAGCACGATCGGTACCGAAGCCGGGCCGATGTTGCCGTGTTCGGCGAAAATGGTCAGTACTTTCTTGGGGTCGATGCCGAAGGCCTTGATCATGGTGTCGGTATGCACGCGGCTGACCTGGTGCACCACGAATTCGTCCAGCTCTTCCACCGCCCAGCCCATCGCCAGACGCGCGGCCGCGAAGGTCTTGGTGGCCAGCTTCATGCCTTCGATCAACAGCATGCGGGTGTCGGTGACCATGCGGTCGAGGTTGCCGCGGCACAGGGTGTTCCATTCGGTGGCCGAGCGCGACACGCCGCCGCGGTAACGCGGCGCGTCCGGTTCCAGCTCGACCCGGGTCAGCACCATGGCGGCGGCACCGCAGCCGAGTGTCAGCGAGGCCAGCTCGTTGCGGAACTGCTCTTCGGTCAGATCCTTGCTTTTCATACGTGCCAGGGTTTTTTCATAGACCATGTTGGCGGTTTCACCATCCACCACCAAGGCATAGTCGATCTCGCCGCGCTCCAGCATGCGGCCGGCCACGTCCATGCCGTTCATGAACGCCAGGCAGGCGTTGGCGATGTCGAAATTCAGGCAGTTTTCGCCCAAGCCCAGATTGCCGGACACGATGCTGGCGGTGGATGGCTCCAGGAAATCCCGGCTGACCGAGGTATTGACCAGCAATCCGATCCGGCTGCGGTCGACTCCGGCATCGAGCAGGGCTTTTTCCGCGGCCATGCTGGCGACATCGGATGCCTGCAGATCGCCATCCCACATGCGCCGCGCTTTGATGCCGGCGATATCCTGCAGGACATCGGTTCTGATGCCGAGGCGCTCCATGGTCGGCTTCAGTTCCAGATTGATCTGGTCAGAGGTCAGGATGATGGGCGCATCGACATGCGCCAAACCGGCAATCGCTACATTTTTGAACAGCATGACAATCTCTTAAGGCGGGCGGGCCACGATACGTGTGTTCACCCAAGACCGCCATTTTGCCATATTCGGGCAATTTTCGCCTACTTCAGCCGGCGATAGGCGCTCCGGATGGAATCAAACGCCATGACCAAAACGCCCAGCAGCAGGACCCCGGCCCATGCCAGGGTATTTTCCGGCAGGGACTGCCAAACCGCCAACAAGGCCGATTTGACCGAGATGAACACTGTAGACAGACCCAAGGGCGCCAACGCGGAGCCGGTGGCGAGGCCCAGGATGAAAATCAGGGTCGGCAGCAACCAAACCCACTTCGCGCCGGAATCAATCCGGGGCTGTTGCCAGGCCTTTTGGATCGAGACCGGAATCGGCGGCAGATCCTGCGTTTGCAGGGCTTTCCGCAACAGGCGTTCAAACGCTTCAGAGTTGGGCATAGCTGGCCTCCAAGTGGGCAAGGGCGGATTTCAACCGGTTCCGGCCCCGGTTCAAGTGCGATTTGACGGTCCCTTCCGGGCAGTCGAGCATCGAGGCGATCTCCGAGACCTGCAGTCCGTCCCGGTAATGCAGGCTGAGCACGGTGCGCGGCAGGGCGGGCAATTGCTCGATGGCCGCATGCAAGGCCTGTAGCCGTTCGGATTCGGCATGGTCGGCCTGCACATCCTCGTCGGATCCGATGTGTTCGAAGGCCGCTTCCGGTTCGAAATCATTGGGGATGTCCAGGCGCAATTTGCGTTTCTGCGCCATCCGCAACGCCACCGAAAAAGCCACACGGCCGATCCAAGTGGCCAGGGCGCTGTCGCCGCGGTATTGCCCGAGGCTGCGGTGTACGCGCAGAAACACTTCCTGGCAACAATCCTCGGCCTCCTGCCGGTGCTGCAGCATGCGCCAGGCCATATGCCAGACCAGACGCTGATGTGTCTGCACGATCGCCGCGAACGCCGGCGCATTACCGGCCAGCGCACGCCGGGCCAGGGCAAGGTCCTCCTGCCATGCGGGATTGTTTCCATCCATCGGTCTATTAGATACCAGTAGCCGGCAACAGGTTGCAGTGCGGCGGCATTTTCTGCATGATGGGCTACGACCGCCCGGCGCCGACGGAAGTATGCCGCCATGAACCCGATCCTTCGACTCTCCCTAGCGCTGATTGCCGGCATCCTGGCGGCTTTCGTCACCATCGCCCTGATCGAAACCGTGGGCCATACCGTGTTTCCCGCGCCTGCCGATCTGGATTACGGCAATCCGGCCGCCCTGAAAGCCTATGTGGATGCCCTGCCGTTGGCCGCCAAGCTGTTCGTGCTGGCGGCTTGGCTGTGCGGGACCATCGATGGCGTGTTCGTGGCCTGTCTGGTCAACCGCGGCCGTTATCTCCTCTGCGCCGGCCTCATCGGCGGGGCGGTTTGGCTGGCCACCCTCGCCAATCTGTTCATGATTCCGCACCCAGCCTGGTTGGCGGCGGCCGGATTGCTCGGTATCCCGGCCGTAGCATTCGCTACCGCCATTCTGTGTCAACGCCTGCTCAAACCGGGAGACACGGGCCATGGCTGAAAACAAGACCAAGCCCACCGACGTCGCGGTCAACGATTTCATCGCCGTCCTGGGCGATGACAAGCTCAGCGACAGCCGCTGGCTGATTGAACGGATGCAGGAAGCCACCGGTGAAGCACCGACGATGTGGGGAGCGAGCATCATCGGTTTCGGAAAATACCATTACCGGTACGAGTCCGGCTGCGAAGGCGATTCCTGCATCATCGGGTTTTCGCCGAGAAAACGCGAACTGGTGATTTACATCATGCCGGGCTTCGCACCGTTCCAGGGCCAGATGGCCAGGCTCGGCAAGCATAAAACCGGGCAATCCTGCCTGTACGTCAAACGCCTGAGTGATATCGACAAATCGGTCCTGGATGAGCTGATAACCGCTTCGGTCGCCTGGATGAATGCCAAATACCCCTCCTGAGCTGCAACCTTTTTCCCGCGCACCGTCTCTATACCTGCAAGCGCCCATTCCGGGAGCGTTCAGACAGGAGAATTCCATGGTTGGCGAAGTTCTTACGACATTCATCGTTTTTGCGGCAATTGTATTCACGGTCCGGGCCATCATCGAGGGCGTGATCCGTTTCAGGGCACTTTCGTCCACTTCCGATGCCAGTGAAGTGCTCAACGCCCTGAAAGCGCACAGCACCCCCTTCCATCTGAGCGCCCTGAAATGGGGGCTGGGACTCGGCTGCCTGGGCGCCGGCTTCCTGGTCATCCAGGCCTTGAACCTGCAGCCGGACCAGCCGGGCACCTGGGGCGTGATCGCGCTTTCGATTGCGACCGGCCTGCTGTCTT
>ERZ1645185.778-NODE-778-length-13483-cov-9.345100_pt1 | contig 13483 bp, 13 predicted proteins | sample MGYA00575351_ERZ1645185 | MGnify/ENA primary metagenome ERZ1645185 (study PRJEB40838, sample SAMN11284767) | freshwater sediment metagenome | isolation source: river sediment | host: Sediment | place: India: Jana village, Kanpur | collected 2015-12-17 ...
GTCCTGCTGATACTGGCTTGGCGCGTACACGAAATTCCGGCGCACAAGGCCCAGAAGAAAAAAATGCGGCAGGCCGAGTTGGTCAGTGCCTTGACCCTGCTCGGGCTGTTCCAGCACTGGGTGTGGGCCGTGGCGCTGTTCTTCGCCTATATGGATTGGGATCAGTTCGAGGATTCGCTAGCGCGCATACTCAGGCGCGCGCGCGAACCGACGGTACCAGGCGGCGAAACGGCGACCGCTGCGGCCGAGGCAATCGCCAATCCGCCGGCGCAACCGGCAATGGCGGCCGCCGAGGCGCAGGCAGTCGGCCCTGCCGAGCCGCCTTCACATGAATCAGGGGAGAAACCTGCATGAAGCTGACCCTCGTTCCCTACCTGCTGATCTGCTGGTTGCTGGTCAAGTACGGTTACGTGAAAAAGACCGCTGGCAATTTCGTGGCCATGGGCTTGGGCGCCGTGTTCATCCTGTTTACCGTGCTGACCGCGACCCGCTATCTGGCCTTCGTCGACCTGACCCACTCGACAACGGTCAAGGCACCGCATATCGTGCTCAACAGTCCGGCCGGCGGCGAGATCGCGGAAATCTACGTGACCCACAACCAGGAAGTGAAGAAAGGCGATCCGGTCTATCGCTTCGACACCAGCCTGTACGAAATCCAGATGGCGTCGAAGAAAGCCGAGAAGGAACGCCTCGGCACCCAACTTCGCAAGCTCGAGCAGGACCTGCGCCGGCTCGGCAAACTGCTCGGCGATGTTGTCCCGCAGGCCGAGTACGACGCAAAAGTGGCCGAAGTGCAGACGCAGCGTGATCTGGTCACCAAGGCCGGCCAGGACATCGCCGACCTGCAGTGGAAGATCGACCGCGCACTGGTGCGCGCACCGACCGATGGCTGGGTCGCCGTGATTTTCACGGCTGAAGGCCAGTACTTCGGCGAAGCCCGCCCGGCCTCGATTCACATGTTCACCAAGAAGAAGTTCATCGAACTGCGCGTACCTGACCAGGTCTATGCCTTCATCAAGCCGAATGCATTCGCCGAGTTCTACGTCGACGCCTACCCCGGCAAAATCTTCCGCGCCCGCGTGCAGAGCATCAGCGAATCGACCGGCGAGGCCCAGGGCCAGCTGCTCGGCACGCCGCAGTACGTCAGCCAGCATGTCGGCAAGAACATGAACGACTTCGGCCGGACCGTGATCCTGGAGTTCGATGAACCGCCCGGCATCAACATTCCGATCGGCGCCACCGGCATGGCCTGGATCGCGGCCGAAAAGCCGGCCCATATCCTCGGCTTCCTCGACGTTGTGACCGGCATGCTGCTGCGATTCGCAGCCGCGGAATCCTATCTCAAGGCGATGTAGCGCGGCAGACCGAAAGCCGGAATAATTCCTACTTACAGCCACTCGGCCCGATGCTATCATCGGGCTTGGATACCCCCTGACACCCGTCATCCGCCGGGTGCATGCCAACGGAGAATGCGTGGGAAGTTTGCGACGGCAGTCTTTGCTGATGACGGCGGCGATTCTGGCGCTGTGCATGGCCATCGGCGCCGCGATTTCACACTACGTGGTGGAACGCAGCATGCGCGAATTCGAAGGCCGTGACGCCGCGCACACGCTCGAGCGCATCAACATCCTGATCGAACTGCAGCTGACCAACATGCGCAAGCAGGCCGCGGATTATTCGGTCTGGAACACCACCTACGACTTCATGGCCAGCGGCGATCCGGCATACGTCACGGAGAACTACTCGAGCGCGATTTTCGACAATCTCGACATCGACCATGCCTTTTTCATCCGCCCGGACGGCCATGTCACCATGGCGCTGTTCCGCGCCAACCAGATCACGCCCGGCGCGTCCGGCATCCGCTACATCGCCGACCCCGGCGCCATGGCGCTGCCGGATAGCGTGCTGCGTGAAACCGGCGCCGGCCGCCAGCCCAAGATCGGCGGCATTCTGAACGTAGACGGAAAACCGTACATTTACGGAATCAGCGCCATCCTGACCAATGACGGCAAAGGGCCGTCACGCGGCGATGTGGTGTTCATCCGCAGCCTAGAGCGCAAGCGCATGGAGCAGCTGAAGCGGCTGGCACAGGAAGAATTCAGCCTGGCCATTCCCGCACGCGCTGACCGGATCGAAATCGGCGATGACCGCATCGCCTCGGCCAGGACCGTACGCGATACCGCCGGCAAGCCGGTGGCATCGATCGTGGTCGACCAGCCGCGCCCGCTGAAACAGCTGATTACCACCACGCGCGGCATCATCAGCGCCAACGCCCTGATCCTGACCTTGATTGCGCTGCTGTTCGTATACCTGATGTTCGACCGGCTGGTGCTGCGCAAGATCGATGCGTTGGTCCACAACATTTTCAGCATCCGTCAGGTCGGCGCCATCGGCAACCGCCTGCCGGCCATCGGCGACCAGGACATCGACCGCATCGCCAGTGAAGTCAACCACATGCTCGAAGACCTGTCGGACAGCCACGGCCGTCTCCAGCACGAGGCGTTCCATGACCATCTGACCGGACTCGGCAACCGCAGGCTGCTGCTCAAGGAACTGGACGATGCGTTCCGAGCGGTGAAGAACGGGCATATCGAAAGCTTCACCCTGCTGTTGATGGATCTCGACGATTTCAAGGACATCAACGACCTGTACGGGCATCTGGCCGGCGACCAAGTCATCAAGATCATCGCAGAACGTCTGAGCGGCAGCACGCGCAGTCCGGACATCGCAGTCAGGCTCGGCGGCGACGAGTTCGCCGTGCTGATCCGCAACAGCCGTCTCACCTCCAGCGTGCGGCACGCCGAAATACTGCTGGACATTTTGACCCGCCCGATCATCTGGGACGGCATCACCCTCGGCGTCAAAGCCAGCATCGGCATCGTCATCGCCGATGCTAGCGCGGATCCGGACAGCAATCCGATCGATTGGCTGCGCAAGGCCGATATCGCCATGTACGCCAGCAAGAACCGGACCAAGAACGGCTATCTGGTATTCCATCCCGATCTCGAATCGAGCCTGAGCGAGCGCAAGCGCATGGAAGCGGAACTGTCCGCGATGATCGCCGGGGAGTCCTCGGAAATCTGGATGCAGCCGATCCTGAAGCAATCCGACGGCAGCCTGTTCGCCTTGGAAGTCCTGTCGCGCTGGTTCCATCCGACCCTCGGCGAAATCGCCCCGCCGACATTCATCCGCATGGCCGAAGACACCAAGCTGATCGACCGTTTCGACCGATCGGTCATCCGCCGCTGCTGCGCCCTGATTCCCGAGCTCCGTCTGCGGCATCCGGAACTGTACCTGTGCATCAACGTGTCCGCGCTGACCCTGATGGAGCCTGATTTCAGCGCCTTCATCGCCCGCCAGATCCGCCTGCATGCGATCCCGGAGGGTGCTTTGATGCTGGAAATCACCGAAACCGTGCTGGCCAGCGACGAGGCCGCGCTGCTCAACGGCATCCGCGCCATCCGGCAATTGGGCGTGCGCTTCCTGATCGACGACTTCGGCACCGGCTACTCCTCGCTTTCGCGACTGAACTCGCTGCCGCTGGATTACCTCAAGATCGATGGCAGTTTCCTGGAATCCCTGGACAAAGGCCAGGATACGATCTGCAAGACCATCATCCGGATGGCGCACAGCCTCGGCATGCAGGTCATCGCCGAAGGTGTTGAAAACGAAGCGCAGCGACGGCGACTGGCGGAACTGGAATGCGATTACCTGCAAGGCTACTATTTCGCGAAACCGATGGATCCGAGACAGCTCGAACACTACCTGCGCACGATTTGAGCGCTCCGGCGGTCAACCGCCGCGCGCTTTCCGCGTTTAGGTCGGTAACCCGTAACGGAATTCCCAGCCATGCCTTCCCTATTCCGCGGCCTTCCGGCCGCTCTGCTGCTGGCCGCAGCGCCCGCACCAGCACAGCAGATAACGACGCTGGCACGCGATGACGGCGGCTTCGCCCGAGCCATGGCGTATGCGCCATCGGGCACCTGCACGGGCGCCGCCATTCTCAGCCACGGAGCCGGCGGTTCCGAAAACGGGTTGGCGTACCTGGCACGGGCCCTGCAGAGCAAAGGTTGGCTGGTTCTGGTTCCCGGGCATGCCGAAAGCGGGCTCGAAGCGCTGCGTGCGAAAACCCCGGGGCTGGACATCCGGACGGGGCTGGCCGGCCTGATAACCGATGCACAGGCCTACCGTGGCCGGTTCAGTGATATTGAAGCCGCCAAGCGTTGGGCGGACACCCGCTGTCCGGGCCGATTTCGCGCACTGATCGGTCATTCGATGGGTGCCGCCACCGTGATGTTGGCCACCGGTGCCCGCAACCGGCTCGGTTTGGACACACGGATCGGCTTCGATGCCTATGTGGCGCTCTCACCGCAGGGCATCGGCAGCATTTTCCCGGCTGAAGCCTGGAAGGATATCAGGGTGCCTGTTTATACCTTGACCGGCACCGAAGACCGGGAACTGGACGCGCCGTGGACTTCACGCCTGCAGCCCTACCGCAACATGCCGCCAGGCTGCAAATGGCAGGGCGTCATCGAGGGCGCCGACCACCGCGCCTTCGGCCGTGGCGGCACGGCAACCGAACAAGCGCTGATTACCGGCAGCGTGCTGGCGTTCCTGGGGGCCGTCAAAGCCGGTACATGTAATGTCCCGTACCGGCATGCAGGTCTCCGGCTTGAAACCAAATAAACACTGAACCGCGGACATCCGGCCGTTACGCCTGTCAACCGATCGGCATCGGCTGCGTTGATAGGGTTAGGCGTCGGTAACGGCGCCGGCCACCCACCCCAGGAGAACCGCATGTTGAAACATTCACTCGTAGCAAGCCTGCTTTTCACCGCACTGAGCGCCGGCCAGACCGTCAACGCCGCTGATGGGCAGTATCTGGACAATAAAGGCGACCGCATCGAAGAACGGCTGGACGACAAGGGCGACCGCATCGACACCCGCCTGGACAACAAAGGCGATCGCATCGACGACCGTCTGGACCGCAAATCGGATTACGCCGATGCCCACGGCAAAGACCGCCTGGCCGATCGCCTCGACCGCAAAGGCGACCACATCGACGGCCGTATGGACCGCAAAGGCGACCACATCAACAACCGCATGGATCGCAGGGGCAACCGCATCAACGAACGCCTGGATCGCCGGGCTGGGCATGTGAGCAACCGCCCGCGCCGGCGCGGCTGAGTTAGACTGTCGCGTATGCCGAAACAAGCCCGCCCGTACGCATGAGTGACCGGCAGATGGCCAGCTTCCTGGCTTCCGTGGAACACCGGGCCTACCGCATGGCGCTGTATGCGCTGAAGCAGCGTGATGACGCGCTGGACGCCGTGCAGGATGCCATGCTGCAACTGGTGCAGAACTACAGCGGCCATTCCGAAGCGGAATGGCCGCCACTGTTCCACCGCATCCTGCACAACCGCATCCAGGACGGCCATCGGCGCAGACGCTGGACCCGCCTGCTGACACCCTGGCGCGATCACGCCGATGACGACGGTATCGATCTGACTTTGGATATCGCCGACAGCAGGCAGCAGCCGCAGGCCGAGCGCCTGCATCAGGAGCGTGCCATGACCCGGCTGCAGAAAGCCCTGCACGACCTGCCGCTGCGCCAGCAGCAGGCCTATCTGCTGCGGCATTGGGAAGGCTTGGATGTGAAAGCAACGGCGCAGGCCATGCGGTGCTCGGAAGGCAGCGTGAAAACGCACCTGTCGCGCGCCTTGGCAACACTCAAAAAAGAACTCGCGGAGGATTGGCCATGACCACCGAGGATAAGGAACAGCGGCTGATCGCCGACATCAAGCGCCTGCTCGATGCCGAGCCGCCGGATGCCGAAACGCGCAGCGCTCTGCAGCAGTCGCGCATCCGCGCTCTGGCCGCAACCGGGAAACGGCAATCCATGCCGTGGCTGGGGTTCGCGCTCGCCGCGTCCTTGGTGGCGGTGGTGGCGGTCAATCTGCCGCAATCAAAGACCGGGACCCGTCCCGGTACGGCAGCACCGGTTGTGCAGAAAGCACCCGTCACAAGTGCCGGCAGAGCTGTCGCCGCATCGGTGCCGGACAAGTCGGTATCGCCATCCGCCGCCGCGCCGCAGGCCAAGCCGTTGGCGGCACAGACATCGGCCATCGACATGGACCTGTTGGAAAACCTCGATCTGTATGAAGACACCGAATTCTATGAATGGCTTTCCGAGCAGGAAAGCCAGGGAGGCCTTGATGCGTAAACTCCTGACCATTACCCTGATGACCGCCACGCTGCTCATCGCGCACGCGGCGGCGGCGCAGGACAAACCGATTGCCTGGGACAGCCTGACGCCGGCCGAACAGCAGACCTTGGCGCCGCTGCAGGGCTCATGGCAGAGCCTTGATCCGCAACGTCAGGCCAAGCTTCGCGAAAACGCCCTGCGCTGGTCGCGGATGGACCCGCAGCAGCAGGAACGCATCAAGCAGAACCGCGAGCGCCTGAAATCGCTGACGCCGCAGCAGCGCGAACAGCTCAAGGCCAAACGCGCCAAATTCAAGGATATGACGCCGGAGCAGCGTCAACGCCTGCAGCAGGCATTCAAGCGCTTCAACGAACTGCCGCCGGAACAGCGGGATGCTTTGCGCAAACGTTTCCGCGAAATGAGCCCGGAGCAACGCCAGGAAATGCGCCAGCGTTTCCGCGAAATGAGCCCAGAACAGCGTCAGGAACTGCTACGGAAACACAGGCAACGGCAGGATTGATCAACCGTTGTGCAGGCGCTTGCCGAGCGCGACGATGCCGATGCTGATCAGGATCAGGGCCATCGCCACCAGGGTGTGCGAATTCAACGGTTCATCCAGCAGCCAAACGCCGAGCAGCAGCGCAATCGGCGGATTGACGTATGCATAGCTGGTGGCCAGCGCCGGGCGCACGTGTTTGATCAGCCAGACGAATGCCGAGTAGCCGATGATCGAACCGAAAAACGCCAGATACAGCATCGCCAGCGTCGCTTGGATTCCGGGCACCTGCGTGAAACGCTCGCCGATCGCGAAGCCGACGACCAGCGACATCACGCTGCCGATGGCCATCTGCCAGGCCGCCAGCACCAGCGGCTCGGGAAGGTCGCGGTCCTTGCTCCACATCGAACCCCAGGCCCAGGCCATCGGCGCTGCGATAACGCACAGCAGGCCAATGCCGGACACCCGCAATTCGCTGCCGAGATTGAGCCAGATCACCCCCGCAAAACCGAGCAGCAGGCCGCTCCATTCGATTCGGTTCGGATGATAACCGCGCATCGCCGCGAACACCCCGGCCCACAGCGGCATGGCGGCCACGCCGATGGCCACGACCCCGCTGGAAACGCTTTGTTCCGCGATGTTCACAAAAGCATTGGATAACACCGTCATCACCGCCGCCAGAATGAAGATGGCGCGCCACTGTGCGGGCTTCGGCAGCGGATAACGCCGGTAGTACAGCCATAACAGCATCAAGCCGCCGGCGAAAGTCATGCGAATGCCGGTCAGCAGAAACGGCGGGTAGTCGGGCAAGGCCAGTTTGATGGCGTAATAGGTCGAGCCCCAGATAAGATAAACCGCCAGCAAGGCGGCGGCGATGTGGCTGGGTTTGGGGGCTTCACTCATGCGCCATTATCGCATGCGCGTTCCTGCTGCAGGATTCTGTCCTTGAGCGGCAGGCCCCAGCGGTAGCCGCCGAGCGATCCGTCGCCGCGGATGACGCGGTGGCAAGGCACCAGCACCGCGACCCGGTTGCCGGCGCAGGCGCGCGCCACGGCGCGCGCGGCCTTCGGCATGCCGAGCTGTTCGGCCAGTTCGGCATAACTGCGTGTCTGACCTTTCGGTATGGTCATCAGCACCTGCCAGACTTTGTGCTGGAACGCGGTACCGATCAATTCGACCGTAGTCGCGGTCCGTTTGCCCGACAGCGAATCGGCGACCTGACTCACGGCTTTGGCGATGACCCGTTCGCCATCGGCGACCGGATTGAGTTCGGCCAACGGAAATTCGGATTGCAGTTCGGCCAGCAGGGCCTGCTCCGAATCCGCCAACGCGACTGCGCAGATGCCGCGTTCGGTCGCTGCCACCAGGGCCTTGCCTAGCGCGCTGTCGGTCACCGTCCAGTGGATGGTGATGCCAGCGCCGCCGCGGCGGTAAGCGGCCGGCAGCATGCCGAGCCGGGCCGCGCCGTTTTCGTACACGCGTGAACTCGAACCGTAACCGCTGTCGACCCAGGCCTGGGTGACATCGGCGCCTTGGCGCAGGCTGTGCTTGAACTGTCCAATCCGGCGCTGGGTCGCATATTCGGCCGGACTCAGGCCGGTGGCCTGTTTGAAGCACTTCTGCAGATAGGCCGGACTCCAGCCGACGGCTTCGGACAATTCGGCAAGCGATGTGGTACCCGAGCCGATCAGGGCGCAGGCTTGAAGGATTCTGTTTTCGGTATTGCGGTTCATGCGGAGAGGATAACCCCGGCCGAAGCCGGGGCGTTATCCGCATCCTGCACTACTGGGCCCAGATTCGGGCCGAAGGCGATTGCGGGAATACCTGGGTCAACAGCGGCCGGTTGCCTTCCAGCAACGCAATGGCATCGGCCAGAATGGCCGCCGATTCGTTCAACAACGGATCGGGAAGGTCCTTGACCGCATTCTCCTGTGCGACCTGCGTGCCGATTGCACGCTCGCTGGCCTGCAGGCCGTCGTCGTTGTCGTCCAAGCCCGGCGTTTTCATGCCCAAGGCCTTGCGCTGGGCATCGCGCGCCTGACGCTTGGCCTTCATGGCGTTGCGTTCCTGCAACCGCACGTTTTCGTTCAGCGAAATGGTTTTGCTTTCGTTTTCCGCCTTGAAGAAATTCACGTCCTCCAGCCACCAGCTGAATTCCAGGTCCTTGGCACTGCGCTGCTGATGGCGGCTGATCAATTCCGGGGTGATGGCCTTGAAACTGCCCAAACGCCGGAAATCGGCGGGCTCGATCTGTGTATACGGCAGGGCGTTCTTGAACATGCTCTCCCCGTATTCGGCGCCGTCGATGCTGGCCGGAAACGGCACGTCGGGAACCACCGCGGCGTTCTGGGTCGTGCCGCCGTCGATGCGGAAGAACTGGGCAACGGTCATTTTCAGTTCGCCGAACTGGACGCCCTCGGGACGCGGAAACCGGTCGAGGTCGACCATGGTCTGCACCGTGCCCTTGCCGAAGGTGGTGCCGCCGATGATCAGGCCACGGCCGTAATCCTGGATGGCGGCGGCGAAGATTTCCGAGGCCGAGGCCGAGGAGCGGTTGACCAGCACCGCCATCGGGCCGGTCCAGGCCACGCCGGCGTCTTCATCGGCATCGACTTCGATCTCGCCGTCGGCGCTGCGCACCTGCACCACCGGCCCGAGGTCGATGAACAGCCCGGTCAGCTCGATGGCTTCCAGCAGTGATCCGCCGCCGTTATCGCGCAGATCGATGACTACGCCGTCGACGTTTTCGCGTTTGAGATCTTGCAGCAGCCTGCGGACATCGGTGGTCGCTGAGCGGACATCGGCATCGCCGCGGCGGGCCGCTTCGAAATCGAGGTAGAACGCCGGCAGCTCGATGACCCCGATGCGCTTGCCTTCGGTGTCGATGATTTTCTTGCTGGCGGCCTGCTCTTCCATCTTGATCTTGTCGCGCACGATGCGCACCACCTTGTGCGGGCCGTCCTCGCCTTCACTCATGGATTGCACGTCCAGCCGGACCACGCTGCCTTTCGGGCCGCGGATCTTGTCAACGACATCATCGATGCGCCAGCCGACGACATCGACCATCGGACCGCTTTCGCCCTGGCCGACCGCCAGCACCCGGTCGCCGGGCCTGATGGCGCCGGATTTCTCGGCCGGACTGCCGGGCATGATGGTGCGGAACACTACGAAATCCTCCTGCACCTGCAGCACCGCGCCGACACCTTCCAGCGACAGGCGCATGCTCATATTGAAATTCTCGGCGCTGCGTGGGCTCATATATGAAGTGTGCGGATCAATCGCGCTGCCGTAGGCGTTCATGAAGTTCTCGAACACTTCATCACCGCGCAGCTGGTGCACGCGCTCGCCTATCAGGGCATAGCGCTTATCCAAGGTCTCGCGGATTTCGGGCATCGAGCGTCCGGCCAGTTTCAGGCGAAGCACGTCGTTCTTCACCGACTGCCGCCAGATCTCGTCGAGCTCCTTGACGGAAGCCGCCCATGGCGCATCCTCACGATCGTACAGGTAGTTTTCATCGATACTGAAATCGAAATCCTGCTTGAGCAGGCCGCGCGCATAAGCCACCCGCTCATCAACCCGGGTCAGGTAGGTTTTGAAGATGTCGAACGGAGGATCGAGCTGCCGGTTCTTGATGGCGTCATCCAGCGTGGTCTTATAGGCATCGAAGCGTGCGATATCGGAAGCCAGAAAGAACAGCTTGTTGCCGTCCAGCGATTCCAGGTAGTTGTCATAGATGACTGCCGACAGTGCGTCATCCAGCGGCAACGAGCGGTAGGCGTAGTTGCTGCCGGACAGCAGCTGATAGACCAGATTGCCTGCCTGGCCCTGGGCCTCGGTTGGCACCAGTTCGGAAACCGGCGTGACCGTCTTGCTCTGGGTAGCGGCCAAGGCGATGGCCAATGGCAGTAAAGCCGTTAAAGCGAGAGCGATGCGTTTTTTCATGACTTGCCTCAAGTGATACCGCCATTGTGCGCGCTTGGCACCGAAAATCCATAGGCCATTGGTTGGTTCACGCCGTCACGAACCCGGCATCGATTGCCATCCGGTCGGCGTGGTAGCTGGAACGCACCATCGGTCCCGATGCGACATGGGTGAAGCCCAATTGGTTCCCGAAATCTTCGATTTCGGCGAATTCCTCCGGCGTCCAGTAGCGCATGACCGGATGGTGGTGCGGGGTCGGCTGCAGGTATTGGCCGACCGTGATCATGTCGACATCGTGCGCCCGCAGGTCGCGCAGGGTCTGCTGCACCTGCTCCATGCTCTCGCCCAGACCGAGCATGATCCCGGATTTGGTCGGAACCGACGGGTTGGCGGCCTTGAATTCCTTCAGCAGACGCAGCGACCAGGCGTAATCGGCGCCCGGCCGCACGTTCGGGTACAGTTCAGGAACCGTTTCAAGATTGTGGTTGAAGACATCCGGTGGCGCCTGGTTGAGCAGCTCAAGCGCCCGTTCCAGACGGCCTTTGCCGCGGAAATCGGGGGTCAGGATCTCGATCTTGATGTGCGGGCTCAGCGCCCGGATTTCAGTAATGCAGCGGGTGAAGTGTTCGGCGCCGCCGTCGCGCAGATCGTCGCGGTCGACCGAGGTCACCACCACATAGCGCAGCTTCATGTCGGCGATGGTTCTGGCCAGATTCACGGGCTCATCGGCATCCGGCGCTTTCGGCCGGCCATGGGCGACATCGCAGAAACTGCAGCGGCGCGTGCAGACTTCGCCCAGTATCATGAAGGTGGCGGTACCGTGGCTGAAGCATTCATGGATGTTGGGGCAGCTGGCTTCCTCGCAGACCGTGACCAGGCGGTTTTCGCGCAGCTGCGCCTTGAGTTTGGCGACGGCGTTGCCGGACGGAATCCGGACCCTGATCCAGCCCGGTTTGCGCAGCACCGGCGCCTCGGCGAAAGCCACCGGACTGCGGGCGATCTTGCTTTCGCCCAGCTGTTTGACGCCGGCCTCCAGGCTGGCGACGGTGAGCGCGGCGATGGTTTTGTCTTTCGGCATTACACACTCACGGATTCGGGCTTCAAGGAAGCAGGCATCGCATCGGACCAAATCGGCCGCAGACCCAATTGCTCGGACAGCTTAGCGGCCAGAACCGGTTCGACATCCGCTATGCCGGCATCGGTCAATTCTACCATCTGGGTTACCGCCAAACCCTGATAACCGCAGGGATTGATGCCGAAAAAGGGCGATAAATCCATGTTGATGTTGAAGGCCAGGCCGTGAAGGCTGCATCCATGCTTCACGCGCAGGCCGAGAGCGGCGATCTTGGCCGGCCCGACATACACCCCCGGCGCCCCGCTGCGGCGTTCGGCGGCGATGCCCCAATGCGCCAGGGTGTCGATCAGCGCCTGTTCGATGCGGGTTACCAGCTCGCGCACACCGATGCCCAGATGGCGGATATTGACCAGCGGATAGGCCACGATCTGGCCCGGGCCGTGGTAGGTGACCTGGCCGCCGCGGTTGCAGCGGATGACCGGGATATCGCCGGCAAGCAGCACGTGTTCGGGCTTGCCGGCCTGGCCCAGGGTGTAGACCGGCTCATGCTGGAGCAGCCACAGTGCATCCTGACCGGGCAGGTCGCCGCGCGCGGCGGTATGCCGCTCCATGGCATCCCAGACCGGTTGGTAGGGTTGCAGACCGAGCCGGTGAATCCGCCAGGCGGGCTTTACAGGGTCCACTTGATTTCAGGATGGGCGCGCAGGGCTTCATGCGCGGCTTCATAGGCGGCGCGGGTTTCGGCCCGGAACTGGATGCTGATGGAGACGAACCGGCCGGCACTGGAGGCTCTAGACGACACGGTTTCATGCAGTACATGCAGCCCGGCCTTGGCCAGCTCGCGCGGCACCACGTGCTCAAGCTCGGCGCTTGCCGAACCCATGGCGGTGATTTCGAACACGCCGGGAAAGACAAAGCCTTGCTGTTCTGGGGATTCCTTGCTCATGCCGGTATTATCGGGGCATTCGCGGCAAAACCCAAGCCTGCCGGCCGACCCCTGACTTTCGGCACGGTTTTTTAACGGTCGATGGCGTAAAATCGACGGGTTACCCACTTACCGAGAATGACCCATGCTGAAATCACCGATTGCCCTTTCCATCGCCCTGGTCCTGGCCACCGCCAGCCTCGGCATGCCGGCAGAAACCGCCCAAGCCGCCACCGCCGAAAGCCCGAAGACCATGAACCCATTTTTCCAGATCAGCCCGCTGCCGTTCCAGTACCCGCAATTCGACAAAATCAAAGATTCCGACTTCGCCCCGGCCTTCAAGCGCGGAATGGAGGAGCAGACGGCTGAAATCGCCGCCATCGCCAACAACCCGGCGGCCCCGACCTTCGACAACACCATCCTGGCCATGGAGCGTTCCGGGCAGATCCTGAGCCGCGCCGCCTTGGTGTTCTTCAACCAGACCAGCGCCAACACCAACGACGCCCTCGACGCCCTCGATGTCGAGTTCTCGCCGAAATTCGCCGCCCACAACGACAGCATCTACCTCAACGACAAGCTGTTCATGCGCATCAAGGTCCTGTACAACAACCGCAACGACCTTGGCCTCGACGCCCAGGGCGTGCGTCTGGTCGAACGCTACTACACCGATTTCGTGCGCGCCGGCGCCAATCTGAGCGAAGCCCAGAAAACCCGCATCAAGGCCATCAACAGCGAGATGGCGACGCTGACCACCCAGTTCAGCCAGAACGTGCTGGCCGAAGTCAACGATTCGGCGATCATCGTGACCGACCGCGCCGAATTGGCCGGGTTGAGCGACGAGCAGATCGCCATCCTGGCCGA
>ERZ1645185.779-NODE-779-length-13472-cov-5.525453_pt1 | contig 13472 bp, 14 predicted proteins | sample MGYA00575351_ERZ1645185 | MGnify/ENA primary metagenome ERZ1645185 (study PRJEB40838, sample SAMN11284767) | freshwater sediment metagenome | isolation source: river sediment | host: Sediment | place: India: Jana village, Kanpur | collected 2015-12-17 ...
AACGCCGGCGGCCCGGTGGGAGCATCCAGCAGGCGCTGCCAGGCGGCGTCGGCGAGCAGCGTGAAGTCCGGTGCCCGCGACCGCGCCGCGCGCAGCTGCCGCGCGTCGCTTGCGCCGAGGCGCTGCAGTTCGCTGCGGCCGCTGCGCAGGATCGCGACCATCGCCCTGGCGTGCTGCAAGGCTTCGGCCTTGGCTTCATCTTTTCCTCGATAAACCTCGCGGCATTCGCGACGCTGCCGCCGCGCTATCGCACCGACGCCGCAAGCCTGCTCTACCTGATGCGCAACCTCGGCTCCTCCGTCGGCATCTCGATCGTCACGGCGCAGCTCGCGCGCTCCGTGCAGACGAGCCACGAGCTTCTGGTCGGCAACATCACCGAGACGTCGCTTGCACCGCTCAACCCGCACCTTGTGGAGGGTGCCGGGGGCGTTGGATCGAGCGTGTTCTCGATGATCGATGCGGAGATCACCCGGCAGGCGACGATGATCGGTTACATCAACGATTTCTATCTGCTGATGATCGTAACGATCCTGTCGATCCCGCTTGTGCTGTTGCTGAAGCAGCCAGCCCCCGTAACGGGCACGGGTCGCTAATTCCTCACGCCTTCCGGAGGTGCCGGCGGCCGAGCAACTCCGCGATCTGCACGGCATTCAGCGCCGCGCCCTTGCGGAGGTTGTCGCTGACACACCAGAGGCTGAGGCCGTGCGCGACGGTCGAGTCCTTGCGGACGCGGCTCACAAAGGTCGCGTATTCTCCGACGCATTCGATCGGCGTGATGTAGCCGCCGTCCTCGCGCTTATCGATGAGCATGATGCCCGGCGCAGCGCGCAGAATCTCATGCGCTTCAGCCACCGAAATCGGATTCTCGAACTCGATGTTGATGGCTTCCGAATGGCCGACGAACACCGGCACGCGCACGCACGTCGCCGTCACGCCGATATCGGGATCGAGGATCTTGTGCGTCTCGGCGACCATCTTCCACTCTTCCTTCGTGGAACCATCCTCAAGGAAGACGTCGATGTGCGGGATGACGTTGAAGGCGATCTGCTTGGTAAACTTCCGCGTCTCCTTGGGATCGCCCACGAAGATGGCGCGCGTCTGCTCGAAAAGCTCGTCCATGCCTTCCTTGCCCGCGCCCGACACCGACTGATAGGTCGAGACGACGACGCGCTTGATCGTCGCAGCGTCATGCAGCGGCTTCAGCGCGACGACCATCTGCGCGGTCGAGCAGTTCGGGTTCGCGATGATGTTGCGCTTCGTATAGCCGTCGATCGCGTCCGGGTTCACCTCCGGCACGATCAGCGGCACGTCCGGCTCCATGCGGTAAAGCGAGCTGTTGTCGATGACGACGCAGCCGGCGGCGGCGGCCTTCGGCGCATAAATCTTCGTGGGCCCCGAACCGGCGGCGAAGAGCGCGATGTCCCAGCCTGCAAAGTCGAAATGCTCGACGTTGCGGACCTTGAGCTCCCGGCCATCCTCCCCGAAGGGGATCATGTCGCCCGTGGAGCGCGAACTGGCGAGCGCGGCGATCTCGTCGATCGGAAACTCGCGCTCAGCGAGAATGTTCAGCATCTCGCGGCCGACGTTTCCGGTCGCGCCCACAACGGCAACCTTGTAGCCCATCATGCGTATCCTGCTTGAAAATGAAGCGGCCTTCTGCGCCCCTGCGCCAGGCCTTGCAAGACGTTTGCTATTTTCCGGGCAACAACGCGGACTTCTCGCGCAGCGCCTCGGGGGCGAGCATCCCCAGCGAAATATAGCATTTCAACAGTTCATCGACAGTCACGCCGGTCACCTCGACCAGCGAGGTCGGCGGCACAAGCACCAGTCCGCCAGTCATCGGCAGCGGCGCCGAGGGCAAATAGACAAGCATGCGCTCTTCACCGCCCACGATCATCACATCGGGCGAGGCCAGCAGCGCCAGTACGTCCGCGCCGCGCTCCCCGAATCGGCAGGCCACGACGCGCATGGCGGCAAGATCGTTCTCGTTCTTGGTGCCGAGCATGCGGACGAGTTTCGAGACAGGGCGATAGACGTCGCGCAGTACGGGAATCCGGCCGATGATCGCATCGAGGCGGCGCTCGATGCTGCGCCGCGCGCGGTCCTGAAATGCGAAACCGACGGCCCAGATGCCGACCACGACAAAGATCAGCAGAAGCCAGAAGCCCACGGCGCCGTCACCGAAGATGAACGCACCGCCGCTGGTGAGCGCCGAGCCGAGCAGCGTGTCCGCGCCGAACAACCCCGCCACCTGCCGCACCAGCCAGTCGAGGATCATCAGCGTCAGGATGAAGGGCAACAGGAACAGAAGGCCGGTGAGAAACTGCGCGAGAACCCTGTCGAACGCCGCGCGCCAGGGCGGAAGCGGCGGTTCGGGGGGCGGTTCGGCGGGTATCATGTGCTCCTTATAGCGCCGCGATGATCGCCGCGCCCATCCCCTGCGTCGAGAGCGTGCCGCCAATGTCGCGCGTGCGCGCGCCGCCGGTCAGCGCCGCGTCCACCGCCGCCTCGACCCGGTCCGCCGCAGCGATGTCGCCGAGGCTGAAGCGCAGCGCCATCGCGAAGCTGAGGATCGCGGCGCAGGGGTTCGCAAGGCCCTGCCCCGCGATGTCGGGCGCGGAGCCGTGGATCGGTTCGTAAAGGCCGGGCTTTCCCGCCTCGCCGATCGCCGCCGAGGGGAGCATACCGAGCGAACCGGTGAGCATCGCCGCCTCATCGGAGAGAATGTCGCCGAACAGATTGTCGGTGACAATCACGTCGAACTGCTTGGGATTCTTCACGAGCTGCATCGCCATGTTGTCGGCAAGCATGTGGCTGAGTTCCACATCAGCGTATTCCGCCTTGTGCAGCGCGATCACCTCCTCCTTCCAGAGCAGGCCCGATTCCATCACGTTCGACTTTTCCGCCGAGCAGACGCGGTTGGAGCGGCCGCGCGCAAGTTCGAATGCGGTGCGCGCCACGCGGCGGATCTCGGACGAGGTATAGACCTGCGTATTGACGCCCCGCCGTTCGCCGCCGCCGATGTCCTCGATGCCGCGCGGCGTGCCGAAATACACGCCGCCGACGAGTTCGCGCACGAACAGGATATCGAGCCCCTCGACGAACTCGCGCTTCAGGCTGGACGAGTCGGCGAGCGCCGCGAAGCAGCGCGCCGGGCGGAGATTGGCGAAAACGCCCATTTGGGAGCGGAGGCGGAGGAGCCCCGCTTCGGGCCGCTTGTCAAAGCTCTGCCCCGCCCACTTCGGCCCACCGACCGCGCCCATCAGCACCGCATCGGAACCGAGCGCACGCGCCACCGTCTCGTCGGTGATCGGAACGCCAGTGGCGTCGATGGCCGCACCGCCGAACAGCGCCTCCTCCGTCGCAATGTCGAGCGCAAGCGCCGCGATCAGCCGCTTCACCTCCCCGATCACCTCCGGGCCGATACCGTCGCCGGGAAGCAGGAGCAGTGATTTCGTCATGGCGAAGCCTTTCGGATACGAAGCTGTGTTGGAAGAGAAACGAGCGTCAGGCAGCCTTCGCGGCGCCTGCGATCCACGGCTGATCGGCGGCGATCTTCGCCTCGAACGCGGCGATGTCCTTGTCCATCGCCTGCGTCAGGCCGATCTCGTCGAGGCCGTTCAGCAGGCAGTGCTTGCGGAACGGGTCGATTTCGAAGGCGAAGCGGTCCTGATAAGGGGTCGTCACGACCTGGTTTTCGAGGTCGACCGTGATCTCGTCGGTCTCGGCGATCTCCATCAGACGGTCGATCTGCTCCTGCGGCAGCGCCACAAGCAGCATCCCGTTCTTGAAGGCGTTGCCCGAGAAGATATCCGCGAACGACGGTGCGATCACGACGCGGAAGCCCATGTCGGTGAGCGCCCAGGGCGCGTGCTCGCGGCTGGAACCGCAGCCGAAATTGTCGCCCGCGATGAGCACGGGCGCGCCCTTGTGGCGCGGCTGATCGAAGATGTTGTCCGGGTTCTCGCGGATCGTCGCGAAGGCGCCCTTGCCGAGGCCCGCGCGCTGGATGGTCTTCAGGAAGCGCGCCGGAATGATGACGTCGGTGTCGACGTTCTTGGCGCCGAACGGCACGGCAATGCCCGTCAGGGTCTTGAAGGCATCCATCAGGCGGCTCCCATCAGCTGGCGCACATCGGTGAGGCGGCCGGTGACGGCGGCGGCAGCCGCCATCGCGGGCGACATCAGGTGCGTGCGCGCGCCCGGCCCCTGCCGACCGACGAAGTTGCGGTTGGAGGTCGATGCGCAGCGCTCGCCCGCGGGCACCTTGTCCGGGTTCATGCCGAGGCACATGGAGCAGCCCGGCTCGCGCCAGTCGAAGCCCGCCTCAATGAAGATACGGTCGAGCCCCTCGGCCTCCGCCTGCCGCTTGACGAGGCCCGAGCCCGGCACGACCAGCGCCTGCTTGATATGGTCCGCGACGTGGCGCCCCTTCGCCACGGCAGCGGCGGCGCGCAGGTCTTCGATGCGGCTGTTGGTGCAGCTGCCGATGAAAATGTTCTGCACCTCTACGTCCTCAAGGCGCGTACCCGGTACGAGGCCCATGTAGTCGAGGCTCTTCCGTGCGGCGTCCTGCTTGGTGGGATCGGCGAAGCTCGCGGGCTCCGGCACAATGCCGGTGATCGGCACGACATCCTCCGGGCTCGTTCCCCACGTCACCAGCGGCGCGATCTTCGTGCCGTCGATGACGACGCTCTTGTCGAAGCGCGCGCCGGGGTCAGTGACGAGCGTGCGCCAGTAGGCGATCGCCTTCTCCCAATCCGCGCCCTTCGGGCTCCTCGGCCGGTCCTGGAAATAGGCGAAGGTCTTCTCGTCGGGCGCGATGAGGCCAGCGCGGGCGCCGCCCTCGATCGCCATGTTGCACACGGTCATGCGCCCTTCGACCGACATCGCCTCGATTACGGGTCCGCGATATTCGATGACGTGGCCGGTGCCGCCGCCCGTGCCGGTCTCGCCGATCACCGCCAGCGTCACGTCCTTGGGCGTCACGCCGTGGCCGAGGCTGCCGTCGACGCGGACCTCCATGGTCTTCGCGCGGCGCAGCAGAAGCGTCTGCGTTGCAAACACATGCTCGATTTCCGACGTGCCGATGCCAAAGGCGAGCGCACCGAACGCGCCGTGCGTCGCCGTGTGGCTGTCGCCGCAGACGACGGTTGTGCCCGGCAGCGTGAAGCCCTGTTCCGGCCCGATGACGTGCACGATGCCCTGCCGCGCGTCGTTCATCTCGATCAGCTCGACGCCGAAGTCTGCACAGTTCCGCGTAAGCGCGGCAAGCTGCGCGACGCTCTCGGGATCGGTGATCGGCTCGAAGCGATGGTTCGTCGGCACGTTGTGATCCGGCACCGCGAGCGTCAGGTCCGGGCGACGCAGACGGCGGCCCGCCGTACGCAGCCCTTCGAAGGCCTGCGGCGTCGTCACTTCGTGGATGAGGTGCCGGTCGATGAAGATGAGCGCGGTGCCGTCGTCGCGCTCGGCAACAACGTGAGCGTCCCAGATCTTCTCGTAAAGCGTGCGCGGAGTCTGTGTCATGCGCGCGGAATTAGGCGATGACGCGCGGGAGCGCAACGGGCGGCGCTTCACATTCTTAGAATGCTATGCATAGCGGAAACGGAAAGGGCCGCGCCGGTCGCCCGGCACGGCCCTTTCGAACGGCTGGGAACGCTTTACTGGGCGCTCTCGCGCGTGTCGCGACGCTCGGCGATACGCGCCGACTTGCCGCTGCGGCCACGCAGGTAATAGAGCTTGGCGCGGCGGACGGCACCGCGGCGCACGACCTCGATCGAATCGACGTTCGGCGAATAGAGCGGGAAGACGCGCTCGACGCCCTCGCCGAAGCTCACCTTGCGAACGGTGAAATTGGAGCTGACGCCCTTGTTCGAGCGCGCAATGCACACGCCCTCGAAGTTCTGGATGCGGGTACGCTCGCCTTCGACGACGCGCACGCCGATGCGGAGCGTGTCACCAGGGCGGAATTCCGGAATGGTCTTGCCGGCGGCAAGCTTTTCAATCTGCTCGGCTTCGAGCTGCTGGATGAGGTTCATCTCATTCGTCCTTCTCACGCCGCGCGCCAGAGGGCTCGCCGACCCGAACGCCACCATGGCGCTCCCATAGGTCCGGCCGCCTTAGCCGTGTATCGGTCTCTGCCCGGCTTTGACGCCAGGCCCCGATCCGCGCATGATCCCCCGATCGCAGCACTTCGGGGATCGTGCGCCCTTCCCAATCATTGGGCCGGGTATATTGCGGATATTCGAGGAGGCCGCTTTCGAAGCTTTCCTCGGTTCCGCTCGAAGCGGCGCCCATTACGCCGGGAACGAGCCGAATGCAAGCGTCAAGCAGCGTCAAAGCCGCCATTTCTCCGCCGGAGAGCACATAGTCGCCGATCGAGACCTGTTCGATGGGCCGCGCCTCGAACAGCCGCTCGTCGATGCCCTCGAAGCGGCCGCAAAGAATCGAAACGCCCGGCCCCGCCGCCAGCGACCGCACGCGTGCCTGGGTGAGCGGCGTACCGCGCGGCGTCATCGCGAGGAGGGGAACATCCGGGCGGCGTGCCAGAACGTCATCCACCGCACGCGCCAGCACGTCCGCACGCATCACCATGCCGGCGCCGCCGCCCGCGGGCGTATCGTCGACAGACCGGTGCTTATCCGTCGCGAAGTCGCGGATCTGCACCGTTTCCAGCGACCACAGCCCCTCGGCGAGCGCACGGCCCGCAAGGCTGTGCCCGAGCGGCCCGGGAAACATCTCCGGGTAGAGCGTGAGAACGGTGGCGGCGAAGGTCACGGCTGCGGGGGATCGAAACGCAGCGCCTGCAGCGTCGGCGGCAACGTCGGCGCGAGCAAGAGCTGCCCGCCGAGCGCGCCTTTCTCGCACGTCCAGCGGAAGTTCGCCGAAAGCGCCCCAGTGGCGCGTAGCGATTCGACAGCGGTGCACGCGCCTGTCCGCGCCTTCAGCTGCGCGAACTCGCGTGCCCAGTTTTCGGCGGACCGATCGAGCGGGAAATTCATGGCAAGCCGCCCATCGAGCGGGGCGAGTGAGCCGGCGGCATAGGCAGCGCGCGCCGCCTCGTGCATCGCGGCCACCGCGTCGCTCACCGGCGTTTCCGCCGGGCGGATCGCGCCCGCCCCCGCCATGGCCCAAAGCGACTGCCAGACGGGAACCGCAGGCGCCTGGTACGTGCGGCTCGCAAAGCCGAACGCCGCCGTGCCCGTCTCCGGCGCGAGCACGACAAAACTGCCGTAGCCCGGATAGCCCCCGCCATGCGCGAGGGTGAGACCGAGATCGCAGTCCGGCGAAGACCGCAGCCCCATGCCGTAGGCAACCGCGTGCACGCATTTGTCGTCCGCGGGGGCGCCGGGGCGCGGCATGATTCGCACGAAATTGAGGCCCTGCGCCATCTCGCGTATCGTGGCGCGGCGCATTGGCCCCGTCTCCGCCCCGCTACGCGGCGGCCACGCCGAAAGCAGGAACGACACCCACTTCGCATAGTCGTTCACGGTGGTGTGAAGGCCGCCCATGGCGCCGAACGTGCCGTCGCGCATCGACGGTTCCTCAACCCACTGATCGTTTTCCCAGCGGTAGCCGACGGCGAGCCGGTCCTTGGGCACATCGGCGATCTCGTAGCCGGTGTTCATCATGCCGAGCGGGGTGAGGATCATCTGCCGGATATAGGCCTGATAGGACATCCCGGAGACGTTCTTGATGATGCGCCCAAGGAGGGCGTAGCCGAAGTTCGAATATTCGTGCTGCATCTGCCCGGTGCGGCTCCACGGCACGCCCGCCGCGATCATGCGCGTGAACTCCGCTTCGCTCAGCACCTGCTGGCGGTCGCCCCACGGATCGTCGGTGACGAACCCGGCAACGTGCTGGAGGAGGTCGCGCACCCGGATGCGCGGCGCATCCGTGGTCGGGTAGGTCCAGCCCTTCATCTCGGGCACGTGCGTTTCAGCAAGATCATCGAGCGAAAGCTTGCCCGCATCGCGCAGCGACAGGATCGCAAGCGCCGTGAATGCCTTGCTCATCGAGGCGATGCGGAAGCGCGTATCCGCCGTTACCGGCCGCTTGCCGCCGATTGTCTGCACGCCCCACGTGCCCTGGTGCACGATCCTGCCGTCCTTCACGACGGCATAAGCGAGCCCCGGCACCGGCGTGCGCTCGCGGTAGGCCGCGAAGGCCGCATCGATCTCGGCCGTGACGCTTGCAGGCAAGGTCCCCTGCTGCACGACCGGCTCCTGCACCTGCGCGATCACGGGCGGCGCTGCGACTAACATGAGAACGGCGGCAGCGATGGCGTGACGGTCCATGAACTTTCCCCCTCGACCGAACGCCGACAGGACTAATCGACGAAGACTGCGCTGACCACCATTCGCTGATCGTCCCAGTGCGGAACCGCTTCGGGGCGCAGCGGCACCATGAAGCGCTTGCCGTCCGGGCGTTCGATTTCGATCACGTCGCCCGCGCCGAAATTTTCCACCGCCGCAACCTTGCCGAGCGGCGTGCCCGCATCGGATTCGACGGCGAGGCCGATCAGATCGAAATGATAATATTCGCCTTCACCAAGCGGCGGCAGGGCATCCCGGTCCACAGTAAGCTGCGTACCGCGCAGCGCCTCTGCGGCGTTGCGGTCGGGCACTTCGGCGAAGCGGGCGATGACACCTTTCGGCGTGGCCTTCGCCGCCTTCAGAGTCAGCGTGCGGCCGTTCGCCTCGAAGCTCTTGAAGGCGCGGAAGCTCTCGAAGCTCTCCGAAAAGAGCTTCAGCCGCACCTCGCCGGTCACGCCATGCGCACCGGTGACGGCGGCAAGCGTGACGCGGCGTTCGGACATGTCTTACGCAGCCGTCTCGTCGGCAGCCGGTGCCTCTTCGGGAGCCGCTTCAGCAGCAGCTTCCTCGGCCGGAGCCTCGGCAGCCACTTCCGCGGGTGCTTCTTCCTCGGCCGGCGCGTTGGCGGCGGCTTCGGCTTCGGCAGCCTTCGCGGCGCGCTCCTCGGCGCGTTCCTTGGCCTTCTCGCCCGGCTCGGCCTTCTTCGGGTTGTTCTTCGCGGTGCGCTTCATGAGGCCGGCGGCATCGAGGAAGCGGGCAACACGGTCAGACGGCTGCGCGCCGACCTTCAGCCAGTGCGCGGCACGCTCGGCATCGAGCTTCACGCGCTCGCCCGAATCCTTCGGCAGCAGGGGGTTGTAGGTGCCGAGGCGCTCCAGATACTTGCCGTCGCGCGGATTGCGCGAATCGGCGACGACGATGCGGTAGACGGGGCGCTTCTTGGCGCCGCCGCGGGCGAGACGGATGGAAATAGCCATTTTCTTCGTTTCCTTGCTTGAACTGAATTCTAACGCTTGAACTTGTCGAAGCCGGGCGGAAGCTGCGGCATGCCGCCTCCCCCCAATCCTCCGAGACCACCAAGGCCGGGGAGACCCCCGCCCATTTTCCCCATGAGACCGGCGAGCCCCTTCATGCCGCCCATCTTCCGGATCTTCTTCATCGCCGTGGACATTTCCTGGTGCATCTTCAGGAGCTTGTTCACCTCCTGCACCGTCGTCCCCGCGCCGTTCGCGATGCGGATCTTGCGCTTCGCGTTCAATAGTTCGGGCTTGCCGCGCTCCTTGGGCGTCATGGAGAGGATCACCGCCTCCATGCGGCCGAGCAGCTTGTCGTCGGCGCCCGCCTTCTCGGCCTGCGCGGCGAGCTTGCCCATGCCGGGAAGCATCCCGATCAGACCCGCCATGCCGCCCATCTTCTTCATCTGCTGAAGCTGCGAGCGCAGGTCGTTCATGTCGAACTGACCCTTGGCGAGCTTCGCCGCCATGCGCTCGGCGTCTTCCTGCTCGATCGTCGCCGCCGCCTTCTCGACGAGGCTGACGACGTCGCCCATGCCGAGGATGCGGCCGGCAACGCGCTGCGGATCGAACGCATCGAGCGCATCGAGCTTTTCGCCGGCGCCGACGAACTTGATCGGCTTGCCGGTGACATGCCGCATCGAAAGCGCCGCACCGCCGCGCGCATCGCCGTCCATACGGGTAAGCACGACGCCGGTGAGATCGACCTGCTTCGAGAAGTTCTCGGCGACGTTCACCGCGTCCTGACCCGTCAGCGCATCGACGACGAGCAGGATTTCCTGCGGCACCGCCACGGCGGCAACGCTCTGCATCTCGGCCATCAGTGCAGCATCGACGTGAAGGCGCCCCGCCGTGTCGAGCATCAGCACGTCGAAGCCCTGCAGCTTCGCAGCCTGCATGGCGCGGCGGGCGATATCGACCGGCTGCTGCCCGGCGATGACCGGCAGCGTCGCGACCTCGGTCTGCTCGCCAAGCACGCGGAGCTGCTCCTGCGCAGCCGGACGGTTGACGTCGAGCGAGGCCATCAGGACCTTCTTGCGGTCCCTTTCCTTCAGGCGCTTCGCGATCTTCGCGGTCGTCGTCGTCTTGCCCGAGCCCTGGAGGCCGACCATCATCACGACAGCGGGCGGCGTGACATCGAGCTCAAGCCCTTCGGCATCGCCGCCGAGCATGGCAGCAAGCTCGTCGTGGACGATCTTGACGACCTGCTGGCCGGGCGTGACCGAGCGCGTGACTTCAGCGCCGACGGCGCGCTCGGTCACCTTGTCGATGAAGCTCTTGGCGACGGGCAGCGCGACATCGGCCTCCAGAAGCGCGACGCGGACCTCGCGCATCGCTGCGCGCACGTCCGCCTCGGTCAGCGCACCGCGACCGCGAAGACGATCGAAGACACCGCCAAGACGCTCTGAAAGGCTTTCGAACATCCAACTTCCCTATGCCGGACGCCCCAACGCAAAACGCGCCGGTGGGCGAACCTTCGCTGACCGGCGTGCATCCGTGGACGCGTCTCGTACTCGCGCTTTCAAGAAAAAGCGGGGTTTCCCTAGGCGCGGGATGTCCTGATGTCAATGCCCCGACGTGTGTTGCTTAGCCGCAACACGTGCGGGACCATCCGCCCGACGTGTGCAACCCGAAGTCGTGCCCAGGGGTTTATGCCACTGTCGCGGGACAGGCTTAGGGGCACTTTGGTCCAGCGGCGCGTGTTCAAGCCCGGCGTGCGGCCCCACCACACGTCCCAAGCGTAAGAGGTATTTCCATGAAACTCACCCTGATCGCGGCGCTTTGCGCCGCCACCCTTCCGTTCGCCGCTGCCAATGCGCAGGAAGCGCCGGACGGCAGCCGTGCATTCGGCATTGAGCCCTATGTGGGTATCGGCGGCGGCTGGCACGATTTCGACACCGGCAACAAAGGTCTGTTGCAGACGCAGGGCAGCGCCAAGGGCGCGCTGGTGACCGGCTTCGCGGGCGTCAACGTGCCGCTCGGCATGTTCGTCGTCGGCGCGGAAGGCAATGTCGCCAAGGGCTTCAGCGACATCGACTGGGAATACGGTGTTACCGGACACCTCGGCCTTCGCATCGGCGAAAGCGGCATGATCTTCGGCCGCGCCGGTTATCAGTGGGTCAACACCGAGATCGGCGATGATCGCAACGAGCTTTACGGCTTCGGTATCGAGGTCGGCCCGAAGGAGATCGGACTCGGCGGCATCACTGGCGAAAGCGGCGTGCGTCTACGCCTTGCTGTCGATACGTTCGACGTGTTCCAGAGCATCCGCCCGACCGCGGCAGTCGTGTTCCACTTCTAGTGAGCGTAACGGCGCCGTGGACGCCTTCGGGCGTTTACGGCGCCGACCGGCAGGGCTGGATATCGATCGGGCGCGGGCGTGGTTTGGTCGCCGCGTAAATCGCGAGATACGACTTGCCGTCCAGCTCGTGTAGCGCCTGCCGTTCGAAGCCGATCGCCAGCACCTCGCAGTCGAGCAGCCAGGGCGGCGTTCCGTGGCTGCGCGTCGGCCGGTCTGCATCGACGATGCCGACGAGGGCGCCCGGCTTCAGGCTGGTGCGCAGGTTCCAGAGCAGCTCGTAGGGATTCTCGATCTCGTGGTACATGTGCACGAGAAGCGCGCGATCCAGGCTTTGCGGCGGCAGTTTCGGGTCGCCCGGCGTGCCGAGCACCACCGATACGTTGCTGAACCCCTCGGCGTGCACGCGGCCGCGCAGGTCGTTCACGGTGTTACCGAAAATATCCTCGGCATAGACGCGGCCGGCGTTACCCACGCGGCGCGAGAGGTTCACCGTATAGTAGCCGCGCCCCGCGCCGATATCGGCAACGACCAAGCCGGGCGCGATGCCCATCAGATCCATCACACGGCGTGCCTCACCCGCCTGCTCGCGGCTTTCCTCATCGGAAAACTGGGCGCTGACGATCTCGGCGACCGGCCGCTCGACGGACGGAAAGCTGTGCTCGCCGGGCGGCGGCGGCGGCGCGGGCGGGGCCTCGCAGGCCGCCAGCACGACGAGGCAAGACAGCAGGAGGACGCGGCGATTCATTCTGCTCTGTCTACCGCGAACGGCGCCGCGCAGGCAATCCGAGGGGTGCGCGCATGGACTTGGGCCCCGCGAATCCCTAAATGCGGCGCCATGACTCGCCCGTTTCTTAAGATGCACGGCCTCGGCAACGACTTCGTCGTATTCGATGCGCGCCGCGATCCGCTGTCGCTGACGGCAGCGCAGGTGCGTGCCATCGCGGACCGCCATACCGGCGTCGGCTGCGATCAGCTGATCGTGATCGAGCGATCCGACCGCGCCGATGCGCGTATGCGGATTTGGAACGCGGACGGCGGCGAGGTGGAGGCATGCGGCAACGCATCCCGCTGCGTCGCGCAGGTGATCGGAGCCACTGCCGTGATCGAGACCACGGGCGGGCAGATCGAGGGCACGGCGACGTCGGACGGCGCCAGCATCGACATGGGCGCCCCGCGCTTCGGATGGGACGAGATCCCGCTCGCCTACGCGATGGACACGCTGCACATGCCGGTCGGCTGGGAAACGCTGGAGAACCCGGTCGCGGTCAACGTCGGCAATCCGCATGTCGTGTTCTTCGTGCCGGACGCGGACGCGGTTGACCTGGAGCGACTGGGGCCGATCATCGAGCATGACCCGCTGTTTCCCGCGCGCATCAATGTGAACGTTGCAAGCATCGTTTCGCGCGAACACATCCGCCTGCGCGTGTGGGAGCGCGGCGTCGGCCTGACACGCGCCTGCGGCACCGGGGCCTGCGCCACCGCGATCGCGGCAATGCGGCGCGGACTCGTGGGCCGCGACGTGACGGTGACGCTACCCGGCGGCGACCTTTCGATCGCGTGGCGGGATGATAACCACATCGTCATGACCGGCCCGGCGACCACCGCCTTCACGGGCGAGATCGACCTTGAGGCCTACGCTTGAGCGACCATCAGGTCATCAATCTCGGTTGCCGCCTCAACATTTATGAAGGCGAGATCATCCGGCAGCATCTCGCCGCCGCCGGGGATGCGGATACCGTCGTCATCAACAGCTGCGCCGTCACCGGCGAGGCAGTGCGGCAGGCACGGCAGGCAGATCGGAAGAGCACACGTCTGAACTCCAGTCACTAGCTTATCTCGT
>ERZ1645185.780-NODE-780-length-13464-cov-4.161160_pt1 | contig 13464 bp, 7 predicted proteins | sample MGYA00575351_ERZ1645185 | MGnify/ENA primary metagenome ERZ1645185 (study PRJEB40838, sample SAMN11284767) | freshwater sediment metagenome | isolation source: river sediment | host: Sediment | place: India: Jana village, Kanpur | collected 2015-12-17 ...
AGAAAAGAAGGCTCCCCGCCTGGGCTAATCCGACCACCATCAGAAGGGACGTGCCAAGGATGACCGGCCAGACCAGGGCCATCTTTTCCCGCGTCGCGTCAAGGATCAGCAGCTTGCCCAGAAACCCCGAAAGCGGCGGCATTCCCGCCATCGCGATGGCGCCCACGAAGAAGAGGGCGGCGATCAGGCCCGACTGCGCAATTGGCGGTCGCGCCTCGGACAGGGTGCCGGTCCCGCGGCGGCTTAGCACCAGATCGGTGATCAGGAACATGGCCGCGGTCGCAAGGGTCGAATGCAAGAGGTAGTAGAGCGCCGCCGTACTACCCGCCGGCGAAAAGACCGAAACTGCGGTGAACAGCGTGCCCATCGATGCAATGGCGGCAAAAGCCACCGTGCGGCCAAGCCTCCGAGCACCCAGAACCCCGATTGCGCCGAGGATCAGCGTGACGAGACCCGCCGGCAGGATCAGGTCGGCGAACATTGCCCCGGTCGCCGGCGTAGTGGGCGGGAAGACCAGCGTGTAGACCCGCAGGACGGCATAGGCCCCGACCTTGGTCATCACCGCGAACAGCGCGGCCACCGGCCCCGGCGCATTGGCATAGGTGCCCGGCAGCCAGAACTGCACCGGCACGAGCGCCCCCTTGATGGCGAAGACCAGGAGCAGCATCACCGCGCCAACCCGGACCAGCGCCGCGTCGCCAGCAGGCAGGATCGCCACCTTCTGCGCCAGATCGGCCAGGTTCAGCGTGCCGGTCACCGAATAGATCGTCGCCAGCGCGAACAGGAACAGGGTCGAGCCGACAAGGTTGAAGGCAACGTATTGCACGCCGGCCTTCAACCGGTCCCGACCGCCGCCGTGGATCATCAGGCCGTAGGAGGCGATCAGCAGCACCTCGAAGAAGACGAACAGGTTGAAGGCGTCGCCGGTCAGGAAAGCGCCGTTCAGCCCCATCAGCTGGAACAGGAACAGCGCGTGAAAATGCCGCCCGCGCGCGTCCCAGCCGGTTCCGATGGCGTAAAGCAGCACGGGCAGGGCAAGCGCGGAGGTCAGCAGCAGCATCAACGCCGACAGCCGGTCGAGCATCAGGACGATGCCGAACGGCGCGGGCCAGTCGCCAAGGAAATAGGCCTCGGGTCCGGTCAGGGTCGCGGCGCGGATCAGCGCCAGGGAAAGCCCGGCCAGCGCAAGCCCCCCCGCCAGACCGATGACCCGTTGCAGGGCGATGTCGACGCGCCCGACCAGCACGGCCAGCGCGCCGAGGACGGCGGGGATCAGGACGGGGGCAATGATCCAGTGGGTCACGCGTCGCCCTCCCGGTCCCCGTCGGCGGATCGGTCCATGTCGATCTTGTCGTCGCCCGCCTCGAGATAGGCGCCAAGGCCCAGCATGACGATGACGGCCGTCATCCCGAACGAAATCACGATCGCCGTCAGCACCAGCGCCTGCACCAGCGGATCGGAATAGCCCTCGGCCGTCTTCGACCAGATCGGCGGCAGGCCGATGGCCAGGCGGCCCGAGGCGAAGATGAACAGGTTGACCGCATAGGACAGCAGCGACAGCCCGACGATGACGGGGAAGGTTCGCAGCTGCAGGATCAGATAGACCCCGCCCGCAGTCAGCAGCCCGATGGCCGAGGCAACCAGAAGCTCCATCTCAGCCCCTCCCGTCCGAAGGGTCGATGTCGAAGGGCCGGTCGTTCACCGTTTCGCCCGCTCGCACCGCCAGACGCGAGATCGAGGCCAGCGCCAGCATCACTGCGCCAAGGACGGCAAGGAAGACGCCAAGGTCGAACAGGGCGGCGGTGGCCAGCTCGAACTCCTCTAACGGCGGAAGATGGACGTAGCCGAAGGCCGAGGTCAGGAAGGGCATCCCGTTGAACCAGGCGCCGACACCCGTCGCGGTTGCAATCAGGATGCCAAGTGCGATCAGGGCGTGGAAGTCGAACCGCATCCGCGCCGCCGCCCAGCCAAAGCCCGAGGCCATGTACTGCATGACAAAGCCGATGGCGATGACGAGTCCGGCCACGAACCCGCCGCCCGGCTGGTTATGGCCGCGCAGGAAGATGAAGACGCCCACCATCAGGATCAGCGGCAAGAGGATGCGCGTGACGACGACCAGCATCATCGGATGGCGGTCCCCGGCCTCGGGCGCTTCGGGTTTCCAGCCCAGCAGCCGGTCATTGGCCACGCCGCCCTTGAGAAGGGCTTCGGCGAGGGCATGGATCACCAGCGCGGCAATGCCGAGCACCGTCAGTTCGCCATAGGTGTCGTAGCCACGGAAATCCACGAGGATGACGTTGACGATATTGGTCCCGCCGCCGCCCGGCTTGGCGTTGTCGATGTGGAAGGCGGCGATCGAGGGGAAGGCGAAATCCCGCGTCATCAGCGCATAGGCCAGCGTGCCGACCGCCAGTCCGACGGCCCCGGCAAGCACCGCGTCGCGCCCGCGCCGCCCCGGGTTGCCTTCGCGCGGAGTTTCCTTCGGCAGGAAGTTCAGCGCCAGAAGAAGCAGGACGATGGTCACCACCTCGACCGAGATCTGGGTCAGCGCAAGGTCGGGGGCCGACAGGTAGGCGAATGACACCGCGACGACCAACCCGACCACGCCCAGCAGCAGAAGCGCCAGCAGCCGGTTGCGGTGCACCAGCAGAAGAGCGGCCGTCGCGGCGGTCAGCAGCAGCCAGCCGATTGCCGCGACCGGGTCCATCGGCGTCAGGGCGCGCGTGCCGGGCGTGTGCGTCCCGCCGGCAAAGGCCCAGAGACCCGCCGCCAGCATAGCCAGCGTTCCGATGGCCAAGGCGCGGGACAGCGATCCGTCATGCAGCCCGTCCGTCAGGCGTTGTGCGCCGAACCGCGCGCCTCCGACAACCGCATCGAACAGGCGCTTGGCGTCGGGTTTCGGCGAGGCCAGCCAGATCCGGTCGAGGGGTGCATAGGCAGCCAGCACCACAAGACCCCCCGCCAGCGCGATGACCGACATCCACAGGGCGGGCGTCACCCCGTGCCAGAGCTTCAGGTGGACGTGCACCGCCTCTCCCGTCACCGCCGAGGCGCCTGCATCGACGATCCAGCCGAACAGCATCATCGGGGCCAGTCCGCCGATCACCGCGATGGCGCAGAGCAGCGCTGGCGCGGCCCAAAAGCCGAAACCGGGGTCGTGCGGCTTGTATGGATAGTCGTCGCGCACCGGGCCAAGGAAGACATGGGCGATGAAACGGTAGGAATAGGCGGCTGACAGCAGCGCGCCGATGGTGGCGAGCAGGGGGATCAGCCAGGCCTGACCGGCCCAGACGGCATGGGTCGTCTCCTCAAGCATCATCTCCTTGGACAGGAAGCCGTTCAGCGGCGGGATGCCCGCCATCGCCAGCGCGCCGATTGTGCCGATGACGAAGGTGACCGGCATCAGGTGGCGCAGGCCGCCAAGGCGGCGGATGCTGCGGGTATGCGCTTCGTGGTCGATGATCCCGGCAGTCATGAACAGCGCCGCCTTGAAGCTCGCATGGTTCAGGATGTGGAATACCGCAACCGTCGCCGCCTCGGCGGTCCCGAAGCCCAGAAGCATGGTGATGAGGCCAAGGTGGCTGACCGTCGAATAGGCGAGCAGCGCCTTGAGGTCGTCCTTGAAGAGCGCGATCTTGGCTCCGACGAGCAGCGTCACGAGGCCGGTCGTCGCGACGATGTAGAACCACGCCTCCGTCCCCGCCAGAACGGGCCAGAGCCGCGCCATCAGGAAGATGCCGGCCTTCACCATCGTCGCGGAATGCAGATAGGCCGAAACCGGGGTCGGGGCGGCCATGGCGCGGGGCAGCCAGAAGTGGAACGGGAACTGCGCTGATTTGGTGAAGCAGCCGAGCAGGATCAGCAGCAGCGCCGGGAGGTAGAGCGGCGACGCCTGGATCGCCGCCTTCTGGGTCAGGATCACGCTGATGTCATAGCTGCCCGCGATCTGGCCGAGGATCAGCATCCCGGCGATCATCGACAGGCCGCCCAGCCCGGTGACGGTCAGCGCCATGCGGGCGCCCTGCCTTCCCTCGGGCAAATGCTTCCAGTAGCCGATCAAGAGGAAGGACGACAGCGAGGTCAGTTCCCAGAACACTAGCAAAAGCAGGATGTTGTCCGACAGGACGATCCCGACCATCGCGCCTTGGAACAGCATCAGGTAGGTGAAGAACTGTCCCATCGGATCGGCCTTGGACAGGTAGAACCGGGCGTAGAGAATGATGAGCAGCCCGATGCCAAGGATCAGCCCGGCGAACAGCAGTCCCAGCCCGTCCAGCCGGAAATTCGCGTTCAGCCCGATCTGCGGCAGCCAGTCGATCCGCGTCTCGACCACTTCGCCGCGCAGGACGGCCGGAGCGTCGAGTCCCAGCATCAGCAATGCCAGCCCGGTGAAGAAGGCCGCCGACAGCGCGCTGGCATCGCGGCCGGCCCGGATCATCAGGCCGGGCAAGAGCGCGCCTAGGAAGGGAAGCGCCGCGATCAGGGCAGGAGACATCGGCGGTGCGATCCGTTCTTTCTGGGTCGGGCTCCGAAGGAAAGAAGCCACGGGCGGGGCGGGTCTTGATCCCTTTTCGGCTAGAAGGGCAAGCCGGGTCAATCCCTTGGGCGCGTCCGCTCAGACGCTGCCTCAGCCCTGGGGTGTCATCGACTTGCGCTGCCGCGCCCGCTCCAACCCGAGCCTCCGCTCACGCCAGATGATCAGGATGCCCGCCGTCACCACCAGCGCGGCGCCGCCCAGCATCGTCCAGGTCGGCAGTTCGCCGAAGATGAAATAGCCGATGAGCAGCGAGAATATCATCGAGACATAGTCGAACGGGGCGACGACCGAGGCATCCGCCTCGCGATAGCTCGAGGTCAGAAGGATCTGGCCGACCCCGCCCAGCAGTCCGGCACAGATCAGAAGACCCGCCTCGCCCGGTGTCGGCAAGACCCAGCCGAAAGGCAGGGTCAACAGCGACAGGGAGGTGGCCGTGACCGAGAACCAGAAGACGATGGTCGCGGTCGCCTCGGTATCGACCAGCTTGCGAACGAAGACCTGCGCCAGCGCGGCGAACAGGGCGCCGCCCAGCACCAGCACGGCGCCAAGGGTTTCGGCCAGCTCCACTTCGCCGTCCTGTAGGCTGGTCATGCGTGGCGACAGCACGATCATCACGCCGATCAAGCCCAGGCCGACCGCCGAAAGACGAAAGAGACGCACATCCTCGCCTAGGAACATCGCGGCAAAGATGACGGTCAGCAGCGGCGCTGCGTAGCCGATCGCGGTAACTTCGGGCAGAGGCAGGAACCCCAGACCGGCAAAGCCCAGCCCCATCGCCATCGTTCCCATCGCGCCGCGCCAGAAATGGCCCATTGGCTGCGCCGTCTTCAGCCCCTTGGGCAGTTCGCGCCGCCAGAGCAGCCAGCCCACGATGACCGGAATCGCGAAGAACGAGCGGAAGAACACTGCCTGACCCGCCGGGACATGGGCGGCGGTGGCCTTGATGATCGCCGACATGATGATGAAGACGAGGACGGAGGCGATCTTGAACGAGATGCCGCGCAGCGGACGCATCGCAGTCTCCTGAGGCGGATGATGCGGTGATAGCCGGTCAGGCCCCGGCCGCAACCCCGAATGCGCTTTACGACCCGGCTGCCTTGCGCTTCACTGGCGGGAAAGGAGACCGCCGATGACCCGACCCGCCCTTTCCGACCTTATCGATCAGGGCCGGGGTCTGGTCCCAGCCGATCTGGTGCTCAAGGGCGGTCGGATGTTCGATCTGGTCACGGGGGAACTGGTCGAGACCGATGTGGCGATCTGTGGCGACACCATCGTCGGCACCTTCGGCAGCTATGAGGGCAAGCGCGAGATCGACTGCCGGGGAAAGGTGCTGGTCCCCGGTTTCATCGACACGCATCTGCATATCGAAAGCTCGCTGGTCACGCCCTTCGAGTTCGACCGCTGCGTCACACCGCGCGGTATCACCACCGCGATCTGCGACCCGCACGAGATCGCCAATGTCTGCGGGTTGACCGGCATCCGCTATTTCCTTGAATCGGCGGCGGAAACTGTGCTCGACCTTCGGGTGCAGCTGTCCTCCTGCGTGCCCTCGACCCATATGGAAACCGCCGGTGCGCGGCTGGAGGCGGCGGACCTGATCCCGCTGATGGATCACCCGAGAACGCTCGGGCTGGCGGAATTCATGAACTACCCCGGCGTGCTGATGAAGGATGCGGGCTGTCTGGCCAAGCTCGAGGCTTTCCGCGGTCGTCACATCGACGGCCATGCGCCGCTCTTGTCAGGCAAGGACCTGAACGGCTACCTCGCCGCCGGTATCCGCACCGAGCATGAGGCGACATCGGCCGAGGAGGCGCTGGAGAAGCTGCGCAAGGGGATGCGGGTGCTGATCCGCGAAGGCTCGGTCAGCAAGGACCTGCACGCGCTTCACCCGATCCTGACCGAGCGGCATTCGCCCTACCTGTGTCTTTGTACCGACGACCGCAACCCGCTCGACATCGCCGAGCATGGGCATCTGGACCACATGATCCGCACGGCGATCGCCCTTGGCTGTTCGCCGCTGGCCGTCTATCGCGCGGCGAGCCTGTCGGCGGCCGAGGCGTTCGGGTTGAAGGATCGCGGCCTGATCGCGCCGGGCAAGCGCGCCGACATCGCGGTGATCGACAGCCTTGAGGGGTGCCATGCGGCGCTGGTGCTGGCCGGTGGCGTGATTGCGGATGACGCTGCCTTCGCGAAGCGCCGCATCGTGGCGCCGGTCGCGCGGGGGTCGGTCAAGTCCGTGACCCTGAAGGCCGAGGATTTCCGCACCGGCGGCAACCGGATCGAGACGCCGGTGATCGGCATCCTGCCGGGCAAGATCATCACCGAGCATCTGACCTACCCCATCCCGCCCGAGAATGGCGACAAGCGGCCCGACCTGTCCCGCGATCTGGTGAAGATCGCGGTGATCGAGCGTCACGGCGTGAACGGCAACCGCGCGACCGGCTTCGTCAAGGGCTTCGGGCTGAAGCGCGGGGCGATCGGATCGACGATCTGCCATGACCACCACAACATCGCTGTGGTGGGCGCCGACTATGCCGACATGGCGCTAGCCGCGAACCGGCTGGTCGAGATCGAAGGCGGATTCGTCGTTGTCGAGGGAGGGCAAGTGCTGGCCGAACTGCCGCTGCCCGTGGCCGGACTGATGAGTCTCGAGCCCTTCGAGGTGGTCCGGGACAAGCTGATTGCCCTGCGCGCTGCGGCCCGCTCGCTTGGTGTGACGCTGGAAGAGCCCTTCCTGCAGCTTGCCTTCCTGGCGCTGCCAGTGATCCCGCATCTGAAGATCACCGATCACGGCATGGTCGACGTGGACCGGTTCGAGATCATCGGCTGAGGTCAGCCTTTGCGGCCTGCCCAGCTTTCCAGTTTGCGGTAAAGGGTCGAGGGCGACACGTCGAGCACCCGCGCGGCCTTGGGAACCGATCCGCCGAAGCGCGCAATCGTCGCCTCGATCACCAGGCGCTCGATTTCGGCCAGCGGCCGGCCGATCAGGTCATCGGGCCCGGGGGCGAAGCGCGTCGGATCGGAGGCCGCCGTTTCGACCGGCAGCGTTTCGATGTCATGGACCATCTCGAACGGCAGCATCCCGAGGCTGACCGGCCCGCCGGGGTTCAGCACCACCACATTGCGGATCACGTTCAGAAGCTGGCGCACATTGCCCGGCCAGGGCAGGCGGCGGAACAGGGTGCGCACCTCGTCGTCGAGACCGTCAAACTTGCGCCCCTCCTCGGCGGCGAAACGGGCAAGCGCGGCTTCGGCGATCTCGATCACGTCATTGCCGCGGTCGCGCAGCGGCGGCATCTGGATCGGGACGACATAGAGGCGGTAATACAGGTCCTCGCGGAAGCGGCCGCGCCGGACCTCTTCCATCGGGTCGCGGTTGGTTGCGCAGATGATGCGGACATTGACCTTGCGTGGCTTGGTCGCGCCCACGGGCTGGACCGTCGAGGTCTGGAGAAATCGCAGGAGCTTGGTCTGAAGCCCGATCTCCATCTCGCAGATCTCGTCGAGGAACAGCGTTCCGCCATCGGCGGCCACCGCCGCGCCCGCCTTGTCGGCGATGGCGCCGGTGAAGCTGCCCTTCACATGGCCGAAGACCTCGGATTCCAGCAGGTCCGGCGGAATTGCGCCGCAGTTCAACGGCACGAACGGCCCGCCGGCCCGGGCGGAATTGTCGTGGATCGCCTGGGCGCAAAGTTCCTTGCCGGTGCCGCTTTCGCCGGTGATGAACACCGATGCGATCGACGGCGCGACCGAACGGATCCGCTCGAAGACCCGCGACATCGTTGCGGACGACCCGAGGAACAGATCGCCGGGATTGACGGGTTCGTCCGGCATGGTCGTCCGGCCCAGGCGATGGCCGGAGCCCGCCGCGTTCTCGATTGCCGCGAGAAGGCGCGCTTCATCGAACGGCTTGACCAGAAAGTCATGCGCCCCGGCCCGCATCGCCTCGACCGCGAGGCTGACCGACCCGTCTGCAGCCATGACGATGACGCGGGCATCCGGAAGGCGTCCGTGGATCGCGGTGACCACCTCGAGCCCGTCCTCGTTCACCAGCTTGAGGTCGAGCAGGATCACCTCCGGGTGCCGGGACGCGAGCGCCGCCAACGCCTCCTGTCCCGTGGCGACCGCCGTGACCGAATGCCCGGCGCGTGCGAGAACAGACTGATAGACCGCCCGAAGCGCCGCGCCGCTTTCCACCACCAGAAGGGTCACCGGCGTCGCGTCGGGGCCCGTGCCGAGGTTGCCCGAAGGGGGCCGGAGATCGCGCTTTGATTGCATTCTGGCAGCGAAGTTACGCGACCGGCGCCTGTCCTCCAACTGCGATTTCACTCGACCACTCCGCCGTCAGACCTGAACCAGGCTGCCGGGAACGGGAAAGACCCGGATCGCGTTGCCGGGACCCGGCGCGACGGGGCCGGGATCCCGCCACAACCAAAGGTCGGATTCCCCTTCCAGCAGGAAATCGTAGCGGATCGACATCGTGAGGATGATCGAGACGCCGCGCTGCCTCAGATCCCGCAGGTCGGCGTCGAACCGCAGGATCGGCTCCCAGCCCATGAAGACGCTGGTATTGGCCTGTCCCACCGGGGACTCATCGTCCAGATCGAACAGCGGAAGCGTCAGGCTGTCGCTGGCGAGGGTCTCCCCGCTGCTGAGCGAGGCGGTCACGGTGGTGATCTGCCAGCACTTGCTCCATTTGTCGTCGGCGGCCCAGAGCCAGTCGTAGAACCCGGTCCAGCCCGAGACGGTGCCCTGGATGCGGAAGCGGGGGCGGATCTCGAAATGGCCGCTGCTGCGGGCAAAGAAGCGATCCGGCGTCAGGAAATAGAGGCCGCTGCAGCCAAGGTTGCCTGGCAGGGCCGGATCGCCGCCATAGGAAAGATGTCCGTAGAACAGCCAGGGCGTGGCGTTGCCATCGACCGAGAGGCTGTCGGTTGTCCAGTTCCAGTGCGTCTCGCCCCACCAGAATTCGCCGGCGTTCGGTGGATCGAGGAACAGGCGCGGCGGCCAGTCGTCGAACATGTGCTTCAGCAGGGCCCTGTCGAGGGCGGTCGGGAAGGGCAAGAGATCACGCAGGCCATCCGGAACCGGAGGGGGCGATGTGACGGCGACCCCCCGGTCGATTTGGAGGGGATAGCGGGCACCGTCTGTCTTCAGTGCGTCAACCTGCGGCTTCATGCGGTCAGCCAGGGCGGCAGAGCGCCGGTCGAGGTCCGGGATCGCGGCGGCGAGTGCTTCGCGGCGGGCCGCGGCGAGAGATGCCTTCAGATCCCTGCTGCGATCATCGGCCAGGGCCGCGACGGCGGTCCGAGCCTGGTCTTGGCTGGATCGGCTGATGCGGGCAGCAGCGGCCTGATCGGCGGTGGTGAGCGGGAAACGGTCGTTGCGCAGAATGCCGGTCGAAAGGATATCCTTTTCCAATTCATTGCCTCCGATACAGGCGCGCATCGCACCTGGGGGTGAGCTGAAAAGTGCCTTGGGAAAAAAGTCGGTCGGGACGAAATAACGTGGTCCCATGAAAACACGACTGGCCGATTCCAGCAATCGGCCAGTCGTCATCTCCGTCCGCAGGCGCGAGGGATCAGTTCGCCTTGGCGTAACCGAGTGCCATCAGCGCCTGGGTGATCTCGTCAAGGATCGCCGGATCGTCGATCGTCGCCGGCATCTTCCATTCGGTGCCGTCCGCGATCTTGACCATCGTCCCGCGCAGGATCTTGCCCGAGCGGGTCTTGGGCAGACGCTCGACCACGACAGCCTTCTTGAAGTCCGCAACCGGGCCGATCTTGTCCCGCATAAGCTTGACGCATTCCTTCACCACGTCGTCGTGGTGGCGGGTCGAGCCGCGGTTGAGGCACAGGAAGCCAAGCGGCGACTGCCCCTTGAGCGCATCCGAGACGCCGATCACGGCACATTCTGCGACATCGGGGTGGCTGGCCAGAACCTCTTCCATCGCGCCGGTCGACAGGCGGTGGCCGGCGACGTTGATGACATCGTCGGTGCGGGCCATGATGTAGAGATAGCCATCCTCGTCGATATAGCCGGCATCGCCCGTCTCGTAATAGCCGGGGAAGTGCTCGAGATAGCTCTTGCGGTACCGCGCCTCGGCATTCCACAGGGTCGGCAGCGTGCCGGGGGGCAGGGGCAGCTTGATCGTGATCGCGCCAAGCGTTCCGGCCGGAACCGGATGGCCGCCTTCGTCCAGAACCTGCACGTCATAGCCGGGCATCGGCACCGAGGGCGAGCCGATCTTGACCGGCAGCGGCTCGATCCCCATGGGATTGCCGGCGATGGCCCAGCCGGTCTCGGTTTGCCACCAATGGTCGATGACCGGCACGTTCAGATGGCGCTGCGCCCACATGATCGTGTCGGGGTCGGCGCGCTCGCCAGCCAGATACAGCGCCTGCAGCGAGGAGGTGTCGTATTTCTCGACGAACTTGCCCTCGGGGTCGTCGCGCTTGATGGCGCGGAGCGCGGTCGGGGCGGTGAAGAAGCTCTTCACGCCATATTCGCGGATGACCCGCCAGAAGGTGCCGGGATCGGGGGTGCCGACCGGCTTGCCTTCGAACACGATGGTGGAGCAGCCGGCGATCAACGGGGCGTAGCAGATGTAGCTGTGGCCGACGACCCAGCCCACGTCGGACGCCGCCCAGAACACGTCGCCCACGCCGACATTGTAGATCGCCCGCATGGTCCAGGACAGCGCGACGAGGTGGCCGGCCGTCGGGCGGACAACCCCCTTGGGCGCGCCGGTCGTGCCCGAGGTGTAGAGGATGTAGGCCGGATGGTTGCCTTCGACCGGAACGCAGTCGGCGGGTTCCACGCCATACTGGAAGCTGTGCCAGGCCACGTCGCGGCCCTCGACCAGCAGCGCCACTTCCTGTTCGCGCTGCAGGATCACGCAGAACTCGGGCTTGTGGGTCGCCATGTCGATCGCGCCGTCGAGGAGCGGCTTGTAATGCACGACCCGACCCGGCTCGATCCCGCAGGAGGCGGCGATGATCGCCTTGGGCGTGCAGTCGTCGATCCGCACCGCCAGCTCTGCCGCGGCAAAGCCGCCGAAGACGACCGAGTGGATCGCCCCCAGCCGGGCACAGGCCAGCATCGCCTCAAGCGCCTCGGGCACCATCGGCATGTAGATGATGACCCGGTCACCCTTGGTCACGCCCTTGGCCTTCAGTGCCCCGGCAAGGGTTGCCACGCGCGACTGAAGTTCGGCATAGGTGATGACGCGCTTGGAATGGGTGACGGGGCTGTCATGGATGATCGCCGGCTGGTCGCCGCGTCCCGCCAGCACATGCCGGTCGACCGCGTTCCAGCAGGTGTTGACCATCCCATCCGAGAACCACTCGTACAGAGGGGCGCGTTCGGAGAACAGTGCATGCGTCGGCTTGCGGATCCAATCGATCGCACCGGCGGCGTCCATCCAGAACCCTTCAGGATCGGTCTTGGAGCGCTCGTAGATCTCAGAGTATGCCATTGTATACCTTCCTCCCGGACTGCGTCTGTTATGCGCCAGTGAGCCCTCGGTGCAAGTTTTTCGCAAGGCCGCGGCTGCGACCCTGCGTCACGTTTTGCGCTAACAGGCGTAAGACCTTAGGAGTAGTGGGTAACGGGCGTCCCGGCGAGCGCCGACATGTTCAGCAAACCGCGCGCCGTGACCGAAGGCGTGCAGATATGCGCCTTGTTGCCCATGCCCATCAGGATCGGGCCGACCTCGAGCGCGTTGGCCTTCATCTTCAGGATGTTGCGAACCCCCGAGGCCGCGTCGGCATTGGCAAAGACCAGCACATTCGCCGGTCCGTCGAAGCGCGATTGCGGAAAGATTCGGGCGCGGATCGCCGGATCGAGAGCGGAGTCGGTGTGCATCTCGCCCTCGTAGGCGAAATCGGGCTCGCGCGCGTCCAGCAACTCCATTGCCTCGCGCATCCGCCGGCCGGTGTCGCAGTCGAGGTTGCCGAACTGCGAATGCGAGCACAGCGCGATCTTGGGAACCAGGCCAAAGCGTTTCACATGCCGCGCCGCGCCGATCACGGTCTGCATGATCTCGGCCGGGGTCGGTTCGGGGTGGACATGGGTATCGGCGATGAAGAGGGGGCCGTCCTCCAGGATCATCAGGCTGAGCGCGCCAATGGGTGACAGACCGCCACGGGCAAGGATCTGGCGGACATAGTTCAGGTGCCACAGGTACTGGCCGAAGGTGCCGCAGATCAGGCTGTCGGCCTCGCCGCGATGGACCATGATCGCGGCGATGGCGGTGGTGTTGGTGCGCATCACCGCCCGGGCGATGTCGGGAGTCACCCCGCGGCGGGCCATCAGTTCGTGATAGGTGCCCCAGTAGTCGCGATAGCGCGGGTCGTTCTCGGGGTTGACGAGGTGGAAGTCGCGCTCGGGCCGGATTGGCAGGCCCAGACGTTCGCAGCGGGCCGAGACCACGTCGGGGCGGCCGATCAGGATCGGGCTGTCGTCGGTTTCCTCGATCATCGCCAGCGCGGCGCGCAGAACCCGGTCATCCTCGCCTTCGGCAAAGACGATCTTGCGATGGGCATTGCGCGAGGCCTCGAAGACGGGGCGCATGATCAGCGCCGAGCGGAAGACCGAGCCGTCGAGTTGCTCGCGATAGGCATCGAGGTCGGCGATCGGGCGGGTGGCGACGCCAGTCTCCATCGCGGCCTTGGCCACGGCATGGGCCACGACCCCGATCAGGCGCGGGTCGAACGGCTTGGGGATCAGGTAATCAGGGCCGAAATTCATCCGTTCGCCCTGATAGGCAGCCGCCGCCTCGGCGCTGGTGGTGGCGCGGGCGAGCTGGGCGATGCCGTCGATGCAGGCGAGCTGCATCGCATCGTTGATCTGCGTCGCACCCACATCCAGCGCGCCCCGGAAGATGAAGGGGAAGCACAGGACGTTGTTCACCTGGTTCGGGTAGT
>ERZ1645185.781-NODE-781-length-13446-cov-4.747293_pt1 | contig 13446 bp, 12 predicted proteins | sample MGYA00575351_ERZ1645185 | MGnify/ENA primary metagenome ERZ1645185 (study PRJEB40838, sample SAMN11284767) | freshwater sediment metagenome | isolation source: river sediment | host: Sediment | place: India: Jana village, Kanpur | collected 2015-12-17 ...
AATTTTTAGATCATTACAAAATAGGCCAAAATATTCTTGCATCATGGCCTGGGTGAAATGATCATGTCCGGCTGGTACCGCTGTATGCGTAGTAAAAATGGTACTTGCCGCCACCGCTTCGAGTGCGCTAGCAAAATCGAGGCCTTGCTGTACTAAATTACGAGCACGTTCTAGCATCATAAATGCCGCATGACCCTCATTACTGTGCCAAACAGTTGGCTTAACCCCCATGGCATGTAGCGCTCTAACTCCCCCAATCCCCAGTAAGATCTCTTGCTGGATACGCATGGTCTTATCACCACCATACAATTGATGCGTAATAAGCCGATCTTCATCAGAGTTATTCGGCAAATCGGTATCGAGAAGAAATAAGCTGACATGACCAATAATGACACGCCAAACTTTTACATTGACACGCCGACCAGGCAAATCGATGTCAATATGCACTTCGGTTCCATCATCATGCAGCGCAGGTTCAACCGGTAAATCGCCAAAGTCTGAATCATTATAAATTGCACGTTGATTACCTTGGCTATCAATGGTCTGAGAAAAATAACCTTGCCGATACAACAACCCTACAGCAACGAATGGCAAGCATAAATCACTGGCTGCTTTACAGTGATCTCCCGCTAAAATACCTAACCCACCGGAGTAGACAGGTAAGCTTTCATGAAAACCAAATTCAAAGCAAAAGTATGCAATCTGATCTCGAGATTCAAGACCTTCAAATCGATTATATCGAGTCGGTTCTGAATGATATGAATCATAAGCAGACAACACACTGTTATAGCTAGCCAGGAAAGTTTGATCGCTTGCCGCTTTAAGTAGTAGCGACTCATCAACACGTTTAAGAAATGATTTGGGATTATGCCCAACTGCTTCCCATAACCGAGGGTCAATGCGGGAAAACAAAGTTCGAGTACTTCGATCCCAGCTATACCAGAGATTGTTTGCTAACTCTTCCAAACGCGACAAACGCGGGGGTATTTTAGGGTTAACTGTTATTGTAAACACCGATTTATTAATCATGCACTGCACTCCTTAATTGAAAGCTAGTCATCCGATATTGATGAAATGCTCACGATAGTATTTCAATTCGTTGATGGAATCATAAATATCTGACAACGCTTCATGCTTACTTTCTTTATTCAAACCAGACATAATCGAGGGTTTCCAGCGCTTGGCTAGCTCCTTGAGCGTACTAACATCAAGATTCCGATAATGAAAATAGGCTTCGAGTTTAGGCATGGAGCGAACCAAAAAACGTCTATCCTGACAAATCGAATTACCACACATGGGCGATGTTGCTAAGGGAACATAAGGCTGCAAAAATTTCAACATGATCTCTTGTGCTTCGGCTTCAGAAAGGGTTGACGCTTTGACCTTATCAATCAACCCAGATTTAGCATGAGTAGAGCGGTTCCATTTGTCCATGCCATCCAGAATGGATACGGGTTGTGCAATGACTAAAACAGGTGACTCAGCAACCACATTTAATTGCGAATCAGTAATAACTAACGCGATTTCGATAATGCGATCGCTGTCAGGATTCAATCCTGTCATTTCCATATCGATCCAGATGAGGTTGTTGCTATCCTGTGCCATAATGAGCTCTCGTGAATTATATTAGGTAGATTGTGTCATATTGCAAGTTACACGTCACTGTTACATCGTGCGCGTGCTTGATTAATCTCTTTTACTAAACACTATGCAAACTTTTACTGCTATTTTTATTGCTGCATTATTACTGACAACATGCATTGAACTATGGCTGGCGATTCGCCATGCCCGCCATGTTTGGTCAAATCGTGATCGAGTACCGAATGATTTTGCTGCGCAAATTGATTTGGCTTCTCATCAGAAAGCAGCTGACTATACGTGTACTAAAACCCGTTTTAGCTATCCCAGTATCGTTATGCATTCACTGCTGCTTCTTGTACTTACCCTGGGAGGTGGCTTAACGGTAATTTCCAACTTTTGGGCTGGCTGGTTAGAAGATCCAATTTTTCATGGATTGGCCCTGATTCTGACTACTGTTTTTATCCTCAGTGCAGTTGAAATACCTTTTAATTACTACCGAACCTTTGTGATTGAGGAACGATTTGGTTTTAATAAAATGAGCACCAGCATGTTTTTCTCAGACTTAATCAAGCAATACTTGCTTGGCTTAGTGCTGGGCGGCTTCTTGTTATTTAGTATTTTATGGTTGATGGAAAAAGCTGGGGAACTTTGGTGGTTATATGCTTGGATTGCTTGGATGGGATTTAATGTCTTGCTACTCTCAATTTACCCAACCTGGATCGCTCCGATTTTTAACAAGTTTTTACCCCTGGAAGATAATGCACTTAAGACTCGCATTGAGCAGTTAATGCAAAAATGTGGTTTTAAATCCAATGGATTGTTTGTTATGGATGGTTCACGCCGTAGCAGTCATGGAAATGCCTATTTTACTGGATTTGGTAAAAATAAGCGTATCGTCTTTTTCGATACGCTGCTATCTCGCTTAGAGGGTGCCGAAATTGAGGCCGTTCTTGCTCACGAATTAGGCCACTTCAAGCTTCGCCATGTACTAAAACGCATTATATGGTCATTTATTGTAAGTCTTGTTTTCTTTGGGTTACTCGGCTTCTTAATGCAGCAAACGTGGTTTTATGAAGGTTTAGGTGTGGCCGTTAACACTCATTCTACGGCAGCGATGGCATTACTACTTTTTTTCCTGATTATGCCAGTATTCACCTTCCTGCTACATCCCTTATCGAGCCTCTATTCACGCAAGCACGAATTTGAGGCTGATGCATACGCAGCACAACATGCTTCAGCAAATGATCTTATTCGGGCGCTCGTTAAGCTTTACCAGGATAATGCGGCGACGCTTACACCCGATCCGCTTCATTCCGCATTTTACGATTCACATCCCCCTGCAGCAATTCGAATTACGCAACTAAAAAAACTCGCATAGCAAACAAGGAGAATGCAATGACCGACCAGTGTGATCTTTCGAATAAGCACTGCAAACCGTGTGAAGGGGGGATACCCCCGCTATCACAAGAAGAAATTGATAAACTTTTGCAACAGCTTGATCAATGGGAATATAGAAATAGTACGATTTATAAAGATTTTAAATTTAAAAACTATTACCAGACTATGGCATTCGTAAATGCAGTTGCCTGGTTATCCCATCGAGAAGATCATCATCCCGATATGGTTGTGGGCTATAATCACTGCCAAGTTGTATACATGACACATGCGATACAAGGTTTATCAGAAAATGATTTTATTTGTGCAGCAAAAATCGATGGATTGTTTAGAATTTGAGCAGTAAAGGAATAGTTCCTACTCACAGCAACTCACCGCTCATGAAAGGCCAGGTTACTGCAGCTTTTGGCCGTCAATATGAAGTTAAAACAAGCGAAGGGTTAATTCTGACTTGTTATATGAGAGGAAAAAAAGGGGGAATCGCCTGTGGAGATCTCGTTGACATTCTCCCGACTACACCTGGGCAAGGCGTCATTGAGACCGTGCTACCAAGAACTAATTTATTCTATCGGAGCGATGCGTTTCGTCAGAAACTAATTGCCGCAAATGTGACCCAATTAATTATTGTAGTTGCAGTAATTCCAAGCTTCAGTGAAACGCTGATTGATCACTATCTGGTCGCAGCAGAAAACGAAAGGATTAAAGTTCTAATCGTACTGAATAAATGTGATTTATCTGAAACTGCCCACACAGCGATAGAAAAATTAGCGTTGTATCAGCAATTAGGATATCCATGCTTAAGTATTAGCGCAACTAATGACATAAAACCACTCATACCTTATCTGCATCAGCAAAAAAGCTTACTCATTGGCCAATCCGGTATGGGTAAATCGACGATTATCAATGCGCTGATACCTGAGGCACGGCGTGCAACCTCGGAGATTTCATTGGCACTTGATAGTGGGCGCCATACAACGACCCACGCCAGACTCTATGCAATTGATGCAGACAGCAGCATCATTGACTCACCCGGAATGCAAGAATTCGGAATTAGTCACATTGATAAAACTAACTTAGCTCGGGGATTTATTGAATTTCGTCCTTATCTTGGTGGATCCTGCAAATTTAGCAATTGTCGCCATTTGAGTGAACCTGGCTGTGCCTTGTTGCTTGCAGCAGAAAAAGGTGAAATTAGCACCCGGCGTTTGTCAGTTTATCAGAAAATGATGGAGGAAGCAGGACGCCGGAAAGAATGGTTAGCGCGCTCTAGCTAATCCCTCATAAATCTCGCAATAAGCCACAGCACTGGTTTTCCAACTAAAATCTTTGCGCATGCCATTTTTCTGCAGTTGTTCCCATAAATCTTTATTTTGATAGGCAGCCACAACGCGTTTTATCCCTTCGAAAAATGCATCAGGTGATAAATCGTGAAACTGGAATCCACTCGCTGTTCCTGCCTTTAAGGTTTCGGTTGAATAGTCCACCACGGTATCAATCAAACCACCCGTTGCATGCACAAGTGGAACTGTGCCATAGCGTTGACTGTACATTTGATTGAGTCCGCACGGTTCAAACCGAGAGGGCATTAGAAAGCTGTCAGCTCCAGCTTCCAGCAGATGAGACAACGCTTCTTCGTATCCTACGTGCACAGCCATCTTGCCTGGAAACTGTTTAGTCAGTTGCACTAAACTTCTTTCGATTGACGAATCACCTGATCCTAATACTACAAGCTGGGCAGGTAATTCGAAGAGTTTCGGAGCGACCTCGAACAATAGATCATATCCCTTTTGATAACTAAAACGACTGATTGCAGCGAACAATAGCGTATCGGGACATAGCTCAAGTCCGAGTTTTTCTTGAATTGCCAGTTTATTTATTTGTTTATTCGATAAACTCCGAATAGAGTATTTTTTAGTGATGTAAACATCAGAGGATGGATCCCACTCGATTGTATCAATACCATTAACAATGCCACTAATCTGATCTTTACGGGCAGATAATAAACCGTGCAGTCCAAACCCAAGCCGCTCCTGTTGAATTTCGTGCGCATAACTAGGACTCACCGTTGAAATATGATCAGCATAGTAAAGCCCTGCTTTAATAAAAGACAGGCTTCCATAATATTCAAGCCCATTTACGCTATAACTTTCTGAGGGCAATCCAAGTTGGGTAACCAATTCAGGAGAAAAACAACCTTGAAAAGCAAGATTGTGAATGGACATCAAAGTAGGAGACTTAATTCCGGAATGAAAATGAAGGTAGGCAGGTGTCAAGCCACTTTGCCAATCATTGCAGTGAACAACATCTGGTTGCCACGCCAATGGACTTGCGTCACTGCCAAGCAACGCACCAATTTTTGAGAGCAAGCCAAAACGCTGTGCATTATCGGGCCAATCACGCCCCGTTGTATCTAAATAGGGTCCCCCTGTTCTTTGATATAAACCAGGGCAATCGATAACAAAGATAGGAATACTGGTCGAAGCATTGATTGGCAAATTCGCGGATAACAGCTTGGATGGAGGAAAATGTGATAAATCGTTAAATTCACAGATTTTTCTTTTGTACCTTAATCCTGAAAGGACTTGAGGATAACCTGGAATAAGTAGACGAGTATCTACATTCTTTTCACGTAACGCGGCCGGTAGCGATGCACTGACATCTCCCAATCCTCCTGTTTTGCAAAGTGGATAGACTTCAGGTGTAACAAAAAGGACCTTGAGAGACTGCTTAGAAAGACGAGTTGGCATCGAAATGTCTGTATTAGCTTTTTATCAGCGATCTAATTTTATAAATTTCTGTTTTCCTTGAAATAATTAATTAACCCATTGGTTGAAGCATCATGGGCCGTTTCTTCCTGGCCTGATCGAAGCTCAGCAACAATTTTGCTAGCAAGCTGCTTACCTAATTCGACGCCCCATTGATCAAATGGATTGATGTTCCAAATAACGCTTTGCACAAAAACTTTATGCTCATAGAGAGCAATCAACGAACCCAACGTTTTCGGATTAAGCTTTTTAAATAAAATAGAAGTCGTCGTATGATTGCCAGCAAAGACTCGATGGGGAGTTAATTCCTTTATTTCATCGAGCGGATAATTCTGTGAAAGTAATTCTGCACTGACTTCCTCAGCAGATTTACCTCGCATGAGTGCTTCTGTTTGTGCAAAGAAGTTAGCTAATAGTAATTCATGATGGTGATTCACTGCATAATGACTCTGGCAAGGGGCTAAGAAATCGGCTGTTACAGTCGGTGTTCCTTGGTGAAGTAGCTGATAAAACGCATGTTGGCCATTAGTTCCGGATTCTCCCCAAACAACAGTACCCGTTGAGTAATCAACTGAGCTACCGTCACGGGTAACACTTTTTCCATTACTTTCCATTTCAAGCTGCTGCAGATAAGCAGGAAATCGATGAAGTGACTGATCGTACGGCAAAATAGCATGACTTGTCACACCTTGAAAGTTGATCTGCCAAACCCCGATTAAACCCAAGATTACAGGCAGGTTCTTTGCAAGCGGTGTTGTCAAGAAATGCTGATCCATTTCTCTCGCACCTGATAACAAGTCATAAAAATGCTGCATACCGATTGTTAAGGCAATGGGTAGCCCGATCGCCGACCAGAGTGAATAACGCCCCCCGACCCAATCCCAAAAAATAAACATATTTGCGGGATCGATTCCAAATTGCTCAACCGCTTCCCGATTAGTCGAAACTGCCACAAAATGTCGTGCAATAGTTTTTTCTGTGCCGCCATGAGCTAAAAACCAGGTTCGCGCAGCATGTGCATTTGCAATTGTTTCCTGTGTTGTAAACGTTTTTGAGGCGATCACAAATAATGTCGTTGCCGGATTTAGCGATTTAAGTGTTTCAGCAAGATGCGCACCATCGATATTGGATACAAAGTGAGGGGTCATTTTCCCTGTCCAGTATGGCTTTAAGGCATTGGTAACCATGACTGGCCCTAAATCTGAGCCGCCAATTCCAATATTAACTACATCCGTAAACGGTAAATCAGAGTAGCCTCGATGTTCGCCGTGTAATACAGCTTTTGTAAAGCTTTCCATCTGTTGCAATACCTGTTTCACTGCAGGTAATACATCGCTACCTTCTGTCGTAACCGCTTGCTCAGCCCGCAATGCAATGTGCAGGGCCGCTCGATTCTCAGTGGAATTGATTTTCTCCCCTCGGAACATTTGAGCAATCCAATCATTAAGCTTTTGCTGTGTCGCAAGCTGAAACAATAACTTCATGGTTTCATCGGTTACTCGTTGCTTGCTGAAATCCAGTAACAGATCACCAAAGCGAACCGAAAATTTCTCAAAACGCTGTGAATCTTGTGCAAATAGCACACGTAAATGCTGCTGCTCAATAAAGGAATGATGGGATTTTAAAGCTTGCCAAGCGGGTGACTTTGTCAAAGATTCAATCATCGTAGTATCTACCTTTTTAATTTAGCTGTGAGAACGATGACAATCGCTCAAAAATAGCTGCAATGCCTTGACCACCCCCAATACACATCGTCACCAATGCGTAGCGCCCCTTGATGCGATGTAATTCATAAATCGCTTTGATCGTTAAAATACATCCTGTCGCACCGATTGGGTGGCCAAATGCAACAGCGCCACCATTCGGATTGGTTCTCAATGGATCAAAACCGAGTTCACGTGCGACAGCACACGCTTGGACCGCAAATGCCTCATTGGATTCGATGACATCGATATCCTCAAGTGTTAAGTGAGCACGACTGAGTGCTTGCTGTACGGCTGGAACAGGGCCCATTCCCATATATTTGGGATCAACCCCAGCATGCCCATAAGCGACTAATCGTGCAATCGGCTGCAAATGATCACTTTCTGCAGTTGTGGCGTCACAAAGCACGACAGCTGCTGCGCCATCGTTGATACCCGATGCATTACCTGCTGTAACCGTTCCATTTTCCTGAAAAACGCTAGGTAACTTCGATAATTTTTCCAAATCGACTTGATCCCGCGGATGCTCGTCCGTATCAAGAACAACTACTTTTCCACGAGTCGTAACTTCGATCGGCAGAATTTGGGAGGTAAAATAGCCATTACGAATAGCACTCATCGCACGTCGATGGCTTTCCAAAGCAAACTCATCTTGTGCTTCACGTGAAATGTTCCATTTCGCGGCAATGTTCTCTGCTGTATTTCCCATATGCACTTGATCGAAGGGGTCGGTCAAGGCACCAATCATCATATCTATCGCTTGACTATTCCTCATGCGCTGGCCCCAGCGAAGCGCAGGTAAGAGATAACCTGCGCGACTCATCGATTCTACCCCACCCGCGATAGCAATATTCGTATCACCCGACATGATGGTCTGTGCAGCTGAAATAATGGCTTGTAGTCCGCTCCCACATAATCGATTTACGGTTAATGCCGCAACGGATTGCGGTAATCCACCCTGAATACCAGCAACACGTGCCAAGTACATATCGCTCGCTTCACTGTGAATGACATGACCAAAAACCAAGTGACCTACTTTAGCCGTATCAATTTGAGCCCGATAAGCAGCTTCTTGTACAACCTTTGCTGCAAGCAATGTGGGGGGAATATCCTTGAGTGTGCCGCCATAATCACCGATAGCGGTACGTACTCCGCTTAACACCATAACTTCACGCGACATGTAAAAAGCCTTAGATTAAATTACCGCGGCTAGAGAACATATCGAGCTAAATCTTCACTTTGCGATAATTCTTTGAGCCGATTATCAACATAAGCCGCATCGATTACGAGTGTTTCACCATCATGCTTGGTCGCATTGAATGAGATTTCTTCAAGCAGCTTTTCTATCACCGTATGTAAGCGCCTTGCACCGATATTCTCGGTTTTCTCATTAACTGAGAAAGCAATTTCAGCTAATCGCTTGATTGCGCTCTCAGCAAAATTTAGGGTAACACCTTCTGTTTTAAGCAACGCTTCATACTGACGCGTCAGACAAGCATCTGTATTAGTAAGAATTTGCTCAAAATCAGATGCAGTTAGGCTTGTTAGCTCAACCCTGATTGGAAAGCGCCCTTGCAATTCAGGGATAAGATCGGATGGTTTGGCTAAATGAAATGCACCGCTCGCAATAAATAAAATATGGTCCGTTTTAATCATGCCATATTTGGTCGATATCGTCGTGCCTTCAACTAACGGCAATAAATCACGTTGCACTCCTTGGCGAGAAACATCCGCACCAGCCGTTTCAGATCGACTGGTGATTTTGTCGATTTCATCTAGGAATACGATCCCGTTTTGCTCTACATTTTGTACACACCTTAGCTTTAATTCTTCATCATTGATTAGCCGAGAGGCTTCTTCTTCAATCAGAATTTTCTTCGCATCGCGTATCAAAAGCTTGCGCGATTTCTTTTTACTTGAGCCCATGCTCTGGAACATGCCCTGAATTTGAGATGTCAATTCCTCCATTCCAGGTGGTGCGAAAATCTCCATACTCGCCTGTGGACCGGAAACTTCAATTTCAATTTCCTTATTATCGAGCTCACCTTCGCGTAATTTTTTTCGAAACTTTTGACGCGTTGCATTGGAATCTTCACTCTCAGCGCGAAAATCCAGATCACGAGCTGGGGGTAATAAAACATCCAAAATACGCTCTTCCGCTCGATCCTCAGCAAGCGGCCTCATTTTTCGTATTTCTTGTTCACGCCCTTGCTTAATTGCGGACTCAACCAAATCGCGAATAATCGAGTCGACATCACGCCCAACATAGCCGACCTCAGTAAATTTAGTCGCTTCGACCTTAATAAATGGCGCATCGGCTAATTTAGCTAGACGGCGCGCTATCTCAGTTTTGCCTACTCCGGTAGGACCGATCATCAGAATATTCTTAGGGGTGATCTCTTGGCGTAAAGGATCAGCAATCTGCTGGCGGCGCCAGCGATTGCGCAACGCAATCGCCACTGCTCGCTTAGCGTTGATTTGTCCAATAATATGTTTATCCAATTCATGGACAATTTCTTGGGGAGTCATTTGTGACATAAATGTATAACTTCTTAGAGAATTGAATTAATTAATCAAGAGATTCAATGATATGCGCCTGGTTAGTATAAATACACAAATCCCCCGCTATGGTCAGCGCTTTCGAGACAATATCTTTAGCAGAAAGGTCAGTGTTTTCAAGCAAGGCACGCGCTGCTGCTTGTGCGTAGGCGCCACCACTTCCAATTGCAGCAAGACTTAGCTCTGGCTCAATCACATCGCCTGCACCGGTAATAATCAAGGTTGCTTCATGATCAGCCACCACCAGCATGGCTTCAAGGCGCCGCAACATCCGGTCAGTTCGCCAATCTTTGGCTAATTCAACTGCCGAGCGCATCAAATGACCTTGGTGCTTCTCCAATTTTCCCTCAAAACGCTCAAACAAAGTAAAGGCATCCGCGGTTCCTCCGGCAAACCCAGCTAATATTTTGCCATGGTAGAGCCGTCTTACTTTGCGCGCGCTCGATTTAGCAACCACGGCGCCGAGCGTAACCTGCCCATCCCCTCCTAGAGCAACTTGCTTGCCGCGCCTCACTGATACGATGGTAGTCATATTATTTATTATTAGATTAAAGTACTAATTATAGCGCTGATTCTAAGGGGGTACGAAATTGTAAAATTTTTGATCGTGTAGCGATAATTTTGATCTTGCTTGAAAATTTCTGCTAGGCTTGAATTTTTATCAATCTTATTCTAACGATGCCTAACTTAATGAGTGAGTTGCTTTTGGCGACAATGACATTGCCTAATCGAGTTATTATGGCACCGCTCACTCGGTGCCGCGCTAGTAACGATCATGTCCCCACTGCCCTGATGGCAGAATATTATGCACAACGCGCTGGCGCTGGTTTGATTATCGCGGAAGCAACGATGGTCATGGCAGGCAATTCTGCTTTCTGGAAAGAACCCGGCATTTATTCTGAAGCACAAATTAGCGGTTGGCAGCAGATAACTACTGCCGTTCATCGTGCAGGGGGGCGAATCTTTTTACAACTTTGGCACGGCGGTCGAGCATGTCACCCATTACTCAATGAAGGAGCACAACCGATTAGTGCTAGCGCTATTCCCATTCTAGGCGATGAAGTTCGTACCCCAGAAGGAAAGAAACCGTATGTAACACCCCGTGAGATCACGGATAGTGAAATACCTTCGATTATCGTCGGGTTTAAATCCGCTGCTGAAAATGCAAAAGCAGCGGGGTTTGATGGTGTCGAGATTCATGGTGCCAATGGCTATTTGCTCGATCAATTTTTACGCGATGGAACGAATAAACGTCATGGTCCTTATGGAGGGTCAATAGAAAATCGGGCCAGGCTCATGTTGGAAGTCATTGAAGCAGTCAGTCAGGTTTGGGGGAGTCACCGAGTTGGACTGCGTATTTCGCCACTCAACAGCTACAATGATATGGTTGATAGCGATCCAGTTAGCTTAACGCAGTGGTTAGCAAGTCGTTTGAATGATTACAATCTTGCTTATTTACATTTGATTCGGGGCGATATCTTGAAGAAACAGAAGGGAGATATCCTCACACCGGCACGCGCTTATTACAAGGGCGTCCTAATCGGTAATCAACGTTACTCCTTGGAAGAAGCAGAAAGCGCTATCCAAGAAGGTAAAGTCGATGCGGTCGCCTTCGGGACTGCTTTTATTGCGAATCCAGATTTGCCTTTACGAATAAAACATCAAGCGCCACTTAACCAGGCTAATCCAGCTACGTTTTATACCTCTGGATATGAAGGTTATACGGATTATCCTGTTTGGCAACCTTGATTAGCTAGCGTGCGTCAGTATGGGCAGCAATTTGCATCTCAGTACCTTTGCCAGAAAGGCTAAGATTCTAGTGGACGATTAGTGAGATTTATTTCCGGTCCTAGATAACAGAGAAAGTAGCTTGCTATCTAGGATTATTCACTATCTAAAGTATTCAAAGTAAGCTAATGACAGCCTGTACCAACAAAATCAACTTCCCAATTGGACGATTTACCACGTTGCTTCATTACCACATTATATTCGCTGCCACTAACTTCAACGCAGGGTATCACGAGTTCACCTGACGTCAGATTTGCACGTGCCCGATAGGGGGTAAACGGTCCATCTGGCAAGCAGGCTGTTATATCATATTTAGCATAGCCCGTCGTAGCCGAGCTATTTTCTGTACTCGATGTCGCGACATAAGCATGATTACCCACTATCTTTACATCAATCGCACCGGGAATCGGAATTTGAATACTCGGTGATGAACCAGTGATAAAAGCATTATTCTCAAAGCGGCAAGATAGTGCTTGATCAGGCGCATCGGGTAAAACAGTCAATTGATTATCTGCGGCTATAAAGATCGCACGACCTTTGAAAACCGCCATCGGATCAGCCGAGCTAAAAGTCGTCAAAAGCAAACCTACTGTTGCAAAACAAACCAATGATAAGTTTTTCATATTTTCTCCCTAAATATTGATAATTCTATTCACTCTCACAACTTAATAGCCAGGAGGGGGGGGCGGTGGATTACCGGGCGGTGGAGGAGGGGGTTGAAATTTCCCAGACCCCGCGCGTGGTGGAGGTGGTGGATAGCGATTGCTACCGCCATCTGTGTATTCTGTAGCAAAACGACCCGGGGATGGAATACGATGGCCACTTGCATACATACACTGCAAATAACCCATGTCATACCGTTGCTGCCCCAGATATCCAGAAGTTTGGGCCGAACTACTCCCACCCAATGCACCCGCCAGTAATCCGGTTCCCGCACCAATGGCAGCGCCCTCGCCTCCACCGATTGCCGCTCCAGCAGCCGCGCCCAGCGCCGCACCCAGTGCCGCACTCTCCATCCCACTGGCAACCGCAGCTTGCCGCGGCGTCCGTCCACTTACCTGTTCTGCAGCATATTGCCGACACATAAAATCATCATTGCGAAATTGGTCAAACGTTTTACCTGATCCAGGCAATACCAAGACACTGGGACCAGATGGAATATGTACACAAGCCACAAGCAAGGTAATTGAGCACAAAGTTAACGACTTGGTAAATTTCAACATGACCTATGTTCCTTTAGAAATTTAATTATGAAGCGGGTTGAGGCAGCACTTTCAACCACCCACCCGGACATTTTTTAACATAAGGATAATACCCTTCTGGATTACGGCAATAATGCCAATAGTTCGTTTTAGGTGCAGGTGTACTACGGGTATAGCTCCTTTGTTGAATATAAGTCGGCTTTCTAGCAGGTGCCATCACTACGGGTGCTGAAGCCAGCGGTAAAACCGGTGCAAACGTTGTAAAACCACCATAAGGATATCCAAAACTGCGATAAGGAGAAAATCCTACAAAGCTATTATAGAATCCAACTCCACCAAAGCTACTGTAATAACCAAACCCACCGAACGGATAACCTAACCCATAGTACCCAAATCCACCAAATGGGGCAAACGGTGAGAACGGCCCAAATCCCAAACCTAATCCCAGCCCAA
>ERZ1645185.782-NODE-782-length-13439-cov-4.700613_pt1 | contig 13439 bp, 6 predicted proteins | sample MGYA00575351_ERZ1645185 | MGnify/ENA primary metagenome ERZ1645185 (study PRJEB40838, sample SAMN11284767) | freshwater sediment metagenome | isolation source: river sediment | host: Sediment | place: India: Jana village, Kanpur | collected 2015-12-17 ...
GTGGACGACCTCGGCCCCGAGGCGGGCTGGTATCGCGTCGGGCCGCTGGCGCGGATGAACGTCGCGGCCTTCATCGACACGCCCCTGGCCGATGCCGCGCATCGCGACCTGAAGGTGGCGACGGGGGGACGGCCCAACAACACCGCCCTGGCCAATCACTGGGCCCGGATGATCGAGGTCCTCCATTGTGTCGAAAAGATCCGCGAGCTTCTGGATGATCCCGACCTGCAGGGCAGCGACCTGGTCGCCACCGGCGAGCGGCGGCGCGAGGGGATCGGCGTCATCGAGGCGCCGCGCGGCAACCTCATCCACCATTATCAGGTCGACGAGCATGATCAGGTGACCTTCTGCAACCTCATCGTCTCGACCACGCATAACAACGAGGGGATGAACCGCGCCGTCAAGGACGTGGCGGTGCGCTACCTGGGCGGGCAGGAGAGGATCAGTGAGGGGATGCTGAACCATGTCGAGGTCGCGATCCGCGCCTTTGACCCCTGCCTGTCCTGCGCGACCCACGCGCTTGGGCAGATGCCGCTTCAGGTGGACCTGGTCGACGCCGGCGGCCGGGTGATCGACAGCCGGACGCGGAATGGCTGAACACGGCGACCTGCTGGTGATCGGATACGGCAATCCGGGACGCGGCGATGACGGGCTCGGTCCGGAATTCGCCCGGCGCCTTGCCGCGACGGCCAAGCCGGGCATCCGGGTCGAGATCGACTACCAGCTCACCGTGGATCATGCGCAGATGGTCGCCTCGGCCGGACGCGTGCTGTTCGTCGATGCGGCGATGAACCTCGCCGCGCCCTGCACGCTTCGCCGCCTTTCCCCCGATCCTCGGGCGGCGCTGGACAGCCACAGCTTGTCGCCCGAGGCGGTCCTGGCGCTGGCTGACATCCTTTATGGCCAATGCGCCGAAGCGAGCGTGCTTGCCATCGGCGGCGAAAGCTTCGGAGAGGTCCATGAGGGGCTCAGCCCCGTAGCCCATCGCAATCTTGTCCTCGCGGAGGAGATATTTCGCGCATGGCTGGCCGGCCAGTCCACCCGGCCAATGGTTGCCGATGCCGCCGCGACGCGAGCCGGCGCCCGCGCCAGTCGCTGAACCGACCGGACTCTCTGCGAATCGGTCCTGTGGTATGCCCTGGGATGGCCGTCGCGCCCGGTCTTGCCTTTCCGGATTCCAAGGCTGCAACGCAGCGTCATTTTTCCCTGCGAAGATAACGGGTTGGCTGATGCTTTCGAGCCGTGGCGCGCCTTTGCGGTCAAGGTCTAACCCGTCCGGTCTAGTCTGATCGGTCTAGGCCGATCGCATGACGGGCTATGCCATATGCATGGCTTTTCCGAAGGCGGAAATCGGCTCACGCTTGAGACCAACAAGTGCTTTTGCCCTTGACAGGCGCCGCTCTTGGTCGCGGCCGGTCGGGGCGCGATCGATTGAAGCCAGCCCGGTTGTCGGGCCAGCCAGATGGAGAGTGTTATGGTCAAATACAATCGTGCCGATCTGGATTACATCCTGGATCAGATCAAGATATCCGAAGACCATACCGCCGCGATCAATGCCGGAGGCGACCCGCAGGCCTCGCTGATCGCGCTTGTGGGCGATACACAGCAGATGCTGGGGATCCGGACGATCTCTGGCATCTACAACAACCTCCTGCCCGGAAGCGAAACCTATGGGGCGGTCGACCAGCCCTTTCCGAAGCTGGTCGATACTCCATCGCCCCTTGCCTATGCGCCGAATACCAATGTCACCGACAGCACGCCCCGGCAGATCTCGAACCTGATCGCGGACCAGACGAGCCTCAACCCGGCGGCGACCGAGGCCTACAACAGTGCCTCGAGCCAGCCGGGTGCCGGTTTTGAGCAGGCGACGACGATCCGGCAGGACGAATTCGGGAATTTCGTGCGTGGTCCGGATGGGAAGTTCATCCTCGACCCGCAGGTCGACGACAATGGCGACCCCGTCTATCTTTACACCATCCCGAACGTCTCGACCGCGGCGGCGACGGTGCCGCCGATCAACACGATGATGACGCTGTTCGGCCAGTTCTTCGATCACGGGCTGGATTCGATCAACAAGGGCGGGTCGGGCACCGTGACGATCGCGCTGGATTCAAGCGACGATCTCTACAACTCGTCGCCGACTGCGTTCAATGTCATCACCCTGACCCGCGCGACCCTTGATGCGGATGGCAACACCACCAACTCGACGACGCCGTTCATCGACCAGAACCAGACCTATGGCTCGATCGAGTCGCAGCATGTCTTCCTGCGCGAGTATGTCCGCGACGAAACCGGCGTCCATGCAACCGGCAAATTGCTGCAGGGCGCCGACGGCGGGCTCGCAACCTGGGCCGACATCAAGGCGCAGGCGCTGAACGTGCTTGGCATCGAGCTGGACAACATGGATGTCCTCGACATCCCGACAGTGGCAACCGACCTTTACGGCAACCTCGTCCTCAGCGCGGCCGGAAATGCGCAGATCGTCCTCGCCGATGGCACGCTTGCAGCCGGCACGCCCGGCAGCCCGGTCGATGCGACGCTGGCGAAAAATTCCGGTCATCCGTTCCTGCTCGACATTGCCCATGGCGCCGACCCGTCGCAGCCCGGCTTCAATGCCGCGCTTCTTGATCAGCACTTCATCGCCGGCGACGGGCGCGCGAACGAAAACATCGGCCTGACCGCCATCCACTCGGTCTTCCATTCCGAACACAACCGGCTGCTGGAGAACACCAAGGCCCTGATCATCGAACAGGCCATGGCCGGCGACACCGCCTTCCTCAACGAATGGATCACCAACGACTTCGCGCTCGACCACGTGCTGACAGCTGCTGAAGCGACCACCCTGCAATGGGACGGAAACCGGCTGTTCCACGCCGCGAAGTTCGGCACCGAGATGCAGTACCAGCACCTGGTGTTCGAGGAATTCGCCCGCAAGCTCGAACCGGCCATCGGCGAATTCCCCGGCTACGACGCCACCATCGACCCGGCGATCACCGCGGAATTCGCCAATGTGGTCTACCGCTTCGGCCATTCGATGCTGACCGAAAGCATCGACCGCTTCTCGTCCGACGGGACGCAGTCCGACCTCTACCTGATCGACGCCTTCCTGAACCCCGGCGCCTTCTACCGGACCGACGTTACCGGTCCGACGGACCTCACCATCGACGAGGCGATCGGCAACATCATCCGCGGCTCGGCGACCCAGGCCGCGAACGAGATCGACGAATTCGTCACAGATGCGCTGCGCGACAACCTGGTCGGCGTGCCCCTGGATCTTGCGGCGCTGAACATCGCCCGCGGACGCGACACCAATGCACCGTCCCTGAACCAGGCCCGGGCGGCCTTCTTCGCCGCGTCAGGCGACACACGTCTGACGCCCTATGCCAGCTGGGCGGAATTCGGCGCCAATCTGAAGCATCCGGCGTCGCTGGTGAACTTCATCGCGGCCTATGGGACCGATCCTACGATCCTGGCCGCAACGACCGATGCCGAACGTCGCGCTGCCGCCACTGCGCTGCTCTCTGACAGCGCCTTCATGAACGGCGCGGCGGCGGATACGGGCCTCGACAACGTCGATTTCTGGATCGGCGGGCTTGCCGAGCGGACCGAACCCTTCGGCGGGATGCTGGGATCGACCTTTGCCTATGTGTTCGACAACCAGCTTCAGTCGCTGCAGAACCACGACCGCTTCTACTATCTCGGCCGTCTGGGGGGCACGCACCTGCTGCAGGAGATCGAGACGAGTTCGTTTGCGCAGATGATCGTGCGCAACTCGAACACCACCCATATCGCGCTCGACAACTTCTCGACCCCCGCCTACACGCTTGAGGTCGACCAGACCAAGCAATGGAACAAGATCGGCGGGGTCTTGAGCAATGCCGACCCGACCGGGGTGGTCCGCGGCGCCAATTTCATCGACTACACCGGCTCGCAGCACCTGGTCATCGGCGGTACCGATGGCAACGACACGATCTATGGTGGCGATGGCATCGACCACATCTGGGGCGATGGCGGCAACGACCGGATCGACGGTGGCCGGGATGGTGACAACATCCAGGCCGGCGCCGGTGACGATATCATCACCGACATCTTTGGAGACGACATCATCCGGGGAGGTGACGGCAACGACGTCATCCAATCGGGCCTTGGCCTCGACATCGTCAACGGCGATGACGGGAATGACGCGATCATCGCCATCACCAACGCGACACCGGATGGCTTCGGCGGCCAGGGGAACGACTTCTTCCTTGGCGTCCAGTCGGTTCGCGGCGCCCAGCAGGGTAACGAGGGCGACGACTGGTTCCAGGGCGGAGGCGGCGGGACCGGCGACAATGGCGGTGCTCCGGTGCTTGCTCTGCAGGATGGCGTAAAGGGGAACGACGTCTTTGTCGGCGACGGCAATGACGACAACTATTTCGGCGAGGGCGGCGACGATATCTTCGTCGGCTCGGGCGGCATCAACCGGATGCAGGGCGATTCCGGCTTCGACTGGGCAACCTACAAGGACAACGCCTCGGTCGTGGCAGACCTGACCTCGCCCGCGCTGCTGCCGGTGCCCAACACGGTGCGCGAACGGTTCCTCTTCGTCGAGGGTCTTTCGGGTTCGCAAGGCAACGACGTGCTTCTGGGGACGGATTCGACAGCGGCGACGATCGTCAACGAAGGCGTACAGGGCAGCGTGCTCGATCAGGCCGGCATCACCCGCATCGAAGGGTTGCAGGCGCTGCTGGACAACGCGCTTGGGGGGCCGGTGACTTCGTTCGATGCGGGCAACATCATTCTCGGTGGGGCCGGCAACGACACCATCACCGGCCGGAATGGTGATGACATCATTGATGGCGACAAGTGGCTCGACGTGCTGATCCGCAACGACAAGGGAACCGCGAGCACCCTCGACGACAGCTTCCACAAGAGCGCCGAGGAATTGCGGGCGGGGCTGCTCAACGGCACGGTCAACCCGGGCAACCTCAGCATCGTGCGGACCATCCGGGACGCAGCGGCCAATGGTACGGCGGATCAGGCCGTCTATCAGGGCAACCGGGCGGACTACATCATCACGACGATCGCCGGGGTGACCACGATCCAGGACACGGTGGCCAACCGGGATGGAACCGACAAGCTGACGAATATCGAGTTCCTGCAGTTTGCCGATGTGACGATCCCCGTACCCGGGCCGGCCCCGGCCAACAACCCGGCGACCGGCAGCCCCACGATCAGCGATACGACCCCGACCCAGGGCTTTGCGATCACCGCGAACCTTGCCGGGATTGCCGATCTTGACGGGTTCAATCCGGCGACGGCGAGCTTCCAGTGGCAGGCCCTCGTGGGCGGCATCTGGACCTCGATCGTCGGGGCGACCGCCATCTCGTTCACTCCGGCTGCGGCCCAGGTCGGCCAGCAGCTGCGCGTGGTCGTGAGCTTCAACGACACGCTCGGCAATCCCGAGAGCGTGGTGTCGGACGGCACGACAATCGTCGGCAACAACTTTGTCGGCAACGGCAATGCGAACGGCTTCACCGGCAATGCCGGCGACGACCGCGCCGTCGGCAACGGCGGCAACGATACGTTGAGCGGGCTGGCCGGGAACGACTCGCTGTTCGGCGGCTCGGGCAACGACTCGCTGAATGGCGGGACCGGCGACGACTCCATGGAGGGCGGCACGGGCAATGACGTCTTTGTCGTCGACAGTGCCGGCGATATCGTTGTCGAGCTTTCGGGCGCCGGCACCGACCGCGTGAACACGACGCTGAACAGCTTCAACCTCGCCACCAGCGCCGCCAATGTCGAGAACCTGACGTTCACCGGAACCGGCGACTTCACCGCAACCGGCAGCAGTTCGGCGAACACCATCATCGGCGGCAGCGGGAACGACTCGATCTTTGGCAGCGGCGGGAACGACTCGATCACCGGCAATGCCGGGAACGACACGATCGATGGCGGGACCGGAGCCGATACGATGGTCGGCGGGGCGGGCAATGACACTTACTATGTCAACTCGACCTCGGACATCGTGACCGAAGTCGCGGGCAACGGCACGGACACGATCATCACGACCGTGACGCGTACAGCCTCGACCAGCATCGAGAACATGATCCTCGACGGGACCGCCGACATCAATGCAACCGGCACTCAGTTCCGCAACGTTCTGACCGGCAACTCCGGCGCGAACGTGCTGAACGGGCTCGATGGCAATGACACGCTTATCGGCGGGCTCGGCAACGATACGCTCAACGGCGGGAATGGGGCCGACATCCTGACAGGCGGAGGTGGCAACGACTCGCTGGTCGGCGGGGCAAATGTGGACAGCTTTGTCTTTGACACGACCGGGTTTGGTGCCGACCGCATCTCGGGCTTTGTCGCGACGGCTGGGGCCGATCACGAGGTCATCAACCTCTCCGGACTTGGCGTGGGTGGATTTGGCGATCTCACCGTCACCTCGACAGCCGCCGGGGCGCTGATCGACGTGGCCGGTCACGGCACGATCCTGGTCGAAGGCGTGGCCGCGGCCAGCATCACCGCGGACGACTTCCTGTTCGTCTGACTTGTGTCACTGCTCCGTCCGGCTTCGAATGAGGCCGGACGGCGGCATTGGCCCCAGCCTTGCAGAACCGTCTCGGGAGAGCCTCAATCATGAATTCCGGTCTTGACGAGTTGCGCCGCGCCCGGCGGGAAAGTCTTGGGCTTTTCTGGGTGGCCTTCGCTTTCAGTGTCGTGGTGAACATCCTGATGCTGACCGGCCCGCTCTACATGCTGCAGGTCTATGACCGCGTACTGGGGAGCCGTTCGCGCGAGACGCTGGTGGCGCTTTCCATCCTGGTCGCGGGCCTGTTCCTGGGCATGGGGATTCTTGATCATGCCCGGGCGCGAGTCATGACGATCATCGGCGCCCGCTTCCAGGACCGGCTGGACCGCCGGGTCTTCGCTGCCGCGCTCAAGCGCTCGGCGGCGGCGCCGACCGATCCCGCCGCGCTGGCTGCACAGCGCGACCTCGAGTCTATCCAGCGGCTGCTTGCCTCGCCGGTCTTGATCGCGCTGTTCGACCTGCCCTGGACGCCCATGTTCATCGCGGCGATCTTCGTGCTTCATCCCTGGCTTGGCTGGGTGGCGGTCGGGGGAGGGGCGTTCCTCATCTTCGTCACGCTGGTCAATCAATGGGCAACGCGAACCCCACAACGGCTGGCGACCGGGGCGGGGATGCGGTCCGAGCGCCTGTCCGAGCAGATGAAATCCGAGGCCGAGGTGCTTCAGGCCCTGGGCATGACCGAAGCCGGGTTCGACCGATGGAGCATTGCCCGGCGCGAGGCCCTGCGCCAGGCGATCCGCGCCTCGGGGCTGGGCGGCCTGTTTGGAGCGATTTCCAAGACCTTCCGCATGTTTCTGCAATCGGCGGTGCTCGGGGTCGGTGCCCTTCTGGTGCTGAAAGGCGAGATGACGGGTGGCGCGATGATCGCCGGGTCCATCCTGATGGGGCGCGCCCTCGCTCCGATCGAGATGGCCGTGGGCCAGTGGGCCGTGGTGCAGCGCGCCGTCGAAGGCTGGAAACGTCTGGGGGAACTGCTCGCCAAGGTGCCGCAGGCAAGCTCCACGATCAGGCTTCCCCGTCCGAGCGGCCACCTCAGCGTCGAACAACTGACAGTCGTGCCGCCGGGCGAGTCCGCTGCCACGCTGCGGCTGCTGAATTTCAGCCTCGCGCCCGGGCAGGCCGTCGGCGTGATCGGCCCGTCCGGGGCAGGCAAGACCTGCCTTGCCCGGGCCCTGACCGGCGTCTGGAAGCCGTCAGGCGGCGTCATCCGGCTGGACGGTGCGACGCTTGATCAATACGACCCCACCATGCTTGGCCGCCTGATCGGCTATCTGCCGCAGCGGGTCACCCTGTTCGAGGGCACCATCGCCGAGAACATTGCCCGTCTGGACCGGAATGCCGACAGCGAAAGGATCGTCGAGGCGGCGCGCAGGGCGGCGGCACATGACATGATCGTGCGCCTGCCCGAAGGCTACGAAACGCGGGTCTCCGGCATCGGCGGACGCCTGTCCGGCGGCCAGCTGCAAAGGATCGGCCTAGCCCGCGCGCTTTACGGCGACCCGGTGATCGTCATCCTCGACGAGCCGAACTCCAACCTCGACAATGACGGGTCGCTGGCGCTGAACCTGGCGATCCGTACGCTCAAGGCCGAAGGCAAATGCGTGCTCATCATGGCGCATCGTCCGGCCGCCATCCAGGAATGCGACCTGCTTCTGGTGATCGAGGACGGTGTCCGCAAGGCATTCGGTCCGCGCGATGCGATCCTGCGCGAGGTCGTGCGCAACCACACCGAAATCCTGAAGACGGCGAATGCAGGGGGCGTGGCATGAGTGGACATGACAGCCACTGGTCCGCGCGTGGGCCGCTTCTGACCGGGTTCTTTACCCTCGCGCTGATCCTTGGCGGACTGGGCGGCTGGTCGACGATGACAACACTGGCAGGGGCGGTGATCGCGCCCGGCCAGATCGAGGTGGAGCAGAACCGCCAGGTCATTCAGCATCCCGATGGCGGGGTGGTAGAGTTTATCGCAGTCGAGGAAGGATCGACGGTCAAGGCGGGCGACCTGCTGGTGCGGCTGGACGGGTCGCTGTTGCGGTCAGAGCAGGCGATCGTCGAGAACCAGTTGTTCGAGCTTCGTGCCCGCGGTGCCCGATTGACAGCCGAACGCGACGCTGCTGCTGACGTCTCTTTCCCGAAGGATCTGGGGGAGGTCGCGGCAGGCCGCGCGGACATTGACGAGTTGGTCGAGGGGCAACGCAAGCTGTTCGAGGCCCGTCGCGAGACGCTTGAGCAACAGATTGACCAGATCGGCAAGCGTACCGGCCAGATCGAAAGCCAGATCAAGGGGATCGACGCGCAGCGCATCGCGCTGGACCAGCAACTGGGCTTCGTGAACCGGGAACTCGACAACCAGCAGATGCTTCTCGACAAGGGGCTGGCGCAGGCCGGCCGGGTGATGGAACTGTCCCGCGAGCGGGCGCGCATCATGGGCGAGATAGGCCAGCTGTCCTCGGACCGGGCCCAGGCCGAGGGCCGCATCACCGAATTGCAGATCGAGCGCCTCACCCTGGCCGCGAAGCGCCGCGAGGATGCGACGACCGAATTGCGTGACGTCGCCACGAAGGAACTCGAACTCGCTGAACGGGCGAGGGCGCTTGCAGAAAGGATCGACAGGCTGGAAATCCGGGCGCCTGTCTCGGGGGTGGTACTTGGGTTGCAGACGACCTCGCCCAGGTCGGTGCTGCAACCGGCGGCGCCCGTCCTTTACCTCGTGCCACAGGACCGTCCGCTGATCATCGCGGCCAAGATCGCGACCATCCACATCGACCAGGTCGCGGTCGGCCAGGAAGCGCGCCTGCATTTCTCGGCCTTCTCTTCAAGGACGACGCCGGAGCTGACGGGGCGGGTGACGGTCGTGTCGGCCGATGCGATCAAGGACGAACGGACGGATGTTTCCTACTACCGGGTCGAGATCGTGCTGGCGCCGGGGCAAGAGAGAAAGCTCGACGGCAAGCTGCTGTTGCCGGGAATGCCGGTTGAAGCCTTCCTGCGGACCGAGGATCGGACTCCACTGACCTATCTCGTCCGGCCGTTCCAGGATTTCCTGGACCGCGCCTTCCGCGAAAGCTGACCGGCGCGCGGCCGGTCAGATCATGAAATCGCCGAAGCCGACCGTGAGGAACATCAACAGGGAACTGCCGAGTTTCTGGAACTCGAACTGGGCAAGTTTGGCGATGGCCTGAACCCGGTTGTTCACCTGCAACTGCTTGAAGACGTTGTTCACGTGAACCTTCACGGTACCTTCGGCAAGTGAAAGCTCGCGGGCGATCGCCTTGTTTGTCATGCCCCGGGCCATCAGGACCATCACGGATTTCTGCCGGCCGGACAGGGGGCGGGTCTGCGGCAAATCCAACCCGTCACGCCCGGCCGGTCGGACCTGTTCGACACCGGAAGGATCTTCGGATTCGTCGTAGATCCGGCGGAGCACCGCGATCGGCCGGCTGGCGCAAGCCCCTGAACTTCCGACGACCGAGTTCGGAAGGTAGACCTGCCCTTCGGACAGGCGTCTGATCGCATCCACGAGCTCAGCCGCGGTCTGACGGCGCAGGACGCAACCCTGGGCGCCCTTGGCCAGATAGGCGATCAGGTCATTGAGCGAATGACTGTCGCAGACGGCAAGGATCCGTGTGCCGGGACTGCGCATGGCGCCCTGCGTCACAAGGCCATCGAAATCCACGGTGGCAGTGTCGACGATGATTATAGTTCCTGTCCCGGGACAATCCGGGCAATCAATGCCATTTTCGTCCTGAATGTCGGCGTCAGGAAACGCGCCTTTCAGGATTGCTTGAATGCCATCAAAGAATAGATCTTTCCGACCCAAAAGCCGAAATACTGATACTACCATCAAAGTCCCCCGACCCTGATAAAAGAATAATCCACAGTCTGTGTTTTGGCAACTAACCGAAATCGAACAGATATTCGCGCAAAGGTTGCGGACTGGTGGCATCCCGACAATTAAGCCGCGATAACCGTCCCGATTGACTTCCGATTTCGAATACGGACTTCGGCGGCGACTTCGGGAAGCGACGCAGGAAGAACGGATGATCGACGCGGCGATCAAGATTTCGAAATAAGGGTTTTCAGTGGCTTGGCTCCTGTTACCCTGCAAGCCGGACCGCCGCCCGCACTGGCCTCTTGGGCACATGGGGCGACAAGGGAGTTCTGGATGCGCCTTTGGCTGCAGATCGTCGTGACGCTGGTGTTGCTTTTGGCAGCCGTGCCGCTGGCCGCGCGCTATCTGCCGGCCTCGCATCCCTGGCTCGACAGGGTGGGTCTGCTCGACCCGCTGACCGGTCTTGGCCTTGTCGCCGAGGCCGGGCGCGACGGCGACAAGACGAACGGGCGGCGGCAGGGCGGCGGCGCCTATCTGGTCGTGGCGCGCCCGCTCGAGGAGCGTGCCCTGAACGAGGAGGTCGTCGCCATCGGTTCGGCCCGCGGGGTCCAGGCGGTTTCGGTGTCGACCGAGGTCGCCGGACGGCTTGACTCGATTGCCGTCGCGGCCGGCGATCGGGTCGAACAGGGACAGGTGATCGCCGAACTCGACAGCCGGGCCGCGCGCTTTGCGGTCGAAAAGGCGGACCTGCTGCTGCAGGACTCCCGGGCCGCGCTCGACCGGGCCCGCCAACTTTCCGCCAGCGGCGCCGGATCGGCCCTGCAGTTGCAGGAGGCCGAGCTTTACGTGAAGACGGCCGAGCTTTCGCTGCACCAGGCGGAATATGATCTGAGCCAGCATCGCATCATCGCCCCCATTTCCGGCTGGGTCGGCCTGATCGCCGAACAGGCGGGCAGCCTCGTCTATCCCGGAACCGAAATCACCCGGATCGAGGATCGCAGCTCGCTCATCGTCGATTTCCGCGTGCCCGAGCGTGTTGTCAGCCGTCTGAAAAGCGGAGATGCGCTGCAGGCTGCGCCGCTGGCCGATCCGACGCTGGTCCTGCCGGGCAAGATTCTCGCACTCGACAACCGGGTGAACGAGGCCAGCCGGACCCTGCGCGTCCAGGCCTCGATCGAAAACCGCGAGGATCGGCTGCGGTCGGGCATGGCCTTCCGCATCACCATCGGCTTTACCGGCGAGCCGCATCTGGCTGTTGATCCGCTGGCGATCCAGTGGGGGGCGACCGGGGCCTATGTCTGGGCGGTGCGCGATGGCAAGGCGAAATACCTGCCGGTCCGCATCCTGCAGCGCAATGCCGAGGCCGTGCTGATCGAGGCCGAAACCGAACCGGGGGACCTGATCGTGACCGAGGGGGTCCAGTCGCTGCGCGAGGGGGCGGAGGTCACGCTGGCCGACGCCCCGACCTGAGGGGGCAGCGATGGTCACGCATCCCGAAGAAATCGACCAGAAGGAACTCGTGCGCTCCGGCACGGCGTTGTTCATCCGTCGCCCGATCCTGGCATTCGTCCTGAACACGCTGATCGTGCTGGCCGGGATCGCGGCGCTGTCAGGGGTCGAGGTGCGGGAATTGCCCGATGTCGACAACCCGGTCGTCACCATCACCACGACCCTCGACGGGGCCGCGCCCGAAACCATCGACCGCGAGGTCACCGCCGAGATCGAGGGCGCCGCGAGCCGCGTGGCCGGGGTCAAGTCGATCTCGTCCTCTTCCCGCTTCGGGACCAGCCGGGTGACCGTCGAGTTTCGCGACAGCGTCAATCTGGACGTGGCGGCGACCGACCTTCGCGATGCCGTCGCCCGCATCCAGAACCGCTTGCCGGACGGGGCCGATCCGCCGCGCGTGGTCAAGGCCGATGCAAACTCCGATCCGGTGATGCGCGTCGCCGTCACCTCGCGCGACCGCACGCCGCAGGACCTGACCCAGATCATGCGCGACCAGATCGAGGACCGGCTTCTGGCGGCGCCCGGCGTGGCCGATGTGCAGACCTATGGCGCGCGTGATCTCGTGTTCCGCGTCGATATCGACCAGATGCAGATGGCCAGCCGCGGGCTGACCCTGGCCGATCTGCAGAACAGCCTGGCCAATGTCAGCTTCGACTCGCCCTCGGGCGCGCTCAGTTCCGACCGGCAAAGCCTTGTTGTCCGCGCCACCGCCTCGGTCACAACCGCCGACAAGATGGAGGCGCTCGAGATCGCGCCGGACGTGCGGCTTGGCGACGTGTCCAGGGTCACGCTTGGTCCGTCGCCGGGCGCCTCGATCCTGCGCGCCAATGGCGAGACAGGCATCGGGCTGGGCATCATCCGGCAGGCGCAGGCGAACACGCTGGAAATTTCCAAGGCGGTGCGCGAGGTGATCGACCGCATCCGGCCCAACCTGCCGGCGGATGTCAGTATCTTCGTCACCTCGGACAGCGCCCGTTTCATCGACGGCGCGATCCACGAGGTCGAGCTGGCGCTGATGCTGTCTATCCTCATCGTCACCCTGACGATGTATGTCTTCCTGCGCGACCTGCGGGCGACGATGATCCCGCTTCTTGCCATCCCGGTGTCGCTGGTCGGCACCATCGCGGCGATCTGGATCGTCGGCTTCTCGGTCAACATCCTGACCCTGTTGGCGCTGGTGCTGGCGACGGGGATGGTCGTCGATGACGCGATCGTCGTGCTGGAAAACATCGTGCGGCGTCGGGCCGAGGGGATGGGGCCACGCGCCGCCGCCGTGCTGGGAACGCGGCAGGTCTTCTTCGCCGTTCTCGCCACCACGACCACATTGGCGGCGGTATTCATCCCGCTGTCCTTCCTGCCCGGCCAGACCGGGCGGCTGTTCCGAGAGTTCGGCTTCACCCTGGCGATCTCGATCGCGCTGTCGGCAATTGCGGCGCTGACGCTGTGTCCGGTTCTGGCCAGCCGCCTGCTGCGAAAGGGCGAGGGCGGGCCATCGACGGCCGGTCTGCTCGGCTGGCT
>ERZ1645185.783-NODE-783-length-13420-cov-5.707445_pt1 | contig 13420 bp, 13 predicted proteins | sample MGYA00575351_ERZ1645185 | MGnify/ENA primary metagenome ERZ1645185 (study PRJEB40838, sample SAMN11284767) | freshwater sediment metagenome | isolation source: river sediment | host: Sediment | place: India: Jana village, Kanpur | collected 2015-12-17 ...
GCGTCCGACCAGGGGGGCGCCCGTCACCAGCGCTGTCCCAGCGCGTCGCGGAACGCCGCGGCGTTCGGGTATCGGTCGGGCGCCTCCTTCGCCATCCCCTTCTCGAGCGCCTCCGCCACGCCCACCGGCACCTCGCCGCGCACGTGGCTCGCCAGCGGCACCGTCTCGGTGAAGTGCGCCACCATCAGCCGCGCGCCCTTGTACTCGGAGAATGGCGCCCTCCCCGTGAGCATCTCGTAGCCCATCATCGCGAGGGAGTAGACGTCGGCGCGCGCGTCGGCGGGGTCGTCGCCGATGAACTGCTCCGGCGCCATGTACGCCGGCGTCCCCACCGCGAAGCCGTGCTGCGTCAGCCGCCCGGCGCTCATCGCGATGCTGCGCCGCATCTCCCCGAGCCCCACGCCGCTCGAGCGCCGCCGCCCCTCCAGCCGCGCGTGCGCCACGCCGAAGTCCGCGAGCATCGCGTGCCCCGACTGGAAGAGCACGTTCTCGGGCTTGAGGTCGCGGTGGACCACGTCGGCCTCGTGCGCGTGCGCGAGCGCGTCGGCCACCTCGTGCAGCGTGCGCAGCGCCTCGGGCACCGGCAGCGGGCCCTCCTTCAGCCGCGCCGAGAGCGACCCGCCGCCGACGAACGGCATCACGTACCAGAGGAGGTCGTCGGCGTGGCCCGTGCCGAGCAGCGGCACGATGTGCGGATGCTGCAGCGCCCCGAGCACGCGGATCTCGCGCTTGAAGCGCTCCGCCTCGATCACGCCCCCCATCTCGGGCGGCAGCAGCTTGATGACGACCTTCCGGGTGACGTTGGGCTCCGACGCGAGGAAGAGCCGGCTCTGCCCACCGGACGCGAACTCGCGCTCGATGAGGTAGTCGTCGCCGACCGCCGCCTGCAGGCGGGTGAGCAGGTCGTCGTGCATATCGCGATAACCTACTGCGCGGGCGACCACCCCGCTGGCGGCCTGGCGATCGTCGACTTGGCCGCGATCGGCGGCGCCGGCCCGCCCCGCAGCCAGGCGGCCACCGCCTCGGCGTGCCCCTCGTGCGGCACGTCCACCCAGGCCGCCTCCACCTTCCCGTCCGCCCCGACCACGAACGTGGAGCGGATCACCCCCATGTAGTACCGGCCCCAGAAGAGCTTGGGATGCCACACGCCGTACGCCTGGCAGGTCGCCGCGTCGGGGTCCGACAGCAGCGGGTACGTCAGGCCCTGCGCCGCCTTGAACTTCGCCAGCTTGCGATGGCCGTCGGGGGAGATCCCGAACACCGCGACGCCCGCCTTCCGGAAGCGCGGCAGCGCGTCCCGGAACTCGCACGCCTCCTGCGTGCACCCCGTCGTGCCCGCCTTGGGATAGAAGAACAGCACCACCCGCTGCCCCTTCAGCGACTCCAGCGTCACCCACGCGCCGGTCTCGTCCTGCAGCCGGAACGCCGGCGCCTTGCGACCCACTTTCACAGCACCCCCCGCGCGCGAGCGCGCTCCACGTAGTACGCGAACGCCTCGGCCGTCGACTTCGACGGCACGAAGCCGAACTCCTCCTTCAGCCGGCGGTTCGACAGCACCGGCCGCCAGCGGAGGAAATCGACCTGCTCCGGGCCATAACGCCCGACGCGGAGGATCCGTGCCGCGCCCAGCGCGCCCACGAGCGCCCACGCCGGCATCGTGCGCACGGGCTTGCCCAGCATCGCCGCGATCTCGTGGATCGTCAGCCGCCCGTCCCCCGCCACGTTGAACACTCCCGCGCGGTCGCCCGCGATGCCGTGCAGGATCGCCCCCACCACGTCCTCGTCCCACGCGAACACGAACGGCGAGTCGCTGCCGCGCACCGCCAGGATCCGCCGGCGCGCGAAGAGGGCCGTGATCTGGTTGTCGGTCGTCGCGCCGAGCACCGTGCCGATGCGCAGCACCAGCTGCGCCAGGCGCGGATGGCTCGCCCGGTATCCCGCGAGCAGTTCCTCCACGAGCCGCTTGTGGTGGGCATACGCGAACCGGTCGGTCGCGCGCAGCGGGTCGGCCTCGTCGATCCAGGCGGGGTTGTCGGCGTGGTAGCCGTACGCGGCGCCGGAGCTCGAGACGGTGAGGTGCCGGACGCCCGCCGCGAGGCTGCACTCCACCACGTTGCGCGTGCCGTTCACGTCGATGTCGAAGTCGCGCGCGCGGTCGCGCCCGCCCTCGAGCACGCTCGCGAGGTGCACCACGTGCGTGATGCGGTGCTCGTGCAGCAGGGCCTCGAGCGCGCGGTCGCGCACGTCGAGCGTGCGCACGGGGAAGCCGAGGTCGCCGCGGGCGCGCAGGTCGGTGCCGATAGCGAACGCGCCCTGCGCGGCGAGGCGCGCGCCGAGCAGCCGCCCGACGTACCCCGCGCCGCCGGTGATGAGGACGCGGCGCGCGTCGGGCACGCCCGCGCCGCCCGTCACGCCGGCACCGCCGCCGGCCGCGGCGCGCGGCGTCCCCACCACCCCGCGACCGCGAGCCCCGACACCAGGTGCCACACGCCCCAGAACGCCGTGATCAGCATCATCGAGCCCGCCGTCGGGAAGAAGGTGAAGAGGATCGCGAGCCCGAGCCCCGAGTTGTGGATCCCCACCTCGATCGTCACCGCGCGCGTGTCGGCGTCGTCGAGCCGCGCCAGCCGCGCCACGCCCAGCCCGATCGCCAAGGCCATCGCGTTCTGCAGCACCACCAGCCAGAAGAAGTCGCCGAAGCGCGCCGCGAACAGCGCGCGGTTCTCCAGGAACGCCCCCGCGATGAACAGCACGAGGATGCCGAACGACGCCGCCCGCAGCGGCCGCTCCGCCCGCGCCGCGACGCGCGGCGCCCGGCTGCCGAGCAGCATCCCCAGCGCCACCGGCAGCGCCAGCACCAGCGTCACCTGCAGCAGGATCCCGCCCACCGGCAGCGCGACCTCCTGCAGCAGCGGCCGCGTGCGCGGATTGAGCCAGCCGTAGAGCGCGAAGTTGAACGGCGTGAGCACCGTCGCCGCGAGGCTCGACACGGTGGTCAACCCCACCGAGAGCGCGACGTTCCCCCGCGCGCGCCACGTCAGCACGTTCGAGAGCGCCCCGCTCGGGCAGGCGGCGACGAGCATCATCCCGAGCGAGAGCGCGGGATCCACGCGGAACGCCCAGCTCAGCAGGCAGGTCGCCGCCGGCGTGAGCACCGCCTGCGCCGAGAGCCCCGCCAGCAGCCCCGCCGGCCGCCGCGCCACCGCGCGCAGGTCGGCGAGCCGCAGGTCGAGCGACGCGCCGAGGATCATCAGCGCGATGATCGCGTTGAGCGCCACGAGCCCCGACGGGTCGAACCGGAGCGGCAGCGCGTCGTTCACGGCGCGCCCCTCACGGCCGCGCCGCGCCGCGCGGCGTCGGCGGCACGCCGAGCGCGCGCAGGTGCCGCCCGAGCGCGGCGAGGTACGAGTCCTTGTGCACGTAGTACGCCATCCGCGCGAGCGGCAGGTAGCGGTAGCCGCCGTCGATGCGCCCGCCGCGCCAGGTGCGCTTCTCCGCCTGGATGGCCAGCGCCGCCGGCTGCCGCGCCGCGAGCCCCGTGAGGTACGCCGCCACCAGCTCGGCCTGCTCGTAGCGTCCCTGCCACCCCAGCCCGCTCGCCTCCACCATCCCCATCACGAAGAGCGTGTCGTCCTCGGGGTGCATCACGTTGAGCCACAGCCGCGGCGCCGCCGCCCCCTCCGGCCACGCGAGCGCCGCGCGGTCGATGAACGGATAGTGCAGCGCGTACCCCGTCGCCTGCAGGATCACGTCGTACTCGGCCGCCTCGCCGTCGGCGAACGTCACGGTGCGCCCCTCGACGCGCGCCACGTCGCGCCGCGCGCGGATGTCGCCGTGCCCCAGGTGGTGCAGCACCAGCGAGTTCATCACCGGGTGCGCCTCGTACATCCGGTAGTCGGGGTCCGGCAGCCCGTAGTCGCTCGGCTTCCCCACCACCATCCGCACGAGCAGCGCGTCGAGCCGCTGCTTGAGCGGCCGCGGCAGGCGGATCATCCCGCCGAGCGTGTCGATCGGCCGGCCGCGCACGAACTTGGGGAGGAAGTAGTAGCCGCGCCGCAGCGAGAGGTCGACCGAGCGCGCGTGGCGCACGAGGTCGACCGCGATGTCGGCCCCCGAGTTGCCGCAGCCGACGATGAGCACGCGCTCGCCGGCGAACGCCTCGGGGCGCTTGTACGCCGCGGAGTGCAGCACGCGCCCGGTGAAGGTCCCGGGCAGCGCGGGCTGGTGCGGGTGGTGCAGCGTGCCCGTGCAGAGGAGCAGGCCCGCGAAGCGCCGCGTCGTCGTGGCGCCCGCGCGCTCGGTGGTGACGTCCCATCCCGCATCGCCGGCCGGCGCGCGCGCCGCGCGCACCACGCGCGTCCCGAACTCGAAGTGCCGCCGCAGGTCGAACGCGTCGGCGAACTCGCCGAAGTAGCGCTTCAGCTCGTCGTGCCGCGGGTACGGGGCCACCGCGTCCCGCATCGGGAACTCGGTGAACTCGGTCATCCGCTTGGACGATATGAGGTGCGCGCTCTCGTAGACGGTGCTCTGCGGGTTGGCGATGTCCCACAGCCCGCCCACGTCGTCGTGGAGCTCGAGGCCCGTGAACGGGAGGCCGTGCTTCTGCAGCGTGCGCGCGGCGGCGAGGCCCATCGGTCCCGCGCCGATCACCGCGTACATCGTCAGCGCAGCGCCTCGCCGCCGATCAGCGCGGCCATCACGGCCTTCTGCACGTGGAGGCGGTTCTCCGCCTCGTCCCACACGCGGCTCTGCGGCCCGTCGATCACCTCGGCGCTCACCTCCTCGCCGCGGTGCGCGGGCAGGCAGTGCAGGAAGATCGCGTCCTGCCGCGCCCGGGCCATCAGCGCCGCGTCCACCTGGAAGTCCTTGAACGCCACCGCGCGCACCGCCTGCTCCTCCTCCTGCCCCATCGACGCCCACACGTCCGTCGTGACGACGTCGGCCCCCGCGGCCGCCTCGGCGGGGTCGCGCACGAGCGTCACGCGCCCGGTGGCCTGCGCGCGCGCGAGGATCGCCGGGTCGGGGTCGTAGCCCGCGGGGCAGGCGAGCACGAGGTCGAAGTCGAGCCGCAGCGCCGCGTCGCACCAGCTGTTGGCCATGTTGTTGCCGTCGCCGATCCACGCGACGCGCTTGCGCTCGAACGTGCCGAGGTGCTGCCGCACCGTGAGCAGGTCGGCGAGGATCTGGCAGGGGTGCTGCAGGTCGGTGAGGCCGTTGATCACCGGCACGGTGGAGTACCGCGCGAACTCCTCCACGTCGGCGTGCGCGAAGGTGCGGATCATCACGCCGTCCACCATGCGGTCGAGCACGCGCGCGGTGTCGTTGACCGCCTCGCCGCGGCCGAGCTGCACGTCGCGCGGCGTGAGGAACAGCGGGTGCGCGCCGAGCTGCCACGCCCCCACCTCGAACGACACGCGCGTGCGCGTGCTGCTCTTCATGAAGATCATCGCGAACGCCTTCCCCTCGAGCGGCCGCGCGCGGTACTCGCGGCGGCGCATCCGGTCGGCGAGGGCGAAGAGCCCGTGCAGCTCCTCGGTGCTGAAGTCGGTGATCGCGAGGAAGTCCCGCTCGGTGCTCATGACGCGTCCTGGCAGCCCACGCGGGTCCACGTGGGGAGGTCGTTCGGGTTGGGCTGCCCCGCCTGGGGCAGGCGCGCGGTCAGCGCCTCGCGGCGCACCGCGATGCTGTGGCGCGGCGTGAGCGTGCTGTCGCCCGCGACGGCGGGCGCGAAGGTCGTCGAGACCGACCAGCCGCCCGGATGGCCCCACTCGGCGATGCGGGCGGTGTAGCCCGGGCCGGCGAGGTCGGCGCACTCGGGCGCCTGCCCCATCCCGTCCTGGATGGCGCGGATCGCGCCGCGCCACGCGCCGAGCGCCGCGCTGTCGCTCGGCCACGCCCGCGTCGCCTCGAGGTGCGAGACGAGCGCGTCCTCGTTCGGCCAGCTGCCGTCGGAGCCGTCGTAGCCGGGGATCGCGTAGAGCACGTCGAACGCCCCCACCGGCTCGCGCAGGCCCTCGAACGGGGCCGGCACCGCGGCCGCGCGCATCGCGCGCACGCCGCCCGAGCGCAGCGCGGCCACGTTCATCCCGCGCAGCTGGTCGAACGGCGCGACGCCCACGGCGAGGTCCGCCGCGTCGCGGCGGTCGCCGCACGCACCCGTCGCCGCGAGCGCCGCCACGGCCATCGCCGCGCGCAGCGCCCGCGCCGTCCCGCTCGCCCCCCGGTGACGCCCACCCCGCATCCCTCGCCTCCGCGCCTAGAGGATGTACTTCCGCAGGTCCTCGTCCTCGGCGATCGCGTCGAGCCGCGCGCGCACCGCCGCGCCGTCGATCACCTCGGGCTTCGTCCCGCGCTCGGGCAGCTCGTACAGCAGCTCCTCGAGCAGCGTCGTCATCACCGTGTGCAGCCGCCGCGCGCCGATGTTCTCCATCCGCGCGTTCACCCGCGCGGCGATGCGCGCGATCTCCGCCACGCCGTCCTCGGTGAACGTCAGCGGCGCCCCCTCCGCCGCGACCAGCGCGGCGTACTGCTTGGTGAGCGCGTTCTCCGGCTCCGTCATGATGCGCACGAAGTCCGCCTCGGTGAGCGGCTTCAGCTCCACGCGGATCGGGAACCGGCCCTGCAGCTCGGGGATCAGGTCGCTCGGCTTGCTCACGTGGAAGGCGCCGGCCGCCACGAACAGCACGTGGTCGGTCTTCACCATCCCGTACTTCGTCTGCACGTTCGACCCCTCGACGATCGGCAGCAGGTCGCGCTGCACCCCCTCGCGCGACACGTCCGGCCCGCCGAAGTCGCCCTTGCCGCCCGCGATCTTGTCGATCTCGTCGAGGAAGATGATGCCGAGCGACTCCACCCGCTCCAGCGCGTCGGCGACGACGTCGTCGAGGTTGATGAGCTTGTCGAACTCCTGGTCGAGCAGGATCCGCCGCGCCTCGCTCACCGGCACCGTGCGCTTCTTGGTCTTCTTCGGCAGCAGCTCCGAGAGCATCTCGGCGAAGTTGTTCATCCCCTCCGGCGCGCCCTGCTGGCCCATCGCGTCCATCATCGGGCCCTGCTGGGTCACCTCCACCTCCACCTCGCGCTGCTCCAGCTGGCCGTCGCGCAGCAGCTGCTTGAGCTTCTCGCGCGTGCGCTTGTGGCGTTCCTTCGCGAGCTCCTGCTCCTGCGTCACCTGCCCCTCGGGGCCGGCGACGAACACGCGCTGCGGGTCCGCCGGCGCGGCCTCGGGCTTCGCGTCCGCCGGCGGCGGCAGCAGCAGGTCGAGCAGCCGCTCGTCCACGCGGTCGTTCGCGAGGTCCTCCACCTCCTGCTCGCGCTCGGCCCGCATCATCTCGATCGCGCTCTCGACGAGGTCGCGCACCATCCCCTCGACGTCGCGCCCGACGTAGCCCACCTCGGTGAACTTCGACGCCTCCACCTTGATGAACGGCGCCCCCGCGAGCTTCGCCAGCCGGCGCGCGATCTCCGTCTTCCCCACGCCCGTCGGGCCGATGAGGATGATGTTGTTGGGCGCGATCTCGTCCCGGATCCCCTCGGGCGCGCGCTGCCGGCGCCACCGGTTGCGCAGCGCGATCGCCACCGCCTTCTTCGCCTCCGACTGCCCGACGATGTACCGGTCGAGCTCCGCCACGATCTTGCGCGGCGACAGGTCGGCGAGGCGCGCGAGCGCCTGTTCCGTCCGCGGCGAGGGCATCAGGCGGTCGGTTCGATGACGGTGATCTGCGTGTTGGTGTACACGCAGATCTCGCCCGCGATGGTCATCGCGCGCTTCACCACCTCGGCCGGCGGCAGCGTCGTCTCGCGCACCAGCGCGCGCGCCGCCGCCAGCGCGTACGAGCCGCCGCTCCCGATCGCCAGGATGCCGTCGTCCGGCTCGATCAGCTCGCCGTTGCCGGAGAGCACGAAGCCGTTGTCCTTGTCGGCCACGATCAGGAGCGCCTCGAGCCGCCGCAGCGCGCGGTCGGAGCGCCAGTCCTTGGCCAGCTCCACCGCGGCGCGCGCGAGGTTGCCCGGGTGCCGCTCGAGCTTCTCCTCGAACTTCTCGAAGAGCGTGAGGGCATCGGCCGCCGCGCCGGCGAAGCCGGCCAGCACCTTGCCGCCCTTCAGGGCCCGGACCTTCACGGCCCCGGACTTCATGACGGTGTCACCCACCGTCACCTGGCCGTCGCCGGCCATGGCGACGCGGCCGTCGCGGCGGACGCAGAGGATGGTGGTCGCGTGGAAGGTCGGGAGCGCCATCCCGTAATATATAGGCGTGCCCACCGCCCCCACGACCGCGACCTCCCCCCGATGGGCCCCATGGGCCCTCGTCGCGGTCACCCTCCTCGGCGCCGCCCTCCGCCTCCCCGGACTCGCCGCCGAGGAACCGTGGTTCGACGAGGCCTTCAGCCTCGTCCTCGCGGCACAGGACCTCCCGCTGCTCCTCCGCCGCGCGATCGACGACCAGACCAACCCGCCCGGCTTCTACCTCCTGCTCTGGGGCTGGACCCACCTCGGCGGGCTCGAGCTCGCCTGGTCGCGGCTCCTGCCCGCGCTGGCCGGCACGGCCACCATCCCCGCCGTCGCCCTCGCGGCCCGCGCCCTTGGCCTCGGCCCCCCCGCCGCGCTCGTCGCCGCGCTGCTCGCCGCCACCAGCCCGCTGCTCCTCGCGATGAGCAGCGAGCTGCGCGCCTATGCGCCGCTCGCCCTCGTCGCGACGCTCGCGCTCGCGGCCGTCGCCGCGGGGCGCCCCCGCGCGTTCGCGCTCGCGGCGCTCGCGCTCGTGGCGCTGCACTACTTCGGCGCGCTCGTGGTCGCCGCGCTCGTCGTCGGCGCGCTGTGGCACGACCGCGCCCTCGGCCGGCGCTGCCTCGTGGCCGCGCTCCCCGCCGCCGCCGCGCTCGGCGCGTGGCTGCTCGTCGTCGCGCGCGAGGCCGGCGACCGCGGCGTGGGCGGCAACGCCGCCTGGATCAGGGCGCCAGGGCTCGGCGACCTCTCGTCGTTCACCTCGCAGGTCGTCGGCACGTTCGGCACGCGCGCCGGCGCGTACGCGGTGCTGGCGACGCTGCTCGCGGCGATGCTCGTCGCGGCGCGCGGCGCGCGCCGTCCCGGGTCCGGCCTCGCCCCGGCGCACGGCGGCGGTCCCGCCGGCACGGACCGCCCGGGCGCCCTGCGCCTGCTGCTCGCCGCCGCGATCGTCCCCGTCCTCGCCACGCTCGCCCTCGCGCTCGGCACCGGCCGCGGCCTGTGGGTCGCGCGGTACCTCATCATCGTGCTGCCGCCGCTCTGGCTGCTGCTCGCGGACGCCGCGACGCGCGCCCCGCGGCGCGCGCGCGCCGCACTCGTCGCGACGCTCGCCGCCTGGGCCACGCTCGCGGGCCCGCTCGCCGAGGCGCAGCGGACCAAGCGGACCGCGTGGTCGCTCGTCGCCCGCGCGCTCACTGCCGGCGGGCCGCGCGTCGTCTGCACGAACGAGCCGTTCGTCGGCCTGCCACTGCTCTACCAGGCGGTGCGCGCGCGCCTGCCACTCACCGTGCGCGACCTCGGCGAGTGCGTGCGGGAGCGCGATGCCGACGCGATCGTCCTGCGCGACGGGACCGAGGCGTCGCTCCGCCTGCTCGACCGCGCCGGGGCCGACGTGGGCGCGCCGCGCGCGCTCGGCACGCGGCTCCCCGAGACGCGGATCCGCTCGCTCCGCTGGCGCGCCCCCTAGGCGCGCGGGTGCGCGCTGCGGTGCACCTGCTTGAGGCGCTCCACCGACGTGTGCGTGTAGATCTGCGTCGTCGAGACGCTCGCGTGCCCCAGCAGCTCCTGCACCGCGCGCAGGTCGGCCCCCTCGTCGAGCAGGTGCGTCGCGAACGTGTGCCGCAGCGCGTGCGTGCTGAGCCCCGCCCCCTCGTCCACCTCGCCGAGGCGCGCCACGACGGCGTTGTGCAGCGTCTTGGGGCTCATCCGCCGGCCGAGCCGGCTGAGGAAGAAGGCGGTGCGGTCCCCTTTGGGCCCCACGTGCGCGAGAAGCGCGTCGCGCGCGCGCTCGTACTCGCGCAGCGCGCGCTGTGCCGGCTGCCCCACCGGGACGATGCGTTCCTTGCGGCCCTTGCCACGCACCTTGAGCAGCCCGCCCAGCAGGTCGAGGTCGGCCCGGTTGATCCCGCGCAGCTCGGAGAGGCGCAGCCCCGCCGAGTAGAAGAGCTCCAGGATCGCGAGGTCGCGCACGTCGGTGAAGCGCCCCTCCTGCGCGCGGGTCGCCGCCGCCGCGAGCAGCGTGTCCATCTGCCGGCGGTCGAGGTGCCCGGGCAGGTGCCGCTCGAGCTTCGGCGCCCCCACCGCCCGGGCGGGATTGGTCTCCACCACGTCGGCGCGGTGCAGGAAGCGGAAGAAGCTCCGCACCGCCGAGAGGGCGCGCGCGCTCGAGCGCCGCGAGAGTCCCTGCCGCGCGAGGTGCGCGAGCCAGGCGCGCATCGTCAGGCGGTCGACGCGTTCCCAGGCGACCGTCGCGCTGCCGAGGTGCACCTGCAGGAAGGCGTGGAAGCCCGCGAGGTCGCGTCCGTACGCCGTGAGCGTGTGCGGCGAGACGTCGCGCTCCTTCTCGAGGTGCGTGAGGAACTGCGCGACGAGGTCGTCCGGGGCGCGCACGCGCGGGATCAGCGCGTGGCGTGCCGCGGCGTGGCGACCTCGCCGAAGTGCGCCGCGAGCGACGTGAGGTAGCTGTCGACGGTCCGGTACCTCCCGCGCAGCTTCGCGAGCACGCGGAAGAAGGGCGACTCCACCCACCCTTCCTCGGTGACCTCCACCTCGGTGCCGGCGGCGCTCTGGAACACCTCGTAGGTCCAGGTGCCGCCCCACCCCATCGACTCCTCCGTCTCGTTCTCGGAGGGCACGATCTCCGTGACCACCCGCCCCTGCTGCGCCGACTTCACCTCGATGGTGATGATCCCGTCGGCGCCCATGTTCAGCTCCCACGTCTCGCGCCGGCGGCCGCGGAGCGCGCGGACCGACTTGGCGTCCGACCACCACGTGGGCTGCTGGCCGATGTTGCGCACCGCCTTGAACACCGTGTCCACCGGCGAGACGAGCACGATCGAGCTCCGCGCCGTGTGCTCGCGCGGCAGGCGGCTGCCGTAGAACCAGACGCCGCCGACGATGAGACCGATGAACAGCAGGAACTTCTTCACGGGGCCGCCTCCAGCGCGGGGGAACGCACGATGCCAGAATCCTGACGCCAGGACGCGATCGCGCGTAACGCCCGCTCGGCGTACCGCTCCCGCTTCACCGCCTTGTCCCGCGGCGGGTCGGGCAGCTCCTCCAGCAGGCCGAAGTTGGCGTTCATCGGCTGGAAGTGGGCCGGGTCCGCCTCGCGCAGGTACCGGTAGAGCGCCCCCAGCATCGTCGTGGGCGGCGGCAGCACGGGCTCCAGCCCGCGGAGCAGGCGATCGAGGTTGATCGCCGCCAGCAGGCCGGTGGCCGTGCTCTCGGTGTACCCCTCCACCCCCGTCAGCTGCCCGGCGAACATCGTCATCGGGTCGTCGCGGAGCGCGAGGTGCGGGGCGAGAGAGCCCGGGGCGTTGAGGTACGAATTGCGGTGGATGCTGCCGTACCGCAGGAACTCGGCGTTCGCGAGCCCGGGGATCATCCGGAACACGCGCGCCTGCTCGGGCATCCGCAGCCGCGTCTGGAAGCCCACGAGGTTCCACATCCGGCCGGCGCGGTCCTCGCGGCGCAGCTGCACCACCGCCCAGGGCCGCTTGCCCGTGCGCGGGTCGCGCAGCCCGACCGGCTTCATCGGCCCGAACCGCAGCGTGTCGCGGCCCCGGCGCGCCATCTCCTCCGCGGGCATGCAGCCCTCGAAGTACGGCACCGCGTCGAACTCGTGCGCCGTGAACTGGTCGGCCGTGGTGAGCGCGTCGATGAACGCCTCGTACTCCTCGCGGGTCATCGGGCAGTTGAGGTACGCGCCGCCGTCCTCCGCGCCCCCCGCCATCGTCTCCTTGTCCCAGCGCGCCTGGCGGAACGCGATCGACTCGTCGATGCTCTCGATCGAGAGGATCGGCGCGATCGCGTCGTAGAACGCGAGCGACGCCACGCCGAGCCGCGCGCGGATCGCCTCGGCGAGCGCGTCGCTCGTGAGCGGCCCCGTGGCGACGATGCCCGGCGACGGCAGCGCGGTCACCTCGCCGCGCGCGACGGTGATGCGGGGATGGCCCTGCACCCGCTCGTGCACGAAGGCCGAGAAGACGTCGCGGTCCACCGCGAGCGCCGAGCCGGCCGGCACGCGCGCGGCGTCGGCCCCGTCGAGCACGACGCTGCCCAGCACGCGCATCTCGGCCTTCAGCAGGCCGTGCGCGTTGGTGACCTCGGTGCTCTTGAACGTGTTGGAGCAGACCAGCTCGGCGAGCCGGTCGGTCTGGTGCGCGGCGGTGCGTCGCACGGGGCGCATCTCGTGGAGGACCACGCGGTGCCCGCGCTCCGCCAACTGAAAGGCGGCCTCGCTCCCCGCGAGGCCGCCCCCGACGACGTGGATCTCGCGTCCGCTCACGCCGTCGCCGTCTCCGCGTCGGCGTCCGCGCCCTCCGGGGCCTCCACGTCCCACTCGTTCTGGCACTTGAGGCACTTCCGGAAGTGGCCGCGCGTCTTGGTGCTCTTCGCCTCCGCCCCCGCGAAGCCGCACTCGGGGCACGTCTCGAGCACCGGCTTGTCCCAGCAGACGAAGTCGCAGTTGGGATAGTTCTCGCAGCCGTAGAACGCCTTGCCGCGCTTCTTCGAGCGGCGCGCCGCGATGTCGCCGCCGTCCTTGGGGCACTTCACCCCGGTCGGCATCGACTTGGTCCCGCGGCACTTCGGGAAGGTCGAGCAGCCGAGGAACTCGCCCGAGCGCGAGCGGCGCACGACCATCGGCTTGCCGCAGAGCGGGCACGGATAGTCGGTGAGCTGCGCCGGCTGCCGCTCGCCCTTGAGCGGCCGCGTGTACTTGCAGCTCTTCGGGTGGTTCTCGCACGCGACGAACGGGCCGAAGAAGCCGCCCTTCGGCACCAGCTTCCCGCCGCACTCGGGGCACTTCTCCTTCTCGAGCGCGCTGAGGTCGTGCGCCTCGCGGATCAGCGCCTCGGCGTCCACCGACTCCACCTTCTCCTCGAACGGCTCCCAGAACTCCTCGAGCACCGTCTGCCACTTGAGCTTCCCTTCCTCGACCTTGTCGAGCTCCTGCTCCATCTCGGCGGTGAAGCCCACGTCGAACTCGCGCGGGAACTGCTTCACCATCACCTTCTCCACGCTCTCGCCGAGCGGCGTGGGGAAGAAGCGCCGCTGCTCGAGGTCGGCGTAGTGCCGCTCGGTGAGCGTGGAGATGATGCTCGCGTACGTCGACGGGCGCCCGATGCCCCGCTTCTCGAGCTCCTTCACCAGCGAGGCCTCGGAGTAGCGCGGCGGCGGCTCGGTGAAGTGC
>ERZ1645185.784-NODE-784-length-13408-cov-5.663821_pt1 | contig 13408 bp, 14 predicted proteins | sample MGYA00575351_ERZ1645185 | MGnify/ENA primary metagenome ERZ1645185 (study PRJEB40838, sample SAMN11284767) | freshwater sediment metagenome | isolation source: river sediment | host: Sediment | place: India: Jana village, Kanpur | collected 2015-12-17 ...
GACCCCAACCTTGGCAAGGTTGTGCTCTACCCCTGAGCTACGCCCGCTCGAACGTACGCGGAGGCTTGGCTCCGCCAGAGGTCGCGGCTGCTAGCATGAGCGCAGCGAAAAGCGCAAGCGGATTCGCGATTGGGGTTGGACGGGGTGCGCGGACTTCCCATATGAACGCCCGGAACCCACCTTTGTCTTTCGAAAAGGGAACGCATCTTGGCCACTCTCAGCACCCCCGAATCCGAGCGGGCTTCGATCGAGGCCTTCAAGCGCGACGTGATCGAACCCTCGATGACGTCGCTCGTCATCCTCGATTTCTATGCGGACTGGTGCGGACCGTGCAAACAGCTCGCCCCCGTGCTGGAAAAGGTCGCGGCGGACTACGCCGCGCGCGGCGTGAAGCTGGTGAAGATCGATGTCGACAAGAACCAGATGATCGCGACGCAGTTCCGCGTGCAATCGATCCCCACTGTCTATGCGTTCTTCCAGGGCCAGCCGGTTGCCGACCTGACGCCCGCGCGCACCGAGCGCGAGCTTGCCGCCTTCCTCGACCAGATCCTGCCGCAGCTGCCGATCGGAGCGGTGGACGGCCATGACAAGTCGCTTGCCGCCTATGCCGAAGCTGCCGCGGCGGCGCTCGACGCCGGCGACTTCGCGCAGGCTGAGCAGATCTACACCGCGCTGCGCACCGAGGAACCGGAGCAGGAAGCGCACGCGATCGGGCTTGCCCGCGCGCTCGCCGGGCTCGACCGGATCGACGAGGCCGAAGCCGCGCTCGCGACAGTCGCCGCCGACAGCAAGGCACCGGGGCTGGCGCAGGTGCGCGCCGCGATCGAAATGGCGAAGAAGCGCGTTCCCGCCGGCGCGCTCGCCGCGCTGGAAGGCGCGCTTGCCGCGAACCCGGACGACCACGCGAAGCGGCTGGAGCTTGCCGCCGCGCTCGCCGCGAACGGCGAACGCGATGCCGCTGCCGAGCACCTGTTCGAGGTGATGCGTCGCGAGCCCGGCTGGAACGACAATGCGGCGCGCGCGCAGCTTTTGAAGCTGTTCGAGGCAATCGGCCTTGAAGACCCGTGGGTGAATGCCGCCCGCCGCAAACTTTCGGCACTGCTGTTCTCGTGAGTGGTTTCGGGATCAGTTCGCTGCCGGAGGTGATCCCGGTGTTTCCGCTGGAAAACGCGGTCGTGCTGCCGCGCGGCCAGCTGCCGCTCAACATCTTCGAGCCGCGCTACCTCGCCATGGTGAAAGCCGCGATGGGTGGCGAACGGCTGATCGGCATGATCCAGCCCAAGGAAGATGGGAACCTGTTCGAGGTTGGCGGACTTGGCCGCATCACGCAGTTCACCGACCCCGAAAACGGCCGGCTGCTGATCGTTTTGACCGGCGTCACGCGCTTTCGCATCGCCGAGGAACTCGACGTCACAACGCCCTATCGGCAGGTGCGCGCCGACTACCGCGATTTCGTGGAGGATTTTCAGGCGCCCCAGCCGATGGCGGCGGTGCTGCGTTCCGACCTTGAAACGACACTGCGCACCTATCTCGACACGCAGAACCTGTCGGCTGACTGGGAAGCGGTTTCGGGCGCGGATGACGAATCGCTGGTGAACACGCTGGCCGCCGTTTGCCCGTTCGACGTGGCGGAAAAGCAGGCACTGCTGGAAGCGAAAACCGTGCCGATCCGCGCCGCAACGCTTTGTGCGCTGATGACGCTCGCGCAGACCGGCGCCGAGAACGGGTCGGGGCTGGTGCATTGAGCCGCGATGTCGACCCGCGGCTGCTCGCGATCCTTGTTTGCCCGCTCACCAAGGCGCCGCTCAGCTATGATCGCGAACGCCAGGAGCTCGTCAGCAAGGCGGCGGGACTCGCCTATCCGGTGCGCGACGGTGTTCCGGTGATGGTGATCGAGGAAGCGCGCGAACTCGGCGAGGACGAGAGTTAGGGCAGATCGCCGCGCAGCAGCGACGGCAGATCGCCCGACGCGCCGCGCGCCTCCGCCATGAAGAAGCGCTTGAGCGGCGGCAGGCGATGGACGCCGGCGAGGCCGAGACGGCGCACGAGCGCGGCAGGGCGGCCGGGGATCGCGAACAGCTTGTTGAGCACATCGGTCGCGCCCATCACCGACATGCTGTCGAACCCCCGCCAGCGCTGGTAGCGCGCAAGCACCTGCGGATCGCCAAGATCGAGCCCGAGACGCACGGCCTCCGCCAGCACGTCGGCGAGCGCGGCGGAATCGCGAAGGCCGAGGTTGAGACCCTGCCCGGCGATGGGGTGCATACCATGCGCGCTGTCGCCTACCAGAATCAGGCGGCGATCCGTGTAGCGTTCGGCGTGATGAAAGCCGAGCGGGAAGGAACTGGGCTTTGCGGCGAGGCGCACCTTTCCGAGGAAGCCGCCCATGCGCTTGTCGATCTCGGCGATCAGGGCGCGTTCCGGCAGCGCCAGCGTCGCGGCGGCATCGCGCTCACGCACGGTCCATACGATCGCCGAGCGTGTGCCCGGCAGCATCGGCAGCACCGCGAACGGCCCGGCCGGATAGAACAGCTCGAACGCGACATTGCCGTGCGGCACCTCGTGCTCGATCATCCCGACGATCGCGGTCTGGTGATAGCTCCACGCCGCGATGCGGATGCCGGCATCCTCGCGGATTTTCGATCGGCGGCCGTCCGCAGCGATAATGAGCTGCGCGGAGAGCGTGCCGCCGCTCGCAAGGCGCAAGGTGACGCCGGCCTCCGCGCGTTCGATCGTGGCGGCCGCATCGGGGGCGTACACGTCGATGTGCGGGGAAGCGGCCCCCGCCGCCACCAGCGCCATGCGCAGGTGGCGGTTTTCGAACATGGAGCCGAGCGGTTCGCCGGACGCGTCGCCGGTGCCGTCGAAATGAAGGTGCAGCGGCGAGAGACCGTCCGTGACGCGAATCTCTCGGATCGGGCAGCCTTTCGGTTCAAGCTCGGCATCAAGGCCGAGCGCGGCGAGCATCCGCCATGTCGCGCTGGCGATCGCCGAGGCGCGACCGTCGAAGCCCGCCGCGAGCGTCGCGTCGAGATCGGCGCTGTCGACGACGGCGGAACGGATGCCGGAGGCCGCGAGTGCAAGCGCCGTTGTCATGCCGACGAGGCCGCCACCGATGATGATCGTGTCGTGGTTGTACCGCATAATCGGACCCTAGCCGCACATCGCAAGGTGCGAAAGAGCATGACGTATGCCTAATTTTCGGGCGCGCATTTTTGCGCGCCTATTTATTGGGCACGTTATATTCCAGATTCTGCGAAATGCCGCCGTCTCGCGCTTGGCACGGATTTTGAACAGGCTCCGGCGAGACGCATTTCGCGTCTCTGCTCGCTCGGGAACCTGGATTTTTCAGGACCGTTCCTGTCGGCCGGCCTCACCGCCGGCCGACTTTTTCTTGACCCCGGCGCCCCGCGGACTCAATCTTAGGCATGTTCGCGGGATGTTCCGCGCAACGGTTGCATTTTGAACGGGGTCGGCAAAGGGTCATGGCGCGCGGGGCAGCAGGCAAATCGACGGCGATCATGCCGCAAAGCTGGGTGGCGGCGTTGGAGCGCGCGGCCGTCGTGGCGGGCGGCGGCGTGCTCGTGATGATCGCGCTGGCGCTGACGCTTGCCTTCGCCAGCTACGACAGCACCGATCCCTCGTTCAACCGCGCCACGATCACCGCGCCACAGAACTGGCTTGGCTACACCGGCGCTTATGTCTCCGATCTGCTCCTGCAGCTCGCGGGGCTTGCGATCCTGCTTGTCGTGCCTGTCGTCGCGCTCCTCGGCGTGCGGCTCATCCAGCGGCGCGGTCTCGACGGCTGGCGGCGTCAGCTCGCTGCGACACTCGGCGCAGTGCTGCTCGCCGCGGCCGCGCTGGCGCTGCCGGGGCGCGACCTTCTGGGCGATCTTCCGGCAGGGGCTGGGGGCATTGCCGGGCTCCTGCTCGGCCGCATCCCCGAAGCCGCGGCCGGCCTGTTGCCGCCGGACGTAAGCCCTGCTGCCGTGATGGCGCCCATCGGCGTGCTGCTCGGGCTCGGAGCGATCGCGCTTTTCTTCTACGCGCTTGGGATCAGCCGCGAAGATATCGCTGCGCTCCGCGCGCGCCTTGCTGAACGCAGCAGCGAGCGTTCCGAAGCACCGCAGCCGCGCCCAGTTCCCCGCGCGCAGCCGCGCCGCAGCACGCCACGCGATGACGACACGGTGCCGGAAACAGCCGCCGCGCCGACCAAGCGCATCGTCACGCCCGAGAAGAAAGCCGCCCCTTCGAAACGCGAGGCACGCGAGAAACAGTCGCGGCTTGATCTGCGCGATTCCTTCCAGTTGCCGCCGCTGTCGCTGCTTTCGCCGCCGCCGAAGCCCGCCGCGCGTAAGATCGACGCAGCGAGCCTCGAACAGAACGCGCGCCTCCTTGAATCGGTGCTCGACGACTTCGGCGTGAAGGGCGAGATCGTGGAGGTGCGCCCCGGCCCGGTCGTCACCATGTACGAGCTTGAGCCCGCCGCAGGCATCAAGGCGAGCCGCGTGATCGGCCTTGCCGACGATATCGCGCGTTCGATGTCCGCGCTTTCGGCGCGCATCGCCGTTGTGCCCGGCCGCAACGTCATCGGCATCGAGCTGCCGAATGTGAAGCGCGAAACCGTGTCGCTTTCGGAAATGCTCTCTTCGGACGCGTTCGAGACGCAGACCGCCGCGCTTCCCATCGTGCTCGGCAAGGACATCGCGGGCGATCCCGTCGTCGCCGACCTCGCGCCGATGCCGCACCTCCTCATCGCGGGCACCACCGGATCGGGCAAGTCCGTGGGCCTCAACGCCATGATCCTTTCGCTGCTCTACCGGCTCAGCCCGCGCGAGTGCAAAATGATCATGATCGATCCCAAGATGCTGGAACTTTCCGTCTATGACGGCATCCCGCATCTGCTTTCGCCCGTCGTCACCGAGCCGCCGAAGGCGATCCGCGCACTGAAATGGGCCGTGGAGCAGATGGAGGACCGCTATCGGATGATGGCGTCGGTCAACGTCCGCTCGCTTTCCGGCTTCAACGCGCGGGTGAAGGAAGCGCGGGCAAAGGGCGAGCCGTTCGTACGGCGCGTCCACACCGGCTACGACAGCGAAACGGGCCAACCGATCTACGAGACCGAGACGCTGGAGTTCGATACGTTGCCGCTGATCGTCGTCGTCGTCGACGAGCTCGCCGATCTGATGATGACCGCCGGCAAGGAGGTGGAGTTCCTGATCCAGCGCCTCGCGCAGAAAGCGCGCGCAGCGGGCATCCACCTCATCATGGCGACGCAGCGGCCTTCGGTTGACGTCATCACCGGCGTCATCAAGGCGAACCTGCCGACGCGCATCAGCTTCTCGGTCACATCCAAGATCGATTCGCGCACCATCCTCGGCGAGCAGGGCGCCGAGCAGCTGCTCGGCAAGGGCGACATGCTCTACATGCCCGGCGGCAAGCAGATCTCGCGTGTCCATGGACCGTTCGTGTCCGACGAGGAGGTCGAGCGCGTCGCCATCCACTGGCGCGAGCAGGGCGCCCCCGAATATATCGCTGCCGTCACCGAGGAACCCGAGGGCTCGGACGGTCAGTTCGGCCTGCCGATCGACGAGGACGATGCCGAGGCCGGCCTCTACCGCCGCGCCATCCAGGTGGTCGCCGAAAGCCAGAAGGCCTCCACGTCCTACCTCCAGCGGCAGCTCCGCGTCGGCTACAACAACGCCGCGCGCCTCATCGAGCGCATGGAGAAGGACGGCTACGTCGGCACCCCCGACCACGTGGGGCGGCGCGAGGTGCTGATCGACCCGGACGGGAACCGAATCTGACGGCGGTTCAACGCCGGTTCAAGCGCAGTGCGGCACCATGCGCCCGGATTTGCCGCGCCTTCGCGTCGGCGCTATCAGGACTCGTGATGAAAAAAGCCCTTCTTGCCCTTGCCGCCACCGTCGGCCTTTCGGCACCCGCCGCCGCCTCGATTCCCGAGGTGAGCGCGCACCTTGCTGCGACGCGGACGATGACGGCGGATTTCCGGCAGACCGCCGAGAGCGGCGCGGTGGCGAGCGGTAGACTCACGCTCGCGCGACCGGGGAAGGTGCGCTTCCAGTATCAGAAAGACGTACCGCTGCTTGTTGTGGCGGACGGGCGAAACCTCACGATGATCGACTATCAGGTGTCCCAGGTCTCGCGTTATCCGATCAAGCAGACGCCGCTTTCGGTGCTGCTCGATGCCAATGCCGACCTTTCCCGTTATGCCCGAATCGTCTCCTCCACGCCAAAGGCGCTAACCGTGGAGGCCAAAGACCGGAAGCACCCCGAATATGGTGTGATCACCATTTTCTTCGAGCGCGACCGGACCGCGCCCGGTGGCCTTGAGCTGAAAGGCTGGCGCGTGCTCGATGCGCAGGGCAACACCACGCGCGTCGACCTGTCCAACATCGCCTTCAACGTGAAGGTCGACGACAACGCCTTTCGCTATCGCGATCCGCGCCCGCGCAGCCGCCCCGGCAGCCGATAGCGGGATTCGGAGGCGGAACGGTCAAATTTGTTGACCAAGCGTCTGGCCGTTCATTGAAGCGACAGGATCGGCCCCCTAAATTGTCATCAGTCGGCTGGTGTTCGGGATTTGCCCCCTGTTGCCCGGACCCGCCGCCGACTTGCGTGACGAGCGCAAAAAGGGCCCCCGTCTTCACCCCGAAGGCGGGGGCCTACGCATTTCTGAGCCTTTGCGTAGACGCCCGGCCTTGCTAAGCCGCTCGCCATGTCCCGTCTCAAGATCGCCAGCTGGAATATCAACTCCGTCCGCATCCGCCTGCCCATCATCGCGCAGCTGGTGAAGGACGAATCGCCCGACATCATCTGCCTGCAGGAAACCAAGGCGCAGAACACGGATTTTCCGCTCGCCGCGATCCAGGGCATGGGCTACCCGCACGTGATCCTGAACGGCCAGCGGATGCACCACGGCGTCGCCATCCTTTCAAAGCAGCCGCTTGTGGAGGAGCGCCGGTTCGACTGGCAGGACAATGGCGAGGCACGGCATATCGGCGTGCGGCTGCCAAATGGCATCCTCCTTGAAAACGTCTACGTGCCCGCGGGCGGGGACATTCCCGACCGCACGCTGAACCCGAAGTTCGGACAGAAGCTGGATTTCGTGCAGCGTATGACGCGCTGGTCCGAGACGCTACGCGATCCGACGATCATCCTCGGCGATTTCAACATCGCGCCGCTCGAATGCGACGTGTGGAGCCACAAGGCGCTGCTCGATGTCGTCAGCCACACGCCAATCGAAGTGGACGCGCTCACCGGCCTGATGCAGAGCCACGACTGGGTGGACGTCGCGCGCACGCTCGTGCCCGCGCCGCGGCGGCTCTACACATGGTGGAGCTATCGCAACAAGGACCACACGGTGAACGACCGCGGGCGGCGGCTCGACCATGTGTGGGTGTCACCCGCGATGAAGGACACGCTCGCGGGCTTCCGCGTGCTAGAACCCGCGCGGAGCTGGGAAAAGCCTTCCGACCACATTCCGCTCATCGCCGAGTTCGCGCTTTGAGCAGCGCCGAACGCGCGATCGATGCCCTGCGGCGCGGTCACCCCGTGCGGGTGACCGACGGCGACGCGGGGATCGCTGTACTCGCCATCGAGCTCGCCGATCCCGAATCGCTCGCGGCGTTCGAAGGCAGCGCGCGCGCGAATGTGCTGCTGACGGACAAGCGCGCGGCCTTCCTCGGCCTCGGCAACCAGCTTGCGGCGGCAGGGATGCAGGCGGTGCAGATCGAGCGCACGCCGTGGCTCGATCTCGATACGGCGCGTGCCGTCGCCGACCCCGTGCTTGATCTTGCAACGCCGCTGAAAGGCCCGTTCCGGAGCACACCGCTTGGCGACGACGATCGCACTGCCCGCGCGGCGCTCAGCCTCGCCAAGCACGCCGGGCTGCTGCCCGCGCTGTTCGTGATCAAGGGCGGCGCGGCGGATGACGTCGTCACTGCGGCGGACATCGAACACTTCGCGGAAACCGGCGCGCTAAAGCTCGTCAGCCGCGCGCGCCTGCCCATTAAGGTGCACGAGAAGACCGAGATCGTCGCCTTTCGCCTGCCGGGCGGGCCAGAGCATCTCGCGCTGCTGATCGGCGACCCTTACGGCACCACGCCGCTCGTGCGTCTGCACAGCTCGTGCCTCACCGGCGACCTGCTGGGTTCGCTGAAGTGCGATTGCGGAGACCAGCTCCACGCCGCGCTACACGCGATCGCCGACTCCGGCGGCGGCATCCTGCTCTACCTGCAGCAGGAGGGGCGCGGCATCGGCCTCATCAACAAGCTGCGCGCCTATGCGCTGCAGGATCAAGGCTTCGACACGGTCGACGCCAACCTCCGGCTCGGCTTCGAAATCGACGAGCGCGAATTCGCGCTCGCGGCGAACATGCTGAAATCGCTCGGCTTCGGTACCATCCGCCTGCTAACCAACAACCCCGCTAAGGTCGCCGGACTGGAAGCCGAAGGCATCGCCGTTGCCGAGCGGTTGCCGCTCAAGGCCGGCAAGGGCGCGCACAACGAGGCGTATCTGCGCACCAAGCGCGACCGCACCGGGCACATGCTGTGAACGCCATCCGCGTCACCACCGCTGCGCGCACGCTGACCGCGTTCGGTGAGACGGTGCCATGCCTGATCGGCAAAGCGGGCGCGACGGACGCGGCGACGAAGCGCGAAGGTGACGCCATGACGCCGCGCGGCACATACGCCATTCGCGCGTTGCTGGCGCGCCCCGACAAGCTCGCTGCGCCGAACACGCGGCTGCCGTGGCGCTGGCTGCACCCCAGCGACGGTTGGTCCGACGATGTACGCGACCCCGCATACAACCGGCCGGTGCGGCATCCGCATCCGTTCTCGGCGGAGCACCTGTGGCGTGAGGACGGGCTTTACGACCTCATCGTCGTCATCGGCCACAACGACTCGCCGCCGGTGCCGGGCATGGGCAGTGCGATCTTTCTACATTGCACGGCGGCGAAGGACTTCACGCAGGGCTGCGTGGCAATTCCGCGCGAAACGCTGCTTGCGATCGTGGAGCGGCTTGCGCACGGCGACGTGATCGAAATCGTCTGAGGCGCTTGCCTACGAGAGATCCCGGCGCTTCACGCCGCTGAAACCGAGGATGAAATCGGGGCCGAAGGCGCTCGACGGCGTGTGGAAACCAGGCGCGACCTCGCCGCCGTGGACGCGGCGGGCAATCTCGACGGCAGTGAGTGCCGTGAGCGTGTAGCCTTCGGGGGTTTCGAGCTGGCTGACCGCGCGGTTGCCTTCGGCATCCGCCGCGTGGCCGACGAGCACGCTGCGGCCCCGGCCGCGCGCCTCGGCATCGGGGCCGGGCGGCATCCGGTCTATCGCGCGGCCCGCAAGCCAGCGGCCCGGCGCGCTGGCGATCAGTGCCCTGAGCAGGCGCGGCATCCCGAGCGCGCGTTCGAGCGGTGGGCTTGTTTCGAAGAAAACGCGGATGTCGGGGATGCCGGTGGAATGCCACGCGGTCGAGACATCGCCCCAGCTGACGCCGACGGTGGGTTTGAGGCCGCCCCCGAAATCGGCGGTGCCGCGCGGCACTTCGGAAAGCTCGACGATGACGCCTCCCTCCCGCACGCGGGTGCCCGCCGCCATGCCTTCCAGCATTGTGCGCGTCGTCCCCCGGCTCGCCTCGTTGAGGCCGCCGATAACGAGGTCGAGCGAGACCGCACCGGGCAGACGGCGCTTCAGGTGCGCAGCAAGGCAATCCGACGGCACGACGTCAAACCCCGCCCCGGGGAGCACGGTGATGCCCGCCGCTTTGGCCGCGGTATCGCGCGCGGCGAGTGCCTCGAACACGTCGATCTCGCCCGTGATGTCGATGTAATGCGCGCGCGCCGCGAGGCAGGCCGCCAGCATCGGCGCCGACGTACGCGAGAACGGCCCGGCAAGGTGGAGCACCGTGCCGATGCTCGAAAGTTCGCCAGAAACATCGCCGTTGAGATCGAAGACGCGCGACGGTAGCCCGGTTTCGGCGGCGAGCGCTTCGACCGCCTGACGATTGCGGCCTGCCAGAACCGGCTTCAATCCGCGTGCGAGCGCGCGTTCCACCACCAGGCGGCCCGTGTAGCCGTTTGCACCGTAGATGAGGATGTCGCCGCCCATGTCGGGCAGACTAATGCGTTTCGCGCGTTCCGAACAGCGCCGAACCGACACGCACATGCGTGGCGCCAAGTTCCACGGCCGTTTCGAAATCCGAAGACATGCCCATGCTGAGCCCAGTGAGGCCGTGCTGCTGCGCAAGCTTGGCGAGAAGCGCGAAATAAGGAGCCGGCTCCTTATCGGCAGGCGGTACGCACATCAGCCCGGCGAGCGGGATGTCCGCTGCGCGCGCTTCCTCCAGAAGCGTGGGGAGACCGTCGATGGCGACGCCGCCCTTCTGTGCTTCGTCCCCAACGTTCACCTGAACGAAGCAGAGCACGCGGCGCCCGGACGCGGCCATCGCCTTCGCGAGCGCGGCGACGAGCGAAGGCCGGTCGAGCGAATGGATGACGTCAAACAATGCAACGGCCTCGGCTGCCTTGTTGGACTGGAGCTGACCGACGAGATGCAGTTCGACGCCCGGAAACGCATCGCGGAGCGCTGGCCACTTCGCCGCGGCTTCCTGCACGCGGTTCTCGCCGAAGACGCGCTGGCCTGCTTCGAGCAGGGGCCGGATATCCTCGGCACCGAAGGTCTTGGAGACGGCGACGAGCGTTACATCCGGTTTTCGGCCCGCGATCTTCGCGGCCTTTTCGATACGGGCATGAATGTCGACGAGTGTCTCGGCAGCGGTCATGCGCTTCCCTATAGAGAGGGCGATGCGACGCCGCCACTCTCGCCAGAAGCCGCTGCCTGAAACCTGGCTGTTCACCGACCCCCGCATGGGAGAGGCGCTGTGGGACGCGATTCGCCGCCTGCCGCGCGGCAGCGGCATCGTGCTACGGCACTACGGCGCAGCCGATCGCGCGGGGGTTGCCCGGCGCGCGGCAAAGCTCGCGCGGCGATACGGGCACATGCTGGTGGTGGCCGGCAACGCCCGGCTCGCGCGAGCCGTGGGGGCGGCCGGCGTGCATATGCCGGACGGCGGGCGGCCGACGCGTGACGTCATAACGGCAGCGTCACATGATCGTCCCGGCTTGGTGCGGGCGCAGCGCGCAGGCGCTAAGCTTGTATTCCTCTCGCCCGTATTCCCAACACGCTCGCATCCGGCTGCGCGGGCGCTCGGCGCGGTGCGGTTCGGGCTGACGGCACGTGGAGCGGGTATCGCCGTTGCAGCGCTCGGCGGCATGAACCGCAAGCGCTATGCGCGGATGCTTGCGCTGGGCGCGGAGGCTTGGGGCGCGATCGACGCCTGGAATAGCTGAGGTTTACCGCTTGCAGCCCAGACCGGGCGAAACCAGAGCCGATACTAGAAGCTGAAGGAGGTACCCAGGTAAACCGCGCCGGCTTCGCCATCGGTGCCGAGGCGTTCGCCGCTACGCAGCAGGTAGCGACCCGAGGGATCCGGCTCGGACATCTGATAGCGCACGCCGCCGATGACCGAGAGGCGCGGGTTCAGCGCATAGGCACCGCCGAGTTCGACCGTGTAGCGCTTGTCGAGGCTGAGCGGGTTCACCCAGCCGTCGGCATCGCGTTCGGCATTCAGCTGAAGCGCGGTCTTCCAGCGGCTTCCGCGATAGGAGAGGCCAAGGTCGATGCCTTCGCGCTCGTCGCTGAGCACACTGGCGATCTTGCTGTAGCCGCCGGTGAGCGCGAAGCCACGAAGCGCCACGGAAACGTCGAAGTTGTAAGCCGTCGCCGCTTCGGTTTCGGCCGGACGCGCGGTTTCCGGCGCAGCTGCGCGGACGACGCGCGATGTGACGCCGAGCGCCAGCGCCTTGTTATCACGGCTCTTGCCCGAGGGCGTGAAGCGGAATGTGCGTTCCTGCGAGGCTCCAGCAACACCGGCACGGCGGGCGTTGTCGAGCATCGGCGGCGTGAAAGAACCGAGCGTTTCAGCTTTCAGCGGCGTCACCACACCTGCGGTCGTCGTGAGCTTGCGCTTGGTGTCGGAAAGCTTCGCGGCAGCGGCCTTGTCGGCGGCGACCTTCTCGATCGGCTTCTTCGAAGAGGCGGCGGCGGGAAGCGCGCACAGCATCAGGCCCGCGGAAACCGCGACCAGTGCTTTCGCTGCGTATGTCCCAACCTGATTCATAACCCCCGCGCTTCTGTCGCGTGCCTGTGACAACTACGTGACAGAACTACAGTTTCCTCCGCACGAATCCGAGTCCGAATCGCTCGTTTGGCGGCGACCGACCGGGTTCGTTCGAACCTGTTGCAACATCTCAACAGCCAATGCAACGCGAAGAGGGGCTATGCGCCCCCGAAAGCGCTGCCTATAACGGCCGCCGAGCAAGCCTGATGGAGCGGAAATCCACGTGAAGACGAGTGTACGCATTACGGGTCTGGCGATCGCGCTGGCCCTGCTCGCCGCCTGCGGGGGCAAGAAGGACGCGCCGCGCGCCGACCTTGCCGCCGCGACGACGACCACGATCGGCGTTAATTCTTACCTGTGGCGGGCAAGCCTTGAAACACTGGCGTTCATGCCGATGGCGCAGGTCGATTCGAACGGCGGCGTCATCGTGACCGACTGGTACGCCAATCCGCAGGCCCCCGGCGAACGCGTGAAGGTGACCGTCTATATCCTCGACCGCGAGCTGCGCGCCGATGCGCTGCGCGTTGCCGCCGTCCGCCAGCAGCAGCAGGGCGGCAACTGGATCGACGCCCCGGTGCGCGCCGGCACCGTGCAGAAGCTCGAGGAAACCATCCTCGCCCGCGCCCGCGACATGCGCAGGGCCGTGTATCAAGGCTAAAGGCCGATGACGCGATTCAACCCCGCGGTCGCCGACGGCCGCTGGCAACGCATTTGGGACGAGCGCCAGGCCTTCGCGGCGGACAGCGCGTCTGAAAAGCCCAAGACCTTCGTGCTGGAGATGTTCCCCTATCCTTCGGGGCGTCTGCACATGGGGCACGTGCGCAATTACACGATGGGCGATGTGATCGCCCGGTTCCGCCGCGCGCGCGGTTTCGAGGTGCTGCACCCGATGGGCTGGGACGCCTTCGGAATGCCCGCCGAGAACGCCGCCTTCGAGAAAAAGACACACCCGGAAAGCTGGACGCGGCAGAACATCGCGGCGATGCGCGAGCAGTTCCGGAGCCTCGGCTTCGCGCTCGACTGGAGCCGCGAGTTCGCGACTTGCGACGCTGAGTATTACGGCCACGAACAAGCGCTGTTTCTGAAGATGTTCGAGGCGGGCCTCGTCTACCGCAAGGAAAGCTACGTCAACTGGGACCCGGTCGACATGACCGTGCTCGCCAACGAGCAGGTGATCGACGGCAAGGGCTGGCGCTCGGGCGCG